>OIXH01000210.1_pt1 | contig 76439 bp, 72 predicted proteins | sample 1587741 | NCBI WGS metagenome assembly OIXH01 (sample SAMEA3888916, study PRJEB22519) | human gut metagenome | biome: human gut; feature: human-associated habitat; material: faeces | place: Denmark | collected 2011 | reverse complement strand
GCTGCTTGAACAATTTGCGCTAAAAATATTTGTCTAACTTTTCGGGGTCACTTCATTCCCGGCCAGACCGGGAATTTTTTCTTAAATAAGCAGCCGTGATTACTTTATATTGTGCATCGGAGTGAGTGCGAGATAATCCTCCAGCGGCGCGTCGTTCAGGCACAGCTCGATTATCTGGCGGCCGACGGGATCAAGATCGTCGGTCAGGAACTGCGGAAGCTGCTCCTTGAAGAAATCGGTGAGTATCTTCGTACCGGCGTCAAAGCCCTCGAAGCCGAGCTTTGACTGAAGCTCCGGACGCAGGAAGGTCTGGCGGACGTATTGTCCGTCGATCTTCATCTCGTCCAGCGAATAGCCGAACAGCGGGCAGCGGGACTTTGCAAGGTGCTTCATGCGCACGGTGCCGCTGCGGCGGGCGAGGTATTCGCGGATGAGCCATTCGCCCATGAAGCCGACGTTATACGCGCCGATATGCTGGTTCGGGATGAGGATATTCAGAGTCTCCGGCGTGTCCATGAGCTGATGGAGCAGCATGTTGGCCTGCGTGACCTTCTTGCCGGTAGAAAACGGCCAGTAGGAGCCGACGCCTTCGGCCTTCAGGCCGCTGCCGGCATTGGAATCGGCGATGGACGGATTCTTGAAGCCGCGCGGCGCAATGAGACGCCACAGCCATGCGATGGACGCGGGCACAAACTGCACCAGACCCATGACGCCGTAGTTCGGGTTCGCGGCGGTGGACGGCGGCATACGCACGCCGAAGGAGCGGACATTGACCTCCTGCGGCTTGTTGCCGGGGACAATGTTCTCTATCATGCCGCGCGGGATTATCACGCGGGGGTTCGAGCAGGGCTTGCCGTTGGACTCGATGACGTGCTCCCAGATAAGGCAGGTCGCATTCGGGATGCCGTCCATGTTGAAGAACTCCAGCGGCTCGCTCGGATGGATGCTGATACGCTCATAGGTGGGGCTGTTGCCGTAGTAGTTATCGCCGTCCATGCGCAGGAACCAGCCGTCCTCTGCGTCGACGATGACCAGATGGCCGGAACCGTTCTGCATATCCTTGTGCGCCATGACCATATCGTCGGCAATGGGGTGGATTTTGCAGGTTTCGCCCATGCTGAGGTAATATTTCTCGCCCGTGACGGTATGCGTACCGAGCAGGAGACGGCCGTCCTCCTCATGGTGGACTTCCTCGAGCATCTCGCTCTTGCCGCCGCCGGACGCGCCCTCGTGCATGAAGACGATCTCGTTTTCATACGGGGTCTCAAGCAGCGCCGCGGAGGCGTGGTTGGTTATCCAGCCCTCATGCTCGCCGATATCGAGAAGCATGGAGAACACGCCCTTCTTCGCGGAGGGGCCGGGATAGAGGTTATAGGAAAAGACCTCGTGCAGCGTCTCACTGCGCTGATGCACAACTACCTGCTTGCCGGAGAAATGCGTGTGTCTGAAGGGCGGGGCGACATAGATTATGCCGCGCGGCGTGAAGCCGGGCTTGACGTCGAAAATGCTCTCAAAGCCCTGCATATTCGCAAGCGACAGCGCGAAGAAGGCCGCGTTCATCGGGCAGATCATCAGGCTGTCATAGCCGTAATACTTTCCGCCCGCCTTGAAGGGCAGGAGGATTATCTGCTGATTTGCCAGCCAATCCATAGTCTCCTGACGGAGCTTGGAGAATTTATAGCCGTAGACATCCTCAAAGCGGGGCTTGTCGGTCGGCAGATCGTCGCCTATGCGCATACAGTCCGGATCGCGGCGGCGCATATAGTCCTCCATGAAGTTGACCACGGGGCCGTTCTTGCAGCGCACGACTTCCGCTTCCTTCACGATGCCCATGCCGGGCAGCGTGTAGCTGACGTCGTATCGGGAGCTGTGCGTCGGGCCAAAGCACATCTCCTCAAGCTGTTCCTTAGTCTCCGGATAGCAGATGCAGCGGCATTTTTTCAATGTCTCTGTCAGATCCTCCGGGAGAACAAATCTGTCAAAATAAGAGTCTGTAAACATGCTGATTTATCCCTTCCGCTTAGTGTTTGGCCGCGTACTGCCGATGGCGGCAGCCTGCACCTTTATTTGTGAATATTTTACCATGTTTGTGATTATTCTTCAACGAACAAAATTAACGTTTTTTTCGCGTCATTGGCGGCGGCGAAGCCGCACTTTATGTTAATTTTCCACAACTGGCGCTTTTTTATGTCCGCTTTTTTATATTAAATCAAAGAAAATCTCAAATTCTAGGTTACATATTCTTCCTGCTTTCCGCAATGGCTATAATCGAGCTTGCGACAACAACTATCGCCAATATTACAATATATGCCCGCGTCACATCGCTGGTGAGGAACTTCATAAGAGGGTTGAAGCCGTCGAGGATCATTATCACAACAAGCCCGACAGCCATCGCAATGGCCAGATGCGGCAGAAAACTTTTCAGAAACTTCATTATGCGTCTCCCTCCCCGGTGCCGTCAAGCTCCTTGATCAACAGCGCATCGCCGAGCGCGCGCCCGCCGTTGCTGGGGCGGCTGTATATCTCGTCGTTGAAGGTCATAACCGCCGACGCGCCGCCGTCAAGATTATACGCCGCCTTGCAGCCGAGATCGGCGAAGAGCTGGGCAAGCTCGTCTATCTTCAGGCCGCGCGAATAGCCGTCCTGCCGTCCGTCAACGACCACGAAGCAATAATGCCCCGGCTCGTAATAGCCGATGGCGCTGCGCGGGTTCTCCCACTTTATGGGTGAGCTGGTGTTGAAGGTGGTCATCGGCGCGCCGTCGGCGTCCAGCAGCTTCGGCCCGAATTTCCACACCTGATACACGTTCTTCTGCAGCTCGTCCTCCACAACGTATTCGTCCGGAGCATAAGTCACCATTGTGCCGTCTTTATAGAGCACACAGATATCATTGCTGGTCTGCTCAGAGAAATACAGCTCCCCGTTGCGGACGAGGAAGCCGCTGGTCTGATTGTTGCAGTAGTCGCCGTTTATCGCTATCAGCGCGCCGCTGTCCCTGTCTATGCCGAGGGCGCTCTGCTCCGCGTAATAGCCGTAGCTGCCGGTAGCAAAATAGGTCTGGAAGTTCTCGATCTGCGCTATGTAGATATCTGCAACATGGCACTGCGAGGAATACGCCCCCTCGCCCACGGTGATTGTGCTGATATTTATGGAGACGTTGGGGCTGGTGTAGCTGTTTTCCGTGGAGACTATCTCATCGGTAAAGTGCTCCTCGAACTTTTTCTGCCACTCCGTGCGGTTATCCACGACCTCTTCCGTCGGCTCAGGCGTGTTATCCGGTGCCGCTGTCGCGTCCGGGCTTTCCGACGGCGCAAGCGCCGCGCTTGTCGGCTTCGGCGGCTCGACCTTCGCAATGCTCATACGTGGAATGACGTGATGAAACAGCGCGAAAACGCAGAGCACAAGCCCCGTAAGAAAAATGTCCTGTATTATAAGTCTCCATACCGGCGTCTTTCTGCGCTTTCCCGCGCGAACCGGCGCTCCGGTATGGGACGGTGTATATCTGTCCGCCATGGCGTTATACCTCCCAACATATTATCAGTTGATTATAATTCATCATATCTTTCATGTCAATTAAACTTGCAATGACCTTGGAAATATTATAAAATCTCAGTGCCGGAAGGGAGGGCTCACAATGCCGAATTTCAAACTCACCCTGTCATACGACGGCAGCCGCTACAACGGCTGGCAGAAGCAGGGCAACACCGACAACACCATACAGCAGCGGTTCGAAACGCTTCTCACCCGCCTTCTGGCACAGCCTGTGGAGATCGCAAGCTCAGGGCGCACGGACGCAGGAGTCCATGCGCGGATGCAGGTATGCTCCTTCCGTGCGGACACTGAGCTCACTCCCGCGGAGCTGCTGGAGGGCATCCGCCGCTACCTGCCGGACGATATCGGCGCGGAATCGCTGGAGCTTGCCCAGCCGCGCTTTCACGCAAGACTGAACTGCCGCAGGAAGAGCTATGTCTACCGCATATGGAACAGCGCGGAACCGAACGTTTTTGAGCGGAAGTATCTGTACTTTTTCCCGCAGGCGCTTGACGTTGACGCCATGCGCCGCGCCGCCGCGCTTCTCTGCGGGACGCATGATTACACCGCCTTCTGCGCAAACCGGCACATGAAGAAGTCCGCCGTGCGGACGGTGGAGAGCATAGAAATTGAGCGCATCGGCGGCGAACTGCGCCTCACGCTCACGGGCGACGGCTTTCTATATAATATGGTGCGCATCATCGCGGGGACGCTCATTGAGGTCGGCTCCGGCAAGCGCAGTGCCGAGGAGATGCCCGATATTCTCGCCTCTCTTGACCGCGGTCGCGCCGGTTTTACCGCGCCGCCGCAGGGGCTTTTCCTCTGGAATGTGGAATACTAAAAATTATCATTGACAAGTCTGTTGAATACTGTTAGAATTAGTCGTCTCAATTGGATATGAGTTTATCCGAAGCAAGATACGACCGCCGTTTTTAACGGCCAAGGCCACACGGACAGCCGGGTCGAATGCCGATTTTCCGCGGAATGCGGCGGCAACTTCTGTTGCCTTATTGATTGAGTTAAAAGCTCAAGTTTTATAAGTTGGTTACTATAAACCGATGCTTTAAGGGCATACAAACTTGTGAAATGGTCAATAAGAGTAGTAAAAGTAATCTTTGCTATATAGACTCTCATACCAAAAGAGGCTTAATATACTCCGGCTGAGTGCCGGGGATAATGGGCTTTTCAAGTGACGTATGCGCAAAGCATACGTCACTTTTTTATTTTGGGGGCAGAGCCATGAAAAAGATCATCGAGCTGAAAAACATCACAAAGTCCTTTGACGGCGAGGTCGTGCTGGATCATATCAATCTTGATATCTACGACAACGAATTCCTCACGCTGCTCGGCCCGTCCGGCTGCGGCAAGACCACCACGCTCCGTCTCATCGGCGGCTTCACCACCCCCGACGAGGGCGACATCATCTTCATGGGCGAGAACATAAACGAGCTGCCGCCGTATAAGCGCAACGTCAACACCGTTTTCCAGCGCTACGCCCTGTTCCCCCACCTCAACGTTTTTGAAAACGTCGCTTTTCCGCTGCGCGAGAAGAAGGTTCCGCGCGACGAGATCGACCAGCGCGTCAACGAAATGCTCAGCATGGTCGCGCTCACCGGCTTTGAGCACCGCAGTGTCACCAGCCTTTCCGGCGGCCAGCAGCAGCGCGTCGCCATCGCCCGCGCGCTCATCAGCCGCCCGAAGGTTCTGCTTCTGGACGAGCCGCTTGCCGCGCTCGACCTCAAGCTGCGCAAAGACATGCAGCAGGAGCTGAAGAAGATCCAGAAGGCCATGGGCATCACCTTCGTGTTCGTCACGCACGATCAGGAAGAGGCACTCTCTATGTCCGACACCGTCGTCGTCATGTCCGAAGGCCGCATCCAGCAGATTGGCACACCCATCGACATATACAACGAGCCGCAGAACGCCTTCGTCGCCGACTTCATCGGCGAGAGCAACATTCTCGACGGCGTGATGCTCGCCGACTACAAGGTCAATTTCTCCGGGCATACCTTTGACTGCGTGGACGCAGGCTTTGAGAAGCTCGAGAACGTTGACGTCGTCATCCGTCCTGAGGATGTGGACATCGTTTCCGAGGAAAAGGGAATGCTTAAAGGCGTCGTGACCTCCGTCACCTTCCTCGGCGTACACTATGAGATAATCGTCGATATCGGCGGCATCAAGTGGATGATACAGACCACCGATTTCGTCGACGTGGACGAGCACATCGGCCTCTATATCGAGCCTGACGCGATACACATTATGAAGAAGTCCGAATACTCCGGCATGTACGGCGACTACTCCTCCTTCTCCAACGAGTTTGACGAGCTGAGCGACGCGGAAAGCGAGATAGAAGAATGAAGCAGAACGTCCAGAAATCATCGCGGCTGACTCAGCGCCTGCTGCTGACGCCGTATTCGGTGTGGGCGGTGCTGTTCATCGTCGTCCCGCTCATATTCGTGGCGTACTATGCGTTCACGGACACGAATTTCAACTTCACCTTTGATAACATCGCCCGCTTCTTCACCGCCACATCGACCGTTGACGACGGCGCGGCGACCCGCGAGGTGCACACCTATCTCGTCATCTTCGGCCGCTCGCTGAAGCTGGCCGTGATATCCACCGCTATATGCCTGCTGCTGGGCTACCCGATGGCGTACATAATTGCTCGCGCAAATGCCAGGGCGCAGAAGATAATAATCACGCTCATAATGATCCCCATGTGGATGAACTTCCTTATCCGCACCTACGCATGGATGACCATTCTTCAGGACACCGGCATCATAAACGGCTTTCTCTCCGCGCTCGGCCTTGGCCGCATCCACATCATCGGCACCGAGGCCGCAGTCGTCATCGGCATGGTGTACGACTACTTCCCGTACATGGTGCTGCCGATATATTCCATCATGGCGAAGATGGATAACCGTCTCATCGAGGCCGCCTACGACCTTGGATGCAGCGGCAGCGGAGTCCTGCGCCGCGTAATCTGGCCGCTGAGTCTGCCGGGCGTCATCTCCGGCGTGACGATGGTGCTCATCCCGTCGATAAGCACCTTCTACATTTCCCAGAAGCTCGGCAACGGCAAATTCTTCCTCATAGGTGACGCTATTGAGGGGCAGTATGTGGCAAACAATCTGCACTTTGCCGCCGCCATTGCCTTCATTCTTATGATAATCCTGCTTGCGGGCATGGCGCTGATGCAGCGCTTTGCCGACAAGCGCTCGCACATTGACTGAGGAGGTGTGAAGCATGAAAAAAATGTCCAAGGTGTACACCGCCCTCATTATGATTTTCCTGTTTGCGCCGATAGCGATACTGCTGTTCTTCTCGTTCAACGAGGCCAAAAGCCTTTCCGTTTTCTCCGGCTTCTCCCTCAACTGGTACCGCGAGCTTATGAAGGACGCGGAGACGCTGGGAGCCGTCCGGAATACGCTTATCCTCGCGCTCAGCGCATCCGTAGTCTCCACCGTAATGGGCACTGCCGCCGCTGTCGGCATCAACCGTATGCGCAATAAGTACCTGCGCGCAACTATGGACACCGTGACGAATATCCCCATGATAAACCCCGACATCATCACCGGTATCTCGCTGATGCTGATGTTCGTGTTCGTGGGGCGGCTGTTCGGCGCGGCGACAAGCCTGAGCTTCTGGACGATGCTTATCTCGCACGTCACCTTCTGCCTGCCGTATGTGATTCTTCAGGTTCTGCCGAAGCTGCGGCAGATGGACAGATCGCTGCCGGAAGCGGCGCTTGACCTCGGCTGCACGCCGGTGCGCGCCTTCTTCAAGGTCGAGCTGCCGGAGATCATGCCCGGCATCGTGACCGGCATGATAATGGCCTTTACCCTCTCGCTCGACGACTTCGTCATCAGCTATTTCACCGCAGGCAACGGCTTCCAGACCCTGCCGATACGCATCTACAACATGACGAAAAAGACCGTCACACCCAAGATGTACGCGCTGGCGACGATAATCTTCTTTGTCATCCTCGCGCTCCTTATCCTCACAAATCTTGTCGACAGCGACCCGAACGCCGAGCCGAAGCGCAGACGCCGCGAAAGCAGCCGCGGCCGCAAGATAGCGATCGGCAGCATCTCCACGGTGCTCGCCGTCATACTGATAGTCGTGCTCGTCAGCAGCGGCTCGCAGACTCTGACGCTGAACGTCTACAACTGGGGCGAATACATCTCCGACGGTTCGGACGATTCGCTCGACACTATAAAGGCTTTCGAGCAGTGGTACTATGAGACCTACGGCGTCAAGGTGAAGGTCAATTACAGCACCTACGCCAGCAACGAGGACATGTACGCCAAACTCTCCAGCGGCGCCGTGAGCTTCGATGTCGTTATCCCGTCGGACTACATGATAGCCCGCATGGCAAGCGAAGATATGCTCCTCCCGCTCGACTTTGACAACATTCCGAACTATCAGTACATCGACGAGAGCTTCCGCGGCCTGTACTACGACCCGGACGATATGTACTCCATCCCCTACACCTACGGCGTTATCGGCGTTATATACAACGCAAACGTCGTTGATGAGGCCGACGCGAAGGGCTGGGAGCTGATGTGGAACGATAAGTACGCCGGAGACATCCTCCAGTTCAACAACTCCCGCGACGCATTCGCAACCGCGCAGTACATGCTCGGCCTGAACGTCAACTCCGACGACCACGGCGAGTGGGAGCAGGCGCTGGCAAAGCTCAAGGAGCAGCGCCCGCTCGTCAAGAGCTACGTCATGGATGAGATATACAACATGATGGAGTCCGGCGAGGCGGCCATCGGCGCATACTATGCCGGAGACTACTTCACCATGCTTGACGCCGAGGCCGACGGCGTTGACCTCCGGTTCTATTACCCGGAGCGCACGAACTACTTCATCGACGCGATGTGCATCCCCTCCTGCTGCCAAAACAAAGAGCTTGCGGAGATATTCATAAACTACATGCTCTCCGCAGAGCCTGCCATCGCAAACGCCGAGTACATCTACTACGCCTCCCCCAACTCTCTCGTCTATGAGGACGAGGGCTATCAGGACGATCTCGGGGAAGAGGCCATGGAGATACTTTATCCTGAGATCGAAGATTTCAGCGCGCTGTACAACGAGTACGCGTACCGCAACCTTGATTCGGATATGCTCGACTTTGTGAACACCCTCTGGGAGACACTGAAAATAAGCTGATACCGCATTGTTCTCCGGCTGAGTGCAGCCGGAGAATTTTTATATACCTATAAAATAAACACATTTCATCCGATTCACGGGCTTTATTTTTCGGCGGCCATAGTTTATCACAGATACGAGGTGACGGAAATGCTGCGAATGGAAATAGCGCTGTTTCTGGTTTTGGCTCTGGTCGCGTATATATATTTCTCCGCCGAGCGGAAAAGCTCTCCGCTGCACAGGACCTTCTCCGTGCTGCTCATCACGGCGCTGGTTCACCTCGTCTTTGACGCGCTGACGATATACACCGTCAACCATCTCGACACCGTGCCGCGCTTTCTGAACGACACACTGCACCGCTTCTTCATCGGCACGATGATCCTCATTCTGTACCTGTTCTATCAGTATATAGCAATCCTCGTCGAGGAGGAGACCGGCAAGCCCCGGCGGCTCGACCTCGCGGCGAAGCTCTATCTATGCGCCGCGGAGCTTGGCGCGCTGCTTCTGCCCGTGCACTACGCCGTCACCACGCAGGGGAACTATTCCGACGGCATCCACGCAAACGTATGCTATGCCAGCGTCACGGTGTATCTGCTGCTCTGCGCGGGTACGCTGCTTTGGCAGTGGAAAAAGATAGACGGCAAGAAGAAATTCGCCATCGGCGCGGCGCTTATAATAGAACTCAGTGTGTCGCTCTTCAGGGGCTGCACCACACATGGCTCATCAGCGGCATGGGCATCACGCTGATGACGCTTGCCTTCTATCTCACGCTTGAGAATCCGGATATTCTGCGCGCTGAGCTTACGGAGCAGAAGATGTCCATGCTGTACCTGAAAAGTCAGGTGAACCCGCACTTTCTGTACAACACGCTCGACACCATACGCATACAGGCACAGCTCGACGGCGACCGCAAGGTCGCGGATCTGCTGATGCAGCTTGTCGATTTCTTCCGCCTCAGCATAAAGGTCGACCGTCAGCTGGTCACGCTCGACGACGAGCTTGATCTGCTGGAGGCATACATGGAGCTGATGTGCTACCGCTACCCGGAGCTTAACTGCGAATATGACGTCGACCCGGAGCTTGGCGGCGCGCAGGTGCCGAACTTCATTCTCCAGCCGATAGTCGAAAACAGCCTGCTGCACGGCCTGAAAAACAAGGGCTACAACGGGACTGTGCGCATATCCGCACAGCGCCGCGGCGAGAATATGGAGATAAGCGTATACGACAGCGGCAGCGGCTTTTCCGCCGGCAAGAAGGCCGAGCTTGACGCCATGCTCGCAAACTACTCCCGCCAGCCCGCAAAGCTTGAGGGCAACAGCATCGGCGTTCTGAACGTCCAAAAGCGCATCAAGCTGCTCTGCGGCCGTGAATACGGTCTGTCATACACCGAGAACGAGGACGGCGGCGTCACCGCGCATCTGCTGCTGCCCGTAAAAATGGAGGAAGAGCGATGGAAAAGCTGCGCGTCCTGCTTGTTGACGACGAAATAATGATACGCGAGGGCTTCAAGCGCCTGTTCGACTGGGCGGCGCACGACTGCGAGGTCGTCGGCGAGGCGGCGGACGGGATGGAAGCCCTGTCCAGAATCGACGCGCTCTGCCCCGACATCGTCATAATGGACATCAACATTCCCATTATGAACGGGTTGAAGGTCATCCAGCTCAGCCGCATAAAGCACCCCGAAACCGCCTACGTCATCGTCTCCGGCTACGACGATTTTTCCTACTGCCGCGAGGCTCTGCGGCTCCAGATCACCGATTACATCCTCAAACCCGTGAACTATGACGAGTTCGGCTCCTGCATCGACAATCTGAAGATATCCCTGTTCGAGCGCGGCGTCACGCACAGCGATTCAGCGCTTGAGGAGCGGACGATAAATCAGCTCACGCGGTATTTGCAGGAGCATCTGTCCGAGGAGATAAGTCTCAGCGTACTTGCAGACGAATTTCACCTGAGCGCGCAGTATATAAGCCAGCTTTTCAAAAGTGAGATCGGCGTAAATTTTCTCACTTATCTCACGAACATCCGCATGGAGAACGCCAAAAAGCTCCTGCTTGCCACTTCCCTGCCGATCTCCGATATATCCGAACGTTCCGGCTACGGTGACTATCGGGTGTTCACGAAGGCGTTCAAGAAGTCCGAGGGTGTGACCCCGTCGCAGTACCGCCGCGATTTTCTTGAGCCTGACACCGGCGAGGTTCCGCGCGGCTGAAATCACATACGGCAGTTATCATTCGATAACTGCCGTCAGCTTGTCAAAAAAGTCCTGTGAGGCCTTTTTGACAAGCTTCATCCGCCGAGCATTTTGATAATATCAAAATGCTGCTTTGCTCCAAAAGTCATTGATGCATCAAGACTTTTGGACGGCGGTTTATTGTATTTGAGGCGGGCCTTTTCTCGCTGCGGCTCGGTCACGGCGCGGCTCTGACATGCCACCGGCATGTCATTCACTACCGCGCCGCCGCTGCGCTACCCCTCAAGCTCCCCCGCTGCTCTCTTATCCGCGCCCTGCTGCACATGTTCTTTGACAGACTGACGGCAGTTATCTTTCGATAACTGCCGTTTTTGACGGGCGTCAACTCACACCGTTGGTATAAAAAATAATATCTAATTAGTATGTGCGGTGTGCTCATTATGCCGTGTTTCTTTGATACAATATACCCAACAAAAAGGAGGCTTTCACATAGAAATGAAGCTTGCGTAAAATATACGCGCCTTTCGGAAGCGGCAGGGACTGACGCAGGAGCAGCTGGCGGAGGTGCTTGGCGTGACGGTCGGCGCGGTCTACAAATGGGAATCGCGGCTGTCCCAGCCCGAACTGAAAATGATAATGGCCATGGCCGATTTCTTCGACACCTCGGTCGACGTGCTGCTCGGCTACGAGATGAAGGACAACCGCCTTCAGGCAACCGTTGAGCGGCTGAAAAAGTACCGCCGCGAAAAAGACCTTGCTGGGCTTGCCGAGGCGGAGATGGCGATGAAAAAGCACCCGCACAACTTCGATATCGTCTACACCGGCGCGTCGCTGTATCGGGTTTTCGGCATAGAGCGCCGGGACAGCGCCATGCTCAACCGCGCGCTGGAGCTGCTGGACAGCGCCCGCCTGCTCCTGCCGCAGAACACCGACCCGCAGATCAGCGACAGCACTATTTCCGGCGAGGTTGCAAATATTCTGCTGAGTCTCGGCCGGGACGAGCAGGCCGTGCAGCTGCTGAAGCAGAATAACGCCGGCGACATTTACAGCGATCTGATAGGCATGACGCTTGCGACAGACAGCAGCCGCTATGCCGAGGCGATGCCTTTCCTCACGGCGGCGCTGCTCCGGAGCATATCGTACACCGTTCACATCATCATAGGCTACGTGAATGTATACGATGCGGACAGAGATTACCCCCCGATGGACGCCGTCGCAAAATGGGGCATACAGCTGCTTTCCGGTCTTCAGGAGGACGGCACGCCGTCGTTTCTCGATAAGCTCATCGGCCTGTTTCACGTCTTTACCGCCTATGCACAGCTGAAAATGGGCGACGCGCAGGCCGCGCGAACCGCGCTGGCGCAGGCGCTGGAGTCCGCGCGGCACTTTGACTTCGCGCCGAACTATTGCGCGGGTGCGCTCCGCTTCATGGAGAACGGCGAGCAGGCCACGGTCTATGACGATCTCGGCGCGACAGGGGTGCAGAGCATTGAGAAAACGCTGCTGAGTATGGATTTCCCTGAGCTTTCAGCGATGTGGAAGGAGCTGAACGGCCATGAATAAACCGCTGAACAAGCAGCTGCGCGCGCAGTTTTACCGCGGGAACGCGCCCGTTTTCGCGCTGGCAGTCTTTGCCGCGCTGGCGGGCGGCAGTCTGAACCCGATCATCTCATGGCTCATCAAGGAGCTTATCGACGTGGCCTCCTGCACCGCCGGGGCGCTGCCGCTCCCGGTTCTGGTCAAAATCATCGTGGGCTTCATCCTGCTGTTCATCGTACTGTCGCTGCTGAAATATGCGTCGGAGCCGCGCTTCATCGCCGCCATGCGGCAGTACAAGGACTTCGCGTTTCGGAAGCTCACGGAGAAGAGCATCTCTTCCTTCCGCGACGAGAGTACGGCCACATATCTTTCCGCCCTTACGAACGACGCGTCGAGCATTGAGGCAGACTACCTCTCACAGCAGCTCTCGCTCATCACCAAAGCGGTCACACTCTTCGGCGCGCTGGGCATGATGCTCTGGTATTCGCCGGTGCTCACCTCCGTGGCCATCGGCGTGACGCTGCTCCCGCTGTGCGCCTCGCTTCTGACCGGCAGCAGGCTCCAGACGGTGGAAAAGTGCGTGTCTGAACGCAATAAGGACTTCACCGCCGCGCTGGCGGACTGTCTCAGCGGGTTCACGCTGGTCAAGACATTCAAAGCGGAAAAGGAGATTTTCCGTCTCTTTGCCGAAAATAACCGCGCGTTGGAGCAGGAAAAGTTCAGCCGCCGCAAGCTGAAGGTCATGGTCGGCATGATCGGCTCCGTGGCGGGAGTCGTCGCACAGTTGGGCGTGTTCCTCGTCGGCGCATGGCTTGCGGTGACGGGGCGCGGACTCACGGCGGGCACGGCAGCGGCCTGTCCGGCGGCGAGAAGCAGCGCGTCTCCATCGCCCGCAGTCTGCTGAAGCGCTCTTCCGTCCTGCTGGCGGACGAGGTGACGGCGGCGCTGGACGCCGAGACCGCGCATCAGGTCTCAAGCGACATTCTCGACCTGACCGGCATGACCCGCATCGTCGTTACGCACACGCTTGAAGAGTCGCTGCTGCGCCGCTACGACGGCATTCTTGTGCTGAAGGACGGCCGCGTAAACGAGTTCGGCAGCTTCGACGAGCTTATGCAGCGAAACGGTTACTTCCACGCGCTCTTCACCGTAGCCCAGTGACATATAAAACTGACACATCGCGCTTCAAAAACTCACTATTTCTTCTCCGCCCGGTGCGATATAATATTAACGAAAGGTAGGAGATGAAAGATGGAAAAGATGACAGCATCGAGACTGTTGCTGTGCGCGGCGGCGCTTATGGCCTTATCCGGCATACTTATGGCGGTATGCGGCCGCTTCGTCTGCGCGCCGTGTCTCTTCGCGGCGGCGCTGTGTATGCTCGGCGCGGGGCTTGCCTACCGCGCGGCTGATAAAAACATTGATCCGAAGGAGGAACACAGCCATAAATAACAAAAAGCTTTACAGATCGCGCAGGAACCGCATTTTCCTCGGCATATGCGGCGGCATCGGCGAATACTTCGGCATCGACCCCACCGTCGTCCGCGCGGCTTGGATAATCTTCTGCGCCATCGGCGGCAGCGGGCTGCTCGCCTATCTGCTCATAGCGCTGTTCATGCCCGAAGAACCTTGACGGGAGGCGCGCCATGAAGCTTCGCGTAGCCAAACTCATAATATGTATCGCGTTTCTCGCGCTCGCCCTGTTTACCGATATCAGCGACGCGCTGTTTCTGCCGCTGTCCCTCGCCGCGCTGGCGGTTTCGAACATCTCCGGACTGCGGCTGACTCTCGCAGGCAGAAATAATAATAGTAGTAAGGAGCTGCAATAATGTCACCCACACTGAAAAGCATACAAAAATGCGCCCGCGTTTTTCACACGCTGGCGATAATAGCCGCAGTCGCGGCGTTCCTCGGCGCGGCCAGCGCTCTTGCTGCCGCAGTTGGTCTCTCGCGCTGGTATAACGCCCCGGCGGACGCGCTCGGTATGCTCGCGCCCATTATGGCGGAGCTGGATCACGGCAGCTACACGGCGTCCGTCGCGCATCTCTCTGCAGATGTCATAAGCTTAGCGCTTGACGGCGTTATGCTATGCTTCGCGGTAGCGTACCTGAAGCAGGAGCTTGCGGACGGCACACTGTTCACCGCCTCCGGGGCAAAAAGCCTGCTCCGGCTCGGCATACTCTCCATCGCGCTGCCGCTCATAAGCGCCGCCGTCAGCTGTGTGATATTCGGCGTGTTCGACGTCGAAGTTCCTGGCGACTACGGCAACGGTTTGGCAATCATCGTCGGCATAGTGCTCATTCTCAGCTCGCTCGTATTCAGCTATGGCGCGGAGCTTGAGGGTGCAAAAGCCTGATAATGGGCATAAGCGGAACATAAGTTAACCCCTCCGGAATTTCCGGAGGGGTTGTACTGTTAATTGACCACATTTTGCGGCTTTCCGGCCTGAAACGCTCGGATATTTTCAACCGTGCAGTCCATAATGCGCTGGCGGCTCTCTTTCGGCGCCCAGCTTATATGCGGCGTGATGAGGCAGTTTTTCGCCTTGAGCAGCGGATTATCCGCGCTTATAGGCTCGCTCGATACGACGTCAAGCCCGGCGGCATAGACCTTGCCGGAGTTGAGCGCGTCAGCCAGATCCTGCTCCACGACCAGCGGCCCGCGGCTGTTATTGATTATGATAACGCCGTCCTTCATCTTCGAGATCGTCTCGCGGTTGATGATTCCGCGCGTCTCCGGGAACAGCGGGCAGTGCAGCGATATGACGTCAGCACGGTGCAGCAGCTCGTCCAGCTCCACGTATTCGGCGATCTCCGCGCCCTCGGCGCTGCGGCTGCGGTTGAAGGCTATGACGTTCATCCCCAGCGCCTTGGCGATGCGGCCCACGTTCTGCCCGATGCGCCCGAAGCCTATGATGCCCATCGTCTTGCCCGCAAGCTCGATCATCGGGTAATCCCAGAACGTCCACTCGCCGCTCTCCGCCCAGCGTCCGGCATGGACGGCGTCGGAATGGTGCGCCGCGTGGCCGCATATCTCCAGCAGCAGCGCTATCGCAAACTGGGCGACGGAGGCCGTGCCGTAGGTTGGGACGTTCGAGACGGGTATCCCCTTCTCGCGCGCGTACACATAGTCGATCGGGTCATACCCAGTCGCCTGTATGGTGATATACTTCGCGTTCGGGCATGCATCCAGAACGCGGCGGCTTATCGGGGACTTGTTCGCAACGACAATTTCGGCGTCGCCTATGCGGCGGATTATCTCCGCCTCGTCCCTGGTGCTATGGTCGTATATCACGACGTCGCCGAGAGTGCGCAGGCCGTCCCAGCTCAGGTCGCCGGGGTTTTCTGTATAGCCATCTATTACGGAAATCTTCATTGTCCTCCTCCAATTCGTCATACGGAGAGTATGCGAAATATTTCGGATATTATACGTCAGCGGTTCAGCAGCGCTGCGGCGGCGGAGCCGGGCAGCGTCGTCTCCTCGCCGACCTTGAGCACAGCGTAGCGGCCGAGGCGGACGCCTATGTCATCTTTCAGCAGACGTTCAAGCATAGGCCGGTAGTGGCGGCTCTTCTGCACGAGCGAGCCTTCAGCGCACACGCAGGCGGGCTTATCCTCGCTCTGTCCCGCGCCGGTCAAGAGCAGCATCCCGCCGATGCAGGAGCACATGCAGCGCGCGGAGCGCTCAAACATCGCAAGGCTGAGATTCTTTATCAGCTCCGCGTCGGCATCGTCCGCGCACAGCTCGTCGAGCCGTTCGCCGCTCGCCCACGCGTCTATGACCGCAGAGTCAATGCGGTGCAGCGCGGCAACCTTAGCGGCGCAGGGCGCCGACAATAGCTTATCCTCCGCCGCCTGAACGAGCATCAGACGCGCAAGCTCGCCGAGATAAACCCCGGCGGTCATTTTCTCAAAGAATTTATGTCCCGGATCCTTGCTCATTTCGTCGAGCATCAGGTCAAATTTGCCGCGCGGCATACCGGAATACAGGCCGGATTCGAGATTTACAAGTATCTCGCCCGGCTCGCCGCGGTGCAGCTTCTTTATCGCTGCATACGGAACGGCACAGCAGGTATTCGTCCCCGTGCCGCTGACCTGCCCGAAAAAGCCGCTGTATGCGGTCTTGTCCAGCACCGCCGAGCCGCCAAGGAGCACAGCCACGGTATCGTTAAGTATAACCGCGCTCTTGCCGTGTATGCCGCGGCGCTCCAGCTCCTTTATCAGCGACGCGCCGACGAGCTGCCCTTCACAGCCGCGCACGGTGACTTCCTTGTCGATGCGCACGACGCGCCCGTCGATATCCGGCGTGACCTCCGCCGTGTAGGAGAAGCAGAAGCCGATTTTGTCGGCTCTGTCCATAAGCGGCTCTATCTCGTCGGCAACAAAGACGATGAATTCATCCCAGTCCACCGGCGCTTCTATCCCCGGCATAGGGCATTTTTTCAGCTCGGATACAACACAGCCCGCTTCCGTGAAGGTCACAAGCGCGCGGCGGAAGTTCGTCCCGCCCGCATCGATCACGACGGCAGGAACGTTCAGCGGCACTACGCCGTCATTTTTCAGGTAGGTCGGTATCATCGCCATGTCCGACTGCTCGCCCGCAAGCCCGCGGAGCATATCGTCAAGCATTCTGGGCGCAAATTCAACGGGGTCTATATCTGCCGGCGACATGCCGTACTTTTTCAAAAACTCCATTTTAACCCTCCATCAAAAACCGGCGGCAAAGTGCCGCCGGTTTACATAATATTTGTCTCTGCTTACTTGTCTTCCTTTTCTGCGGGAGCGGTACCCTTCACGGACTCGACAATACCCTCGGCAAGACCAGCGATGCCCTGAATCTCGCTGGGGATGATTATCTTCGTCGCGCGGCCGTTGGCGGCGGCGGAGAAGGCTTCGAGCGCCTTGATCTTCAGCACGGCGTCGGTCGGGCTGGCGGCGTTAATGAGCTTGATGCCTTCGGCGGTAGCGGTCTGAACCTTGAGGATAGCCTCGGCTTCGCCTTCGGCCTCAAGTATCTGCTGCTGCTTCTTCGCGTCTGCGCGGAGAATGGCGGATTCCTTTTCGCCCTCGGCTTCGAGGATGGCCGCGCGCTTCTCGCCTTCGGCGCGGAGTATCGCCTCGCGGCGCTCACGCTCTGCCTTCATCTGCTTCTCCATCGCGTTCTGGATCTCCTTCGGAGGCAGAATGTTCTTCAGCTCAACGCGGTTGACCTTGATGCCCCAAGGGTCAGTCGCCTCGTCAAGGATGGCACGCATCTTGGAGTTTATCAGATCGCGGCTGGTGAGGCACTGGTCAAGCTCAAGATCGCCGATGATGTTTCTCAGCGTGGTTGCGGAAAGGTTCTCGATTGCGACCATGGGCTGCTCGATGCCGTAGGTATAGAGCTTCGGGTCGGTTATCTGGAAGTACACAACGGTATCTATCTGCATGGTGACGTTATCCTTGGTGATAACTGGCTGGGGCGGGAAGTCCGCAACCTGCTCCTTGAGGGAGACGACCTTCGCCACGCGGTCGATAAACGGGAGCTTCACGTGCATACCAACGTTCCACGTCTCCTTGTAAGCGCCGAGACGCTCAACAACGTAGGCTCTCGCCTGCTGGACAACACGGATGTTGGTGATAATAAGCACTATAATGATAACTGCTATAATAATTCCTACCATGATTTCCTCCTGTAAATTTTACTTACTTCTCTGCGGGTTTAACTATCAGCTTAACGCCCTCGATGCGGACGGCGGTCATAAGCTCGCCGACGCTTGCTTTGACCTCGTCGCTCTCGGTGCGGGCAGTCCATATCTTGCCGCCGACGGAGACGGCTCCTGTCCCGGCAATGTTGTCAATATCCTCCGTCACACGGCACTCCTTGCCGATCACCATGTCCGCGTTGGTCGGCTGCGCCTCGGAGTTGACATACTTCTTCACAAGCGGCCTTGTCAGCACCAGCGACACTATCGACACAACGAAGAACCAGATTATCTGGAGCCACAGCGGCGCGCGCAGTATGGCTGATATCATCGCGGCGAACGCGCCCAGCGCAAACCATATCGACACCAGCCCCGGAGCCGCGCCCTCGATGATAAGCAGTACGACCATCAGGACAAGCCAAACCGCCGTCATGCTGCCGGATGCAAGCCTTCCGATAAGTCCGGAAAAAAACATTGCTTCATCCTCCTCTCGCTAAATTCTAAACACATTATATAATACCCGCGCACCTTTCGCAAGATGTATTTGTCGCGCATCACAAATAATTTACTTTTGCTTCACGTTTTCCCCCTTTACTTTTTCCCTTTAGTGATGTAACATACGGATATGATAAATCAACAAAAAATTTACCGTCGCTGAGTAGACCGGCTTCCCGCGTTTATTCAGCGACTATTAACCGGAGGCGAAAATGAACAAGCTACCTAGGAAACCCCGCAATGAAAACATGTACAAGGCCATTCTTTCCCTCAACTCCGTGGAAGAATGTATGCGCTTCTTTGACGATCTCTGCACCGTGAGCGAGCTTATGGCGATGGAACAGCGCTATCAGGTCGCTACCTGCCTGAACGAGGGCATGATCTATAACGACATTCTGGCCGAGACCGGCGCGTCCAGCGCGACGATAAGCCGCGTGAACCGCTCGCTCCAGTACGGCAGCGGCGGCTATGCCATCGTGTTTGACCGCATGAAGGAGGAGGACAAGTGAGCTGCTACGGCTCCCTCGCCGGGTACTATGACAAATTGACCGGTGATGTTCCTTATTCCAAATTCATAGAGTTTTACGAGGCGGAGTTTGCCCGCGACGGGGGCGAATTCCGCCTCCTGCTCGACCTCTGCTGCGGCACCGGCACGCTCACCTGCGAGCTTGCGCGGCGCGGCTATGAGATGATCGCCGCCGACGCGTCGGTAGATATGCTGATGCAGGCGCGCGAGAAATCGGCGGAGCTTCCCTGCCCGCCGCTGTTTCTGTGTCAGGACGCGGCGGAGCTTGACCTGTACGGCACGGTCGACGCCGCGGTCTGCTCGCTCGACGGGATGAACTACATCGCCCCCGACGCGCTGCCGGAGGTGTTCCATCGGCTGCACCTGTTCGTCCGTCCCGGCGGGCTGCTCATCTTCGACATCCGGACGCCGGAATGGCTCCGCGCGCTGGACGGGGATATCTTCGTCGACGAGAAGGACGATGTGCTGTGTCTCTGGCGCGCGGACTTTGACGATGAGCTGCCCGCAATAGTTTACGGCATGGATATCTTCAGCCGCGTCGGCAGGCTGTGGGAGCGAGGCAGCGAGGAGCATATCGAATATGCGCACGAGCCGCAGGCGCTGAAGCGGCTGCTTGAGGCCGCCGGGTTCACTGGTGTGCAGCTCCGGCGCGACTGTCCGCAGGGCGACGCGGGCAGAATGTTCATCGTCTCAACCAGAAATGAGGAATGATTTTATGAACAACGACAGAATAATCAGAGCTACCGCCGGAGACGGCTATATAAAAATGGCGGTCATCACCGCGAAGGACACCGTGCAGCGCGGATGCAGCGTCCACGGCTGCTCCCCCACCGCATCCGCCGCGCTGGGGCGTCTGCTGTGCGCGGCGTCGCTGATGGGCAACATGATGAAGGAAGAGAACGCGACACTGACTCTCCGCGTAAACGGCGGCGGTATCGCGGGCAGCGTCGTCGCCGTGTCGGACTCGGCGGGCAACGTGCGCGGCTATATTGAGAATCCCGCGGCCGACCTCCCCACGCGGCAGGACGGCAAGCTCGACGTCGGCGGCATAGTCGGGCGCGACGGTACTCTTACCGTCAGCCGTGACATTGGGCTCAACGAGCCGTATGTCGGCTCTACGGAGCTTGTCAGCGGCGAGGTAGCCGAGGATCTGACCGCGTATCTGCTTGAGAGCGAGCAGGTACCGTCGGCCTGCGCGCTGGGCGTGCTTGTGGATACCGACAAGAGCATCAAGGCCGCGGGCGGCTTCATCGTGCAGCTCATGCCCGGCGCACCTGAGGAATATATCGACAGGCTTGAGGAGAACATCTTTATGATGGATCAGGTCACAACGGTGCTTGACGAGGACGGCGCGGAAGCGCTGTTCGGGCAGGTGCTCAAGGGCTTTGAGCATCATGTCGTCAGTTCCGAGCCTATCGAGTACCGCTGCTATTGCAGCCGTGAGCGCGTTGAAGCCGCGCTCGCCTCCATCGGCAGCGACGCGCTCGCGGAGCTCGCGCAGGACGGCAAGGACATCTCCGTCGGCTGCCAGTTCTGCGGCACGGAGTATACGTTCACTCCCGCCGAGCTGGAGGCCATACAGCCGAAGCCCGTCGAGGAGTGATAATGCGGTGTTATCAGGCCATCGCCGTCCCGGCCTTGGCCTGATAACACCGCCCGGCAAAATAAAGTGAAAAAATTGCGGAATTGGTATTGACAAAATGCGAATTTTTTAGTATTATGGCTAAGCCGTTGTGACGGGAGCATAGCTCAGCTGGTTAGAGCACCTGCCTTACAAGCAGGGGGTCACTGGTTCGAGTCCAGTTGTTCCCACCATAATTAACTTCATATGCCTCTGTAGCTCAGTAGGTAGAGCAGCGGATTGAAAATCCGCGTGTCGTTGGTTCAACTCCGACCGGAGGCACCACTCATCGCTATGCGATGAGTTCTGCGGCTTTAGCTCATCCGGTAGAGCGCCACCTTGCCAAGGTGGAGGTAGCGAGTTCGAGCCTCGTAAGCCGCTCCAAAAAGATTTGCGGGCATCAACCATCGCCCGCAAATCTCATATGGCGCCATAGCCAAGTGGTAAGGCAGCGGACTGCAAATCCGCGACTCCCCAGTTCAAGTCTGGGTGGCGCCTCCAAAATAAATGACCGATCATAAGATCGGTCATTTATTTTGCGTAATGCTCGTTGTTTGGGGCTAGCTCATCGACGACGGCATAAAGAAAGCACCGCAACACGGTGCTTTCTTTATTATATATCAGACTTTATCACACATTTCTTCTTTTGGACTTCGGTACCTCATATGTTACCAAGCTACCGTCTTTGCGAAAGAAATCATAGCTCACCATTCGGCCTTCGTCATCATGATTGAAGTGATATTTATCTACTTCTATGATGCCGGCAAAACTCCTTCCCCAATATGCATACTCCAACAGCCCGTTTTCACCGTACTCATATACCTCAGATGATAAATCCTGATACTTTATCGGACCCTGTATGCTCCAATGTAGTCTGTCATAGCGGAGTATTTTTCCCTGTTCGTTATAATCGCAGACACTTATTGTCCCAAGCTCCGGCGTAGATACGATGTCATATTCCGGTGCAATGACACGCCGCCCTTCATATATAAGGAACTCTTTTTGCCAGAGTACAGGCTCGGATACGGCGGCCTGATTGCTGTTATCCTCGGCAAAACGCAGCCTCCCGCGCTCATCAAAACAGATTATAGGAGCAGGTTTGCTGGGCTGGTCATCGTAATCTTCGGCAATAAACAGCTTCCCGTACTCATCAAATAAGTACCTGTATCGGTAGTGACAGCCTTTCCTCGGATGCGTTACGCGTCGGCCGCGGCTTGCATTGCCTACAACAATGTCACTTATTGGGCTTGGATTGTAATATCCCCTCCAGATACCACTTTTCACACCGTTACAGTACTCATATTTTGCGACTGGAACGGCAGAAAACTTTGCGTTCAGCTCATCATATTTGTCGCAGTACTCCTTAAAGAGTCCAACGAGCAAATCTTTTCTGAAATCTATATCCTCCATCCGACACCTCACAGCTCCGCGCGCTGGGCGGGGGTCATGCGGTACTGCGGCTTGACATGGTACGCGACTTCGGCGTACTGCCGGGCGCGCTCGCGCAGAGAGAAGTTGCCGTTCTGGCTGCACCAGACGTACAGCTCGTGGATTATCAGGTCTGTCGCAATACGCGACAGCAGCTCCGGCGGCTCCTCGGTCTCGATTATGCCGGACTTGGCGCAGTTCTTGGCAAGCGTCGCAAAAAGATCGTCCAGCGCGTGGACAGCCTCGCGTATGCCCTGCGGCGACTCAAACTGCATGATAAACAGCGTGCTCGTCAACTGCGGGCCGAAGTCGAGCGCGATCGTTATGAACCGGTCAAACAACTGCCAGATACGCTCAAAGTCGTTCTCCGCGTCCGCGAATTTCCGGAAACTCTCCTCGTCGTTCTGCTGCGGCTTTGCGACAACGTAGTCCAGAATACTGCGCTTGCCCTTGAACACCGTATAGAAAACCGAGCGCGAAACCGGTACCTTCTCGCAAATCTCGTTGACGCTGACGTTGTTGTAGCCCTCGGTCTTGAACAGCTCTATCGCGCATTTCGCAATGCTTTCTTTGAGCCGGTATGACGAATCCTGCACGAAAAACATCCCCTTTTGCGATGTTCTGATTTCAAGGACATTTTATGCGATTTGTCCGTGAATGTCAACTTCTTATCAAGATTGTTCGCAAATATTTTGCAGTTTTTTTGTGAGTTATTCCAAAAATCATGTTAACTTATTGACTATATTCAACAAATTAGGTACAGTTCACTCAGCAATATTAATTAAATAACAAACCCCGTTTTATCTATCAGGAGGCTTGAAAATTCCATGACGAAAGACGAAAAAATCGCAAAACTCGGTAAGGAAATTACCGACCGGGCTACCGTACTGCTCGGCAAGGACAAGATCACTCCCGAATCCCCTGAGTATCTGGGCATCAACTCCGCGCTGAAGTACACCGCCTACAAGTACGACCAGAAGATGGCCGACGACATTCTCGACATCTGTCTTACGATGAAAAAGCGCGTGCCGCTTACCATCGAGCAGCTTGCGAAGAAGAACCCGCAGTTTGACCGCGCATACCTTGAGAAGGCCATGCAGGCCGTCAGCGAAAGCGGCCTTGTCGAGTTCCACTGGGAAAACCTCGACGGCAAGAACCCGAACCACGAGAAGCGCTGGGTGCTGGACATGTTCGTCCCCGGCAGCGCAGAGATTATGATGATAAACCCCGAACAGTCCGACATGTACCCCGAAACCGCGGACTTCTTCGAGCGCATGGCATACCTGCCGCTGGCCGGTATCACCGAGATGGTGCCTCCCGGAGGCGCAGGCATCGGCATGCACGTCATCCCCGTTGAGAAAGCCATCCCCGCAGAGAGCAAGTCCCTGCCTATCGAGCATCTCAGCCACTGGCTGAAGAAGTACGAGGGTCACATCGGCGTATCTGTCTGTTCCTGCCGTAAGCAGCAGCGCATCCGCGGCGAAGGCTCCGGCGACATCGAGGGCGAATGGTGCATCGGCGTCGGCGACTTTGCCGACTACTGCCGCGAGACCAACCACGGCCGCGACATCACCTATGAAGAGGCCATGGAGATCCTTCAGAAGGCCGAGGACAAGGGCTATGTCCACCAGATAACCAACATCGACGGCGAGAACAAGATCTTCGGTATCTGCAACTGCGCTGTCGGCGTTTGCAACGCTCTGCGCACCTCCCAGCTCTTCAACACCCCGAACCTCTCCGCTTCCGCCTACACCGCCGAGACCGATCCCGAAAAGTGCGTCGCCTGCGGCAAGTGCGTTGAGACATGTCCCGCCGGTGCGGTACGCCTCGGCCAGAAGCTCTGCACCAAGGAAGGCCCCATCCAGTACCCGCGCCACGAGCTGCCCGATGACACCAAGTGGGGCGAGGATCACTGGAACAAGAATTACAGAAACGAGAACGGCTCCATCCAGACTTGGCCGACCGGCACCGCGCCCTGCAAGGTCGCCTGCCCCGCTCACATAGCCATTCAGGGCTACATAAAGATGGCCGCCGACGGCCGCTATGCGGACGCTCTCAGGCTCATCAAGAAGGATAACCCCTTCCCCGCCGTCTGCGGCAGCATCTGCCGCAAGTACTGCGAGGACGCATGCACCCGCGGCAGCGTAGACCAGCCGCTCGCCATCGACGAGATAAAGAAATTCATCGCCGAGCAGGACATGAAGGCCGAGCACCGCTACGTGCCCGCCATGAACTCCTGCACGCATGAGAAGTTTGACCAGAAGATCGCAATAATCGGCGCAGGCCCCGCAGGTATGTCCTGTGCGTACTTCCTCGCCATCGAGGGTTACAGCCCGGTCGTATTCGAGAAGGAAGCCGCCCCCGGCGGTATGCTCATCAACGGCATCCCCTCCTTCCGCGTCGGCAAGGACATCGTCAAGTCCGAGATAGATGTCCTGCGTGAGATGGGCGTCGAGTTCCGCTGCGGCGTTGAGGTCGGCAAGGATGTCACCATCCAGCAGCTCCGCGAGGAGGGCTTCAGGGCCTTCTACGTCGCTGTCGGTCTCCAGAAGGCCGCAAAGCTCAACATTCCCGGTGAAGAGCTGGCAGGCGTTCAGGGCGGTCTCGACTTCCTGCGCTCCGTCAACAGCGGCGCGACTAAGGAGCTTTCCGGCGACGTTATCGTTATCGGCGGCGGCAACGCGGCCATCGACGTGGCACGCGCGGCAAAGCGTCTGACCGGCGGCAGCGTCAACATGTACTGCCTTGAGAAGGACGAAGAGATGCCCACCGTTCCCGACGAGAAGAACGCAGGCATCGCCGACGGCGTCGTCATCAACAACTCTTGGGCGCCCAAGGCCATCCTCGGCGAGGACGGCAAGGTCACCGGCATAGAGCTTATGCGCTGTGTCTCCGTGCGCGACGCAAACGGCAAGTTCGCTCCCGTTTATGACGAGAACGAGACCATCACCGTTCCCTGCTCCAACGTTCTGGTCGCCATCGGCCAGCGCTCCGAGTACGGCGCAGTCCTCGCCGGCACCGCCGCCGCGACTCCCGACGGCCGCCTCATCGCGCATGACGGCGTCACATTCCAGACCGCAGAGCCCGACGTGTTCGTCGGCGGCGACTGCGCAACCGGCCCGAAGTACACCATCGACGCCATCGCCAGCGGCCGTGAGGGTGCAGTGTCCATCCACCGCTACGTCAACGTCGGCCAGACTCTGACCATCCACCGCAATCTCCGCGAGTTCAAGGAGCTTGACAAGGAAAATCTTGCCCTGCCCGTAGAGAAGATAAAGAAGCCCGCCCGCTCCGAGGTCGTCATCGACAAGAAAAAGGTTCTCACCATGTGCGACGACCGCGTGACCTTCACCGAGGAGCAGATAAAGTCCGAGGCTTCCCGCTGCCTGAGCTGCGGCCGCAGTGTAGTCGATCCGAACAAGTGCATCGGCTGCGGCATCTGCACCACCAAGTGTGAGTTCGACGCTATCCATCTCAAGCGCAACCGCCCGCAGAACAGCAAGATGATCCCCGCCGAGGACAAGTTCAAGGCCATCGGCCCCTACGCTGCAAAGCGTCAGGTAAAGATAATCAAGAAGCAGCTTTCCGGCAAATAATCATCCCGGAACAGATCAGACAGGTGCGGGATATCCCCGCACCTGTTTTCAGAAAGGAAAGTTATGCACGAGCTTAGCATAGTGACCTACGTCATCAAGCAGGTCGACGAGATAGCCAAGGAAAACAAGCTCACCAACATCCAGTCCGTCACGCTGGAGTTCGGCGAAGTGTCCGGCATAGTTCCGGAATATCTCAGCGACTGCTGGCAGTGGTACGCGAAAAAGACTCCGCTTATCGAGCATACGGAGTTCAAGTATGAGATAATCCCGGCTGTCACATGGTGCGACGACTGCAAGACGACCTACCCCACCGTGAAGTACGGCAAGACCTGCCCCAACTGCGGCAGCGGCCATACTTGGCTCCAGCAGGGGCAGGAAATGAACATAAAAGAAATAGTCGCCTGCTGATCGGAGGATAGATATGGCGGATTACAAGGTTTACGAGATAAAACAGAGCATATTCAAGGCAAATGACGACGCGGCCGACGTACTGCGCGCGGAGCTGCGTAAGCAGCACTGCTTCCTGCTGAACCTTATGAGCTCCCCCGGCAGTGGCAAGACCACTACCCTGACCCGCACCGTCGAAAAGCTTTCGGGCGAGATGAACATCGGCATCATGGAGGCCGATATCGACTCCGACGTCGACGCCGAGCGCATATCCCGCACAGGTGTCAAGAATGTCATCCAGCTCCACACCGGCGGCATGTGCCATCTCGACGCGGACATGACCCATCAGGGACTCGACGAGATGGGCACGGACGACCTCGACCTCGTCGTGCTGGAAAACGTCGGCAACCTCGTCTGCCCGGCGGAGTTCGACACGGGCGCGGCGAAGAACGCCATGATACTCTCCGTCCCCGAAGGGCACGACAAGCCCCTTAAATACCCCCTGATATTTCAGGTCTGCGACGCGCTGATAATTAACAAGATCGACGTCCTGCCATACTTCGATTTCGACATGGACAAGGTCGTGGAGTTTGCGAAGATGCGCAACCCCGACATCAAAATCTTCCCGATAAGCGCAAAGACCGGCGAGGGCGTGGATGCATGGTGCGATTGGCTTCGCGCTCAGGCCACCGAGTGGAACGGCTGAACGCATTTTTCGACAACTTTTTATCAAAAACGCTTCAACTGTATATTGCAATCGGAAAAGCAAGTGTTAAAATAATGACGGTCGTTTTATGCGGCCATATTCTAGTGCTGGATGCCGCCGGTTTCCGGCGATTGGAGAAGAAATATGAAAGATCTCAAGCACCTGCTCTATTTTGAAAACCTCCTTCAGGAGGCGCAGAATGAGCTTATCCTGCAGGCGCAGAGCGAGGGGAAGGTCTGCGTCGCTTATGTCTGCGAGAACACCCCGGAGCCGCTGCTGAACCTGCCGGGCGCGTTTTCTACGCGTCTGCGCGCGCCGCGCACCGGTTCCATGGAAATGGCAACCTACTACATGACCAGCTTCCTCTGCGAGTACAGCCGCGCCCTGCTTGAGCGCGCCATCGAGGGCGGCTACAACTTTGCCGACTGTCTCATCACTCCCGACGGCTGCACGATGATGAACCGCGCCGTCGAGAACATGGAGCTGCTTAAGGCTCTCGGCAAGGGCAAGGAGAAGTTTTTCTTCGAGTACATGGAGATACCCATGAAGGCCGACGACAACGGCCTGAATCTCTACACTCTCCAGTGCACAAACCACATCCTCAAGCCCCTGCATGAGCACTACGGCATCGACATCTCCGACAAGGCGATACGTCAGGCCGTCGCCGAGCACAACCGCATCTGCGAGCTTATCCGCGCCATCGGCGAATACCGCAAGGGCGACAAGCCGCGCATCACGGGCTACGAGTTCCACGTCATCACGCTGGTAACCTACGTCGCGCCTAAGTATCTGCTTATCGACAAGCTTGAAGAGACGCTGGAAGAGCTCAAGACCCGCGAGCCGGACGAGAAGGGCTACCGCGCACGCGTGCTGGTCGTCGGCTCCGAGGTCGACGACACCGGCTTCATCAAGCTCATTGAGGACACCGGCGCATATGTCTGCGCAGACCGCTTCTGCTACGGCTCTCTCCCCGGCAGGAACCCCATAGAACTGACCGACGATGAGGACGCACTGACGCAGATCTGCCGCCAGTACATGTACCGCGGACAATGTCCCCGTTACATGAATACCGCCAAGATGAACGGCCGCCGCGAATACGTCAACGCACTTGCGAAGGAATACGCCGCCGACGGCATTATCTACGAGCAGATAAAGTTCTGTGACCCGTGGGCTTACGAGCGCATGATGGGTTCGCACATCCTGCATGACGACTACGGCTACCCAGTGCTGTCCGTCGACCGCCCGTACAACATCTCTACCTCCGGCCAGATGCGCACTCGCGTGCAGGCCTTCGTTGAGAGCATTGAGATAAAGAAGATTCAGGGAGGGGACAAGTGATGAGCAATAAGAGAATAGGCTGCGAGAATTTCGGCAAATTCTACACTGAGGGCAAGGTCAGAAACCGCCGCGAGTGGCGCGGTCTGGTCGACACGCTCTATGATTACTCCCGCTGGCTCCACAACTGGATCACCATGGCGAAGATGGTCTCGAAGCCGAGAAACATCAAGGCCATGTTCCGCTACCGCTGGATGGCAAACTACCTCGCCGTCCCCATGATGGTCGACCGTCACACTCAGGGCCTGCGCGGCGAGCATCTGCGCATCTGCCATCTGGAGCAGGATCTCATAATTGAGGACGTCGCAAAGCTGCTTGACGGTCTTTTCCGCGGCGACCGCCGCATCGGCAACGACAAGAAGTTCTCCGACAAGGTCGTCCTTGTCGACGAAAACGAGATGACCGCCGTTATGATGGGCTTCCCGACGCTGAAGGGTCTCAGCCGCGAGACCCCGTCCACCTATGTCTCCGTACTTCTGAACCAGCATGCGGCGGAGCATTACATCGACATCGCGCAGGAATACGGTCTCGCGGGCGACGTCTGCCCCATGCCTGAGGCCGAGGCCGGCGTCTCCATCGACGACGACGCGCCCGTGCTCGGCGTCTGCGCCGTCCAGTGCAACACCACCTGCGACGGCTCTCTGCTCGGCAACGGCGTCATCTCCAAGCGCCTTGAGCTTGAGGACGGCATCCCCGTGTTCCAGCTCGCCGCTCCTCTGCGTCACCGCGAGGACGACGTGCAGGATTACGCCGCGCAGGAGATCAAGAACGCTATCGCCTTTATCGAGGAGCACACCGGCGAGAAGTGGGATTGGGACGCGTATTTTGACTGCGCAAAGCGCGTCAACTACGCTACCAAGTGCCGCCTTGAGTGGCTTGAGATGAACAAGACCGACTACCCGCAGGTATTCGGCTCCAACCTCGCCCTCTACACTGAGACCAACTACATGGCCATCTGCGGCAAGGTCAAGGCCTTTGAGGATGTCGACCGCAAGATAACCAAGCTTGCCGAGCGCGCCTACAAGAAAAAGAAGATGGCCGCGAACGAATACCGCCACAGAGCCATCATCTGGGGCGTCCAGTCGCACTTCTATATGGACTTCCTCGTGTGGCTGCTCAACTGCTGGGGCATCGTGCCGCTGACCGATATGCTCTCCATGGTCTCCACCAAGGAGCTTGTCACCGAGGACACCCCCGAAAACCGCGAGCAGGCATACTACGACATGGCATGGCTGACCGAGAACATGATCATGCGCAACCGCACCCACGGCGGCTACAAGGTTCTGCTTGACGAGCTGTGGGAGTACTGCACGGAGTTCAACGCCGACATGGTCATTCTCTGGGAGCACATGAGCTGCAAGGCGCTCGACGGTATGCACGGCATGTTCGAGGAGCGCGCCAGAGAGCACGGCATCCACCTCGTATGGGTCACGCACGACCTGTTTGACCCGCGCGTGATATCCCGTCAGGGTGTGCGCGAGCAGGTGAACAACTATATGCGCACCGTCATGCAGGAAGAGCCTGTCGATCCCAGCCTTGAAAATCTCAAGGACGAGAAGTCTTGGTAAGGAGGAAATAAGATGTTCTGGAAAAAGCTCCGCAAGCTGATGATAAAGCTCGGCATAGCCGGCCTCGGCTTCTTCGCCGTCACCTTCGTCGTGTATTTCTTCAATCTCGACATGAAGCTGACCTCCGTCATGGAGGGCTTCATGCTCAAGCACTACGACAAAATCGACCGCGACCAGCACCTGTAAACGCAATGATAAAGCCCGGCGCATGATTGCGCCGGGCTTTTGCTTTTTGCCGGAACATCGTCTAAATGCATAATTGACTTGCCGCGCAGACGGTCGTATAATCATGGCAAAAACACACTAAAGGAGCAGAATATGAATACACCCTTCAGATATGATTATGTCGGCAGCTTTCTCCGCCCCGCGGCGCTCAAGCAGGCGCGCACGGATTTCCAGAGCGGCGCGATAGACGCCGAAGCGCTCAAGGCCGTTGAAGACGGGGCGATACGCGATCTCGTCGCAAAGCAGAAAGCCGCTGGCTACCACGTCATCACCGACGGCGAGTTTCGCCGCGCGACATGGCACCTCGACTTTATGTGGGGCTTCAACGGCGTAGGCCACAGCCCCACCAAGACCGGCCTTCCTTTCCACGGCGAGGCCGCGATGCTCGACGACACCTACCTCACCGGCAAAGTCTCGCTCGACTCACATCCGTTCGTAGAGCACTTCAAGTTCGTCAAGGCGCTTGAGGATGAGAACACCGTCGCAAAGCTCACCATTCCCGCACCCGCGCAGTTCATCGAACAGATGATAATGCCCTTCGCGCTGGAGAACACCAGAAAGTATTACGCTGACAACCGCGAGCTTGCCGAAGACATCGCCGCAGGCTACAAGAAGTTCATCGCCGACGTCTATGCCGCAGGCTGCCGCAACCTCCAGTTTGACGATTGCAGCTGGGGTATGCTCGTCGACCCGATGGCCTGCATGTACTTCGGCACCGACGAAAAGGGTCTTGAGGCTATCAAAGAACAACTGCTTGAGCTGAATAACGCCGCCATCTCCGGCAAGCCCGACGACCTCGTCATCAACACTCACGTCTGCCGCGGCAACTTCCACAGCACCTACGCAAACTCCGGCGCGTACCACGGCGTCGCGCAGACTCTGCTCGCCCGCGAGAACGTCAACGCCTACTACCTTGAGTTTGACGACGCGCGCAGCGGCGGCTTCGAGCCGCTCGCCGCGGTCAGCGGTGACAAGAAAGTCGTCCTCGGTCTGGTGACAACAAAGCGCGCACTGCTTGAAAACAAGGACGGCGTCATCGCGCGCATCCACGAGGCGGCAAAATATCTCCCGCTCGACAGGCTCTGCCTCAGCCCGCAGTGCGGCTTCGCAAGCTGTGAGATCGGCAACAAGCTGACCGAGGCACAGCAGTGGGCAAAGCTCGCGCTCGTCAAGGAGATCGCCGAGGAGGTCTGGGGCTGAGTCCCGCTCATTCACCGGATATCAAAGAACACCAAGCATGAAGCGCCGCACCGCCTCCTGCTTGGTGGTTTTATTACAGTCATACTGAAAGGAGGCGGCCGCCATGCCGCAGGGTGAGAGCATATACGCCAACTGGAACCCATGGCACGGATGCACAAAGCTCAGCGCCGGGTGCAAACATTGCTATGTCTACCGGCAGGACACGATGTACGGCACCGAGGAGGCCGCCTCCGTCTGCCGCAAGACCGCGAGCTTCGACCTGCCCGTCAAGAAGAAGCGGGACGGGAGCTGGAAGCTGCCGCCGGGCAAAATTGTCTTTACCTGCTTCACCTCCGACTTTCTGCTGAGCGACGCCGACCCATGGCGGCAGGACTGCTGGGATATGATTCGCCGCAGGCAGGACTGCTTCTTCTATTTCTTCACCAAGCGCATCGACCGCCTGTCGGAATGTCTGCCGCCAGACTGGGGCGGCGGCTATGAGAACGTCATCATCGGCTGCACAGTTGAGAATCAGGAGATGGCGGACTACCGCCTGCCGATTTTCCTCGCGCTGCCGGTACAGCACAGAGCAGTCATTGCCGCTCCCCTGCTGACGCCGCTCGACATAAGCGCATATCTCGACCCGGAAAAAATCGATGAGGTCTCGGCCAGCGGAGAATCCGGCGCCGACGCGCGCCCATGTCACTACGACTGGATTCTCTCGCTTCGGCAGCAGTGCGCGGAGCGCGATATCTCCTTCCAGTTTCACCAGACCGGGGCGCACTTCATCAAGGACGGCAGGATGTACCGTGTGCCGCGCCGCGAGCAGATCGCGCAGGCCAGAAAAGCCGGTATCGACTACAAGGTCGCGGCTCACGACCTGCCGCTGTGCGCGCTGGAGCATGTAGCTTCTCTCCGGCAGGAGCCAGAGCAGCTGTCGCTGCTCTGACGGCCGCGGACTGACTGCTTACTTTAGTGCATGAAAAAGGCATAGAAATAAGGAGAGTATTATGGCTGATATACGCGTACATGTTTTTCACACGGGCGAGGTCTGCGTCGCGCCCGCGCTCCCGTTCGGTGGTGCGCATTGCAGCACACTGAAGGCATCCGGTGTTTTTGCGAAGCGGTCGGAGCGGATATGGCTGCCCGTTTCGGCCACCTCATCACCTGCCCGCACTGGAAAATTCTCTTCGACTGCGGCTGGCACCGGGATATGAGCCCCGACCGGCGGGCACAGATACGCTCCCTCGGCTCGCTGCCGCTTTACATCACGAATCAGGGGCGCTTGGAAAAGGCGCGGCGATCGACGAGCAACTGGCCGCGCTTGGCATAAAGCCGTCCGAGCTGGACATGGTGCTTCTCTCGCATCTCGACTGTGACCACGCAAGCGGGCTGAAGCTTGTCTCCGATGCGAAGCAGATTCTTGTCTCCGAGGACGAACTGCGCTTCGCGCGCAATCACACGCCGGTCAATCTGATACGCTACAATCCCCGCTGGTGGCGCGGCACGAAAATTCACCCCTTCGAGTGGAACGGCACGGACGGCACCGCCGGCAGGTCGTACGACATATTCGGCGACGGGAGCCTTGTGATGATAAACATCCCCGGCCACTCAAAGGGGCTGTGCGCGCTGAAAATCACGAACCCCGACGGGCGCTTCGTGCTGCTGTATCCAGACGGCGGCTACGCGAGCCGCTCGTGGGAAGAGCTTATCGTCTCCGGCATCGCCGACGACAAGGCCGCACAGTTCAGGTCGCTGGAATGGATACGCGCGCAGAGCATGGACGCAAACTGCATCGAGTCCATCGCAAACCATGACCCGGATGTTAAGCCGCATACCATAGAGCTATAAAGTCAACGGCTGAAAAAGCAGAGAGTTTTCCTCTCTGCTTTTATTTATTGAATCCCGCGGCGCTGTCAAACTCGCAGGCGGTGAAAATTGCGCCCGCTGCGGCGCGGTAATCGTCCAGACTTCTGGATTTATTGAGCGCTTTCATCTCGCGTTCGCTGTGCAGGAACAGGCCGTCCATGTAAAACCACAGCTCCTTCATGCGCGATGTCGCCGCGCGCGCGTCGAGTCCGTAGGCCAGATATGCGTCGAGAAGCGTGTCGTGAAACTCCCGCAACTCCTCGCGGCGAAGCGCCGCACCTCCGCGAAGCTCGCAGAACAGCGCGGGATTCATCACCGCTCCCCTGCCCAGCATGAACCGTTCGGTTCCCGGCAGCAAGTTCACATCCTCAGGGCGAAAAATGTTCCCGTTGTAGCACACCGGCGCGCGGCTGTTCCGCGCCGCCGTCAAATACGCCTCGCGGTCAACCGGAGCCCTGTACATCCCCGACCGCGCCCGCGCGTGTATCGTCAGTTCCGCGATCGGGTACTTATTGTATATCTCCAGAATCGCGCCGAACTCGTCCACGGACTCCAGCCCCATCCGCGTCTTGACCGACACGGCAACCGGCGCGCGGGAAAAAATGTCCGCCAGCATGTCATCCAGCGAGCCGAGGTCGGTAAACGCGCCGCTCCCTTTATGCTTTGAGACGACCGTACCGGACGGGCAACCGAGATTCAGATTGACCTCCTCATAGCCCATGTCGGCCAGCTGCCGCGCAACGGCGAGAAACGGTTCCGCGCGGTTACACAGCAGCTGCGGCACCAGCGCGATGCCGGTGTTGTTCTCTGGCAGAACGTCCCGCGCCGAGGACGCGCGGAAATTTCCGCTGCCGTCCGGCGCGATGAACGGGGCGTAGTATCTGTCCGCACCGCCGAAAAGGCGCGCATGGACGCGGCGGTATATATGCGTGGTTATCCCTTCCATGGGTGCAAAATATAATCTCATAGCAAACTCCGATTCCTTATCTGGTCTCCCCTGCCGCCGGCGGCAGATGCGGGCAGGAAAAATATATCTCATTTTTCCTCAAATGTGAAGAAAAATCTTTTTGAATGACTTGGATTGTTAACAAATATATTGTATAATTATTTTTATTGAATATATGTTGGGGGAATGAAGCTTGAAACATCAGGCTCTAAGCAGAGTTATATCCGCCGTGCTCGCCGTTATGTGCCTTGTGACGCTTATAAGCGGCGTCGCGGGCTTCGTCAGCGCAGGGAAGGATTTTGCGCAGGATTGCAGTGATTACAAGACTCTCCGCGACAGGATAGCCGAGGCCGAAGCGCTTGACGCGCAGCTCAACGGCGGCAAGGCCGAATATGACAAGACCGCCGCGGAACTGAAGGCCGAGAAGGGGCAGTATGACGAGGACTCCTCCCATCACCGCGAGGAGTTGACCGAATACACCGCCACGAACGCCGGGCTTCAGATGGGCACGGGCGGTATCGACTCCGCCGCAAGCACTCTTGAAGACGGCTGGAAGCAGTATAACGCCGCGCGCGAGCAGTTCGACGCGATGGAGGCGGAATTCAACGTCGGCTATAATAAGTATCTCGCCGCCAAGGCGCAGATAGACGCCGGCTGGCAGGAATATAACGACGGCGTCGCCCAGATAGAGCAGGGCAAGGCTGCCATAGCCGAGGGGCGCGCCCAGTACGACGCCGGGATGCAGCAGCTTGAGCAGGGTCGTGCGGAGCTTGCAAGCCGCCGCCAGCAGCTTGCGGACGCCGAGGCGGCGCTGCCGCAGTATGAAGCGGAGCTGGCCGCCGCGCGCACTCAGCTTGACGAGGCGCAGACTCAGCTGAGCGAGGCCAAGCGCAAATACGAGGCATCTCTGGCCGCGTACAACGCGATCGACGCGATATACAGTCAGGCTCAGGCCATTATTGATAAGGTACGTGAGGACAGCGTCGGCGGCGAGCTGATATATGCCATCGCCGACAAGACCATTCAGGCGATGTTCGGCCGCAGCTTTGAGGACATCCGCAGCGATTGGAGCGCGAAACGCGCCGAGCTTGATGCGGCGGGCGCACAGCTTTCCGAGGCGGAAGCCCAGCTTGCGGACGCCGAGTCGCGCTACGCCGAGGGCGCGGCACAGCTTGAGGCCACAAAGCAGATGATAGCCGACGCGCCTGCGCAGCTGGAAGCTGTGGAAGCGCAGCTGAACGAGGGCGAAGCACAGCTTCAGGCGCTGAAGCAGCAGCTTGACGACGGCGAAAAGCAGCTGGCGGAGTCCGAAAAGATGCTGCCGCAGGTCAAGGCACAGCTGGAAGCCGGCGAGGCGGAGCTGAAGAAAAACGAACCTGCCCTGCTCGAAGCCAAGGCGCAGATAGACGCCGGACGCGAGCAACTGGACGCTGTCAAGGCGCAGCTTGACGACGGCGATTCCCAGCTTGACGCCGCTATGGCTCAGCTCGGCGGAATACGCGCGGGCTTGAGCGAGACGGAGCAGAAGCTGAAGGACGAGAAGGATGAGCTTCTCGCCGCGTTTGACAAGATAAGCGGTATGCAGACCTCCGTCGGCGAGTACGAACAGCTTCAGGACGAATACAAATCCGCCCGTCAGGCGCTGCTGGCGTATGACAGCATTTCTGAAAACGTGATAGACGGTGAGGAGCTGCTGACCGCGGCAAACAGCGCGGCGCGCTCGATGCACGTCGGATACATTGTCCGCTTCGTTCTCCGCGTTCTGATGAACCTGTTGATGCTCGCCTCCGCCGCTGCCGGTGCGGCAGCGCTGCTGAAGGCTTTTGACAAGCTGAAGATAAAATACCCGATGTGGTTCATCGCCGCTGCCTGCGCCGTGGGCGCGATACTGGCGGAGGCCATAAGTCTGGGGCTTGGCCGCGGGCTGCTGTATTCGGCGCTCTTCGTGCTGATCCTCTCGGCGGCGCTCTTCGCACTGACCTACGAGAAAAACCAGACCGCGCCCTCCGAAGCCGCACAGTAACGGCCAAATATAAAATTAAGGTCCCGCCTTCCGGCGCATCTGCCGGGAAGCGGGACCTTGTTTTTTCCCGTTCAGAACGAGACTGTCAGCTGCATTTTGAAGCGCTCCTCACCGTAGACGGCATGAGGAATGTCCTTCGGCATGATAAGCGTCTCGCCCGCGTTGAGGACGAACACCTCGCCGCCGACGGTGAAGCGCCCGGTGCCCTCAAGCACCGTCACCATAGCGTCGCCGCCCGCCGCGTGGGTGGATATCTCCTCTCCCTTGTCGAAGGAGAAAATCGTCATGCTGATGAGGCTGTTCTGCACCAGCGTCTTGCTGACGACCTGCCCCTCCTGATACTCGACCAGATCCTTGAGAGATATTTTCTTCTGCTTTTCAATATTCTTGTACATAATTGCCTCCATAGCTGCTTTGCAAAAGTGGCTTTATAGTATTATTCCCCGGAAAATGCAAGCCGAAACGGACTTTCAGACACTGTACTTCCGGGCGTATTCCTCGTAATACTCGTCAAAGCGGTGGGAGTGCAGCTCCTTGAGGTTGATGACATACTCGTGGGTGTCGTATCTGTCTGAGCGCAATTCTATCGTCGCAATCGCAAGATTTGAGCTGTGGTCGGCCACACGCTCAAAATTTGCGAGCAGGTCGTTGAACACGAAGCCGTTTTCAAGCGAGCAGTCCCCGCTCTGGAGCCGTTCGACATGGTGCAGCTTCAGCTCGTCGCACAGCACGTCAATCCGCTCCTCCAGCGGCTCCACGCGGTATGCAAGCTCAACGTCATTTGCAAAAAATGCCCGCGACGCAACATCCAGTATCTCCTGCACAGCGGCGCTCAGTACGTCCAGCTCATGCTCCGCCGCGCCGGTGAAGCGCAGCTTCTTCTGGCTTATCTCGCGCGCGGCCTCAGCAATGTTCATCGCGTGGTCGCTGATACGTTCAAAATCGCTGAGCGTGTGCAGGTATTTTGACACGCTCTCATTTTCCTCGCACGTAAGCTCGCGTTCGGTTATGCGCATGAGGTAGGTTCCGAGCCTGTCCTCGTACTGGTCGACCAGCCCCTCCTCACTCTCAACGCGCGCAAATGCCTCGTCGCTGTAATCCCTGAGCAGCGCAACCGATGTGAGCAGGTTGCTCTGCGCGGTCTTGCCCATGTCCTCCACGGTCAGTCGGCTCTGCTCCACGGCAAGCGCGGGATGCGCGAGGAAGCGTTCGTCAAGCCTGTCGAATGCGTCGGCGTGAGTCTGCTCCTCCCCGCCCTTTATCAGTGCGCAGGCCAGCTTTTCAAGCAGGCCGATTGCGGGGAGCAGCGCAAGCGCGGTCACGAAGCGGAACGCCGTGTTCACAAACGCGATACTGACGGCGTTCATCGTCATGTCCATAAACGTAAAGCCTATCGCCGCATTCACGCCGTAGAACAGCCCGCCGCAGAGTATCACGCCGACAAGCTCTATTTCAAGGTACGCAAAAGCGGTGCGCCTGCCGTCTGTTTTCGCGCCCAGCGCCGACAGCAGCACCGGCACAGCCGCACCGATTGCGATGCCGAGGATGACCGGATACGCGGCCGCAAAGCTGACCGCGTCCGTGACGGACAGCGCCTGAAGGATACCGACCGCGGCGCTCGCGCTCTGCAGAATGCAGGTAAAAAGTGCGCCAGCCAGTATGCCGAGAAGCGGATTCGAGAAGCTTGTGATAAGCCGCACGAACGCCGCGCTCTCGCGCAGAGGAGACACCGCCGTGCTCATCGACTGCATCCCGAACATCAGCACCGAGAAGCCAAGCATAATGTCACCCACGTGGCGGTGCTGCTGGCTGCGGCTGAACATGCGCAGGATTATTCCGCACACGGCGATAACCGCGCTGAGGGTGGACGTCGAGAACAGCGCAACCCAGCCGCTGCCCTCCAGCATCGAGAGGCAGATTATCCAGCCCGTGACGCTCGTGCCCAGAAGCGCGCCGAGGATCACCGCGATAGCCTGTCTCAGCTTCATCATACCGGAGTTGACGAAGCCAACAACCATCACCGACGTCGCCGAGGACGACTGTATGACCGCCGTCACGCCAGTGCCGAGCAGCACACCGCGCAGCGGCGTCCCCGACAGGCGGTACAGCACAAGCTCCAGCTTGCTGCCCGCGACCTTTTTCAGCCCGTCGCCCATCAGCGTCATTCCGAACAGGAACAGCGCCACTCCGCCCAGCAGTGAAATAATATTGTTCAGATTCATTTACATCCTCATACCTGCTCCCGCGCATCTTTATACGCCATACTTTCCGCGGGAATATGTCCATATGCTTTTCTATTATATTATACTAACAATTTATGCAGCCGGCGGCAAGCCGCAATAGCAAACAAATAAATCCGCCTTTTTTCAATACGCTTCGTTCAGTATTGACATTAATTGATTATCGCGCTTGGCCGGCCGTAAATATTTACGTTTTGTTCAACCACGCAGAAAGCCGCCCCGGCGAGGTAAGCGCTATCGAGACACCGTGCCGCTGAAGTACTTTTTGGATGATTATACCGTTTATGCCCGCAAATGCGAAGCAAAAGACGTGATTGAGATAGACACATTTACCGAATTGAACGCACTTGGCAAAGCCTATGATATATAAATAACACAAAAATTCGCCGAGCTGCAAAAATGTTAAAAATATCACTTGACTTTGCGGAGCGACTGTGTTATTTTCTTGTCAGTAAGTGAAAAGCTTGCGTGTCTCGAATGAGACGTTTTTCATTCGTTTTCTCACTCTCTTTTCTTTCACAACCGAACGGGAACTCCTTGCAGGCAGGCTTGGAGCTCCCGTTTGGTTTTTTCGCGTTTGTGCGCCTCGGCTATGGACAAGGCGCGGCACAGCGTGTACAATATGGGCAGACAATTTTTGAAGGAGAAATATTATGCGTTGGATTGAAGTAAGCGTTGACACACCGGCCGAGCTTATAGATGAGCGCTGCCAGCAGATGGCGGACATGGGCGCGGACGGATTTGTTATAGAAAACGAGGCCGATTTTCAGGATTTCCTCGAAAACAATCACCAGTACTGGGACTACGTGGACGACGAGCTGGAGCAGAAGTTTGCTGGAGTAAGCCGCATAAAATGCTACCTCAGCGACGACGCCGACGGCAAGGCCGTCCTTGCGAAGATACGCGGCGCGTATGGCGCGGTGCAGACCGCGTTTATCGAGGACAGCGACTGGGAAAACAACTGGCGCGAATATTATAAGCCCATCGAGGTCGGCGAAAAGCTGGTCGTCGTGCCGGAATGGGAGGAGATCCCCGCCGACGGGCGTCAGCCGCTGCGGCTCGATCCCGGCCTGATCTTCGGCACCGGCAGCCATGCAACCACGCGCATGTGCCTCGCCGCGCTCGAAAAATACTGCTCGCCTGAGACGACCGTGCTCGACCTCGGCTGCGGCAGCGGTATACTCGGCATCGGCAGTCTTGTTCTCGGCTGCAAGAGCTGTGTCGGCTGTGACATCGACCCGAAAGCGCCGGACGTTGCAATGTCGAATGCCGCGCTGAACGGCATCGGGAGCGACAGGTTCCGTGTCTACGCGGGCGATATTATCGGCGACGCGTCCCTGCGCCGCGAGCTTGGCAGCGGGTATCAGCTTGTGCTCGCAAACATCGTCTCCGACGTTATCATCCCCCTCTCTGGCTATGTGCGGCAGTTTATGGCCGAGGGCGCGGTGTTCATATGCTCCGGCATAATCGAGGGGCGGCAGGACGAAGTCAGCTCCGTGCTCCAAAAAAACGGCTTTGAGATAATCGCCCACTACTGCGAAGAGGAATGGCACTGCTTCGAGTGCAGATAAGCATAAAATAATTCAACACCCCGAATCGATGATTCGGGGTGTTGGTATATTCAGAACGGCCAAGTCGGCAGCCAGCGCAGCAGGCGGCTCGCCGTCGCGTTATCCACGCGCATTCCGCTGAGCGCAGGATAGAACATGATGAATACCGCCACGCACAGGACGGCCACTCCCACCGCGTATACGCGCCAGCGCGGGTTCCACTGCCGCATGAGCGCGATAACGTAGCCCAGCGCGAGGACGAGGAACACCGTGCAGGCGAAGTAGTGGTACTCAAAGGTTATGCGCGTGATGAACACCCACGGCAGGAGCTGTGCGAGGTAGCCTATGAGTATGAACGCCGCGCGGCGGTCACGCTTGGCAACGGCTTCATAGCCCAGCACAAAGAGCGCGATAAGCCCCGCCCAGCACAGTATCGGGTTCACGAACGCACCGAAGCTCTGCCGCGTGCCGTCCGTGCCGTAATCCAGATAGTATAGTATCGGGCGGATATCGAGCACCCACTGATACCAGCGCGACGAGTACGGATGCGACGCCGTGACGCCGGAATGGTAGGTAAACATGAAGCTCTGGTTGTCCAGAACAATCTGCGCATACGCCTTCGTGAAGAACGCGCCGACGCCGGTCAGGCCCTTCGCCGCCCCGTAATGATAATACGAAACGTAATAAATCACTGCCGGTACGAGCACGAAGAACACAACGCAGAAGCCGCAGTTGCGCAGGAACTCGGCGAACAGATTTCCGCCGTTTTCCTCGTCTTTTCTATGATATGCACGGACGATCCAATGCAGCGCCCATATGACCGCAAGCCCCGCGCCGGCATAGATGCAGGTCCATTTGCTCGCCGCCCCTATGCCGAAGAACAGGCCGGACAGCGCAAGATAGCGCTTTTTCCCGTCCTCGCACCACAGGTACATGAACAGGTACATCAGCAGGATGAAGAACACCGCGTAGGTGTCGATCGTGGCGATGCGCGTCTGCACGTAGTGCATGAAATCCGCCGCAAATATGACAGTTCCGAGCACAGGAACTACTTTTCCGCCGAAAAGCCTCTTCAAAAATACATACATCACCGGCAGCATGAGGACTCCGAAGAGCGTTCCCATGAATCGCCAGCCGAACGGCGTCACGCCGAAGAGCGAGATACCGATGCCGATTATCAGCTTGCCGAGCGGAGGATGACTGACCTCATACGGCCAGATGTCCTTCTGGTGCTCTATCGCCGTGCGGACATGATAAATCTCGTCAAAGTAGCTGGAGTTCATAAAGCTCGCCGAATCCGGGACAAGCTCCTGTTCGTCGCACAGCTCCGGAGCGTCGGCGGATGTGATGCCGAGCAGATCACCGTACGGGCTGTACACCGCGATTTCGTTTAAATACATATCGTTATCAGCGGTTATGCGGAGATAGCGCGCGGGTTTGGTCGTTACCGTCTCGCTCAGCTCTATCTCTTCCCATTTCAGCACTGCAACGTAATTCTGCGCAAATTCTCCGGCGTAGTCCCAGTTCTCGCCGTCTTCAGAACACTCGATGTAATAATTGCCGACGTTTATGCCGCAGAAAATGCGCAGTCTGCTTATCGGCATGGCGCTCTCAAGCTCTACGGTGACAGTCTCATTAGGCGAGAAGACATGCGGGTTCTGCGCCGCCTCGGTATCGCCGAGGCCGATGAACGCGACTACCGCGTAGCAAAGCGCGATCACCGCCGCGGCGAGCCAGTCGCCGCGCCTCATCTTGCGTTCCGCAGGCTCCGCGCGTTCCAGCGGGCACTCCTTCAGCGAGGGCAAGCCCATATAGAACAAAACTATAAGCAGTGCCGCCAGTATTGGCAGCAAATAAGTTATCGTCATGGCAGTCAGCGCGGCGCGTGGCCGCAGATTCAGATTATACGCGGCCGCAGCCGCGATACAGGAAAAATATAACCCAGCGCGGCCGCAATGTCAAGCCGTGCCCATATTCCGCTGGTTCTTCCCGGCGTCAAAAATCCCGCTGCCGGTTTCGGCAACGGGATATGCGTATCTGTCAGGCTTTATCCTCGGAGCAGCTCGTGCAGCTCCTTGACGCTCGGCAGGACAAGATCGGGCTTGCGCTCGGCGGCATCGACCATGGCCTGATCCGTCTCGCCGGAGAGAACCAGCACGGAACCCGCGCCCGCGTTCTGCGCGACGGCGATATCGGTATAGAGTCTGTCGCCCACGGCGCAGATATGCTCGTTTGCAATGCCGGTCATTTCGGAGATAACGTCGATCATGTTGCGGTTCGGCTTGCCGATATAGGTCGGCTTCACGCCGCTGGACGCGGTGAGCAGGGCGCAGATGCTGCCGCAGTCGGGCAGGACTTCGTCATGCGGCATCGGGCAGACCCAGTCGGGGTTTGCGGCGATGAAGGTTGCGCCGCGGCGCAGGAAATGGCAGGCTTTGTCGAGCTTTTCGTACACAAGCTCCGTATCGAAGCCCTGCACGACGACATCGACGGTCTCCGCCTCGGTGTGGCCGTTCTCGTCGTTCACGAGGTCAATGCCGTAGCTGACCAGCTCGCGGTAGAACGCCTTCGTACCGGCAAGGTACACCTTCGCGCCGGGGTGACGCTGATTGAGGTACATGCCGGTCGCCATGCCGGAGGTGAACACGTTCTCGGCCTCGCAGGGGAAGCCGAGGCGGCGCAGGCGCGTGATATAATCAGTCCCTGCGCGGGAGGAATTATTGGTGAGGTATATGTACTTCTTGCCGAGCTTCGGCAGGTCGTTCATCAGCTCGATCGCGCCTTCGTATACGTTATCTCCAAGATAGAGCGTTCCGTCCATGTCGAACAGGAAAAGCTCTATGTCCTTCAGGCTTTTTTCCATTCTCTTTTCTCCGTTTTTCTTTCTCTATTTATTCTTTCGTCCAGTCAAGCGCGCACTTGACCGCACGGTGCCAGCCCTTGAGCAGCGCTTCGCTGCGGTCGGCGGGCATTATCGGCTCGAACACCTTGTCCTCCGCCCAGTTGCGGCGGACGTCCTCAAGGCTGTCCCAATAGCCGACGGCAAGGCCGGCGAGATACGCCGCGCCGAGCGCCGTCGTCTCGATGCACTGCGGGCGCACGACCCGGCTGCCGAGAATGTCGCTCTGGAACTGCATGAGGAAATTGTTGGCGCAGGCGCCGCCGTCGACCTTCAGCTCGCGGATGGGGATGCAGCTGTCCTGCTCCATGGCGCGGGCAATGTCATAGGTCTGGTAGGCCAGCGACTCAAGCGTCGCGCGCACAAGATGCGCCCGGCTGAAGCCGCGGGTGATGCCGACTATCGCGCCGCGCGCGTCCTGATTCCAGTAGGGCGCGCCCATACCGGTGAATGCGGGTACGACATAGCCGCCCGCGGTGTCCGGCACCGCCTCGGCATACTGCTGGCTCTCCGCCGCGCCGGATATCACGCCCAGCTCGTCGCGCAGCCACTGCACCGCCGCGCCCGCCACGAAGATGCTGCCCTCAAGGGCGTATTCGACGTGATCCTCAAAGCCGACGGCGATAGAGGTGACAAGGCCGTTCGCGCTCTTGACCGGCTCGCGGCCGGTGTTCATAAGCATGAAGCAGCCGGTTCCGTAGGTGTTCTTCATGGTGCCCGGCTCGAAGCAGCACTGGCCGAACAGCGCGCACTGCTGGTCTCCGCCGGCTCCGGCGATCGGTATCTCGCCGCCGTACAGCTCAAACTCGGTCGTACCGTAGACATGGCTGGAGGGTTTCACCTCAGGCAGGAGGCTCTCCGGAATGTCCAGCAGCTCAAGCAGAGCTTTGTCCCAGCACAGCTCATGGATGTTGAAAAGCATCGTGCGGCTGGCGTTGGTGTAATCGGTCACATGGACGCGGCCGCCCGTCAGCTTCCAGATGAGCCATGTGTCGATGGTTCCGAACAGCAGCTCGCCGCGCTCGGCGCGTTCGCGCGCGCCGGGTACGTTGTCGAGCAGCCACTTTATTTTGCTGCCGGAGAAGTACGCGTCAGGTACAAGTCCGGTCTTTTCGCGGATCATGTCGCCGTAGCCTTCGGCAACAAGCTTGTCGATGATGGGCGCGGTGCGGCGGCACTGCCAGACGATGGCGTTGGCAATAGGCTCGCCGGTTGCCTTGTCCCATATGACGGAGGTCTCGCGCTGGTTGGTGATGCCTATTGCAGCGACGTCCGCCGCCGTCATGCCGAGCTTGTCCATCGCGGCGCGGGAGACCTCCAGCGTCGTATCCCAGATCTCTACGGCGTCGTGCTCCACCCAGCCCGGCTGCGGGAATATCTGCCTGAACTCCTTCTGCACGCTTGCGCAGATGTTGCCCGCGTGGTCAAAGAGGATGCAGCGGGAGCTGGTAGTGCCCTGATCGAGAGCCATAATATACTTCATAGCTTCAACTCCGTTATTCAGATATAAGCGACCTTACTTGACAATAAGTCTGGTCATTCTCGCAAAGGTCAGGCGGTTGCGTATCGCGGAGGAAATGTCAAGGAACTCGCCGCGGATGCTCTCGTCGATGTCAAGCTCTGCAAGGGAGTGCTTCGCGCCGATCTTGGTGTAGAGGTCGATAAGCTCTTCGGCGGTCGGGATAGTCGCAATGACGTCGCGGATCTCCTGCCAATGCTCCTTGATGCTCTCAGGCGGGAATGTCTTGAGAACGTCGTTCTCGTTCTCCTTGAAGATGCCGTCGGCCAAATCGCCGAACACGTCGCGCACCCATGCCGGATCCAGCGGCTCGTAGGGCTTGACCTCGATAGTGTCGCGCTTTGCAAGCTCGTGATACGCTCTCGCGCACATGATGGTGCCTATGCCGACGCACTCGCCGTGCATACCGTGGGCGTTCTTGAATCCCTTGGGCTTCATCTCGACGAGGTGGGCGACAAGGTGCTCCGCGCCGGATGCCGCGCGGCTGTTGGAGAGGATCTGCATGGTCAGGCCGGAGAGCATCTGGGTGTAGGCCATGGCCTCATAGTCAGGCTCCTTGCCCTCGGCAAGGTCGTTTGCGCAGCGCGCCATGATGTCCAGCGCTTCCTGCGCCATTGCGCACACCTTCGGGCAGAAGTATTCGCCGGAGACAATGTGGGCTATCTTCCAGTCTGCGATGGAGACGTACTTTGCGAGGATATCCTGCACGCCCGCGATGGTCAGGAAGCGGGGCGCACCGGAGACGATGTTGATGTCGCAGATGACCGCGTCCGCCGCCTGCATGGGGATGGACTTCTTCTGGCCGTCGATGATGATGGAGCAGATGTCCGCGGTGAAGCCGTCGGAGGAGACGATGGTGGGGATAGCGACAAAGGGGATGCCGAGCTTCCATGCGCTGTAACGGCCGAAGTCCATCAGCGTACCGCCGCCGACTACGACGATGTAATCGGGCTTGCGCTCAAGCATGGTCATCATATTCTCGATGAGACCCTTTTCGCTGTGCAGTCCCTGCGCCTCAAGGACTATTTCCTGATCTGCGCGGACATGGTGCATGGTGGGCAGATTATAGGTGTTCGTATCATAGATGACAGTGCGGAAGCCGGTAAGGCCGCAGTCGTCCATGTATTTGTCGAAATTTTTGAGCGCGCCGTATTCGCATACGACGAGCTTGGTGCGAAGCTCATGGTCGCGTCCGCATTCGCAGTCGCCGAGGTATTTTGTGCAGTCAAGAATCATTTTTCTTTTCCTCCTGAAAGATATATAAAGATATATTTTGACGGCTCGTTCGTTATAAAACTCGCCTAAATTCGCTTGATGGTATTTTACAACGTTTATACTATTTTGGCAAGGAAATTATAGTGCAAATACGTCATTGTTCCCAAAACATCTAGCGATTATTTGCGCCGTTTGCATGTGAAGTACAAAATATTTAATGAAAAAGACCTAATCTCATCCGAGATCAGGTCTAAAATAGGCTTCTTCGCTGTTTATTTGCATCAGCTCGTCCCAATGCGATTCCATCTCGCTTATCAGCTTGAGCTGTGTGCGCGCACGGTCAAGATTGTGGCTCTCGCGGTCTATGGAGAAATACTTATCGCCGTTTATGTAGTCGGCGAGGAACCTCAGGCCGCACTCAAGCGTCATCACAAACGCGCCAAGCGGCAGCACATCGCGCTCCGCCCGCGTCAGGCTGGGGCAGGCTTCAGCAAAGCCGCGCGTGAACACACGGTACAGGTTCAGATCGAGCCGTACACGCTCCAGCTCCCGCTCATCCTCCGCCGCGGTGGACGCGCCGAAGCGGATCGCGTCGCCGAAATCGTAGGCCGACAGCCCCGGCATGACGGTGTCGAGGTCAATGACGCACAGCGCACGGCGCGTGTCCGCGTCGAGCAGGACGTTATTTATCTTCGTGTCGTTGTGCGTGACGCGGACGGGCAGCTCCCCCGCGTCGCGCATACGCTGGAGCGTACCCGCGCGCTGCTCGCGTTCGAATATGAAGTCGATCTCCTGCTGCACGGACGCCGCGCGGCCAAGCGGGTCGGCGCTGATTGCGGCGCGGAGCTGCTCATATCTCACGGGCGTATTGTGGAAATCCACTATCGTCTCCTGAAGCGTCTGCGCCGGGAAACCGCGCAGTGTGTACTGAAAATGCCCGAACGCCCGCGCACTCTCATAGAAATCGGACAGGGTCTCCGCGCTCTGGAGGCATATGCTGTTATCGACGAACCTGTAAGCCCGCCAGCAGCCGCCCTCTCCGTCGTCATAATAGTTTTTGCCGTCGCGCGTGTCGATGTAGCTTATCATGGACATGCGCTCGTTCTGCCCGCGCAGATACGCGCTTATCGCGGACATGTTGCCCATTATCGCGTCAACGTTCGGGAAAACGTACTGATTGACCCATTGCAGGACATATTTCGCCCCCGTATCGGTCGTTATCAGATAGGTCTGGTTTATATGGCCGCATTTTATCTGTTCGCACTCCGCCGGAGTTCCGTCCGTCGGGAAATGGAATATTGCATCTTTCATCGCGTTCGCCTTATCTCTTTTTTTCGCTTTTTCTCAGCATCAGCACGGGTATCGCCGTCAGCATCAGGACTGCCGCCGCCGCGAGGAATATCCCCGGAGTCGGCACGGTCTTGAGCTGCCCCAGCTCCATATACGTGCTGTCGGAATTGCGGATGACCTCCGCGCCTATTACGGGGCCGATTATCATCGGCAGCAGCACTGCGAATATCATGCGGATGCCCTGAAAATGCCCGGCCTTGTCCTTGGGCGTCCAGTCGCGGATATTCGCGCCGAGGGCGGCGGACATCATCATATACCCGCTCATCATCACGCTGCCCGCGATCATAACCCCGGCGTTGCCGCGCACGAAATACATCGCCGCAAGGCCGATGAGCATGATCGCCGCCGCGGGCACGGTGAAACGCATTTTGCCGACCCGGTCGATGAATCTGCCGGAGACGACGCTCACGACGCTTGCAAATATCAGCACCACACCGAGGACTATCGCGTAATCCTTGATGCCGAGATAGTTCTGAATATAGATTATCAGGTACGGGAAGAACACCTGCACGGCGATTGAGAACACGCTGAACGCCGCGAACGACAGGTACAGCTGCAGATTCTCACGCACGACGCCGGGGCGCAGGCCGTAGAGCAGGTTTTTGAAATAGCTGTCCCGCCTCGGCGTAAGCCGCGGCGAATCCTTGACCAGTACGAGCGACACAAGCCCGACGACGGATACCGAGACGCCGAAGATGTTGAAAAACTCGCGCCATCTCCCCTGCTGGGTCAGTCCGTCGAAGCCGCCGAAGATTATCAGCATGGAGATGAGCGGCAGTATCGCCAGCACACTCTCCGCCCGGCCGCGGTTGTCGCTGTCGGTGATATCCGTGACGTAGGCGTTGAAGGCCGCGTCGTTCGCGGTGCTGCCGAAGAAGGTCATCACGCAGTCGAGCACGACCACCATCACCGCCGCGGCCGCCGACGCGTTCGCCGCAGGGAAAAGCCGCCCCGCGTTTTCAGGCGTAATGTAGCCGAAGGCGGCGGTCGAGAGCCCCCAGAGTATGTAGCCCGCGCAGATGAACGCCTTGCGCTTGCCGACGCGGTCTGACAGCGCGCCCATGAGAAGCGTCGTCACCGTCGCGGCGGCGGCAGACCAGCCTACCATCGCGGCGATGTAGCCGGGGTCGGTGCTGATAGTGTTATAGAGGAACACGTTGAAATACATGTTCTCTATCGTCCACGCGAACTGCCCGAAAAGGCCGATGAGTATCAGCGTGATCCAGTTTCTCGCTCCAAGCCTGCTCTTCATCCTCATCTCTCCTTATAAGCGTGAGATTTTTTGAATTTGCGTTTTTTTATTTCAGATTCTCGTCGATTATGTTCATGACGATGTTCGTCGAGGTCTCAAGGTGCTCGGCGGTGATGTGCTCATAGGGGCCGTGGCAGGAGTAGCCGCCGGTGCCGATGTTCGGGCAGAGCAGGCCGCGGAAGGTGAGCTGTGCGCCGTCGGTGCCGCCGCGGACGGGCGCGGTGACAGGCTCTATGCCCTCGCGGCGCAGTGCGCGCTCCGCAAGCTCGACTATCTCCATGTGCTCGCCGATAAGCTCCCGCATGTTCCGGTACTGCTGGCGCACAGTCAGCTTCGCGGTGCCCTCGCCGTACTTCTCGTTTATGAGCTTTTCGATGTGCTCCATCGTCTTTATGCGCTGGTCGAAGGAAGCGGCGTTATGGTCGCGGATGATGTAGCTCAGCATCGCTTTTTCAACAGTGCCGCTCATATCGGTCAGGTGGAAGAAGCCCTCGTAGCCCTCGGTGTGCGCCGGGGTGTCGCCGGAGGGGAGCATTGAGTTTATCTCCATAGCGACAAGGCTCGCGTTTATCATCATGTTCTTCGCGCTGCCCGGATGGATGTTGAAGCCGTTGACCTCCCACTTCGCGGACGCGGCGTTGAAGGTCTCGTAGTTTATCTCGCTCAGCTCCTCGCCGTCAACGGTGTAGGCAAAGTCCGCGCCCAGCCGCTCAAGATCGAGCAGCGACGCGCCGTGGCCGATCTCCTCGTCGGGCGTGAAGCACACGGCGACGCGGCCATGCGGGCGCTTCTCTTTTATAATGCGCTCCGCGGCGGTCATTATCGCGGCGATGCCCGCCTTATCGTCTGCGCCGAGCACGGTCGTGCCGTCGGTCGTGATAAGGGTTTGACCCTTGAGGGTAGCCAGATGCGGGAACTTCTCCGCCGTCAGGCTGCGCCCGCTCGTGCCGAGGACGACGTCGCCGCCGTCATAATTTTCGATGAGCTGCGGCTGAACGTTCTCGCCGGGGAAATCGGGTATCGTGTCAAGATGGGCGATGAAGCCGATGCAGGGCTTGTCCTCATAGCCCTCGCTCGCGGGGATGAAGCCGTAAACATAGGCGTGCTCGTCCTCATATACGCCCTCCAGCCCGATGGAGCGCATCTCGTCGGCAAGCATATGGCACAGCGTAAACTGGCAGTCGCTGCTCGGCACGCTCTCCGAGGTCTCGGAGCTTGCGGTGTGGGTCTTGACGTAGGTAATAAATCTTTCGTAGGCTTTCATTGTGCTGTCTCCTTATGTAAAATTGTTGAATATACGTTTTTTCCGCGTCACTTCAGTATTTCCGCGTAGACGAAAAGCCGTCCTTTGCGTGAGGTGCCGCCGGTACCGGTGACGCTGCCCTTGCCCGCGCCGCGCAGGGAAATTATATCCCCCGCCGATATCTGCGCGTCGGGCTTCTCGGTCGGTTCATAGTTGAGACTGACATTGCCGAGGCGTATCTCCTTCGCGGCCTCGGTGCGGCTGAGGTCAAACATGCCCGCCGTCACCGCGTCAAGCCGCATCGACATGACGGAAAAGCTCTTTTCCTTCACCTCGCGCTTCGCCTGCGGAACGTCCCCCGGCGCGATATTCTCCGCCGTGACCCCGCATCGGCCTACCTTGTCGATACTCAGCAGGTGCCGGTGCACGCTCGGCAGACAGAAGATATACGCCGTGTCGCCCATGACGCGGATATCGCCTACCCACTCGCGGCCGACGCCCATGCCCAGCACCGCGCCCATATAGTCCCGGTGCCCCGGCGTACCGAAATGCGCGGTAAGCTTTATCGCCGCGAAGTGCTCCGACGGGTCAAAGTATTCCTCGCTCATATATTCCGGCAGGAAGAACGCCGCCGTCCGCTCGCAGTCGGCTCCGCCGCCCGAAAACACCACGGTGCAGCCGCGCTGCTTCGCCCATTTCTCGGTCTGATACCGCTCTGCTGGGCTGAGATACCCGCTGGAGCAGACCGTCCCACTGCGCTCGGCGCGCTCGCACAGATCCTCCATGCGGCGCAGAAGTTCATTTTTCTCCATTTTCAGTTCTGTCCAGTTCCAATCTGTATTTGTGCGCGCCGTCGTTCGTCTTTTTCAGAAGCGCGTCTATCTGCTCCAGCACGTCCCGCACCTCCAGTGCGAACTCGTCCGACGAGGTGCGCAGGACGCCGGAACGCAGTGCCGAGAGCCTGATAAGATTATCGTTCGTGACGACGCGGACGTCATAATTCTTTCCGATGTTATCCGCGATGCGCTCGATATACGCGTCCGCCGTCTCGCCGTCCTTGGTAAAGGCGACGTGTATATTGTGGTACTCCTCGCGCGAGCCGGGGTTGCCGGGGGTACGGAAGCCGTCAAACACCAGCACCAGCTCACGTTTCGTAAAGCCGCAGTAGTTTGACAGCATGTCCATCAATCGCCCGCGCGCAAGGTCGAGCTTTTCCCACGCAAGTGCCGAAAGCTCCTGCGACGCGAAGATGAGGTTATAGCCGTCTACTATTATATATTGCTTCTTCGGCGGCGCGATCGGCCGCACAGGCGCTGAGTTCACCGTCGGCGCGCGGTATTCCGGGCGCTTTATGGGGCCGAACTCGCGCTCCATTATCGCTTCAAGCTCGCGTTCGTCGATGCTGAGACTGCGGTACGGCCTGACAGGCGCGGTAGTCTCCGGCTTTTTCAGGCAGCTTTCAAGATGCATGTATTCCGGAACCTTGTCCCAGCGGACGTTAAAGCCGCCGCCGTGGGCGCAGAACACGGAATCCGCGGTGTTCTCCACGTCGCTTTCTGCGTCGTAGTTGATCTCCACAACCACGTCTTTTTCATTATGGCATTGGCGGTAGCCCTCCACGCGGCAGGAAAATTTACTGCGTCCGCCAGAATATGCCGCCACTTCGCTTGCGTAGCCGTTCATCTCCGACACCGGCGCACCGCCCTCGATGCGGAGCATTCCGCCCGCGTCGTCAGGCCCCGTGAAGCTGCCGGACATCTGGCGCACATCGCTTATCGCGCGCCCTATCAGCTCCGGCGGCAGCTCTATCGAAAACGCGTACCACGGCTCAAGCAGCACAGATTTTGCCTGCATAAGCCCCTGCCGTATCGCGCGGTAGGTCGCCTGACGGAAGTCCCCGCCCTCGGTGTGCTTCAGGTGCGCCCGCCCGGCGGCAAGCGTTATTTTCACATCCGTCAGCGGCGAACCTGTCAGCACGCCTAGATGCTGCTTTTCGAGTACATGGCCGAGTATCAGCCGCTGCCAGTTGCGGTCAAGCCCGTCTTCCGGGCAGACGCTGTCCACGACTATGCCGCTTCCGCGCGGCATCGGTTCCATTATCAGGTGCACCTCCGCGTAATGGCGCAGAGGCTCAAAATGGCCTACGCCCTCCACGGTGTCGGCAATGGTCTCCTTATACATGATGCGCCCCGCGTCAAGCGCGATATCGACGTCGAAGCGCTCCTTGACAAGCGCGCGGAATACCTCCGCCTGCACCTTGCCCATAAGCTCCACGCGTATCGCCCTGCCGCGCTCATCCCAACGGATGTGCAGCTGCGGATCCTCCTCCTGAAGCTGCATCAGCTTCGGCAGCATTACGCGCGGATCCTCCGTCGGCGGCAGCAGCAGGCTGTAACTCAGTACCGGCTCCAGCATCGGCTCCACCGAGACGTCCGCTTCCGCGCCCAGTCCCTGACCGTGGAAAGTCTCGCTCAGGCCGAGTGCGGCGCAGATCTGGCCGGGCTTGACCGTATCGACGGCCTCGTACTTTATGCCGGAATATATGCGAAGCTGGCTGATTTTTTCCTCATGCTCCGCGCCGTCCTCGCCCGCGTAGCGGATAAGCTGCCGCACGGACAGCTCCCCGCCGTTCACGCGGAGAAAGCTCAGGCGCTTGCCCTGCGCGTCGCGCGCTATTTTATACACCCGCGCGGAGAACCCGTCCCCCGCTGCTGCCGGTATCGCGTACTCGTCGATCGCCTGCATGAATTCTTCGACGCCCTCGGTGCGAAGACCGGAGCCGAAGAAGCACGGGAACACGCGCCGGGTCTTTATCAGCTCCGCGATCGTATCGCGGCTCAGCTCCCCGCAGCTCAGATATTCGTCCATCGCGGCCTCGCCGCACATGGCAAGCCGCTCATTGAGCGCGGCGGCGTTTTCCCCGAAGTCCACGCACTCCGCGTCGAGCCGCCGCTGCAAATCGGCCATCAACGCGGCCTTGTCGCGGACGGGCAAGTCCATTTTGGTCACGAATATGAAGGTCGGTATCCCGTAGCGCCGCAGCAGCTGCCACAGCGTCTCCGTGTGCGCCTGCACTCCGTCCGTCCCGCTGATGACCAGAACCGCGTAATCCAGTACACGCAGACTGCGCTCCGTCTCGGAGACGAAGTCGACGTGCCCCGGCGTGTCGAGAAGCGTAACGCTGCTCTGCGGCAGGTCGATCACCGCCTGCTTTGAGAAGATGGTTATGCCGCGGGAGCGCTCGATCGAATGTGTGTCAAGATACGAGTCGCGGTGGTCAACGCGGCCAAGCTTTTTGATTTTTCCCGAAAGGTACAGCATGGCCTCGGACAGCGTCGTTTTCCCCGCGTCCACATGAGCCAAGATACCTATAACAACATTTTTCTTCATAGGAGATATTTTACCAGCGTTGAACCAAAATATCAAGGCCAAGTAAAAGTGCTCTCACCGGGTTACATAACATGTCATCGCTATGCATACGTTCTGTAATAACGCGCATATTTTTATGATATTTTTTTGCAACTATGACTACCATTTTTGTAAATGCTGTGATATAATTACTTGTCATAATATATAATGCTTACAAAATGCCTTAACAGGGGGAAATCACATATATGAAGAAGATACTTGTTCTGGAAGACGAAGCAAATATCCGCAGCTTTGTGGTCATCAACCTGCGCCGCAGCGGCTTCGAGCCGATAGAGGCCGAGAACGGAGAAATGGCTCTTGAAAAGCTCAAGCAGAACCCCGACATCTGCCTTGCCCTGCTGGACGTTATGCTGCCCGATATCGACGGGTTCGAGGTCTGCCGCCGCATCCGCGCTACCGGCTCCAAGATGGGCATCATCATGCTCACGGCCAAAAGTCAGGAGATCGACAAGGTTACCGGGCTTATGACCGGCGCGGACGACTACGTCACCAAGCCCTTCTCCCCCGCGGAGCTTACCGCGCGCGTCGATGCGCTCATCCGCCGTCTCGGTGTGGACGAGGAGGAGAAGAACTCCGTCGAGATCGTAAGCGGCCCGTTCGTGCTCAACGTCCGCAACCGCACCCTTGAGAAGAACGGCCATCGCCTGAAGCTGACCCAGATAGAATACCTGCTGATGAAGCTCTTTATGGAAAATCCCGGCAAGGCCATGAGCCGCGAGGACATTCTCTCCGCCGTGTGGGGCAGCGAATTCGGCGGAGAGCTCAAGACCGTCGACGTCAACATCCGCCGTCTGCGCATCAAGATAGAGTCCGACCCGACGGAGCCTGAATACCTCACCACCGTCTGGGGCTACGGCTACAAGTGGGGCTACTGAGCCAACGGTTCAAAAATTCATCACTGCAAAACGGAAGTATTCTGAATGTTTAAAGACCTGAAAACTCAACTGTTTGCCTCCAGCATGGCGGCAATAGTCCTGCTGTTGCTCGCGGTATGGTTCATCACCCGCGCGATGTATACGCCCGCGATAATCATCATCGTTCTGATGTGTATTTTCCTCGTCGGCGTGAACCTCTGGTTCTCGCGCTTTGTGTCCGAGCCTATCGAGAATCTCACCGAGGCCGCGCGCCACATCGCCGCCGGCAGCTACGGAGTCAGAATTGAAAAGACCAGCGAAAACGAGCTTGGCCGCCTGACCGACGAGCTGAACAGCATGTCGGAAAAGGTAGCCGTGGCGGAGAAATCGCGCACGGAGTTCATCTCGCAGGTGTCGCACGAGCTTCGCACCCCGCTCACCGCGATAACCGGCTGGGCGGAGACGATAGCTTTCGACGAGGCCGTGCAGGGCGACTCTCTGCGCGGGATAAACATCATCTCCAAGGAGGCCGAGAGGCTTACGGGCATGGTGTCGGAGATGCTGGAATTCACCCGCATACAGGACGGGCGCTTCAATCTCCGCGTCGAGCTTATCGACATCGCCGCCGAGCTTGAGGACGCGATATTCACCTACGGCGAGCTGATGCGTCAGGCCGGTATTGAGGTGAACTACACTCAGCCCCCCGCCGAGATCCCGCTGATTCCCGGCGACCCGGAGCGGCTGAAGCAGGTGTTCCTGAACCTGCTCGACAACGCCGCGAAGCACGGCGGGGACGGCAAGAAGGTCGACGTCGCGCTCACTGCCGACGCCGCGGGCGTACATATCAGCATCCGCGACTATGGCCGCGGCATACCTGAGGGCGAGCTGCCGCACGTCAAGGAGAAGTTCTACAAGGGCAGCTCCAAGAACCGCGGCACTGGCATCGGCCTTGCCGTGTGCGACGAGATAATCACGCGTCACAGCGGACAGCTTGAAATAGAGAACGCCGAGGGCGGCGGCTGCATCGCAAAAATAACGCTCCCGCTCAACAACTAAGGAGAAACTATGGCAAAAAACAAAGACTGCTCCTTCCGCACATCCATCGGCGGACAGGCTCTTATCGAAGGTATCCTCATGCGCGGGCCGAAAAAGCAGGCCATCGTATGCCGCACGGCGGACGGCCTTGTCGAAAAGGTCGAGGAGCTGAAATTCATCAGGGACAGATACCCCATACTCGGCTGGCCGCTCATCCGCGGCTGTGCGACGTTTCTGGATTCCATGGTCAAGGGTATGCAGGCGCTGACCTACTCGGCGGAGCTTGTGCCCGTTGAGGATCAGGAGCCGGACAAGCTCGACCAGTGGATAGAAAAGCACTTCGAGGCCGAGAAGGCGCCGAAGATTGTCATCGGCACGGCGGTCGTCCTCGGCATCGCGCTGGCGCTGTTTCTGTTCATCTTTCTCCCGACGCTGATAGTCGGCTTCATAAAGCCGCTGACGCAGAATCTCGTCGTCCGGAACCTCTCCGAGGGCGTGGTAAAGATCGTCATCCTGCTGTGCTACATGCGCCTGTGCTCCTGCGTGAGCGATGTGAAGCGCCTGTTTTCCTATCACGGCGCCGAGCACAAGACCATCTTCTGCTATGAGCACGGCAAGCCTTTGACGGTTGAAAACGTGCGCACGGAATCCCGTTTCCACCCCCGCTGCGGAACGAGCTTCCTGCTCGTCGTCGTTGTCGTCAGCATCCTTGTTAACTCCGTCGTCACGCTGACCAACAGCTTCGCCCGCATGGGCTGCCATCTGCTGCTCCTGCCGCTGGTCGTCGGCATAAGCTACGAGATAAACCGCTGGTGCGGCCGGCATGACAACTGGCTGTCCGCCGCGCTCTCCGCGCCGGGCAAATGGCTCCAGCACATGACCACGAACGAGCCGGACGACAGCATGATCGAGTGCGCGATTCGCGCGATGGAGCTTGTCATCCCCGAAGAAAAAGGCAGCGACGCTTGGTAAATCAGAATTGAGGATCGCCGGATGAAAACTTACAACGACATTTATCTTGAAACGCGCAACGCCCTGCGCGCAAGCGGCATCGAGGGCTACACCCTTGAAGCGCGGCTGCTGGTGGCCACTGCCGCCGGGAAGTCCGTCGCCGAGCTTCTGCGCGACATCAATCTATACACCACCGCTGCCATCGACGCAGAGGTTCAGGAGCTTACGCGCCGCCGCCTCGCCGGTGAGCCGGTCGCGTACATCACGGGTGCGTGGGAGTTCTACGGTCTGCCGATGAAGGTCACGCCCGACGTGCTCATCCCCCGTATGGATACGGAGCTGCTGGTGACGACCGCGAAAGAGCTGCTGCTCGGCCGCAAGATGGACGCAAGGATACTCGACCTCTGCTGCGGCAGCGGCTGCATTGCCTGCGCGCTCGGCCACGAGCTGCCCGCGACGAAGCTTGTCGCCGTCGATATCAGCGCCAACGCCCTTGAGATTGCGCGCGAGAACTTTGCGTCGAACCGTCTCGGCTCCCGCGCCATCTGTATTCAGGCAGACGCTACCTCCTCTCCTCCGATGAGCATCGGCCAGTTTGACATGATCGTCTCCAATCCCCCGTACATTGCCAGCGCCGAGATAATGACGCTCGACGCCTCCGTGCGCGACTATGAGCCGATATGGGCGCTCGACGGCGGCGAGGACGGGTATCGCTTCTATAAGGCGATAATCAAGTATTGGAAGAGTCTGCTCCGCCCCGGCGGCTTCCTGCTGTTTGAGGTCGGCGAGGGTCAGGCCGCAACGGTCAAGGAAATGCTAAGCTCCGCCGGCTTCCGCGCCGTCGGCTCCAGACTCGACACGCTGAATATCGAGCGCGTCGTGATAGGCAAGATGTAAGCGCCTATGAAAAAGAAGCCGAAATTTGCGCTCATCCACGGAATAATAAACGTACTTCTGCCCGTCGTCCCGGTTCTGATGCACAGAGGCGTATTCGGAACCGCGGAAAACGCGTGGCAATACATATGGCTCATCTTCGCGGCGCAGGTCGTGCCGCCCCTGTCCTCGCTCGCGGGGATCATTATCGCGGGTATACAGCTGAAAAAGGCCCGCGCATCCACTGTCAGGCTCGGACTTCTGCTGTCCTGCTTCGGGCTTGCACTGTACATCGTTTTCAAATTTATACTGAAGATATAATTTAAATACGAACAAATCTACTATTATATAAAAGGAGAGCTACACATGGCTGAAAAGAAAAAATCCGTTCCGGTCGTCGCCGCGCCCGCGACCGATAAGAAAAAAGCTCTTGAGACCGCTATCGCCAGAATCGAAAAGGATTACGGCAAGGGCACCATCATGCGTCTGGGCGACGATATTCCGGTTAATGTTGAGGCTCTGTCAACCGGTTCGCTCTCTCTCGACCTTGCCCTCGGCATCGGCGGTGTCCCCCGCGGACGTATCGTGGAGATATACGGCCCTGAGGCTTCCGGTAAGACGACTCTTGCGCTCCACGTCGTCGCTTCCGCGCAGAAAAGCGGCGGCGAAGCGGCATACATCGACGTTGAGCACGCGCTGGAGCCTGCCTACGCCCGCGCCCTCGGCGTCGATATAGACAGCCTCCTCATCTCCCAGCCGGACACCGGCGAGCAGGCGCTCGACATCGCCGAGTCCCTCGTGCGCTCCGGCGCTATCGACGTGCTGGTCATCGACTCCGTCGCCGCGCTCATCCCCCGCGTTGAGCTTGAGGGTGAGGTCGGCGATACCGTCGTCGGCGCGCTGGCGAGGCTGATGTCTCAGGCCATGCGCCGTCTGGCCGGTGCGATAAGCAAGAATAACTGCACCGTCATTTTCATAAACCAGCTGCGTCAGAAGATCGGTGTCATGTACGGCAATCCGGAGACCACCCCCGGCGGTCTGGCGCTGAAGTACTACGCCTCCGTCCGTATCGACGTGCGCCGCATCGAAACGCTGAAAAACGGCACAGAGATGATAGGCAACCGCACCCGCGCAAAGGTCGTCAAGAACAAGGTCGCTCCCCCGTTCCGCGAGGCGGAGTTCGACATCATGTACGGCGAGGGCATCTCGAAGATCGGCGAGATAGTCGACCTCGGCGTCAAGCTTGAGATAATCGACAAGGCCGGCGCGTGGTTCACCGTCGACGGCCAGCGCGTGCAGGGGCGCGACGCCGTGAAGGAATATCTGCGCAATAATCCTGAGGTCTGCGACAAGATTGAGCAGGAGATCCGCGCAAACTCCTTCAAGCTTATGAGCCCGCAGGCGCGCAAGGCCGCGCAGGTCTCCGGCCGTGCCGTCGATATAACCGCGGCGGACTTCGACGATGGCTGATACGGTCATGGTCGTCACCGCCATCAGGCAGACCTCGTCCGACCGGCTCATAGTCACGCTGGACGAGGCGGAGGAGATAAAAACAACTCTGGGCGTTGTGACAGAGCACCGGCTCTATAACGGCGCGGAGCTTGACGACGCGTCCGCCGAGGCACTGCGCCGCGATTCCGCCCGCGCCCTCGCGCGCGACCGCGCGCTCGGCATGGTGTCGCGCCGCATGTACTCCCGCAAGGAGCTGCGCGACAAGCTGGTTCAGAATGGCGAGGACGCAGACACCGCTGCCTACTGCGCCGACTGGCTGGCCGAGCACGGCTTTATAAACGACGAAACCTATGCCGCCGCTATCGTGCGGCACTACGCGGCGAAGAATCTCGGCGTCAGCCGCATCCGCATGGAGCTCAGCCGCCGTGGGATAAGCCGCGAGCTGTGGGACGATGCTCTCGCCGAGCTGCCGGAGAACGACGGTGCGCTCGCCCGCTACCTGCGGCAGCACCTGCCCGATCCGTTTGACCTCGCGGCAGTGCGCAAGGTGAGCGCGGCGCTCTACCGCCGGGGCTACTCTTGGGACGATATCCGCACGGCGGTGGAACAATACAGTAAGCAATACGAGGATTTCTGATGAGTACATTCGCAATGATTTCTCTTGGCTGTGCCAAGAATCTTGTCAACAGCGAGCAGATGCTGTACCTTATGAGCGAGGCGGGCTACGAGCTTGTCCCCGACCCGGAGGGTGCGGATCTCGCAATAGTCAACACCTGCGGCTTCATCGACGCCGCAAAAACCGAGGCCATCGACAACATTCTCGAAATGGCCGAGCTGAAAAAGGCCGGTAAGCTCGGCGGCCTTATCGTGACGGGCTGTCTTGCCGAACGGTATAAGGACTCAATACAAAGCGAGCTTCCGGAGATCGACGCTGTGCTCGGCGTCGGCAGCTTCGGCGATATCGTCGCGGCGGCGAACACCGTCTGCGAGGGGCGCGGACTCAGCCTGTTCGGTAGCAACAGCGCCGCCGTGGATGAGATTCCCCGCGTCGTCTCGACCGGGCCGGGCTGGGCGTATCTGCGCATCGCCGAGGGCTGCAACAATTTCTGCGCCTTCTGCGCGATACCTTATATCCGCGGGCGCTACCGCTCAAGGCCGATTGAGAACATCATCGACGAGGCGACGGAGCTTGCGCAGCACGGGGTCAAGGAGCTTATCGTCATCGCGCAGGACATCACCCGCTACGGCACGGATATCTACGGCAAGCGCAGTCTTGCCCGCCTGTGCCGCGAGCTTGCGAAGATAGACGGCGTCGAGTGGATACGGCTGCACTACCTGTACCCCGACCAGTTTGACGACGAGCTTATCGACGAGCTGGCCTCGAACGACAAGGTTGTCAAGTATCTCGACATCCCGATACAGCACATCAACAACGCCATTCTCAAGCGCATGAACCGCCGCGGAACCGGCGACGAGATACGCGAGCTGTTCAAAACTCTGCGCGAGCGCATCCCCGGCCTTGTCCTGCGGACGAGCCTTATCGCGGGTCTGCCCGGCGAGGGCGAAGCGGAATTTGATGAGCTGTGCGAGTTCCTGCGCGAGGCGCGCATAGAGCGCGTCGGCGTATTCCCCTTCTCTCCTGAGGAGGGCACCCCGGCGGCCAAGATGGAGCATGTAGACGAGGACGAGGCGCGCCGCCGCGCCGACCTCATTATGCAGCTTCAAGCCCCGATAATGGACGATTTCTGTCAGAGCTTCGTCGGCAAAACAATCCGCGTGCTCTGCGTCGGCTATGACGAAGAGCTTCAGCGCTGCATCGGCCGCAGCTACGCCGACTCCCCCGATATCGACGGGCTGGTGTACTTCACCGGCCGCTGCCCCGAAGGTGAGATGACAGATGTTCTGATAAGCGGCGCGGACGACGGTATGCTTATCGGCGACGAGATATAAAAAGAGGTGTGAGCATGAATATAACCGCAAACAAGATCACTATGTTCCGCATTGTCCTGATACCCGTTTTTCTGGTGCTTGCCTACACGGGGCTGAAATACTGGGCGCTCGCGGTTTACATAATTGCCTGTCTGTCCGACGTGGCCGACGGCTACATCGCGCGGCACTACAATCAGGTGTCAAACTTCGGCAAGTTCGTTGACCCGCTGGCTGATAAAATGCTGGTACTGTCGGCGATGTGCTTTTTCATTGAGAACGGCCAGATGCCCGGCTGGGCGGTCGCAATAGTGCTGTTCCGCGAGTTTGCTGTGTCCGGCCTGCGGCTCATCGCCGTGGAGCAGAGCCGCGTTATCGCCGCCGCGCGCTCCGGCAAAATCAAAACCGGCTGCACGATGGTCGGTCTCGGTGCGATGCTGGTGTTCGGCCAGCAGTACCCCGTGGTCAATCTCGTGTGCTATATTCTCATCATCGTCACAACCGTCTATTCCGGCGTGGAATATTTCGTCGCAAACCGCGACGTTTTCAAAGCTCATTCTTGACATGTTTTGGGAGGACATATGAAGCTTTATAATTCTGCAACCAGACAGCGCGAGGAGTTCGTGCCGAATCACCCCGATATAGTGAAGATGTATACCTGCGGCCCTACCGTGTATCACTTCGCGCATATCGGCAATCTCCGCTCCTACATCATGGAAGACATTCTGGAGAAGTACCTGCGCTACCTCGGCTATAACGTCAAGCGCGTTATGAACATCACCGACGTCGGACACTTGACCTCGGACGCCGATGAGGGCGAGGACAAGATGCTCAAGGGCGCAAAGCGCGAGCACAAGACCGTTATGGAGATCGCGCAGTTCTATACCGACGCGTTCTTTGCCGACTGCGCCAAGCTCAACATCAAGACTCCTGATGTCGTCGAGCCTGCGACGCACTGCATCGACGAGTATATCAAGATAATCTCCAAGCTCATGGACACCGGCTACGCCTATTTCGCCGGCGGCAACGTGTACTTTGACACCTCCAAGCTTGAGAAGTATTATGTTTTCAACGACTTCAACGAGGAAGACCTCGCGGTCGGCGTGCGCGAGGGCGTCGAGGAGGACAGCAACAAGCGCAACAAGAACGACTTCGTCCTGTGGTTTACAAAGTCGAAGTTCGAGGATCAGGCGCTCAAATGGGATTCCCCGTGGGGCGTCGGCTACCCCGGCTGGCACATTGAGTGCTCCGGCATCTCGATGAAGCATCTCGGCGAGGATCTGGACATCCACTGCGGCGGCATTGACAACGCCTTCCCGCACCACACCAACGAGATCGCGCAGTCCGAAGCCTACCTCGGCCACAAATGGTGCAACTACTGGATGCATGTGCTGCATCTCAACACCAGCAGCGGCAAGATGTCGAAGTCCAAGGGCGAGTTTCTGACCGTATCCCTGCTTGAGCAGAAGGGCTATGACCCGCTGGCCTACCGTCTGTTCTGCCTCCAGAGCCATTACCGCAAGTCTCTCGTGTTCACATGGGAGAACCTTGACAACGCTCAGGTCACCTACAACAAGCTCATCGCCAAGGTTGCGGCACTCAAGCCCGGCGACGGCGAACTTGATGAGGAAGCGATGACCGCGCTTCGCGCGAAGTTCACCGCCGCACTCGACAACGACCTGAACACTTCCCTCGCCGTCACCTCTCTGTACGACGTGCTGAAGTACAAGACCAACGACGCGACCAAGCTCCACATGCTGGCCGATTTTGACCGTGTGCTTGGGCTTGACCTCATCAAGAAGGGCGACGCGAAGCGCGAGGAGCTGAAGAAGCAGGCCGCAGTCGCCGGTCAGTTCACCGTCATCTCCGAATCCGGCGAGGCAGACGCCGAAGTCGAAGCACAGATCATGGCGCGGCAGGACGCGAAGAAGGCCAAGAACTTCGCTGAGGCTGACCGCATCCGCGACGCGCTGAAGGCGCAGGGCATTGAAGTTACTGACATCCCCCACGGCGCAAAGTGGAAGCGCATATAATTACGAAATAAAAGCGAGCGGAATGTCCGCTCGCTTTTCTATATAAAAAGTACGCAGGAAAGCCTGCGTACTTTTTATGCTGTTCAGCTCTTTGCGATGCAATTGTGCAGAGTCTGCATGATGGTGTATGCGCTGTCGCAGTCGACCTGACCAGGTGCGCTTGCGGCCTTGAGGCTGCAGAAGGTCAGGCAGGAGCCGAAGATCTCGCCAGTCAGTCGGCTCAGCATACCGTCCGCGCCCATCGCCATGGTGAGTACAAGGCCGTCGTCCTCGCCGCAGGTCATCATTTCGGTTGCGGTGAGCAGCTTCAGAAGATCCTTCTTGCTTGCTGCCATCGTCGCGCACTTCTGGATGTCAGCGCCCAGCTCGCGGCCATGCGCGATGTAATCGCATATCCACTCGACGGGCGGGGTGTCCTTAAAGTTGTGATAAGTATACACGGAGTAGACGCCCTTGGCTCTCGCGTAGTCGATAAGCTCCTTCACGCGCTCATCGCCGATCCAATACTCGATGTCGACGAGGTCAAGGCAGCCGGAGTCTATCATGGCCTTGGTCAGGGTGATGTACTCCTCCGCGGGGAGGTCGAGATGGCCGCCCTCGTTTACGGAGCGGAAGGTAAAGAGGATTGGGAACTCGCCGAGACTCTCGCGGATGCGGCGGACGTTGTCCTGCATCTTGGCGGGGTCATGGACGTCCTCGCTCCAGTCGCCTCTGTACTCTATCGCGTCGACGCGGGACTTCTTCACAAGCTCCATCGTCTCCAGCGCGTCGTCTATCTTGGGCTCCATGATGGGGCAGATTATTTTCTCTCTGCCCTCTCCGAGGGTAAGGCCGCGAACGTTCAGTGTTTTCATGCTTTGGCTCCTTTCTCAATTTTCAGCAGATTCCGTTTTGTAGAGATTATCGCAGTCGGCGCTGCGCTTATCAATTATGTTTGAAATGACAAGGCCGATCAGAGCGACGACAACGGTCGTGAACACGGGCTGTCCGCCGATGGCAAGACTCTTCACAAGGAAGGTCGAAACCAGATAGATGATGCAGCTCGGCACGAACACCCACCAGCAGGTGGATTTCTTCGCGAAGCGCGGGAAAATATATGTCACGATCAGGATCACGGCGAAGGGCGCGAAGAAGCCGATTGCCGTATTCAGCACGTCAAGTATGCTCTTTATCTGCAGGGCCGCGAGGCAGCCAAGCACGGAGATGAGCACTATCATAATCTTGGAGAGCACGAGCTGCTTCTCCTCGCTCATGTCCTTCTTGAAGAACTTGACGATGATGTCCTTGATTATCATGGAGCTGCCGCCCATGATGAAGGTCGTCGCGGTCGAAACGTCCGCCGCCCAGAGTCCGGAGAGGATGAGACCCGCGATGAGCGGAGAGAAGGACGTTGCAACCATCGGCAGCGCCAGAGACGCACTTGCGAGGTTGGGGTACATCTTTGCCGCAGCTATGCCGAATATCGCCGAGAAGATTCCGGGCGGTATCATTATCAGTCCGGCGGCGATTATGCCGGTTCTCGCGTTCTTGGGATCCTTCGCCGCTACCGCGGCCTGCGTGACCGCCGTATGCGGCATCGCGTTTACGAACATGGTCACGAACCAGCCCACAACTATCAGCAGGCTGAAGCCGTTGAGGCCGAACCAAGGGATACCACTCGGAAGCGAGGCGGTGAGCCCCTGCACGCCGCCGGCGCTGTTCAGCGCGTGTATGCCGCCGAAGAGGATGCCGACATAGATGACCGCGACATTCACGATGTTCGACAGTGCCGCCGCCCACAGTCCTCCTATGAAGGTGATGACCATGAACACGCCCGCGGAGACGATGATGCCTGTGCTCAGGCTGAAATACTCCGGCAGCAGCGAAGAGAGTATTGCGCCGCCCGCGTAAACCTGAAGCGCGTTTACTACGAACATATTGAGTATCTGCACGACGACCGATACGGTCAGGAACTTGTCCCCGTAGACGGCGCCGTACATCTGATTGACCGTCTCATAGCGGGAGCGGTTGACGCGCCGGGCGAGCACAGCGCCGTAGAACACGGCGGCAAACGCCCATGCCATCGTCCACCATGCTGCCGATATGCCGTGCGTGTAGGCCTTCTCCGCAACTCCGAGAGTCGCGGAGCCGCCGATCGCGCAGCCTGACACGATCATTGCGACGAGAGGCCAGCCCATCGCCTTTTTCGCGAAGAGGAAGCTTGCGCTGTCCTTTTTCTGAAGGTATTTGGTCGAATACCAAGAGATGGCCAGCAGGATAACCATGTATAATATGACAATTATCATGGCAATGAAATTGTTTTGCATACTAAGGCCCCTTTACAGTTTTATTTATGCGCTCAGGCGGTCGCCACACCCTTGGTGAGCATATTATAGCGGACGTTTACGACAACGCCGAGGAGTGCGCCGAGGAGGGTAATGCCGGCGTTGAGCAGCATAACGCTGGTGGAGCCGGACGCCTTGTATACCCAGCCTGCGACGGTAGGTATAACTAGCATACAAATGGAGCAGAGCATGTAGACGACGCTGGTGACCTTGCCCTTGCCCATCGGGAAGAGGTCGGCCATGACCGCGACGGCCATCTGGAGCACGCCGCCGGCGGCAGTCCAGCCGATGATGATGGAGGCTATGCGGCAGACCGCAGCACTCGGCGCAAACGCGAGCAGGAGCAGCGCGATAACGGAGAGCAGCGGGTACACGACCAGCAGGCGGCAGGGCTTGATGAACTTCTTTATCGCGATGGAGGTCACGACAACGCCGATGATGGAGGTGGTGCTGTACATGCTGATGCAGTAGGCTGCGGAGGGCTCGCTCATGCCGATGATCTCCTGACCGAAGATCTTGACCCAGTTGGAGAAGAGCGTAAAGCTTGCGGTGGAGGTGAAGCCGATGGCGATGAGGCAGGCGCCCTCAAGCCAGAGCTTGGGCTTGGAGTTGAAGCGGGCGTTGCCATCCTCGTCCACGGGGACGGAGCCCTTTTCGGGAGCCTTGGTGAGCGGAGGGAACGGAGCTCTCGCGATGACTATGCCGGCAATAACGAGGATCGCGGTAGCGACGAGGTAGAGATTGGAGGTGGACATATTGCGGCTGATGAAGAGCGCGAGGCAGACGGGCAGCAGGAGCTGACCGACGGAGACGGCGGCCTTCTGGAGGATGGTGACGGTGCCGCTGGCCTTGGGGTACGCCTCGATCAACGCCGGCATACTGCCGGTGTCAAGGAAGGAGTTGCCCGCGCCTGCAAACAGCGCAAAGAACACTGCTATCGAATAGCTCTTCGCAAAATAAATGCCGAGGAAGAACACTATGTACGACGCTATGCCGAGGAACACGAAGGGCTTGCGTCCGAACTTATCTGAGAGAACGCCGGAGACTGCGAGGATGACGATCTTGCCTATTGCCATGACGCTGACGAGATAGGATACGCCCACCATGTCGGTGTTGAACTTCTCCATCAGCCATGCTGCGGTCTGCGTGAGTATTATGAGGCCGAAGCCGTGCGCCGCATAGTTTGCGTACATTGCCGCGCATACCGGCAAATACTTGTTTTTTTCTTTCATACCTTACTTTTCCTCACTTATTTTATATCAAAAGAACATTGCGCGTATTTCTTCCATCGGGAAGGTCTTCCCCGTCCAGAGCTCGAAGCCCTTTGCCCCCTGACAAAGCATCATGTCCAGACCGTTGAGGATGCGGCAGCCCTGCTGCTCGGCGATTTCAAGAAGCTTGGTCTTGAGCGGCGCATAAATGACGTCGCACACGGTAAGCTCAGGACGGAACATACTGCCGTCGGTGATGACGCTCTCGCCCGCGCGGCTCCCCATGCCGACGCCGGTGGCGTTGATGAGCAGGTCGCTGTCCGCGATCTGTTCGCGCAGCACGGCCTCATCCTCGACCATGTACATCGCCGCCTTGCAGGAGGTGTTCGCGTTGATTTTTTTGACAAGCTCCTTCGCGGTCTTTTCGGACTTGCCGGCCCGCGTGAAGATGGATATCTCGCCGAGTCCGTCGAGCGCGCCCTGCACGCATATTGCAGCGCCCACGCCGCCGGGGCCTATAAGAGTCGCCTTCTTACCGACAAACTCGATATTGTTCCTGCGGAGCGATTCCCAGAAGCCGTAGCCGTCCGTATTGTGACCTATGAGCTTACCGTTGTCGTTGACTACGGTGTTGACCGAGCCGCTGAGCGCGGCGGCGGTGGAAAGCTCGTCGAGGTACTGAGTGACCATGCGCTTATTGGGCATTGACACGTTAAAGCCCACCGCGCCGAGAGCGCGAAGCCCATTCACGGCGTCCTCAAGCTGCTCGTTGCCGACCTCGAACGCGAGCTGTACGCAGTTTACCCCGGTCATTGCGAATGCCTCGCTCTGCATTCTGGGAGAGTTACTGTGGCGGATGGGGGTTGCAAGCAGCCCCACAAGCAGGGTCTTACCGTTGATATCCGGCATAATTGTTTCCTCCTTTATATTCCAGCGGAGAATCTCCATTTTTTCAGTATTTTCAGAACGTTTCGGCCTTTCTGAACGCCGTTGATTATCTTTCCGTCTCGTCAGAAGAAGCTTGCCGTATTGTCAAGGACTTTGAAGAAATATGGGCGCATTTCTGCCCATCAAAGCCGTGTTTGCCCTTGTCAACCAATACTATACAAACTAAGTGACGCAAAACACTTTCGCCAAAAACTGTGATTTTTGGGCGAAAGTGTACAGTTGTTTGTTGATTATTATATTATTCTATTTTTGTCAAGTTTTTCTATCCGCGCAGATTACCCGCGGCGACGGCGGAATCCGCCCGCAGACGGTCAACGGTATTGAAGCCGAGGGTTATCGCCCCCATATACGCCAGCAGCACGGCCAGCGCCGGCAGCAGGTACACATACGGTATCGGGATGACGCTCCAAAGCAGGTTCAGAACGCTGATATCCGCTCCGTAGGTGAAGAAATAGTCCGCCTGCGGACATACAGTGCTGCGCAGGATGGTGTTGACGAGGTGCGCCCCCAGCGAGAGCACTATGAACGCGGCGACGATTCCGGGGAAATCCCTGTACTCCGGCCGGTAAAAGCTGAGCGTTGTCAGGCTGATGCCGCAGACGATGAGCAGCAGGTGCGTGAAGTAAAAGCCCAGCATACGCGGCAGCAGCAGCGAATAGCCGTTGAACGCGATCTCCGGGAACGTGAGCGCCATGGCCGCGCCGAGCGGCGCGATGAAGAACGCGAAACCGAGGATGCCGCGACGTCGCGTGAGAATCCCTATCGGGATAAGGAACAGATTGATGTTGCAGAGCTGGAGCGGCAGCTCATTGAACCAGTTGAACTTCTCAAGTCCGGACACCTGCACGAACTCCGCGTCGACCGACAAAAACACTTTATAGATAAAATACAGCGCGATGTTTGCGACGCACAGGCCGATAAGGAAGCGTTCGCGCGTCTTTTCAGACTTGCCGCGCAGTTTGTACCATATCAGATATATCGCACCCACTCCAACTGCCAGCAGGCAGATGTGCACAAAATTAAACGGCTTTATCAGCAGCAGATTCATTCCCTTTACCGGCATTTATTCTATTCCTCTCATCTTTCTATTTCTTAAAAACACAACGGCGGCGTACACAAGCCCCGCCAGCAGGCAGCCGGATAGCAGATCGAGCACCGAATGCTGCTTCACGAATAGGGTTGACAGGCAGATAAGCACCGCGATGACCGCGGACGCCGCCCTCAGTCCCGTATATCTGCGCCCCGCCGCGCCGCCGAAGCTTGCGAGATGTATCGCCGTCGCCTCATAGCAGTGAAGACTCGGCAGGACGTTATACGGCTGGTCGTTTGCATAGATCAGCCTGCACAGGGCGAGCAACAGCCCGTCCCCCGACGCGTCAGGCCGGAAGTCGATCCTTGTCGGGTACAGTGCGAAAACCGTAATGCATATGAACGCTCCTGTGAACAGCGTCGCCACCTGCCGCATGAACACTTCCCTGTCCTTGAAGCACATGAACAGCATCATGCCGGGAACGTAAAAGTACCACAGGACGTACGTAATAATAAACGCCGGTACGAACGGAATAACATCGTCAACCGGCGTATGAATAAGGTGATGCCGCAGTCCCAGAAATTGCAGCGAAAAATATGCGGCGCTCACAACGGCAAACAGTCCAAACCAGAGCAGTTCTTTGTGTCGTTTTAAAAATCGCAACGGCCTTGCCTCCCTCGGTGTTAAGAGTATAACATATTCTCTACTACCCCGTCAACAAACGACAGGCTCCGCAACCTGAAGATACGCCTTAATTATCATTAAGATTTGATAAACATAGCCCGCCAGGTCAATTGACAATGCATGAGATTGATGTTACACTTTTATAGTGAAACTAGGCAACAAGGTGGGCCTTAATGAACAACAAGCTGATAAATACCAAATGGTTTCTGTATCTGACGGAGTTTTTCGCCGGCATGTCCGTGATGGCGGTCGAGCTTGGAGCCAGCAGGCTTATGGCGCCCTATTTCAGCTCGTCCCAGATCGTGTGGACAGTCATAATCGGCGTTATTATGATCGCCATGGCCGTCGGCAACGTGTGGGGCGGCAGCATGGCGGACAAGAGCAAATCGCCCGACAGGCTGTACCGCCGCGTCATCATCGCCGCGATTTGGATAGCGCTCATTCCCTTTGTCGGGCGCTGGATGATCGCCGGTATATCGTTCCTGCTTGCGACGTTCATCACGAAAAATTTCCTCGTCTGGGCGGCGTTCGCGGCCTGCCTGCTCATATTCGCCTTCCCCTGCGTCCTGCTCGGCACCGTTACCCCGTCGCTGACGAAGTTCACGGTCGATAATCTGGACGATACCGGCAAGACTGTCGGGCGGCTCAACGCGCTCAACACTATCGGCAGCATCATCGGCACCTTTGTCCCGACCTTTGTCACCATTCCCGCCGTCGGCACCGCGGCCACGTTCCTGATTTTCTCCGGCGTGCTGGCCGCCATCGGCCTTGCGTACTTCATATTTGAGCGCAAGAAGACCGTCGCCGGCTGCATCGCCGTCATACTCATCTGCGCGCTCGGCTTCGGCGTTCCGGGTTACAGCTTCGCGTTCTGGGAAAAGGATCTGACGCTTGAGGACGAGTCGATATATAACTATCTTCAGGTCAAGGACGACGCGCATCAGACCGTTCTCGCAACGAACGTCCTGTTCGGCGTCCAGTCGGTGCAGCCCAAGGATGCGGAGCTTACCGGCATGTACTACGACTATGCGCTCGCCGCGCCGTGCATGGCGGGGCTTGACGGCTCCGACAGCAGCGGCCGCAGCGTGATGATCCTCGGCATGGGTTCCGGCACCTTTGCGAGCTACTGCACGCGGTATTTTCCGGGCATCTCGGTTCAGGGCGCGGAGATTGACGGCAAAATCGCCGACATCGCGCACGAATATTTCTCCCTTCCAGACAGTGTCGAAGTCGCCGTCGCGGACGGGCGGGCTTTTCTCAGCGCGTCGGACGAGCTGTTCGACGTGATAATGGTCGACGCATATCAGGACATCACCATTCCCTTTCAGCTCTCCAGCGTTGAATTTTTCTCTGAGGTGTCGCGGCATCTCAAGCCCGAAGGCGTCATGGTCGTGAACCTGAACATGACCTCGCGCGAAAACGGCTCCCTCAACGAGTATCTGTGCGACACGATGGCGAGCGTTTTCAAGCACACATATATCGCCGACGTCGCCGGCAACACGAACACTGAGGTCTTCTGCACCAATGCCGACACGCTGGTACAGACCTTTGACGAGAGCCGCGCAAAGCTCACGAACGCGCGCTATGCCGAGATAATGGCTACCGTGGCACAGCGCCTCACCGAGTACACCGGCGGCGGCAAGATCCTCACCGATGACAAGGCGCCTGTCGAGCTGCTTGGAATGCGCATCCTCGACGAGCTTATCGCGGGCGAACTTTCGTATTACAAGTCGAATTTCTCGATGGACAATATCATCGGAATGCTCGGCGCATGAGATTTATAAAGGCATACGTGCGATAAAGCACGTATGCCTTTTCTTATGAAACCAACCTGAAGCCCGCGCCCCGGACCGTCTCTATAAAGTCCCGGCCGCCCACGCGGCTAAGCTTCCCGCGCAGATGGCTGACGTGCGTTTTCATCGAGCCTTCCGTGCAGTCCGGCGTGTCCTCGCTGATGCGCTCCAGCATCACCTCGCGGGAAATTATCTGCTCCGGATTCTGCATCAGCAGCTTCAGTATTGCATACTCCGTCCTCGTCAGGTATACGCTCGCCGCCGACACAGACGCGGCATGGGTGTCCGCTGTCAGTGACAGTTCACCGTAGGAATATACCGCACGGCGCGCGGAGTCCTCGCGCTCGCGCCGCCGCACCTCGTCACGCCGCGCGGCGTATTTTTTATTGCCGCGGTCATCGCATATCTCAATCATGTTTTTCGGATGTCCTCCCCTCTGCAAGCCTGCCGTTGAACAAGTACATGCCCAGCACCGCGTTGAACCCTGTCGCCGCGAATACGCTGAAGCGTTCCGGTATTCCGAAATATTCTCCCGGTACGATTCCGGTGCCTATCGCGCCGAGAAGCATCATTGCGAGCGCTGCGGCAGCCCATACGCCGAGTCCTGAGCGCGCTCCCCTGTCTCCGAGGATTATCAGGATCAGCGACGCTATCGACAGCAGCACCACAAATGCCGTCACGACCATGTGCATCGTCCCCTGAAAGCCGCCCGGCGTCCCGGCCTCCGGCAGCGGGAACATAGCGTAGCCCACCGCCGACAGCCAGTTCATCACGTAGAAAATGTATACTCCCGTGCGCAGTGCCCGGTTTGGATTTGCGCTTACCTCAAGTCCGCACATAGTGCAGCACACAATGCCGCACGGCATGTACAGCGCCGAAAGCTGATTCCACAGCGTTCTCGACGGCGCGCTGTCCGCCGAAAAATCGCTCACCGCCTGCGCCAGCCAGTTGTAGCCGGGGTACGCCAGCGGCGAACACGACCGCCGTCGTGTACGACAGCAGGCTTATCAAGCCGAGAATGCCGAATTTTTGAAGCATGGTTCTTTTCATTGTCAGTGCCTCCTGAGTTTAATAAAATTTTAGGCTCGCGCGGCGGAATAAGCTAGTGCGCAAATCCCGCAAAATGTGTTGATTTTTAAGATGCACGGCAATGGCAAAATATACAGCTTGAAACGCGCGTCCCCATCGCGTAAGATTGCCTTGAGGTGCTGCATATGAAAAAAATAATCAGCAGGATGCTCCGTATGCACCCTGCCGCGTGGTTCATATTTATAAATTCTCTGCGCATAAGCTGCTCGCTGCTCGCTGTTTCGATAATCCTCTTCGTCACCTGCGACGGCGACTACATGCTTCACTATGATACATATTACGCCGCCCTGACGCTCAGCGAGACGCCCCCGGCGCTCCTCCTGCTGTCCACCATCGCCTCCGTCTGCGTCGAGGAGCATTATATGAAATAGAGTTGAAATTGCGGCGTCACTGCTTCTCAAATTTGATTGCGCAAATGGCTTGCTTCTGATAAAATCAGGTACAGGATTATTCGCAATAGGGAGACATTTGTGAAGAAGTTCCGAAGTTTTATCATTTTGATCGCCGTTATATTGGTCTGCGCCGGCAGTGTATGGCTTACATTGAAGGCTACCGCCGAATATCCCAGTTTCAGCGACATCGCGGTAACATATCCGGTCAATCAGGTCGACGGCTTTGAGCTGACGATTGAAAAGCCTTCTTTTTCGCCTTTCACAGGATATACAATCAGATGGAAAGTGACCGCGGATTCCGAGGATGTGTATCGCTTCGTCCAAGACGGCGAAGCGACGAACACCTTTGAATACCTTGAATACAATATTGGTGGTCAGTGGCACCGGCTGAACTACGTGCAGGATAACTTTTCTTCTACCACGATCGAATTTGCGCTCGGCGGAGAGGAAGGCTCCGGCTTGGATGGCAGTATTGTGCAGAAGTACGCCAACTACGGAACTCGCCTGACTCCCGGTCTTTACCGCGTGGTCTTGGAAATGAGAGCAGCAGACGGCGCTCCTCATTATCTGGCGGCTGAATTTGAGGTAAAATGATTATAGTTCATGTCGTTGCCAAAAATTTGTGCCGTCTGCAGCCACGCCAAAGCACCGCCCTAGTAAATCCTTGACTATTTGCCGATATGGTGGTAAATTATATAAAAATGTTCAATGCGCCGATGTGGTGGAATGGTAGACACAAGGGACTTAAAATCCCTCGTTGGCAACAACGTACCGGTTCGAGTCCGGTTATCGGCACCAAAATTGGCAGCACCCCTTGGGGTGCTGCCAATTTTGGTATTGGTAATCGTTTGACCCGACCGCGCCCCGGCGACGGCGTCGCTAGCCGCCTAGTCCCCGTAGGGGATTCGAGTCCGCGGATTGCAAACATCCCCCATGACATTTGCGTCATGGGGGATGCAGCATTTTATTCCACTTCGACGATACCGTCGTCCTTGACGGTGACGGTCATGCCGGTCTTGACGTATTCGAGGAATTCGTCGCCAAGTTGGTCGACGACCGGCATCTTCGCGTCAGTCCAGACATCGGCGAGTATCGCGCCGGACGCGGCAAGAGAATCTATCGGCATACTGAAGAGCATACACGCGGGCTGCAGGTGCCGCGAGCACACGGTATACAGCACCATGCCGCCGGTCGTGGAGCCTATCGTCTGCGGCAGGCAGAGCGCCTTGCCCAGCATGGACTGCTTATACAGATCCGGGTTATTCTGGTCGCCGCACTTGACCTTTTTATCGCCGAACATCATCGCCATCTGGTAGCTCGCCAAGGTATTAAAGCCGCCGTGGCTCACCAGAGCCTCCGCCGTACATGTTCCGGGAACTATGACCCGTCCTTTGAACTGCTTCATTTCTTCTCCTCCTTGGCCGTGATGATGTCAAGTATCTCGTTCTCCTTATAAAACCGCGCGCTTGTATACGTGCGCAGCTTGTTGGACGAGGTAATGACGGCTTTCTTCTTGCACAGTGGGTTATTCATATACATCAGCGGGCAGATATAACTGACAATAACGCCGTAGCTTGCGAGCTTCGACGCGTAGACACCCTTGTTCAGCTCCTTTATGACCGCCGGAGACGCAGTGAACACAGTCGGGACGCTTATCTTGTCCATGCCGTTGGCCTTAAGCTTCTCGCCTATCGCGTCCGCCCAGTCCTCCATCTGCTTGAGCGTCATATGCGGGCAGCCGACGAAGCACAGCTCCGGTTTCGCGTTCTTGTCCTTCCAGATGACCGGGTAGTTATCCTGCACGCGCTGAAGCTCGGCGTCGTCAATGACGTACACCTGCGCGCCCTCCTTGATAAGCGCCTCGCCCTGCTCCTTCGCTTCGGGAGTCAAGTTCTCGATATGGAACAGGCCGACCGCGCCGTTGGATGCCGTCGCCGCGCCGAAGTCCTTCAGATATGTACATGCCTCGTCGTCAAGCTCCGTGCCGAGCCACTTGTCAAGCCCTCTGACATACGGCACTTCCTCCATGACCTTCATGCCGATCGCGGAGCCGAGCAGCTGCGCTTCGGGCTTATGCTCACACTTGACGTCGATTATCCATGTGGCCTTGCGCCCCTCGTCGGTCAGCAGACCGAATTCAGGCACGAAGCCTGCGATGGAACCCATCAGCTCGATCATACCGGAGTTACGGTTGCAGCGCGCGCCGAGGACGGAGTTTGCGTACACAACCGCGGAGCTTTCCGCCCAGCTGAGCACATCGCCCTTCTTGGGCTTGTTCCCCATCTGGTCAACGTAGCAGGTGCAGGAATAGGCGTCCTCATCCGTGATGCCAAGCTTGCGGAGCTGTTCCTCAAAGCGATCCTGCTGGGTGTACATTATCTTCTTGAACACGATGTCCTCAAGAAAGCTCGTCGGCACATTCTTATCCAGCGGGCGCGGATCCGCGGTGAACTTCTGGCCATTGGTCAGCCCCGCGTCGATGAGCCGGTCAAACAGGTCATAAACAGGCTTGAGCGCGGCCAGACCGTATGAAATGACCGTATGGCCATACTCGCTTGTGACGGGAACCATGCGCTCCGCGCCAAAAGTGTCGCCATACATGACGAGGGTCTTCATAACCTTGGCCATCATCTCGCCCTTTTCGCCGTTGAGCAGAGCCTGCTGCTCAGGAGTCAGATTCATAAAACCACTTCCTTATGTAAAATAGAGTTCTGCTTAGTATTTATTTTAACAACTTTTGTGCAAAAAGTCAATTAGTTGCAGCTCTGCAACGCCGCATTCTGGCAAGAAAATACGACGCGGGCATATAAAAAAAGCAGCATCAAAAGATGCTGCTTTTTTACTGATCAATAGTAGCGCTTATTCTTGTTCTTGCGAGCGGCCTCGGATTTCTTGCGGCGCTTGACGCTGGGGCTCTGGTAGTACTCCTTCTTGCGCAGGTCGGCCAGAACGCCGGACTTAGCGCAGCTGCGCTTGAATCTCTTAAGAGCATTGTCCAGAGACTCGTTCTCCTTGACGTATATTTCAGACATTTATTTCCCTCCCTCCAAAAGTGCCATGCGGCACCTCAAGGGCCAATGAATTGGCTTTTCAACGTTACTATTATACCTGCTTACAGTCCCGTTGTCAATAATTACTTTGCGGGCTTGAGGATGAGATTGACAAGCTTGTTCTTGACTACGATGGTCTTTACAAGCTGCATACCCTCCATCTGGCGCTTTATCTTCTCGTCGGCACAAGCTGTTGCGATGACGTGCTCATCGTCCGCGTCGGCGGCGACGGTGATGGTGCTGCGGAGCTTGCCGTTGACCTGTACGGCCATCTGACGGGTAGCGTCATGGGTCTTGGCCTCGTCGTACTTCGGCCAAGGCATCTGCATGGCCATCTTGCCGGTCTTAGCGGCAAAGCCGGTCAGCTCCCACATCTCTTCCACCATGTGCGGCGCAAAGGGGCTGAGCAGGAGCAGAAGCTGCTCAAGATCCCCCTTGGTCAGGCCGTTGGAGTAGAACTCGTTGACCATGGTCATAAGCGCGGCAATAGCGGTATTCATCTTGAGGCTGTCTATATCCTCAGTGACCTTCTTGATGGTCTTGTGGATGATGGACTCGTTCTTGGAGGAGATGTTCACGTCGTCGGCCGCGATGTCCATGAGGTTCCAGCAGCGGTCAAGGAAGCGCTTGGAGCCCTTGACGGCGTCGTTCGACCAAGTAACGGCCTTCTCAAAGTCGCCGATGAACATGATGTGCAGGCGCATGGTGTCCGCGCCGTACTGCGCGACGATGTCGTTCGGATTGACGACGTTGCCGCGGGACTTGGACATCTTCTCGCCTCCCTCGCCGAGGATCATGCCATGGCTGGTGCGCTTGGCATACGGCTCCTTGGTGGGCACAACGCCGATGTCGTACAGGAACTTATGCCAGAAGCGGCTGTACAGCAGGTGCAGCGTGGTGTGCTCCATGCCGCCGTTGTACCAGTCGACCGGAGACCAGTATTCAAGAGCTTCCTTGCTCGCAAGCTCCTTGTCGTTATGAGGATCCATGTAGCGCAGGAAATACCAGCTGGAGCCGGCCCACTGAGGCATGGTGTCGGTCTCGCGCTTGGCGGGGCCGCCGCAGCAGGGGCAGGTGGTGTTGACCCAATCGGTCATCTTGCTCAGGGGGCTTTCGCCGTCATCGGTCGGCTCATAGCTGTCGACCTGCGGCAGCACGACGGGCAGTTGCTCCTCCGGAATGGGAACCCAGCCGCACTTCGGGCAGTTGACGAGGGGGATCGGCTCGCCCCAGTAGCGCTGACGGGAGAATACCCAGTCGCGCAGTTTGTAATTGACCTTCTCCTTGCCGAAGCCCTGTTCCACGACGTATTTCTTCATCGCGGGGATGGCCTCTTTAACGGTCATGCCGTTGAGGAAGCCGGAGTTGACCATGATGGCGCTGTCGTCCTTGGCAACGAAGGCCTCCTTGGTCACGTCGCCGCCGGAGACGACCTCGATTATCGGCAGGCCGAATTTGGTGGCGAACTCCCAGTCGCGCTGGTCGTGCCCCGGAACGCCCATGACGATACCGGTGCCGTAGCCCATGAGGACGTAGTCAGAGACGAAAATCGGCAGATTCTTGTGAGTTACGGGGTTTATGGCCTCGATGCCGTCGAGCCGGACGCCGGTCTTGTCCTTGTTCAGCTCGCCGCGTTCAAAGTCAGACTTGCGGGCGGCCTCGGCCTGATAGGCTTCGACATCGTTCCAGTTGGCGATATGCGGCTGCCACTGCTTGAGCAGCGGATGCTCAGGCGAGATGACCATATAGGTCGTACCGAACAGGGTATCGGCACGGGTGGTGTAAACGGTGACTTCATCGCCGATGTTGGTCTTGAAGGTTATCTCCGCGCCGGTGGAGCGGCCGATCCAGTTGCGCTGCTGGATCTTGACGCGCTCGATGTAATCGACGTCGTCCAGATCGTCGAGCAGACGCTGCGCGTAAGCGGTTATCTTCAGCATCCACTGGCTCTTCTCCTTGCGGATGACCGGAGCGCCGCAGCGCTCGCACACACCGTCGACGACCTCTTCGTTTGCAAGTACGCACTTGCAGCTGGTGCACCAGTTGACGGGCATGGTGGTCTTGTAAGCAAGCCCCTTCTTGAACATCT
>OIXH01000208.1_pt1 | contig 77059 bp, 66 predicted proteins | sample 1587741 | NCBI WGS metagenome assembly OIXH01 (sample SAMEA3888916, study PRJEB22519) | human gut metagenome | biome: human gut; feature: human-associated habitat; material: faeces | place: Denmark | collected 2011 | reverse complement strand
AGTCATCGGGCATTATCTGAACATAAAACACTATCAATAAGTTGGAGTCATTACCCGATGGCCATTACAGGGTAGGGGTCTGTGAGAAATGGCTCAGACATTTAAAATGTTCTGAGCCTTAAGCTAAACATGTATGTGGCTTAATCAAGCTTATCCCGGTGGTCCTGTAATTTTATGTCGACATATTCTTCAAATGAGGCCGGTAACTTATTGGAATGCTTGCAATTATCAAGGTAATTATCATAAGTGATCTCAAACTGATCAATTTTTATTGTTGGTTTAGGATCAGCAATGTCTTCATTCTGGTCATCAAACACTTGAACAACAAAGTCATTATTTTCTTTTCGCAGTAAATCATAACGGATGAGTCGATTGTTTTTACCACTATCGATGTAAAGAATAGTTATATCTTTATAAATCATAGAAAAAACCTCATTGTGTCAGTGTGATACATACCAATCTAACAGGAGTGCTAAACTGGTATATACTGAATTGTAACACAAAAGTGGCTCTTGCGAGGTAAAATCGCTTACCCATTTCAATGTACTGATTCTGGCTGATGCCACTACTATAGCGCGGAGATTGACATGGCGATTCAGTGGTCTTAATTCTTTCACTGACGGGGTGATTATTCGTGATACAAAGGTATTGATCACGCTCAATCTCCCGGATGGACAGAAAACCACTATTGAGGGGGAATGGCGGCATATGTCGGACGCCAACAGGTTGTCAGAACGTATTACGATGCTTCAGCATGCGATCTATGAGCAGTATGAGGAATACAGAGCAGATATTCCCGTCAGCTGGTCCAGATAACTTCTGACAGACCTCACCGGCGAGCATGACGTTCGCCAGCATCATTCTCCTAAGTACTTAAATATTCCCTTTCAGCATGGCTACCGCATCCGCTTCGGGCATCTGAAACTGAACTCGATGCCGCGCAGCAACATCAAGTGCAAACACCTTCGTATAGACTTCCGTCGAGCTAATCGATTTGTGGCCCATCAGGCTCTGCAAAACCTTCAGTGGTATGCCGGCATACAGCATGTGCATCGCGTAGGAGTGACGGAACGTATGGGGGGTCACCGGTACTGAGAACGTCACCCCGTCGGCCGCTGCGGCTTCCACCGCTTCGCTAAGCCAGGTGCGGACGGTTCGGTCTGTGATCTCCCAGATACGCACCTTCTCCATTCTGCCGGTGCGTTTGTTTCGTCTTTCGAGGGGAATTTTCAGGGTGGCCACCATCATCTGCAGCTGACTGACGTAGTGGTGATCGGAAAGGGGAACCAGACGATGGACCTGACTGCCTGCGGGGGCACGACCTGCCGTCCTGGCCGCTTTCTCGGTGCGCTGCTTGAGCGTGGCCAGCTGCACGAAAGGATACGGCGGCGCCAGCGAAAAATCCCCCCGGGTCAGCGCGAGCGCTTCATTAATGCGCGCGCCGGTGTTCCACAGCGTCGCCAGCAGCATCTTGCGGTGAAGATCCGGCACGTAATGGAGCAGGGCGCTGACTTCCGGCGCCAGCAGGTATTTCGGGAGTTCATCCTGCACGAGCGCCATCTGACGCAGGGCGAGAGCGGCAGGGTAATCGATGGCTACTGGCAGATTCATCGAGGTGTTCCGTGTGTTATCCCTGATACCTGCCGGGAAATTATTATTCATAGTCTAACTCCTGAGCCATCTACTCAGTAACATCAGGCAACCGTTTATATCGGCGGTGAACATTGTTATTATTCCTAATATGCTCCCAGCGCTTCCGATACAAAACACTCCATGCCGACCAACGGTCGTCAGACAACCTGTCCCCAGGCATATCGCATAGCTGACGTAGCCAACGGGATAAACGTATTGCTTTTAATCCGAGTCTTGCAGACTGCCTGTTAAGTTCGAAAATTCCATACGATCCATCGAAGGGAGTATCTTCATTGAACGCCGCACTTATAGAACTCGCGGCTTCCCTGCAGATGACTGGCAATTCAGCAAGTCTGTACATCAATCCTGGTGGCAGAGAACGCCAGTCCCCAGTAATGGACTCGAAATTGATTTCAGGTAAAGAATACTCAATCCTAATACGTCCATCTTGGTCATATTCCCCTGATTCATTAGCAGAATAAACACAGCGTTGTGCAAAACGCTCCAGCAGAAAAACTAGCTCGGTAGATATAAAGTACAATTCATCGTAACGTTTACGTGCAGCAGTAGCTTCTTCACGCCTGCGGGTAAAACGGTGTGTGAGAGCAACACCCACCAGGGCTGCGCCGGCAGAGGAAATAGCCGTAACGATCTGCGGCCACAGGCTGGCACTGTCCTTCACCACCTTCACGCCCTCAGTCGCAATAAACCAGTCAGCCATGTTTGATCCTTATTGAGAAATCCCGCCAGGCATCTGCCAGTGCTTGTACCAGGGTTAGATTCATTCAGTACCCCTGTTTTGCATAATGTGATGCGAGGTTTCTATCCAGAGGTATACCGCTATCAAGCATGACCCCGTTTTTATCAGCAGGTTCACGGCGAGGACTGTTTGCTGAACACACCCATTGCTGTCTGTGCACATCAAGCGTGACCAGAATACGGCCCGACGCGCTGTAAATTTCAAACTGCGCTCTGTATACCGAACCGGTATATCCTGGAGGTAGAGGGTTAATTTTTAGCCATAGGAATTTATGACCACAACGTGTCAGATACTCCCAGACATGAACCATTGATGCGTGCATTTAGCCTCCTAACAAATAGTCACTAAGGGTAATTATGACGCAAGGTATAATTAGCTGAGCACAATCCTGCATCTGTCACCTGGATGAATTTCCCATACTGTAATTATTTTTTTTACTGATAATAAGCAGCCATATAGCAACGCTGTTAAATTACCGAATGACCGTTTCCGGCAGATCCGACTTTTCACATTTAGCGAAGTTTCCGGAAGTTTACCACGGTCAGGAAGTAAGCGAAGCACTGTTTTCTGATGCTGCGGGCTTTGTTGAATAAATCAGATTTCGGGTAAGTCTCCCCCGTAGCGGGTTGTGTTTTCAGGCAATACGCACGCTTTCAGGCATACCTGCTTTCGTCATTTTGTTCAGCGCTCGTACCAGGGCCATAGCCTCCGCAACCTGACCATCGTAGTCACGCAGCGTCAGTGAACCCCCGAACAGCTGTTTTACCCGGTACATCGCCGTTTCCGCTATCGAGCGACGGTTGTAATCTGTTGTCCATTTCCACCGCGCATTACTCCCGGTCATTCGCTGATTAGCCACTGCACGGTTACGGTCTGCATATTCACCGGGCCAGTAACCCGCACCTTTTCGGGGAGGGATAAGCGCGCTGATTTTCTTACGCCGCAGTTCATCGTGACAGAGCCGGGTGTCGTAAGCGCCGTCTGCCGATGCTGCCCTGATTTTTCTGTGAGTCTGCCGGATAAGACCCGGGAAGGCTTCTGAGTCCGTCACATTGTTCAGCGACAGGTCTGCACAGATGATTTCATGTGTGTTGCTGTCAACTGCCAGATGCAACTTTCGCCATATACGACGGCGTTCTTTGCCGTGTTTTTTGACTTTCCATTCGCCTTCACCAAAGACCTTCAGCCCGGTGGAATCAATCACCAGATGCGCGATTTCACCCCGGGTGAACGTTTTGAAACTGACATTAACCGACTTTGCGCGCTTGCTGACACTGGTGTAATTCGGGCAGCGCAACGGAACATTCATCAGTGTAAAAATGGAATCAATAAAACCCTGTGCAGCCCGCAGGGTCAACCTGAACACGCGTTTAATGACCAGAACGGTGGTGATGGCGAGATCAGAATAGCGCTGAGGTCTTCCCCGTGATGAAGGCGTTGTCGACTCATACCAGGCCTGAATAGCTTCATCATCCAGCCAGAAAGTTATGGAGCCACGGTTGATGAGGGCTTTATTGTAGGTGGGCCAGTTGGTGATTTTGAACTTTTGCTTTGCCACGGAACGGTCTGCGTTGTCGGGAAGATGCGTGATCTGATCCTTCAACTCAGCAAAAGTTCGATTTATTCAACAAAGCCAATGTAAGGCCTTTGAATAAGACAAAAGGCTGCCTCATCGCTAACTTTGCAACAGTGCCCCCAGCTCTACCAAGAACAAAGAGCAGCAACGCGATCCGGAGATGCATCAGACCAAGAAAGGCAATCAGTGGCACTTTGGCATGAAGGCCCACATTGGTGTCGATGCCAAGAGTGGCCTGACCCACAGCCTAGTCACCACCGCGGCCAACGAGCATGACCTCAATCAGCTGGGTAATCTGCTGCATGGAGAGGAGCAATTTGTCTCAGCCGATGCCGGCTACCAAGGGGCGCCACAGCGCGAGGAGCTGGCCGAGGTGGATGTGGACTGGCTGATCGCCGAGCGTCCCGGCAAGGTAAAAACCTTGAAGCAGCATCCGCGCAAGAACAAAACGGCCATCAACATCGAATACATGAAAGCCAGCATCCGTGCCAGGGTGGAGCACCCGTTTCGCATCATCAAGCGGCAGTTCGGCTTCGTGAAAGCCAGATACAAAGGGCTGCTGAAAAACGATAACCAACTGGCGATGTTATTCACCCTGGCCAACCTGTTTCGGGTGGACCAAATGATACGTCAGTGGGAGAGATCTCAGTAAAAACCGGAAATAACGCCAGAAATGGTGGAAAAAATAGCCTAAATAGGCTGATTCGATGTGTTTGCGGGAAAAAAATCGGCCCAGATCCGCGAAATTTTAATCAGCGAGTCAGCTTGGGAAGAAATGACCTGCTTATTCGCACCTTCCCTAGGCCTGGAAAAACATCCGCACGGCAGGGCGTGTTTCAGACACCAATTGGGGCGATGTGCAGGCGCCTGTTGTGGCAAAGAGCCGGTGGTAGAGCATCAACTGCGTCTGCTCGATGGGCTGCAACAGATACGTGTGTTCAACTGGCCCTACTCGGGTGCCGTCGGCCTGGTGGAGCAACACGGTGATGTGCGGCAGATTCATGTTATCAATAACTGGTATTACCTTGGATCGGTAGAAGACATTGCCGATGCAGCACGCCTGACCAAGGTAGCTCACGGTTTTGATCGCGACGGATACAAGATTTTAAGTGAGCCGCTGTTAAAGGGGCAGCATAAGGTCATTTTGCTGGAATGATCTGATCTCATCGACATTCATAGCGGCTGATGAATGATAATATGAATTATCCACGTTTATGCTATGGATTTTCGATGTTATTTACGCTGCGCCAACTTGAATTTTTTGTCGCTATTGCCGATGCCGGACAAATCTCTAAGGCAGCGTTGTTTTGCAATGTTTCCCAATCGTCAATGACGGTTGCGCTGCAAAATCTGGAAGAGCAATGCGGAAGGCCGCTGTTTACCCGGCATGCTAAAGGAATACGCCTGACGGAAACGGGAGAGCGTCTATTACGCCATGCCAAAAAGGTATTAAACACCGTTCAGCTTGCAACGGATGATATGCTGATTCCGTCTAACGATCTGAGTGGAACGCTGCGCATTGGTGTTACTGAAACCCTCTCAGCCTACATGCTGCCTGCGCTGCTGAGCGCGATTACGGCGCGCTTTCCTTCTTTGCAATTTAGCCTGGTTGAATATCCTTCTCCTCGCTTATGTCAGGCGATAAGGGAGGGGATGGTTGATCTGGCGTTGATGCTGGTGTCCAACATTATGCTGCCAGAGGATTTTGCAACAGAGATATTCATTCGATCGACCCGGCGATTATGGACCTGCGCAGGCCATCCGTTACAGGATGCACCGACGATTACGTTGCAAGACATTGCGAAAGAGGACTTTTTGCTTCTCGATATGGATGACCATATCCCTATCGTCAACCATTACTGGACTGAGCAAAATTTGCAGCCGCGCATCAAATTTAAATCGACCTCCATTGAGGCGATAAGAGGTATGGTGGCGCAAGGCCACGGTGTCACCATTTTGTCTGATTTTGTGTATCGCCCCTGGTCGTTGGAAGGCAATCGTATCGTCCGGCGAGATGTGAGTAACGTGATCCCTTCGATGGATATTGGGGCTGTGTGGTTACAGGCGCGTCCTTTGCTGCCCAGCGCTGAAATGTTGATAGATTTCATCCGTAAACAAAAAACCGCATAATCGCGCCTTCTGTGCCATAAAAAATGGGCTGTTAGCCAGCCCACGCCGTCATTCCCGCGAAGGCGGGAATCTCTTACAGAAGAAACGCATTCCTTCCCCAGAGATCCCCGGCTTTCGCCGAGGATGACGAAAGGGCGTTTGTCAGCAATATCAATAGGCTGTTAGCCAGCCCATTGATGATTAGCGCACGATCACCCTCCGACGCTAAAGAACGCGTAGCGCCCTAAGAATTCGCCGGTGATGGTTATCATCAACGCCAGTGACAGTAATGCGGGCAATGATTTTCGTGGCAGCCGGACCACATAGGTCACAAGCAGGGCCAGTGCGATGCCCAGCAGCAGGTAACGCCACAGCGTCAATGTGCCGACATTCACTGCAGCGGTTTTAATGCTGATACCTTGTGCAAGGTTGGGGGCAACAGCAGAAAACATGACAATGACCGCAAACGTAGCCAGCACAAAACCCAGCAGGTAGAGGCGAAGCAAAGGCGTCATGACGCGTGCGCTCTCATTCTCTGCCAGTTGGTGTAACCGGGGCCACAGACACAGCGCATACAACAGGCTGCCCATCATAAACGCTGAACCATAAAAGCCCGCATAGGTTCCCCATCCTTGCCAAAGGATAAAACGGCTATGGTCGTAAATGGCTGACATGACGAAGATATCCGCCACGCCGACCAACGCAGTGAGCCCCAGCAGGATGGTAGGTAGCTGTTTTTTCACCAGTGCATAAACCAGTGTCAAAAATAGCAGGCCCATAAACAGCGCCGTGAACAGAATTTCGCGGCTCATCCAGGATGACGCGACATGGCTAAGTGTAAATAGCGCATGCCACGGATTACCCAGATGCGCAACGGATGCCAATAAGCCAATGCCGCCGCACAGTAACGCACACAAGAGTGCGGGACTGGCAAGCTTCAGTCGTTTGTCATCGGGCAACGTAGTGAAAATGAACGTATGGCAATACCAAACGGTGACGACACAACCGATAGTGATTTGCATCAGCAAGGTAAAAATGATCAATGGCCATTCGTGCATGTCAGTATCCTCGCTGTGTTTTAGTACCCACGATCAAGTTGGGTCGGGTTAGCGATGAGTCGGGCAGACCTGCGATATCCGCATTGTTGCCGTATTTTTTCCGTAGTTCACTGATGGGACCGAAATCCAACGCTCGCATGGGGCAGGCATCCACACAGGCTGGGTTTTCCCCCTTGGCGCGCAGATTCAGGCAGGTATCGCATTTCGTCATCATGCCAGACGCTTCATCAAACTGCGGTGCTTCGTAAGGACATGCCCAGGTACAGTAGCGGCAACCGACGCACAGCGTGTGATCGACCACGACCACTCCGTCTTCTTCGCGCTTATGCATTGCCTTGGTTGGGCAATGGCTGACACAGGAAGGCGAGTCGCAATGATTACACGCGATAGAAAGATGCCAACGTCTGGGCTTGGGAAACGTGCCTTCCTCAAAGTCGTAGACCCGCCGAAAATTACGTCCCACTTCCAGATCATTTTTATCCTTGCAGGCGATGACGCATGTTTTGCAACCGATGCACGCGGCGGCATTAAAATAGAATCCAACCTGTTCCATCGTTATCGCTCCTCACCAAAAATGATACGTTGTGGTCTGTCTACATCAGGAATCAATGCCGGGCCTTGCCACTTTTTCACGTCGCACAGCACGGTATTCCAGCCTGATGTCCCAAACCCGGTCGCGACCTGCTCCGATATGGCGTTATCCGCCCCCGCCAAATCAATGCCGCTGGCCTCATCCAGCTCGAACCAACTGCCGTGAGGCAGTGCGACAACACCGGGTTTCAACGTTTCGGTCAGCCAGGCCGGGCGCAGCGTTTTCCCTGATGCGCTGGTAATGAGCACGGTTTCACCGTGGCGGATGCCAAGGCGAGTGGCATCAGACTTATTGAGATAGACAGGGGAGGGCCAGGCTTCTCTAAGCCAGGGCACGTTATCCAGCGTGCTGTGTGAACGTCTTAAATAGTGCGGATTGTAAACCTGGAAGGGATACTCACCTTTCACTTTGCCTTTCCAATCTGAGAAGCTTTCTTCATACCCTTTGGGCTTGGCGGTATAGGCAGGAATAGGCGGCACTTCATTCCAACCATACTCACGGCTGATCCGTGTGAGTTTCTCGCAATAAATTTCAAACTTCCCGCTATCCGTGTCGCGCGGATTCTTCTCAGGGTCCTGGACAAAGTCTTTATAGGCGATATAGCCGTAATTATCCCCTTCGGTGCGTTCTACCTGATAGGTGCCACGAGTCAGGAATTCATTCAGCGAGATTTTGCCCTGCTGCGTTTTCCCTTTAACGCCCCACGCGGCCAGATCTTGTTCAGTGATGGTTAATAAGGGAACCTTGGTCTTACCGTCTTCATCAATGACGTTAGCCCCTTGCAGCGTATTGAAAAACTGCTGCTTTTCAGAAATCGGGAAGATTTTATCAACATCAACACCCAGTCGTTTGCCGATCTCTTTCGCAATCCATTGATCGCTTTTCGCTTCATAAAGCGGTTTAACAATGTTCACTGCCACAATCAGCACGTCGCGGTTGCTGGGGTTTAAAATGGTGCCTTCCCGTTCCCATTCGGTCGTGACGGGCAAGACCACATCAGAATATTTGGCGCTGGTGTGCAACACATAAGTGGGAGAGACGATGAACTCAACCTTCTCCCTCAGCGCAGCGATGCCTTGAGTAATATTGGCACGCGTTTGCATCGTGGCATTGAAGGTGTGGAACATCATCTGGATATCCACCTGTTTTTCGCCTTTACCGCGCTGGCGAAATTTTCCTTCCGTCAATGCCCTGTTGATTTCGTTGTGGTTAATGGTGCTGCTGATCGGGTTTGGGAAGTTGGGGAGCCCTGTGCCGCCGCCGTTAACCAAACGCGTGCCGCCGTTGCCAGCGGTGTAATGGCAGCATACGCCAGTCATTCGGCCAGAACGGCCCATATGCCCGGTCATAAAACCAAGCGTAGAAAATGCATGAACCCATCCTTCGCCATTGTGAATACGGGCAGGAGCCCACCCAGTGAGCAGGGCAACGCGGCGAGTGCCACCGATTTGTCTTGCCAGGCCACGGATAGTGTCTGGCGCAACACCACAGATTTCGGAGGCCCACTCAGGATTCTTGGGTTCGTGGGTAAAGGTGCCCAGCAGATAATCTTTGAAATTATCATCGGGATTAGCACCAGTAGGCATGTGCTCTCTGTCGAAGCCAACACAGCAACGGTTCAGGAAATCCCAATCTATCAGCGGGTTGTTTTGCGGATCGTCCTCTTCCAGTAAGGCATACATAATGCCTAATGCAAGCGCATGGTCTGTGCCAGGATTAACCGGCACCCAATCGGCATCGAGCAGCTCACAGGTTGCATGGTAGCTCGGGTCAATACAGATAAAGCGCGCTCCCGCCTTTTTCGCTTGCAGATAGTGATAGGTCGGGCTGCCCGGGCTACTCCAGGCCGGGTTGGCTCCCCACAAGACGATAAGCTGAGATTTGCGTAAATCCAAGCGATCGTTGGTGCCAAAACGAACCCACCCATCATGAACGCCGATATATTCCGGTGTGTCTTTCCATGCACCCCAGGATGTCGTCCCCCAGTCTGAGGTATAGCCGCCGTAGTTGGCGTAAACATTAAGATAATGCGTGCCGTTAGAGCCGGTGAGCCAGATTGACTCATTGCCATACTTTTCTTTGATGCGCTTGGTTTCGCTTGCCACAATATCCAGCGCTTCGTCCCAACTGATGCGTACCCATTGGTCGCGCCCGCGGAGTGATTTATCACCGCCGCCGGGAGCCCAGTTTTTACGCTTCATTGGATAACGGATACGGTCGGCACCAAAGACTTGCTTACGCTGAGAGCGGCCGCGCAGACATCCTCGCTGTTGAGGATTATCAGGGGTGTCACTGTGAGTATCATCCGTCTTTTGACGTTCTACTACGCCATCTACCACCAACGCCTTGTTCAAGCAGCGGCCACCACAGTTATGCCAGCATGCCGCAGGTTTCCAGACGCCTGTTTTGTCCGCCACAGCCGTTGCTGGCTGTACGGCAGTCGGTTCAGCGCGCAATCCGCGGCTCATTGGCAACGCTGCGATAGCGGCTGCCGCGGAGCTTATCTGGATAAACGCCCGCCGACTGATTCCAGAAAGTAAATTATTGATCATGTAATACTCCTACTTTCACATTGCATAAAAACCCTGCCGCCGTCGGCCTGCCAATACGGCATTGCCGACATGGCGGTGGGCATAGCGTGTTATCGTTTTTGTTATGACGTTGCTTGCACAGTCTCCATGCCAACGACCTGATTGAGTTGTTGTGCATCGTGGGTTAAAAACACTGGCAATAGCTGAGCGATGCCGCAATAGAAATCGGTCTCTGCGTGTGTTTTTACGTTATGGGAAAACGCATCACAGAACGCCAGCGTATGCTGCTGGAGAAAATCACGTTGCCTGAGCAGAGAAAGCATGACGCTCTGAAGCGAAGCGCCGCTGTGCAACGCTTCGGCAACGGACTGGCTTTGCTGATAAAGAAAATCGAGCTCGAACCCGATATGGTCTGGGGCCTCACCGTCATCGTCAGACATGGTCAGCCCGCAGGATTGATAAACCTGCTTTACCTCTTGGGTGCAACGTTGAAACAACAGCTTATCGCGCGACACATAGACGGATTCCCACGGTGGCGCAGGGGGTGTTTCGGGGCCGATAAACAGGCGGGTGAAATCCCAATGCAGATTTTCAAAGGCGCTGTCACCGGTGATAAAGGGCTCCCCTGCCAGTGCGTGTTGTACACGTTCTAATGCGGAAGAGAAATTCGCGTCAGCGATCGCAGGGAACAGCGTCGCCAGATCCTGCTGCTGTAGAAAATTCAACAATGCAGGCGTGGGTTCTTCGATCAGCAACCGGCGTAAAAGATCGTAACCCACGGTGCGTTGGATAAGGTATTCCGGGAATTGATGAGAGGTCATCGTCATATCCTTTAAATGTCGGCCAGCGAGAAGGTGGATGGCGTCACGTGTTGTAACTGCACTTCTTTCACGTCACGCTCGGTTTCTGAAAGGTGTTCGATAACGTTGAGTGAAAGGCAAACCTCAACGGGCAATGCACCCAGCAAGGAAATGGCCGAGGGGTGAAACTGAATATAGTGATGCTGCTGACTGTGTCTGACGGGAATGTGGTGTTGGGCCAGAAGGGCTTCCACGGCAGTAATGGCCGAGCCAAACACTTTAGCGCATTTGAAAAAAGCGTCCCGGGGAGAAAAATAGTAGGTCTTATCAACCGGGCTGAGATGGTTTTGCTGGAACACTTGCCCAGTATGTTTATTTTCCAAAGAACAATAGTGTACGCCCAGCTTCAACGCGTTCTCTAACGCGAACAGCATCAATTCCAGTGCCAATGTTTCGCTACCGGCAATGGCTAACCCGCCTGCATACCAATAATTGTAATACACCTGATAGGGGGGATATTTCAGGGTAAAACCGCGTTCGCGAAACGCGGCGGCATTCGCCAGAGGAAAACAAAACTCCAGCAGGTTGATACCGTCAACACCGAGGGCATCGAGTTCGCACAATAATGCTTTCATCTGTTCGCCGCTGCCGGGAATAACCGGCATTTCCACCATTACCGTGGGAATATATTTTTTTGCCAGGCGAATGCGCCGCAGTATGCGAGCTTGCTTCTCTGCCGGATCGTCAATTTTGATGCTAAACCGGATTTCTTTCAGCCCAGCTTGTTGCAGTTGTTGTGCGGTTTTCTCGTCCAGGGGATCGCCTGCTGTGTAGAGCCGAGCGTGAATATCAGGGAAATGGTGCTGAAGTCGTTTAAAGAAACCGGTCGCTTCCGCTTTGTGTAATAACGGTTCTCCCCCGGTTAACGCCGCAAATTGCAAAGGCTCTCCGCTGGCAGCAATCTGTTCAATTTCCGTTGCTGCCTCACGCAGATGATGTTGGTAGTAGTCATAATCCTGTTGATTGGGATTGAAACAGAAATAGCATTGACGATGGCATTTTAGCGAAATGAATGCCGTGTAACTTCCTTCTCCCGTGCGGCAGGCAACGCATGCATCAGAAATCCAGTTGATGTGAATGCTTTTGTCATTGTTGGAAAACCGGGCACCCCTGGCGCGCAGTTGGTGTTTTAGGGCAAGCGCGTTATCACTGTTTTCGGAGGAGGATTCAAACGGCAGACCGTACTGTGCGATAGCGTGTAAGGTCTTTTGCTCGATCTCGATATAGCGTTGAGCATACTGTGCGAAATCAGGATCGTTAATACACGGAAAGGTTGTGCTATTGATGATGTTCATTTTTCATCCTCCGTTACGCAGAGAAATTCAGGCTTTTCATGCCGATACGATCCCCGGTGAAGCGGAGCTTTTCTTGCATGGAACAGGCGGGACACAGATGTTCACCCGGATTCAACGATGGGAACGGATTTTGACAGCGAGGACAAAATGCAACGTTAAAGGAATAATGTGTCTGTGTTTTTTTCGCTATTTCTTCTCTCACCTCAATGGCGGATTCCGGGCAACTTTCCTGACAGAGTTTGCACCCGACACACTCGCCAGATTCAATAACCAATTGCTTGTTTTGATAATGGAAAACGCCTGTTGGACATAATTTCAAACAGCTACTGCATAATGAACAGGCGTTTTTATTGATATTGATACTGAACAGTTGATAGTCAGGGAAAATATCGCTGATTAATCTGTTTGTTGGTGATGTTTTTTTGCCTAAATACCGCTGCACGGTACCAATATGCAGAAAACGACGCCGTGCGATAACCACGTCTAATTGTTCTGCACTGGCATGATTATCATCATGGCGGTAATAATTCATTAAGAAGGGCACTTGGTGGCATGCATGTAGCAGACTATTTGTGCGTTCGACAACATCACGCCATGCGAAATGGTTCTCATCTACAACCAGCGTACGGTACCCTGCACGATAATAGAGTAAAAGTTCTTTTACAGACGGGGCGGTAATCGCATCCAAATATAACTGGTCATCAGCCGTCTGACGTTCGGGAAATGGGCCTGTTATCGCCATCACTGGACATGCCGCGGTGCATCCGCCACAGCCTGAGCAGGCATCCGGGATAATCTCGACCGTACCGCTGCTGGTAATAGACAGAGCGCCTGATGAACATGCGTCTATGCATAGCCGACATTCGACTCTCCGGCTTTTATTTCGGATGCAATCAGATGTTACGACAATGTCATCATTGAACGAAGTATTAATAACACTCACCTCGTGCTGGCTTATAAGGAAAATATGACAAAAATTTAGTGAAAAAGTATGGTTTTATTTTTTTTGTATGCGCTTTTGGCTTTTTTTATTTCTCTGTTGTTTATTTGTTAAATTCTCTCAAGTCTGTTATTTAAGTTAAAAAAATACTATATCCATATGCTGCATAAGGATAATAGATTTTTTCGATATGCCATTATCAGTATTATCTATATATCTTACTTTTTTCCCTTGTGGCGGTGAGTTATCTGATTGAAGAGTGGAGAGAACACAAAATTTGAGACGAGATTATTTTAATGAATATTGACGATGATCATAAATAGCGTGGGTTGAAATGTGCTCGATCGTTATAAAATAATATTTATAACGCTGTGCTTAATCTACACAATTTATTTATGGAAGGTGCGAATAAGCAGGTCATTTCTTCCCAAGCTGACTCGCTGATTAAAATTTCGCGGATCTGGGCCGATTTTTTTCCCGCAAACACATCGAATCAGCCTATTTAGGCTATTTTTTCCACCATTTCGGCACTGTTGCAAATAGTCGGTGGTGATAAACTTATCATCCCCTTTTGCTGATGGAGCTGCACATGAACCCATTCAAAGGCCGGCATTTTCAGCGTGACATCATTCTGTGGGCCGTACGCTGGTACTGCAAATACGGCATCAGTTACCGTGAGCTGCAGGAGATGCTGGCTGAACGCGGAGTGAATGTCGATCACTCCACGATTTACCGCTGGGTTCAGCGTTATGCGCCTGAAATGGAAAAACGGCTGCGCTGGTACTGGCGTAACCCTTCCGATCTTTGCCCGTGGCAAATGGATGAAACCTACGTGAAGGTCAATGGCCGCTGGGCGTATCTGTACCGGGCCGTCGACAGCCGGGGCCGCACTGTCGATTTTTATCTCTCCTCCCGTCGTAACAGCAAAGCTGCATACCGGTTTCTGGGTAAAATCCTCAACAACGTGAAGAAGTGGCAGATCCCGCGATTCATCAACACGGATAAAGCGCCCGCCTATGGTCGCGCGCTTGCTCTGCTCAAACGCGAAGGCCGGTGCCCGTCTGACGTTGAACACCGACAGATTAAGTACCGGAACAACGTGATTGAATGCGATCATGGCAAACTGAAACGGATAATCGGCGCCACGCTGGGATTTAAATCCATGAAGACGGCTTACGCCACCATCAAAGGTATTGAGGTGATGCGTGCACTACGCAAAGGCCAGGCCTCAGCATTTTATTATGGTGATCCCCTGGGCGAAATGCGCCTGGTAAGCAGAGTTTTTGAAATGTAAGGCCTTTGAATAAGACAAAAGGCTGCCTCATCGCTAACTTTGCAACAGTGCCTGTTTCAGCTCTGAAGGAGAAATCCCGCCGTACTTTTTGCGCCAGGTGTAGAACGTGGCATCGGAGATGCCCAGCTTGCGGCAGACTTCCGGTACGGGCGTACCCAGCTCAGCCTGCTTCAGGGCAAAGACAATCTGCTCTTCGGTAAATCGTGACTTTTTCATCGGCACAACCTCCGCTCAGGGGAGTGAATATCATGCCGGAATTCTGTTTCTGAATGGAGCAGGATTTCGGGTCAGGGTCAGACCCCACCCCGGTAGACGATCCTGCCCTATAGTTTGGAGTGACCCCGAGCCCGTAGACAAATCTGCCCTATAGTTTGAGCATAGGACGAGTCTATGGGCACACCACGTTTTACCCCTGAATTTAAGGAAGAGGCTGTCCGCCAGATAACCGAGCGCGGTTATTCTGTTGCCTAAGTATCAGACCGTCTGGGCGTTTCTGCGCACAGCCTCTACAAGTGGCTACGGGCTATCAAGCCTGATAACAGCGAACATCTTACCTCGCCTCAATACCAATACATTTTTAATGGGTATAATATGTGACTGCTTTTGCCGCATTATTGACAGGAACAAGGACAGGTGATGAATATTGATTTCAGTTTAATTCGCAGCGCCCCCAAAAGCCGTAACGATAGCTTTGAAGCACTCGCCGTACAGTTATTTAGGAAAACCTGTCGAGTACCGACAAAATCAACATTTATTAGTCTGCGTGGAGATGGTGGAGACGGTGGCGTTGAGGCATATTTCCGCTCACCGGACGGTGCCGTATTCGGTGTTCAGGCAAAATACTTTTTCCAGCTTGCTACGGTGACATACTCCGTGCTATCAGCCTTGTGGAAGCTCTTGATTCGGATACAGCAAAACTCGCGGAGAAAATTGCAGCGTTAACAGAAGAAGATGCTGGATTGCTGGAAGCTCTTGCCGCCGTGCTGCCAGAGAAAACTGCTCTTGAAATTACTGCTGAAGAAGTAGGATTACCATCCGAAAAAGCCCATAAGCTGTTCATCCAGTCATTGGTTTGGCGCTCCCGACAAAGTGTAGTGGAAGAAATTGATGAACACATCCATGCAGCACTGCATACACCTGGATTATGGGAGTCGGTTTATGAAGCGCTGTTTTCACTTAGTCTGGTTCCTGACCATCGTCTAAACGCAACTAACTGGCTGGGGCCATTTTTACGGCAGTCATCCTTAGCTGAACGTGACACCTACTTGTCATTAGCTGCGCTGGGATCATTTGATAACAAGACTGCTGTCTATTCACTCATCCATGCAGCACTATTTGCTGACATAACCCATTGGCCTGCTGAAAGCCGGAGGCTGGCCAGTCTAACACTTGCCTGGCTCACTTCGTGTGCTGACCGCCGAATCAGGGATTTATCCTCAAAAGGGCTAAGCAGAATCCTGGCAAACTACCCGGAGAACTGCCAAACAGTAATCAGTGAATTTGCATATTGTGATGATGATTACGTATTAGAGCGTATTAGCCTTGCTATCTACAGTGCATGCTTATTGTCACACCAACGCAGAAATGCGTTTATGCCAGCGCTCCCTGGTCTATTAAGCATTGCGTCAGATAGCAAGAATATTCTGCTCCGGGATACGGTTCAGCTATTAGTAAACTTGTTGAAAACAGGAGAATTTCCCACAGCCGTAACAAGCCAATTACAGCATTACCAGACAAACGTATCATTACCATCACGATGGCCTGTAATGGCGGATGTCAAACCCCTCCTAGATCTGGAACATTTACCATCAAACATGGTGCTCTGGGGAGAGTCCATGGCCCCGGATTTCTGGCGTTATCAGGTGGAATCGAAGATTTCCGGCTTTGACTTGGAGAGCGCCAATATCAGCCATGAAAACATTGCCTGTTGGTTAATGCGAGAAGCACTTAATTTAGGATATCCCGGTTATAACCACTGCGCGCTCAATTATGATCGCCATATCGGGAGTCAGTATGGCTCGGGACGGGGTAGAAAAGGGTATGCTGACCGACTCGGTAAAAAATATTACTGGATCGCCTTACATCGACTACTGGGCATTCTGGCCAGTAATGTTCCCGCACTGGAAGACCCATATTCCGACTACGAACCTACAAGTGATCATCTATGGTCAGTCGACGTCCGTAAAGTCGACCTGACCGATGTACGCGACATCACCGCAGAAAGTGTCTATCCAGTACTGATGGAAGAAACAAATTATGCATTCCCTGACCGCAATTCAGATATCAAAGGTTGGGTTCGGACCGATGATTTGTCACCTTATGAAGCTTGTCTGATTCGAACTGACAAGGAAGGGGAACAGTGGGTAGCGCTTTCACACAGCTATTGGGACGAGGATAAAGCGCCGAATGAAAATAGCTGGAATTCACCTTACCTGGCAGTTCGTGCTTATTATTCAAGCGCACTCATAAATGAAAGCATCCAGAACTTTAAACAGAAAAGTGCGCGCGATATTTTCCAATATAATCAGGGAAATAGCTGTTATCGCGGTTATCTTGCTGAATATCCTGACAGCCCAGTGTACAAACAACTTCTTAATAATGAGGAAGATAGTGAAGCATTTAATTTTACAGAAGTCAGTTTACTACGCGGAAGCGAATGGGAATATGACTACTCATATACCACGCCCGAGCGCCAGGATAGCCTCATTGCGCCATGCCAGGGAATCATTCAAAAACTCGAACTTTTATGGGATTGTCAAAGCGGTTGGGTTGATCGTTCTGGCAAACTTATCGCCTTCCATCATAAAGGTGTAAGACAAAGCGGACTTTTCATTCATCGTTCGGCGTTGAACGCCTACCTGGCCATAACAGGTGAAGAACTTATATATCGCCGTTTTGCTAACAGGGGATATTTTGATTTAGCTGGCCGTAACGGCTCGCAAATAGACCTGAAAACTTGGATCCAGTACCGGGCAGACAAGGCGCCAGTAGTTTTACGAGAAGAGGAACTGCCGTTTAACTGCTGACAACGATACTTATTAAGTAATCAACTGGCTCTTCTGGCATCGAATGCCAGAAGAGCCATTTCACACTACCAATTTAAGTAGACTGAAGGAATACTTGGTACAAGCAAACGCACGCCATATCGGATAGAGGGGACTATGAACGAAACCATCGAAAAACTGATTGCCAGTGGAAAGGAAGGGCCATGGTGGGACTTTAAACAAACCTACCACCAAAACAATGCAGCCCTTGTTCACGATATCCTCTGCATGGCAAACGTCCTGCATGACGGTGACCGGTATCTGATTTTTGGCGTGAATGATGAAGGGGTGATTACCGGCGTGCCGGAAGATGGTAAGCAACTTAACCAGGCAAATTTAATCGATCTGTTAAGAAAAGTCAGTTTTGCAGAGCACCATTGTCCGGATATTCAGCTGCACCACATCACACTCCAGCATAAGGTGCTGGCTATTCTACAAATTCGTAACGTCAGAATGAAACCCTACTATCTGACCCAGGACTATATAAAAGAGGGAAAAACTGTCAGAGCCGGTGTCGTTTACACCCGGCAACAAGATGCCAATACGCCCGTAACTAGCTGTGCCAGCCCTGGAGATGTCATGGCAATGTGGAGAGAGCGCTTTAACCTGGACCTGGCACCCGCTGACCGCATAGTCAGACTGCTTCTGGATTACGACAATTGGGAATATGACGGTATCAGCGAGGCCTATTATCGGTTGGACCCGGATTATGCCATTCATATTGGCTACACAGAAAAAGATATAGGAGGACAACACTGGTGGTCAACGATTAGCATTGAGCAACCTTGTCACTATGAATACATCCTCAAATACCGTGGGCTTGTACTTGAACGAGTGCCAATCGTACATTACAGAAATGAGGGTTTACAGTTTCCCTTTCCAGAGATGGATACGCTGGCTTATCCAGGAAAAAGGGATGGATTCGTAACTGATTATTATGCAGACGTTTTTTACTTCGTAAAAAACACCTTACCCTACAATCTGTTGAGTCATATCAGAGAATTACACTCACTGCCTGGCCGTAATTCAGGCATAACCATGCCGTTAACCACCCAGACCAAACCGCCGATTATCGAGCTGCCATTCATGGTGTTTGAGAACGCAGGGGAAAAAGAAGAAAAGCTAAAGTTTATTCAAAGTCAGCTTGCTGATTTTTGTCCGGATGGTATGCCTGATACAGCATCGATGAAAACTGACCCAGAACTAAGAATGGAAGTAGAGAGGCAATTTTCCTGGTGGGTTTTTAACCATATGCGTTGAGCCGAAGCCAGTAACCCTGCCTGGGAGTTGTTCATTTTTGACGTTGCAACTAAAGGTCAGCGCTACGATAGCGTGTTTTAGTGCGCACTCGCGTATTTTCTCCCTCTTGGGTGAATTTGGCCTACTTTCGCGGGCCATATACTGCCCCACGCACGACGATGTGCTTTAAGAGAGTCAACGGCAATACCAATAAAAAGCGCTCGGTTGCACGATGTGGACAGCATCCTGATATGGCTCCCGTGGACTTAGCCCCCGGCCGCGTCCAACATAGCGAAGCCAGCACTCAGGCTCCATGACATTTTTTATACTTTACTCCCGACCCGCAGGGACAAGGTTCATTTCTGCCTACCGCCCCGAACAATCGCGTTACTTCGGATTTAGCCGCCTTGTAAGCAAGCTGCGCGATGTAGTTCGACTGATTTTCAACCTCTAGTCGCTGCTCACCTGTTAACCCTTCAAAAAAGGGGGCTAGCCGACACATCTCCGCTTCTGCCTGCTCATGTTCGCCTGCAAGTGCCAGTATAACGGCGTACTGGCTTCGGACCTGAACCAGTCGCTGTACTAGACCGGCTTCATTGACGACTGGCAGGACGTATTGCTCCATCACCTCTCTGGCACCGACATAGTCCTTTATTGCGACAAACTCATCAGCTAGATCCTGTCCTACCCGGACCAGAGATTCGGGGGCTGCGGTCATGTTATAAAATTTCATCGCGTGAATGCGCAGAAACGGTGACACCTTTCCCTGCGCATCATTAATTCTGGCGAGCAACTCTAGGGCATCGGCCAGATGTTTGATGTGCTCGTGAACATTTTCAGGCTGGTTGATGATTGCCCACAGCACATCCGAGTTTTTACCCATGACATCCTGTGGGGTAATACCAAATAACGCGTAGTAGCGATTCACTACGCTCAGACACAGTGTTTCTGCTTGTTTGTATCTTTTCAGTCTCCAGAGCGCGATAGCATGGTTATAGTCAAAAATACGCGCATGCTCCTCATCCGGAAGGCTGGGGCGGGCATCTTCAGCCAGCGTTTGCACTTCACTAAGGTCTCCCTTTTCGGATAAGAAAAGCATCCGTTTCATGGTGTAGGCCGTGCGTTCCCGGTAACCAAACTCATGTTCTGTAAGCAAAGCTCCCATCGCTTCCAGCCATTGTGCAATTTGCTCAGAAACACCGTCTTTAAGCTCGGAAAAAACGAGCCCATCAAGTGCCCAGAACTTTTGTAAAGGCGCCAGAGAGTCCGAAGCTGTCGCCTGTTTCAGGCTTTCCATAATGTCGACAGCAATGCCCATCTCATAAAACAGCTCTTCACCAGATAGAGCGATGAGCGTCATGACATCGTTAAGCTTGATGTAAATCTGCGTTAGAAGAGAAAATCGCGAAGTGTCGCGTTCTTGCTGAAGGCTCTCAATCAAAAGATCTTTTAACGCCAGTAACGCGTTATTTACGATATCCACGTCCATCATGGTCAGGTGTTGCAGCCCCAGCGCCCTGACAGCATCGTGTACCTTTAACGTCTGGTTTCCATAGTTTTCAATGGTTCCGGTGGCCCGCATTTTTTTAATTAATGTGGCTGCCCCGTTTGAAGGGATATTCAATGAGCGGGCAAGGTACTCTGAAACTTCATCACGGCTTAGCCCCACATCGGACAGACTGAACAACGCCACAGCGTTCTGGACCAGTGGCTCAAACCCCTGATAGACACGGCTGAGAATGACTTCCTGCGCGGTTTCCGTACTGTTTTCCTGCTGCCGCAGTTCAGCACACAGCGTGTCTATATCCCCTTTGTATTCCTCTGCGGCAACTCTCGCCGCGCTTTCGACATACAGCGGCAACCCTCCGGTGTAGCTTCGTAGCTGCTCATATCCCAGCGCACTGGCGTGCCCACCGAGGTCGGCCACTGCGGCAGCCACTGTGTCGATATCCCATCCCTGTAACGATTCACGCTGAAGTCCAGTCATCGCCTCCAGTTGACGGACATTGTCATGGGGCTGGCACAGCAGCACAAAATGGATACGGGTTGTGGCGTGCAGAACATCCCGCAAGTTCTCCACAGGGATACGATGCGCATTATCCAGAACCAGCAGCAGGTTGTCGTTCCGTTGCTGCAAGAAGGTGTCGAACGTTCTCAGCGCTTCAACGCCACTGGCACCAGGGAGCAGTATTCTTCGCAGGCCACCTTGCTCCTGAGTCGCAAACCGGGCTGCCAGCTCACGAACCAGCGTACTGGCAAGTGCAGGGCCTGGAAGGTCGCCAGCGTCGTAATATGCACACGCCTGAGTACTGTGCTGGGCAGCCTGTGCTGCCCATGCTGTTTTACCTGCACCGGACAAGCCGCAAATGATGCGTATCCGCTCATCCGACACAAAAGAGGGTTCCTCTCTTTGTGGCCGGTAGAGTGTCGGCGGTGCAGGGAAGTCCTGTAACTGAACGATGAGTTGTTCGAACAGGGCAGGAAGATCCCGGGTATAAAACGCATGCTGTCCGTCAGCATCACCTCCGGTGGCGGCGAGCTGGACCAGACCGGCCATCTTCCAGATCAGGGATTCTGGCGACAATAACGAAAAATTCAGTTGCTCTGCTTGCGCGATGCACCACGCGGCCGCATCAGCCACGGTGTCCCAGGCAGGGGGAAGTGCGGGATGGCGCTCAGCGGTTGACTGGGGCCAGATAAAACGGACATCCGCAGGAAGCATATTATCCTCAATCATCTTCTGCAGATGTGAACCTGGTGCCTGGTTGGCGACGATAACGAAAGAAGCGCTTCCCTGGCGGCGCCCATCAGTGTGCTCGTTACGCAGCTCCGCAAACCGCGCGAGCGCGCCAGACACATCGCTGAGAATGATGGGTTTCAGGCGGGTTTTAACCTGAACGTAAATGCGCTCCTGCCCGGAGTTCAGCTCAATATCCTCATCCAGCTCAACGGTCACTGCCTCCACGCTGGCTTTCTGTGCCAGCAGCAAGCAGCCAACGGCATACAAGTGCTGATAAAGGAATCCCCGGTGTACGGCTTCAATACGTACCAACTGGGCAGAGTCCAAAACATCCGGCGTAGATTTTTCTTCGCTTCCCCGCATTTTTGTTCCTCAAGTTACTTGTCAGAAGTACCCAAGATTTACCTATCAGCGTGCGCAATGGAACTTAAGTATGGCTACCAAAAGTTTGACCAGAACACACGGATTAATCGGTGCGCAACAATTTCACCTCATATTCTGGTGGAGGCTGATGTAGTTCGTATGGTGTTACATCAATAAATTGAAGGAAATCCACCCGCTGTCAGATATGTCAGTAAAACAGGCTATATATCATTGATTAAGAAATTCGGGGGCGTTACTTTTATCCGTGTCAGTGCACTGGCTGCGCATTTGTAGTTATCTTTACGACAGGCGAGTGGACAAAAAGAATAAAAGAGGGAGAGTCCCATGGTCAGAGTTTGTAAAGTTGAAATCCAGAACTTCCGATCTATTCGTTTGCTGACCTGGTTGCCTTCGCCAGGGCTCAACTGCCTCATGGGCCCTGGGGACAGTGGCAAGACCACCATTCTTGACGCTATAGATTTGTGCCTGGGGGCGCGGCGTAATGTCAGTTTCAGCGACACCGATTTTTTTGGTCTCGATGTGACTCAGCCCATCAGTATTACCCTGACCCTGGGGTCATTGCCGGATGCGCTGAGGACAATGGAAACCTACGGCAATTATTTGCAGGCATTCAACAGCGCGACGGGGCAGATACAGGAAGAGCCCCAGCTCGGGCTGGAAACGGTTTTGTGTCTGCGGCTTAGCGTCGACAGTGAACTGGAGCCTAACTGGACGCTGGTGTCTCAGCGTGCCGAAGTGCTAGGTCAGGAACGCAATCTGGCCTGGAAAGATCGGCTGCTCATCGCACCGGCGAGATTTGGCACCTATGCAAGCTCAAATTTGTCCTGGGCACGCGGATCGGTGCTTAATCGGCTCACGGAGGAGCGCCCTAATCTGGGGGCTGAACTGTCAAATGCTGCGCGTCAGGCCCGAACCAGTTTCGGTGGTCAGGCAGCGGTACAACTCGCGGCAACGCTGGACGTAGTTACTCAGAAGGCCAATGAGTTGGGTGTGCCGGTCGGTGGTCGGACTCAGGCCTTACTGGACGCTCACGCGGTTTCTATCGGCGATGGTGCAATTGCGCTGCACAACGCCGCTGGTGTGCCGCTGCGTTCTCTTGGTACGGGGTCGTCCCGTCTTCTGGTGGCAGGAATGCAGCGTGCTGCCGCGCAACGGGCCTCCGTGGCGCTGGTCGATGAAGTGGAATACGGACTCGAACCGCATCGGCTTACCCGGTTACTGAACTCACTGGGGGCCAGGGAAACACCGCCGCCACTTCAGGTTTTTCTGACCACACACTCTCCCGTGGCCGTGCGTGAGCTTAATGGCAACCAGCTCTTTGTCGTGCGGGGCCATCCGACAGCACCCCACCTGGTGCTGCCGGTGGGCATTTCCGATGATATTCAAAGTACGGTCCGGGCCGACCCCGAAGCCTTTCTGGCGCGTAGCGTGATCGTCTGTGAAGGGGCGAGCGAGGTAGGGTTAATCCGCGGGCTGGATCACTACTGGACCTCCCTCAACGGTAATTCCATGCTGAGTGCAGGAACCGCATTCGTGAATGTTGGTGGAGGAGAGCCTGACCGATGTTTTGTGCGTGGGCTAGCACTGAGTCGACTTGGCTACCGTGTGCTGGTTCTGGTGGATGCGGATAAGCCGCCCACCCCGGCGACGGTCGAGGCCTTCGAGGCTGCGGGTGGAGAACATATCACATGGCGAGCCGGTCGCGCGCTGGAGGATGAATTGTTTATGAGCCTGCCGGATGCAGGCGTCGACGCGCTGCTTCAACGAGGTATTGAGCTTATGGAGGAGGAACTGGTGGCGGCACATATCCAGACGCAATCCAACGGTCAGGTAACGCTTGCCCATATTCGGCAACAGCGGCACCTGATTGGGGGGCCTTATTCTCCTGAAATACGACAACTATTGGGACTCACTGCGCGTAACCGACGAAACGGGTGGTTTAAATCGGTGACCCGGTATGAGGATGTGGCGCACGATATCCTCGGTCCTCATCTCCCCGCGTCCGATGCCGGGTTCCAGGCGCTGATTAGCCGGCTTTACTGGTGGGCACATGCCGCCTGACTACAACCTGCTGGAATATCATCGGGGGGCGATTACGGCCCCGGCCGGGTGCGGTAAAACACAAATCATTGCGGATACCCTGGCCCTGCATACGGGGACCAGGCCGGTACTTATCCTCACGCACACCAACGCGGGTGTGACAACACTGCGTCTGCGTATGCAACGTGCCGGGGTTTCTGCCGTGGCCTACCGTATCGCCACCATTGATGGATTTGCCATGCGTCTTGTGGCGATGTTTCCGGCGCGGAGTGGGCTCAATGTTGAGGTCCTTCAACTACGCAATCGCAGAACTGACTATCCCGCTATACGGCAGGCTGCCTGCCAGTTGCTGCAGGCAGGGCATCTCAATGATATTCTGGCGGCCAGTTACGCTCACCTCATCGTGGACGAATACCAGGACTGCAACCTGGTGCAACATGCACTGGTAACCGCGCTATCAACGGTGCTGCCTGCCTGTGTACTGGGTGACCCCATGCAGGCCATTTTTGGCTTTCGGGGGAACCAGCTCGTGGACTGGGATGCACATGTACTCTCTCACTTTCCACTGATTGGTGAGCTCAATCATCCATGGCGCTGGGCTAACGCAGGGGCGCCGGAGCTCGGTCGCTGGCTTCTGGACTGCCGACGGATGTTGCTGAATGGTAACGCCATTGACCTTCGCCAGGTGCCTGCTGAGGTGACCTGGGTGCCGTTACGGGCAGAAACAGTTGTTCAGCAGCGCCTTACTGCAGCCCTGACACGCGCTGTCACCGCAAACGGGCAGGTACTGGTGATTGGAAACAGCTATGACACCCGCGGGCGTCAGCAGATGGCCAGCCAGACCCCGGGAGCAACGACCGTCGAAGCCGTCGATTTAGTCGACCTTACCGACTTTGGTGCAGCGTTTAACCTAGACGCTGCGGATGCGTTGACGCGCCTGGTGCAGTTTGCCGCAGGCGTCATGACCCAAGTTGGCCCCGCAGCATTGCTGCCCCGTCTGGAAACGCTACGAAGAGGGCGAGCCCGCAACCCGCCGACGGTTGCCGAAGCAGCGTTAGTGGCATTTGCAGAGAGACCCGGTTTTACGCTGGCCGCTGAGGCACTGCGCCTTCTGACCCGCCAGGATAATGCGCGGGTCTATCGGCCAGAGGTTTTGCGCTGTTGTTTGCGCGCCTTGCAGTCGGCTGCTGCCGGAGGCTGCACATTTGCAGACGCCACGGTAAACGAGCGCGAACGCAATCGCCACGAGAGTCGACCATTGGCCCGGCGTGTAATCGGCAGCACATTGTTGCTAAAGGGACTGGAAGGGGAGGTGGCAGTCATCACATCCCCGGAAGAGATGGATGCACGACACCTCTATGTCGCTATGACGCGGGGATCTTCGCGGCTGGTTGTGTGCTCGCTAACTCCCATATTGACGGCCCGCTAACTCCGATGCAAAGCGCCCTTGCTCGCAAATCGCACCTTCCTTAAGGGCAGTGCCTGACGTACAGCCCTATCAAATAGCCTGGCTTCTATCACCATTCCTCACGCCTTGCCGGTGAATCAAACTCCTTTTCTACAAAATTTGCAGGGTTTGTATAAGTTGAAAGCGGTGCAGAACTGAGCGAAATCTCCACCCCTAAAATATTTAACACTTTGTATAGACGCTCAAAACTTGCTTTTGAAGGATTTGACTCAAGGCGAGCATAAGTCTGCTGGGTTACACCCAACATGGCAGATAATTCTCTTTGAGTTAATCCTTTTGATTTACGAAAACCAATTAGAAGTGGACGTAACTGGCTAAGAAGTCTAACGGGAAAAATAGTATCCATAAGTAGGTGGCCATGTCGATTACTTCATAATAAATTCACTCCTCGTAAGAAACAGCCTGTAAGGTGTCTTATTACTTTACAGCTTACAAGGTGTAAGGGTGAACTCGTTGTATTAACTAATACTGCTCAAATTTTAAAGGTTGCATCTCGCGCTGGCTGGGATTATATTTATTAAGGACTAGCATATAGTGGTGTACGCTGTTATCCTCTTTGTAATGAGGCTTATCAGTGTGTGAAGGGAGAGGGCGGACTCTGCTTTGCCCTCTCTCTTTCATGGACTTATTTAACTTTAAATGTTTTTTAAAAGTCATTGCCTTATTGCAATGGTTTTATTAAAAATCCCAATCAATGTGTTTATTTTTTCATTTATCTTAATTTGCTTTTTCTCTTGCTCGAGAGAAAGTTTTCTGAATTCATTTTCCCTGCTCGGCACGGCAATTATCAACTCTTCATAAATCTCCTTTGCTCCTGATACTTTTTCCAACTCGCTGCTGTATTTTTCAATAAGAGTTCTTATTTGAATATTTACATTTCTGTATTCATGACTGGTAGCACTTAAAACAAGTTGACTGGAATTTTTTTTGGGTGCCTCAATTAACTCTACGCTTTTCTTTACGACATTGAATTCAGATGTGACTGAGTATACATATTGATACGCGCCTGATTTTCTGACTTTACTCAATAATCCTTTTCTAACTAAACACTGAATTTGGTTATAAGCAAAAGCTTTTGCCTTAAAATAACTTTTCGGAAGTGAAAATCGCTCGATAAGAATTTGAGCCACATCGTTACTGGTGAAGTTATCTTTAGCAATATAGATTATTGCGGAAAATATGTACGACTCAGCGTTGGATACTCGACTATTCATATGACTAAAACAAGGCAGTTAACTTAGGATTGCTAAGTATACAACAATGGCAGATACTTAGACAATCTAAGCATTCGAGGCCAATGAAGATGAATCAGTGTCTGAAAAAAATCCGATACCAGAAAGACTTAAGGAAGCGAGAAGCAGGGCGGGTTTATCACAGCGCTCATTGGGCCTCCTTGTTGGGTTTGATCCCGCTTCGGCTAGCAGTCGTATGAATCATTATGAGAAAGGGCGCCATGTCCCCGATATTGATACGCTTCGACGGATGGCGGCAGAGTTAAACGTGCCGTTGAACTACTTTTTTTGTGATGATCAGACCACAGCTGAACTTGCATTACTCATATCCCGGATGACAGAGGAAGAGCGAAGTAATCTTATCGAAGCACTCAAAAGGCATCCAGGCGAAAAGCATGCTGACAAAAAATGATATTACATATAAAGCGACTGAACTTTTTGAAGGTAACGAAAGTGTAGCATTACACTGATGCAATGAACCAAGCAGGACATTACAGTGGGAGACGCCCTCTCAGATAACAAACTCAAAAGAGGGAGCCATAAATATATGTTTATCAATACAACCAGCATTCTGCCGACAACCGGGAAGCTGTCGGCTAAATCTTCCATGTCAGAATTATGACGACTTATGTAGTTCCCGAATCATATGGTTGGCCAACAGGCTTTCCACCGGTATAACCGAATTGATTTTTACCGCTTTGACAATTTCTATCAACGAAAGGGTATTTTGCGCTAATTGGTCTCGCAATTCACTTACTTCAGCCTGCAACTGCTGGTTTCTGGCCAGCAAAGCCTGACGGGTTTTGCGGTTGACGTATTGCTGTTTTTCTTTTGGGCGTAGATTCAATGGGCCAAGTTGCTGGTCAACATAGGCAGCAATTAGGCGTTTACGCTCTAGGCTGCTCAGCGTACTTAAACCACCGTTAACGATACCTTTTGCCTTGAGCCTAATATGCAGGGCCTTGGCGGAAATAGGGGACTTGTCAAAGCCTTCAACCAGCATCAGTTGTAATTCGTGCTCAATCAGTGTGTTCAGTTCCTTGCCGCGCATCAATCATTCTCCTGCATCAATTGTTGGTATTCAAGTGCAAAAAGCTGGGCCAGTGTACGGACTTTGCCCTCGGTGATTACTCCACCAGACAACACACTCTCAGCAGCAACCAGTTGTTGAGTCTTGGCACGACGATGCCATTGTGCTTGTATTGCCTCGAGTTGCTGTAACCGTCGTTCGATGTCGGCCAGTCTGGTCTGGTAATCAGGCTGATGTTGAGTAAGTTGGGTCAACTTCGAATGTGCTTGCTGTAAAGCCTGTTTTTTGGCAATCAGATTTGGTAGCTCATCTATCCGGCCTGTCAGCGTGAAATGTTCACAAAAGGCAGCACTCTGGCATTTCAGTCGATAAGGACATCCCCAGAGGTTAACTTCCCGCATACAGGAGCCAAATTTCAGCGGATACAGCACGGCATGTCTTGCCACCATGTCAGAGGCTTGCTCTGGTCCTTCTGCGTCGCGGATTTCTTCAAAGGCGGCAGCAACATCTTCAAAGAGGCCGTTAGCAAATGACGCCTCGACAAACCTGGCTACATCATCCCGATCGTCAAAAGTATGCAGGTTGGCTTTGATGGTATTGTCCAAAGTCATGTGTTCCGTGACCGCCAGTTGGCCGGTCCGTTTGACGATATCCAGTGGCGTAGCAATGGAGGACGAAGAGGGCGAGACAGTTAGTGCTGTCGAAATCGGCTGCAAGGGCACCAACGAGGCGGCTTTTCGCCGTTCTGCAAGCGCCAGATGTTGATAATGCTGATTCTGCGTGATGTCCACTCGACCCATCAACATTGCCTGTAAGTGGTCAGAGATATCCGCAATAGCAAGAAAGGTATTGATGTTGTGCCGGGGAATGTGGGTACGCATCCGCGTCGAGGTGCCATCCTCCTCCAGTAATTGATATTTGCTGAATACTGATCCATCAGGCTCAACGTTGCCTAAGAATTTATTCATAAGTGTGTTAGTGAAGGGTATCGGTGTAGCCAGCAAAGCCAGTGTGCGCTTTAATGCCAGCGAACCCTTCTCGTGTAGAAATAGCAGATCCTCGTAGTTAACTTGGTAGCGTTTGCCATTTTCCATCCAGGCGTGTGTACAGGGTTCGTTGGCATTCGCCAGGCCAAATTCGGTCTTAATGTAATGATTGAGAGCAGTCTTGGAATAATAGATAGATTTGCTGTTTTTCGGGCCTGGTATTTCTTGAACGGGCAGCACACCTCTTTTGCTAAGGGCTTTGGATGTTTTGTCCCGTTGTCCTGCCCGGCCCCGAAAACTTGAGGTAGTTTGGGTGATGTACTTCACCACATCGTCCAGTTCGACTCGTTCACCGGGCATGTTGCTGATGGCCTGTGGCAGGTAATCAGCAAAAGATTTTGCCCGTAGATAGGTAAGATGGCTGCGTATTGGTGCGGTCAACATTTTAACGGTACTGAATATACTCTCGACCAGCGGTACTGCCAGCGGTTCTACCCAATGCGTTCGCTCCCCAGCACCTTTGACACCAACATAACGGATACCAAGAAAATAATCGGGTAATCCCTTGTCCTGAAATCGTTTGCAGATTGCCGGATCATCAATCTGGCGTTTAAACAGGGCATCCTGTCTGAGATTAAACGCTTCAATGGAGCGAAAGCCGGTAATAACCAATAACAACAGGCAATTTAACGCGATTTTCTCAGCATCACTTTCCACCCGCTGGATTAATGCAACTATGTTCAGAAATCCGCGAATGGTAATCAACGCATCTTCACCATCGGTAGTGGTATCAGACAGCTTGGCCTGCTGTTTCAGCGCCATGGTTTCCCGGGCTTTGCGGGTCAAGTTGGTTTTGTTGGTATACTTCACATCAGAGTTGTATTGCAGTTTAACCAACGTAAATGTGAAGTGATTGACCAATTTTTGAAGGCTAACGCACCGCCCTTTATAGTTAGCTGTATTGGGGTCACTAGGAGATGAAACGCTACTGAGAAGATCCATCGCTCGTTGAATGACAACTGTGCTCAGGTAAGATGGATGGGTCTGTCCTGTCTCATAAAGCATCGCATGGTACCATCGTTTCAGAATCATCAAAGTTGCCTTTGCCACCGCTGGCGACATACTCCTATTTCCCTGTCGGTAAACCACTACCAGCATAGCTTTCATGAACTGACTATATTCTTTGTCGATGGGCAGATGTTCTACAATACCTTTGAATCTGTTCATCTCATCAAAACGTAATGTATTTCTGCCGTTCCCTCGCAACCATCCACTTCCCTGGTTACCACTTACCCAGATATGATCATTCCATGTTTGGGCAAAATCAGCAGACAGGTGCTGTTCGAACCATTTTTTTTGCTCTTCAATAAAAGCCTGAAAATGCTCAAAGTGATTTTTCATTGGACTTCACCTGTTCCTGATGAAAACGGCAGCGGGCGATAACAGACTCAATTTCAAACTGTGTGGTTTCATGGATTAAAATGAGCGGATTTCGGGAATTACCTACACCGTCTGAAATAGCGATTAGTTCATCGACTTCTTTTTTGACGCATTCAAGTAGAGCCTGATGTTCACCATCCGTAAAAGGGCGATAATACAGACAGCCGTAACAAGAACGCACTTCGCTGAAAGGGCATGTACTACTGTTCCTGGAGCAACCACCAATTTTATCATGCAACTCGTCACCAACGAGTCCCACCACTGGATGGCCTTTCCAATGTGCTGAGTCGACCAGTTCCCCAGTGAGCATCATAGCCACCATATTTTGCCAAACGGGATTCGACCCAAGCGCTTTAGCACGGATCAAGGCCAACGCGGGAGTTGCCATAATGTAGTATTTAGCTACGGCAAGAGAGGTGTGCCCCAGTACATGTGCTATCTCTTCAGCGCTAGCACCTTGCATCGCCAAAGAGTGCCCAACATTGTGGCGTAAATCAGTGGGTGTAATTGTGGGCAATGCAGCTTCGCCACATGCTACGGCGGCTTGATATTCAGGAGGACAGAAATTTAGGATTGCCTGATTAATTGCCTGAGACACATAATGCGGAGCTGAAACGCTGAAATCGAATAGTTTATCTTCGGGGTTTTTCTTATATCTCACGGTATAGTTCATAATTAACTCCCCAATTTCTGGGGGGATCGCCAGAAATAACCGCTCTGTCGTCACTCGTCTTTGTTTAGCATATGGTAAAAAAACACTGTATCGAATCAGACCAGATTCCTGATTTCGTGTATCGATACGAACATCTTTGACCGCCAGCCTAGCGAGTTGTACTGGGCGTGCACCCGTTACATAAGCCAACCCAAGGATAGCTGCATTGCGCACTTCGCTGTGACTGAAACTTTTGCCATCGCGTAACAACGAAGCCATTTCAAACAGTCCATTGCAAATCATGTTTTTTTCAAGAGGGTCAAGAATATTATCGATTTCTTGGTAAACCCCCCAATGTTCGAGATACGGTCGAGGGACGAACTCAAGATCATCGTAATCTTCAAGATTGAAACCTGGGAATGTTTCAGCACAAAGTATTTTTAATCCGAATAACACGGAATAAAAAGTAGCATTATCAATATCCTCTTTTTCGATAAATAATCGGAGCGTACTAAGCGAAAACCCACCATGTTCTCGACAATATGAAATGATATTCCTCCAATCAAGGTGCAACGCTGGAAGTTTGGTTGGAAATCTCGTCGATGCATATTTGAAACAGATATACTTGTTTAATTTATTTGAGATATAATCTTGATTGAAAACAAGATATCGCCGACTGCCTGAATAATCGAAAGTCCATTTATTTCCTTTGTTAACAATATATTTATCATCAAACTCCATTGCCGTTTTTAGATAAATTCGATCAGGAATATCGAGTTCAAAGATAGCCTTAGCTAAATCAGGAGGGTAAACTGAGTTCCCTTCGTCAGATTTTAATGCATTATCAAATGATGTCATCGTTATATCTATCCATTATAGTATCTAACGTATTATGTAGCGCTGCATTGTCTTGAATAATTCGTTGGACATTGGCAGCATTAGCCTGCTCAGACAGGAAACGTTTTGCATATAGATCAGGCATTTGACTTGTCGGACTCCATCCCCCCATCAGTCGTAGTTCATCTTTGGCTTCTTCCATTATCCCTGAGAGGGAAGGGACTTCAGCAATAAAGTGTGTTTTATTTTGCTGGCTTTTCAAATATTTTAAATGCCATATTTTTTGCAATGTCAAAAAGGCCCAAGTATGTCGGGTTGTATGCGGAGTCAATCGTTGCAACGAGTCAGAGTACAACGGTGATTTGTACTCTGGATATTGGTTAGTGAAGACCTGATCTATTTTCGAAAAAATAGAATGAACTGATGTGTAGGACAAAGGCTTCGCTGACTGTTGACTCGATGTAAAGATGAAATCGTGTTTATCAGTTTTTGGTCGAAGCTTTGCTATATAAATGCTTAAAAAAATATAATCCTGCTTATCGAGCTCCAACACACGATTAGCCCATGCATTTTTGAGAGATGGCGCATTCTTTCTTGGTTCGTATGCCTCGTCGACAGTTGTCACAATCAAACTAAACTTATCACCTTTTAAATTAGGTTTAATTGAGCTGCACTCTAACAACAATAGCTCACCTGTTCGTAAACCATAATTTAACAACAGACGAATAATCAAAAAATTGCGGAACTGAAGATGCCCGGAAGGGAAAGGATTTAGCGGGTTATGCTTTTGGGCAGAAGAGGGGGTTATTATTCCATACAGGCTGAGCACCATTGCCCCAGACAAACTCTGAAATCCTTGGCTGCTGTGACTATGTTGCGAAAATTTGTTTGATGTAAGCGTTCGATAATTCTCCCGGCAAAGCTGTAAACGGGTGTGTAAACGCGAAGCCAAAAGTGATAATGCTTTGGGAGAGTCATCCCGGTATGCAGGTGATATGTAGGTGTTAATCAAAAAAGAAATGAAATGGATCACAGCACGAACTCTAACTGTATGAGTTAAGCTATTGGCTTTTGTGACTCTCGTTAAAGACAACACATTTGACTGGACGTTGTGGCCATTTTCTAGATACATCCAAAATGCGGGCATTTCACCGACAGCAATGTCTGGATTGTGGTCAGATGAATAGAAGCTGTAGCAAAACGAGACACCATACTTTTGCCTCCAGAATTCGTAAAAAAACTTCACAGATTGAAGTGAAGCTGACTGTGTGGACAATGAGCGGAAAGCCAAATGGTCAATATGGTACCTAAGGGGATACAGCAACGGCAGAGAGGTTTCCAAGTCCATCAGGATCCATCGCCTTTTACGGCCTGAGATAACCAACTGCTTTAGTGAATACACAATATTTACCTCAAAATTATCATGGATATGAAGAGAATGTACTCTGTACCTAATGCAAGAAACGAGAGAGAGATCAGAAATCCTAACGTATTGATTTATCAGTTAGTGGGAGTGTCATATGAACTTATTTACCACAGTAGGTGATTTAACATAATATACATTATGCGCACCAATATAAACCAAGGAAGAATCCAGTCGTTGGCGGTCATGATTGTCATGCTCATTAACAATGACCAAACCCCATATCTCACTTACTACCGTATTCTCGGCTTAACCGTCCATGCAACCTCAACACATTGCTTTCAACTGCCGTCACCACGTTCTCCGGAAAATCTGTCGGTAATGAAGTCTTCACGTTATCCAGTGCTGCTGGAATCATTCTGGCAAAGTCACTCAGGATTTCATGCATCTGCACTTCCGGGAATCTCAGCACCTTTGCTGTCGCCAAAAAATGTCGCGGATAAATTTTATCGATTGCCGTTTTTTTGCCTTTGGATGCGTTAAGCCCCATTGCCAGTTTGAGATCGCTGATGTGTATTCCCGTACCGCCAAGGACCGGAAATGCTGAAATGATGTCGTAAAATGGCGTGAGTCGATAACTGCCGCCAGCCTGAATAAATACGGAGAAGTTTTTTGCATGACCGTCCGTTGCGCCAATCAACCACTGGAAGACCTGGAATTTCATAAAATCATAGCGATCTTTCAGCGCCTCGCTGGACCCCATCAAAAAAGCCATGATCCGCGCGATGCCTGGGCCTCCATCTGATTCATATTTCACCGATGAAGGTAAACCGAATGTCTGACACATATCCTCCTGTGGCAAGCGAAGTAAAACCGTTCGCTCAGCATTCCAACGCCTGTCAAAACGTTCGACCGCTAACGCGCGCACATTTCCCGCTTTAATGATTTCTGCGTCCGGAACATTCAACCCAAGTTCTTTCGCCAGCAGCAGACAGTAATACTCATTATCAACGCTTTGGCTGAGATCGAGCGTCGCATTGGGCTGCCTGATTTCGCCAATCGGTAATTTAATGATGTGCGTCGTCGGCGTTATTCCTTTCGGAATGCACCAGTCATTGCCTATTCTGAGCAGTGCTGTCTTCTCCTGTGCGCCAGCAACCGAGATGCGAAAGTCATTTTCTTCTCTAATCATGCCTAGCGGGATATCTGCTTTATAAGCCGTTAATACTTCTTCAAGTCTGGCTTCAGTAAGCTTTTCCCATGCCATTATCGGATGCGTTACGGTTTCGTCTTCGGGTATTAACGTCACGGCACCAACGCTGTCTCGCCCTATTTCTGACAATAAATCAAACGGTTGTCTGGATTTGGCATGATAACGTTTAACGATCCGGTCACGTACAATCGGGCTATCGGGTAACAGGTTATCGAAGAAGTTAAATACGGCATCAGAGGTGATATTCCCCCTCTGCAATGGCAGCGAAAGTGACAACGGTCTGGCATAACGGCTTGCTAACCACTCCGGTGCATACTTAAAGGTGTGCGCGCCGTTGGCTAACTTCGTTAACTCGCCTACCCGCTGGTTGTTCATCCAAGTGACAAGTTTAGGCATTACCACTCCAGATTTTGCTGTTCTGTTGATTCTGGCGAGGCATTTTTCGCGTCGCATAGCGTCATTGAGAGTTCAAGCGACTGTAAAATCTTAAAAAATGTCGTGAGCGTGGTATTGTCAGGGTTGTTTTCGAAATTGGAAATCGTCGCCTGCTTAATACCAATTTTTTTCGCCAGCTCGCTCTGCGTCCAGCCATTTTGCTGGCGAACCAGTTTCATTGCATTCGCCAATTGCGTTGGGCTATAGATCTTCTGAAAGCTCATCATGTCATACGTCCACAGCAAGTTTATCCGCTTAAGGGGATATTATAAGTTTTATCCTTTAGTGAGGATAAGTCAATCTGGAAACACATCTTATCCGCTCTACGGGATAAACGCTGCGATATCCGCGATCGCGGATAAAAAGGAGGATTTAAATAAGGCGTTGATGCGCCGTTTGAAGTCGGCAATATTAAGCCGCATGCCATCTCGACATGCGGCTTATACGGTTTACCAGCTATATTTCACTCCCAGCATGCCCTGAGTATCGCTATAGCCTTTATCACCTAGTTGCACACCGACATTCCCCCACAGGCTAAGGTTGTTATTTACTTTCGCCTCAACCCCGGTACGTACTTCACCGAGATTACGCGCACCTTCACGGCCTACGGTTTGACCATTCATCTTCACGGCGTAGACTTTGCTATTGTTGATCCAGTTCGCTTCAATGTAAGGCTGGAACTCACGCTGTTTACCATCGTCACGCTGGTGATGGCTGTTCAGGTAGGTTTTCACCCCAAGTCGCGTTTGCACATTTCCGTCGCCTTCCGTTTCAATGCGCGTTCCGTCTTTCCGGGTATGGTCGGAATCTTTCACACCCATCCAGGTGATTTGCGCCTGTGGCTGGACGTACCAGGTATTCAGCGTCCCTTCGCTGCCGCTAAATGTTCCCGCTTCAAAGGTATACCCACCCTCAACAGAGGCCGTCACACCGCGAGAATCATAGTCGTCAGCAGAACGGTTATCGGAACTGACGCTGTTATCAAACCAGTTATACAGCGCCCAGCTGTCAACATAAGCGCCGGTCTTATTCGCATCGTTCTGATACCAGGTCGCGTACAGCCCAGCGCTGTAACCGCTGATGCGCCCATCCGATTTATAACCCACACGATTACTCTGAGTATTACTGTGCTGATTGGCGTAGCCTGCCATCACGCCAAGATGCCAGCGATCCTGCGCGTTGCTACTCCACTGCGCCAAATCGCCGCCTAGCTGCAATACATAGCGGTTAGCCTGAGTATTTAGCTGACCGTCACCGGCCCTTGAACGTTCGTGCCCTCCGACATGACGCATCCACATACTGCTTGCCGACCCCTGAGAATGCAGTGAATCTGTATACTGCGGCTCACCCAGACGGTCGTGTAAACGATGGCTAAACAGCGAGTTGGCTGCGGCAATGTTGCTGATATAGCTTCCGGCCTCCGGGCGATAAACTGATGGGCCTTCCGGATCCACAACAGGGGGATTATTGATGGGATCGGGTGTATCCGCTGGCGTTACGCCGTCCCATTTACTGGTCAGATACCAGTTTTTCTCGTCATTCCCCTTCCCTTTAGCCAGCGTGTAGACGTAAGCCCCAGCTTCGACAGTTCCGGTGGTCAGCGCGAAGTTACCTGCAGAATTACCGCCAACCTCAATGAGTTCAATACCGTTGACCGTTTGTGCACCGACGCCGCCAATGTTATCAACCCGAACGCGAGTGTTCCCTTGGGTATCGCCTTTCACGTTCATCTTATCGGTGGGCGAATTATCGCCGCCCAGCGTCGCGTTGAACGTCATCAGGCCATTGTTTCCGGTATAGTTGCCGTTAACGGTCAGTACATTCCCCGGTTTCCCCCCTTCGCTATTCATTTGAACCGTGCCGCCATTCTCCAGGTTGCCGCCGATAGTGGTTTTAGCGACACGCAGTGCCCCCCCAGGCATAACGTTCATATCACCTGCAGTGGTGACATTTCCCGACATCACACCGCTGTTATGGATATTAATGTGTTGACTTGCCATATTAATGGCAGAGTCGGAACCGAAAGCAATTTCCCCCCCCACGATATCCGTCGTACCCTGATACGCCGCGGAATCGTTGTTAAGAGTCAGGATCCCGGTACCCAGTTTTGTCACATCACCGCTACCGCTGATACTGTGCGTCATCGCCCAGCTACGCTCAGTGGAGATGGTGAGCAGGCCATTATTGATAACGGAAGCATCACCCAGGTTTTTCTGCTCGTTGACGCTGAGCGCGCTGCCTGTATCAATGTTGAATTGCCCCACAAAGCGGCTATTATCGCCATCCAACTCTACATCTGTCCTGGCGGTTGCGCTCACGATACCCTTCCCGCTTATGCTATTACGCAGTTCGCCAGTCACGTTTTTTAGCGTTAACAGACCGTCATTGGCAATATTTCCTCTGCCTAACCCCTGAGTATTATCGAGGCTGACTTCCGCATTTGGGCTAATGCTGGTTAACGCATTGTAGCGTGCATTAAGCCCCTCGATAGCCAGCGTTCCCCCTGTAACATTCAGGTTTCCGCCACCTGTCAGTTCACCCTGACTGATCCCACCTTTATTTACCGTCAGCGCCCCCTCTTTGAACAAAACAGTCGAACCCATCTGCCCGGTGAATGTCTCTACCGTCTGCGTCGATCCATTAAGATCGACGATGGCCGCGTTGCTGATGTTCAGTTCCCGGGTGTTGCCAAGTGCACCATCCGCATCGGTACGTAATGTCCCCATCTGAACGTAGGTTGCCCCCTGATAGTCGTTCTGACCGTTGGAAAGCGAAACCTGTCGCACCGTATTGATTGCCAGATCCCCTTCACCACCGATTTTTGCCGACATATCGGCCGTTGCGCCATAGGCTCCGCCATGTTCGGCTAACGTCAGCTTTTGCCCACCATGGATGTTCAGCGCTTTCAGCCCATAGTTAACGTACAAACCATTACCTGGTGCGGTCGTGAGGCGGAATCCATAATCACCCTCGGCGACCACCGTTCCGTTTTGCGCAATGTGTAACGTTTTGTCCGCTTCCACCTCGTCGCCCTGTAAATCACGTAACGTTAATGAGCCACCCGACCCAATAACCGTTTGCGCCTTCACCAGTTGAACGCCGACATGGCTATCGTCGTGTTCCAGCAAATTGAGCGTCGTCAGAGGGTTATTCGCCATGGGATCATTCCACGGTTTAGGCACGTCGATAAGCACGTCGCCCGTCCCGTTTACCTGATAGTTACGGCCTTTCCAGGTGTAGTCACCCGCGCCGACAACCAGCGTATCGACGCTGATATATCCCTCCGCGAGCGTCGCAGCAGGAATATCCGTATCGAAAATGATGGTACCTCCATTCATGGCCAGTCCACCAATGGATTGCTCTCCAACTTTTACCGATGTGGTATTTTCACTGTCAGACTGCAACATCGCGTGAGTAAGCGCAGCGGTGTTGTCGCGTTCCAGAGTGAAGGTACTGTCTTTCAGTTGGGCAACACCGGCGAATTCAGTCCCTGTTGCATGGGTAAAGCCAAACATCTTGTCGGAGGATGACAGCTGCACTCGCATCAAGCCATCGCCTTTGAGCGCATTGGTCAGCGTGTAATCTCCTGCACTGTTCGTTGATGCGAGAATGTCGAGCGTACCGGGGTTTGCAATGGTTACTTCACTCGACCCCATGCCCGTTACCCCATCTGCCGTATGAGACGCAATGGTCAGGAGGCCGTCATTGACCAGCGTTTTACCGCTATAAGTATTCCCTGCATTGAACACCGTATGGCCTGCATCATGGATCACTTTTCCGTCTTTATCGTCACCTGTAATCAGCATATCGACCTGGTAGCCGGCATCACTGTTATTGGTATGATTAAAGACAAAAACGCCTTCGCCAAGACCAAACTCCACTTTCGTCGCATTGGTGATAAATCCGGCATCTGCCGCCGCCTCACCGTGAGCAGCACCAATGTTTAGCGTTCCTACAGCAGGCTCAAAAACACCTAAGTAAACTTCTCCACCTTCGACATTCAGCGTACCGTTATTCGTCAGGGTTAACGTACCCGTACCAGATGTCCCTACGTACATATTGAATGTTTCAAGAAGAGAGTTCTGCCCATCCACCCTCACGTCGCCCTTACTTTTGTCATTGAGAGCTATCTGTGTATCACGCGCTTTAACTATACCTCCGGTGGTAATATTCAGTTCACCCGTGCCTAATACACCGACCTGTAGCAATTGTGCGTTAGTAGATGATGTCTTTAAATTCCAGAGACTGTCCGTTGAAATATTAACTATCCCCTTACCGGAGGCATTTCCTCCGATAAATCCATAGCCCGTTGAATTAAGGGTGGCACCATTACTGACATTTACGATACCGCTACCAAAATTACCGACATTGATACCCACAGTATCGAACGATGATGTCGCATCCATCAGGTTCAGTGTGCCGATACCGCTTGCTTTATCGCCCAAAAAAGTAATATTTTGCGATACGAACTTACCGCCATCGCTAATATTGAGGTTTCCGACGCCCGCAACACCAATGGTGGTATAGACATTCTTATTGACCTCCCACATTCCCCCTGTGGTGATGCTGACATTCCCGACGCCGGTTTCTCCATAACCGAGTGAACTTCCTCCGTTGCTGACAACAAGCCCCTGATTACTGATATTCATTTCGCCGTGGCCGTCATAACCAAGATTAGTTCCGAGATTAGTGATAACGGAGTTCTTATCCTTAACAGTATTGTTGCCTGTGCCTGTTTCTTTCATCCCCGCAGTGATAATTCCCGAATCTACTTTGCCTTCACTCGAGACATTAAGTTCACCGTCGCCAGCATCACCGATATAGATATAGCGGAAAGCTTCGCCCGTTCCGAGGAAATTCCAATGCCCTTTATCGGTCACGTTGACGACACCGTGGGAACCGTCCTGAACGCCCACCAATGAATATTCTTTGTTATTAATCAGTCCATTATTGGAAATATTGACTGTGCCATTACCGAAATATCCATTATAGAGTCTGCGTACCGTGATGACAGAGTCTTGATCCTGCACATTCAGGGTTCCGATACCGGTGGCATTGCCACCGATAATCGTATTTTCAGCCGTAACCAACCCCCCCTCGCGAATAGTCGCCTCCCCAGTTCCTTGATTACCAATTTGAAATTCAATTGAGGAATCATTATTTTTTATTAGCCACTCGCCACCCTTTTCAACGACAACCTGGCCATTACTGCCCGCCTGATAGCCTAAAATGGCGACGATTGAACTCGTGACGTAACCCTTATCCGTAATATTTAATGAACCTGTGCCATAGCTACCTATTTCGAATAATTCGGTCGTCAGAACAGAGTCCTCTCCCTCAACATTGACCGTCCCGACGCCTCCTGTCGAAGAACCTAATCTTAAATAGCCTCCATCGACGTGACCCTTCTGTTTAATATTCAGCGTCCCCGTTCCGGATTGACCCACATTTAAAGGCCTTGCATTATTTCCGCTATCATACAATCGCCAGGTGCCACCCAAAACATTAACGGTGCCCTCTGAGTCCTCATTAGCGCCAATGACGCTGGTAGTAATAGTGGTTAAGGAGGCATTACCGCCAGCCAAAATATTAAGCACTCCAGTGCCATACCAGCCAACCAGGTAGGCATCATAAGCAACATCAGTATCAATATTGGTAATCTGATCATTATCAACTTCCAGACTTGCACCAGACGCTGAACCGCTTAGTGCCAGCAAAACACCCAGCGTCAATCTACTGAATTTCGTTGTCAGTCCAGAGGATTTACGCAAATTAACCGTCGATGTTTTACCTGCCCTGCGAGTTAATTCCGAGCAGGCCTGAAATACCTGTAGAGTGCAATTCCATATCACGCGATAGATTCTATTCATATAAACGCTCCATATACAAACAATACAGCCACGAAAGAGATGAGTCGTCAGACATTAAAAATGAAACTTATTAAATTGTCAGAGGTCTGTATTGAGTGTTAGTTGGAGGTGGGAAGGTGTCAATTTGGCTAATTTGCTAATGCTTTCGAATTGATAGATTAAAAATTGCATAGTTCTTATTTTATTTAAATATGAACTATGAGTTATTGTTGCTTAATAAGAAAACTGTTTCTTTCAATAGGAAAATTATCATCATCATATTTAACAAAGAATAGCACTAATTGCTAAAAATCGAAGTTTATTAAACCCCTTTTGCATCCATTAGTGTCTTTAGGAATATTCGCTATAAAATAAGGGTTGTGCTTAATGCTTTAAGAAAAATAGCAATTTTCCCTTGAATATAGTACTGGTGATGGAACGATGAATCTGCAAGCTGGCTTTTAACAAGCCAGCTCTAAAAGAAGGGAAATAAGAATAACTATACTCAAAAACTAACAGCCACGGTCATCATGATGTGGCTGTCAATGAAACTATAACCCAGGCGCTTTCCATAACGACGTCGTCAGTCCATGATCAACCAGCCCCAGCTGATCCTGATAAACTGCCTGCCACTTATCGCGTGAATCCTGATAAAGTTCATGCTTTTCCGGGTCTGGTGTGTGCGTCCGTTCCCAGCGAACCAGGCGTTCTCCGGTTTCTGCCATTGATGAAAAAATTCCGGCACCGACGCCAGCTGCAATGGCACATCCTAATGCAGTGGCTTCTTTGACCACCGGAATATTGACGGGTAATCCCGAGACATCAGCGAGAATTTGACTCCATAATTTCCCTTTTGAACCTCCGCCTGCAAAGACTAACGATGAAGGATGAATATTCGAGAAATCAGCAATTTGCTGCAAGTTACACGCTGATACAATCGCCGCATTTTCTTCCAGCGCACGGAACAATGTCGCTTTGTTACATTTATCCGGGTCAATGGACAAGTTAATAAAGGAAGGCGCAGCGTGATACCAGGTTTTAAAGCGCATTCTGTCGGAGAAGATCGGCATTACGCCCCACGACCCAGGCGGCACCCGACTGGCCATCTCTTCCAGCAGCGTATAGGTGTCGATGCCTAAACGTTCGGCAATCAGTTTTTCTTCGGCACAGAAAGCATCGCGGAACCAGCGCATGGTGAGTCCGGTAAAAAAGCTTATAGATTCAGCTTGTACCATGCCAGGAATAACATGAGGATTAACGCGCACGTTCATTTCTGGGTCTGTCACCGGCGCGGCTAAATTTACAACTTGCTGCCAGAATGTGCCGCCAAGAACCGCGGTTTGTGCCGGACGCACAACGCCTAACCCAAGGCAACCAAGCTGCACGTCGCCTCCTCCAACGACCACCGGAGTGCCCGCCTTCAGACCGCAGAGTTCCGCCGCTTGTGAACTTACCACGCCCAGCAATGTGCCGGTTTCTTTGACAGGAGAAAGAATATCGGCACGTAGGCCAGCCATATCCAGCAATGCAGGTTTCCAGTCACGGGTGGTTAGATCAAGAAGTCCCGTGGTGCCAGCGTTAGAGGGATCCACCGCCAGTTCGCCGCTGAGCATATAGGCCAGCCAGTCGCTGATCATGGTGATGGTTGATGCCTGACGGTAAATATCGGAACGATGGTGCGCCAGCCAAAGTAATCTGGGGATGGCACTTAAAGCCAGTGTTTGTCCGGTCGCGCGATAAACTTCGTTTTCAAAGGTATTGTTGTGCAGTTCTTTAAGTTCGCTAACTTCGCGTGCCGCTCTGGCATCCACATTGGCGCAGGCCCAGATCGGGGCTCCTTCATTATTATATAAAACAATGCCTTCACGCATCGAACATGCCGAAACGGCAGCGATATACTCCGGGGCTATGCCGGCGTTGTGCAGCGCCTGGCGCATACACTCACACGCCAGTTGCCAGTTTTTGTTGAGATCAAATTCCATAGAACCAGGAACGTCCGGTACTGCCAGATGCCGCCACTCCGCCTGTCCCACTGCTATTTGATTGCCTTCCAGGTCGAATATCACAGCCCGAATACTTCCGGTGCCTGCATCCAGCGCCATCAGGTAGTACTTTGATTCTGAAAGGGTAAAGAGTCGAGCCATTAGATTATCCTCGGCTTATGCGTTCTGTCTGTTCCTCTATACGTTCTCCATCATTCCCGGTAATAAGGTCATGCAAATTTAACTACGTAAAATCGCCGCTGCTGTGTCCTGATCGGTAACCAGTGCGTTGATATAACCGCCTTTCATTGCAGCGGCAATTGCTTCGGCTTTATTTTCTCCCCCTGCCACGCCAACCCGGACGGGTATGGTCTTCAGCGCGCTTAAAGGTAAGCCAATCAGTTCGTTATGTATTTTGATATTCGTGACAACGTCACCTTTTGCATCAAAAAAGTAGCCTAAAATGTCGCCAACCGCCCCTTTTCGGCCAATCATTAACTGTTCGCCCTGGCTGATATAACCGGAGCGAATGATTGTCGCATCGTCCTGTTGACTCACAGCACCAATGCCGACAATCGCCACATCCGCTGCTTGCGCGGCTAACAGAACATCTTTGACGCAATTTTCATTTTTTAGCGTACGGGCAATGTCAGCGGAGGATGCCCGCAACGGAGCCGGAATAATATTCACACTGCACGCCGCGTTAAGCTGCCCGATTCCCGTCATATAAGAACCGACGCCACCGGAGAGCGTGACCAGGCGAATTTGCTGTGACGAAATAAAACCACTTAAGCGTTGCAGCGTATTCATGGTTGCCTCGCCAAAACCAATCGCCAGCATCTGTTGTGGTTGAAGTAAACTCATCAACATATGCGCCGCGCCTATCCCCAGTCGCCCACCGACATCAGCATCCGCAAGCCCAGGGATCACCCGGACATGTTGCAGCGAAAACTGACGACGTAATTGAGTTTCATATTCCAGACAGCCTTCAAAGCGAGAATTAATCTGTACGCGAATAATGCCGGACTGATGCCCTTTCTCCAGCAATCGCGACACTTTCAAACGTGTCAGGCCGAGACGATCGCTGATCTCGCTCTGGGTCAGCCCGTCGTGATAGTAAAACCACGCGATCCGCGCGACCTGTTCTTCTTCACACATTCCCTGTTCTGAAATTGCCGAATCGTTGATTGTCATAATTCATTCTTCACTTTGAACATATTTAAATCTTTAATGCAATTGTTCAGTTCTTGCTCATTTATATCTGTGATGGCAACCACAGTTTGACTCTACGAGCATGAACAAACGCAACCGTGAAAATCAAAATAGCATAAATTGTGATCTATTCGTCGGAAATATGTGCAATGTCCACCTAAGGTTATGAACAAATTAAAAGCAGAAATACATTTGTTCAAAACTCACCTGCAAAACTGAACGGGGGAAATATGCAAACGAGTGATACCCGCGCGTTACCGCTACTTTGCGCCCGCTCGGTTTATAAACAGTATTCAGGGGTCAATGTCCTGAAAGGCATCGATTTTACGTTGCATCAGGGGGAGGTCCACGCCCTGCTCGGCGGCAATGGTGCCGGTAAATCGACGTTAATGAAGATTATTGCCGGTATTACCCCTGCTGATAGCGGTACGCTGGAGATTGAGGGCAACAACTACGTCAGATTAACGCCAGTTCATGCTCATCAGCTGGGTATTTATCTCGTTCCCCAGGAACCGCTGCTTTTCCCAAGCCTGTCGATAAAAGAAAACATCCTGTTTGGGCTGGCAAAAAAACAGCTCTCCATGCAGAAAATGAAGAACTTGCTGGCGGCGCTGGGCTGCCAGTTTGATCTGCATAGTCTGGCAGGATCGCTGGATGTCGCCGATCGCCAAATGGTGGAAATCCTCCGCGGGCTGATGCGCGACTCGCGGATTCTGATCCTCGATGAACCTACCGCCTCGCTTACCCCTGCGGAAACCGAACGCTTGTTTAGTCGCTTGCAAGAGCTGCTTGCTACTGGCGTGGGTATTGTTTTTATCTCGCATAAGCTGCCGGAAATTCGCCAGATTGCCGATCGAATTAGCGTGATGCGCGACGGAACCATCGCCTTAAGCGGCAAAACCAGCGAACTGTCTACCGACGACATTATTCAGGCCATCACCCCAGCGGTACGGGAAAAATCGCTCTCTGCCAGCCAAAAATTATGGCTGGAGTTACCTGGTAACCGCCCACAACATGCCGCCGGAACGCCGGTGCTGACACTGGAAAATCTGACCGGCGAAGGTTTCAGGAATGTCAGCCTGACGCTCAATGCCGGAGAAATTCTGGGCCTGGCTGGGCTGGTGGGGGCCGGACGCACAGAACTGGCCGAGACGCTCTATGGTCTGCGTACTTTGCGTGGCGGACGCATTATGCTGAATGGTAAAGAGATCAATAAATTATCCACTGGAGAACGTTTACTGCGCGGTCTGGTTTATCTGCCGGAAGATCGCCAGTCATCCGGACTGAATCTCGATGCTTCGCTGGCCTGGAACGTCTGCGCCCTTACTCATAACCTTCGTGGATTCTGGGCGAAAACCGCGAAAGATAATGCCACCCTGGAACGTTATCGTCGGGCGCTGAATATTAAATTCAACCAACCGGAACAAGCTGCACGGACATTATCCGGTGGCAACCAGCAAAAAATCCTCATTGCCAAATGCCTGGAAGCTTCGCCGCAAGTATTGATTGTCGATGAGCCGACGCGCGGCGTGGATGTCTCGGCCCGTAATGATATCTACCAGCTGTTGCGCAGCATCGCCGCACAAAATGTGGCTGTGCTGCTTATCTCCTCCGACCTGGAAGAGATCGAACTGATGGCAGATCGTGTGTATGTGATGCATCAGGGCGAAATTACCCACTCTGCACTGACCGAGCGCGATATTAATGTCGAGACTATTATGCGCGTTGCCTTCGGCGATAGTCAGCGTCAGGAGGCGTCATGCTGAAGTTTATTCAGAACAACCGTGAAATCACGGCACTGCTGGCGGTGGTGCTGCTGTTTGTATTACCCGGTTTTCTCGACCGCCAGTATTTAAGTGTGCAAACGCTGACCATGGTTTATAGCAGCGCGCAAATCCTGATCCTGCTGGCAATGGGCGCGACGCTGGTAATGCTTACGCGCAATATTGATGTTTCAGTGGGTTCGATTACCGGAATGTGCGCGGTGCTGTTGGGGATGTTACTGAACGCAGGATATTCACTACCTGTTGCTTGTGTCGCGACTTTACTGCTTGGTTTGCTCGCGGGATTTTTCAACGGTGTCCTGGTCGCGTGGCTAAAGATCCCTGCCATTGTTGCCACCCTTGGCACGTTAGGGTTGTACAGAGGCATCATGTTGCTGTGGACTGGCGGCAAATGGATTGAAGGGTTACCCGCCGAACTGAAACAGCTCTCCGCCCCGCTGCTGCTTGGCGTTTCAGCAATTGGTTGGTTGACGATAATTCTGGTGGCATTTATGGCCTGGCTGCTGGCAAAGACGGCGTTTGGACGCAGTTTTTATGCCACGGGCGATAATTTACAGGGCGCTCGTCAACTGGGCGTTCGTACTGAAGCCATTCGCATTGTGGCATTTTCGTTGAACGGCTGCATGGCGGCACTGGCGGGAATTGTGTTTGCTTCGCAGATTGGTTTTATCCCCAACCAGACCGGTACCGGGCTGGAGATGAAAGCAATTGCAGCCTGCGTGCTGGGCGGCATTAGTTTGCTCGGTGGTTCCGGTGCGATCATTGGTGCGGTACTCGGCGCATGGTTCCTGACGCAGATCGATAGCGTACTGGTGCTGTTGCGCATTCCGGCATGGTGGAATGATTTTATCGCGGGTCTGGTTCTGCTGGCGGTGCTGGTGTTTGATGGACGCCTGCGTTGTGCGCTGGAACGTAATCTACGGCGGCAAAAATATGCCCGCTTTATGACGCCACCGCCATCCGTTAAACCCGCTTCGTCAGGTAAAAAACGGGAGGCCGCATAATGCGTATTCGCTACGGTTGGGAACTGGCTCTTGCCGCACTGCTCGTTATTGAGATTGTCGCATTTGGTGCAATTAACCCGCGAATGTTAGATCTCAATATGTTGCTGTTCAGCACCAGTGACTTTATCTGCATTGGCATTGTCGCCCTACCGCTAACGATGGTGATTGTCAGTGGCGGGATCGATATTTCGTTTGGTTCGACCATCGGCCTCTGCGCCATTGCATTGGGCGTACTGTTTCAAAGTGGTGTGCCGATGCCGCTGGCGATACTCCTGACCTTACTGCTCGGCGCATTGTGCGGGCTGATCAACGCCGGATTAATTATCTATACCAAAGTTAACCCGCTGGTGATTACGCTTGGCACGCTGTATCTGTTTGCCGGAAGCGCTCTGCTGCTTTCCGGTATGGCCGGAGCGACGGGGTACGAAGGTATTGGTGGATTCCCGATGGCGTTTACAGATTTCGCTAACCTGGATGTGCTGGGACTCCCCGTTCCGCTGATTATCTTCCTGATATGTCTCCTCGTTTTCTGGCTCTGGCTGCATAAAACCCATGCCGGACGTAATGTGTTTTTGATTGGGCAAAGCCCGCGCGTGGCGCTTTATAGCGCGATTCCAGTTAACCGTACCTTATGTGCGCTCTATGCCATGACGGGGCTGGCGTCTGCGGTCGCCGCTGTGCTGCTGGTATCGTATTTTGGTTCAGCACGTTCCGATCTCGGTGCGTCGTTTCTGATGCCCGCCATCACCGCCGTGGTGCTTGGCGGGGCCAATATTTATGGTGGTTCCGGTTCCATTATCGGCACCGCCATTGCGGTTTTATTAGTGGGATATTTGCAACAAGGTTTGCAAATGGCAGGAGTGCCAAATCAGGTGTCCAGCGCCCTTTCCGGTGCGCTACTTATCGTCGTTGTCGTAGGTCGTTCCGTTAGCCTGCATCGCCAGCAAATTAAAGAGTGGCTGGCGCGTCGGGCCAATAACCCATTGCCATAAAGGATATCTTCATGACACTTCATCGCTTTAAGAAAATCGCCTTACTTAGCGCTCTTGGCATTGCCGCAATCTCTATGAATGTGCAGGCCGCAGAGCGTATTGCATTTATTCCCAAACTGGTTGGCGTGGGATTTTTTACCAGCGGTGGCAACGGCGCACAACAAGCGGGTAAAGAGCTGGGCGTTGATGTGACCTACGACGGGCCGACAGAACCCAGTGTTTCTGGTCAGGTACAGTTGATTAATAACTTCGTCAATCAAGGTTATAACGCCATTATCGTTTCTGCGGTTTCGCCTGATGGCTTGTGTCCGGCACTGAAACGCGCCATGCAACGTGGTGTGAGAGTGCTGACCTGGGACTCTGATACTAAACCGGAGTGCCGCTCTTACTACATTAATCAGGGAACGCCCGCCCAGTTAGGAGGTATGTTGGTGGATATGGCGGCGCGTCAGGTGAATAAAGACAAAGCCAAAGTCGCGTTTTTCTACTCAAGCCCCACCGTTACGGACCAAAACCAGTGGGTGAAAGAAGCGAAAGCGAAAATCGCCAAAGAGCATCCAGGCTGGGAAATTGTCACTACGCAGTTTGGCTATAACGATGCCACTAAATCGTTACAAACCGCAGAAGGAATATTAAAAGCGTATAGCGATCTCGACGCCATTATCGCCCCCGATGCCAACGCCCTGCCCGCTGCCGCACAAGCCGCAGAAAACTTGAAAAATGACAAAGTAGCGATTGTCGGATTCAGTACGCCAAATGTGATGCGCCCGTATGTAGAGCGCGGCACGGTGAAAGAATTTGGCCTGTGGGATGTGGTTCAGCAAGGCAAAATTTCAGTGTATGTCGCGGATGCATTATTGAAAAAAGGATCAATGAAAACGGGCGACAAGCTGGATATCAAGGGCGTAGGTCAGGTTGAAGTCTCGCCAAACAGCGTTCAGGGCTATGACTACGAAGCGGATGGTAATGGCATCGTACTGTTACCGGAGCGCGTGATATTCAACAAAGAGAATATCGGCAAATACGATTTCTGATGTGCATTACTTAACCGGAGTAAGTTATGGCAGATTTAGACGATATTAAAGATGGTAAAGATTTTCGTACCGATCAACCGCAAAAAAATATCCCTTTTACCCTGAAAGGTTGCGGTGCGCTGGATTGGGGAATGCAGTCACGCTTATCGCGGATATTTAATCCGAAAACGGGTAAAACCGTGATGCTGGCTTTTGACCATGGTTATTTTCAGGGACCGACTACCGGACTTGAACGCATTGATATAAATATCGCCCCGCTGTTTGAACATGCCGATGTATTAATGTGTACGCGCGGCATTTTGCGCAGCGTAGTTCCCCCTGCGACCAATAGGCCGGTGGTACTGCGGGCGTCAGGTGCGAACTCTATTCTGGCGGAATTAAGTAATGAAGCCGTGGCGTTATCGATGGATGACGCCGTGCGCCTGAACAGTTGCGCGGTGGCGGCGCAGGTTTATATCGGCAGCGAATATGAACATCAGTCGATCAAAAATATTATTCAGCTGGTTGATGCCGGAATGAAAGTGGGAATGCCGACCATGGCCGTGACTGGCGTGGGCAAAGATATGGTGCGCGATCAGCGTTATTTCTCGCTCGCGACTCGAATCGCCGCTGAAATGGGGGCGCAAATTATCAAAACCTATTATGTCGAAAAAGGTTTTGAACGGATTGTTGCCGGATGTCCGGTACCCATTGTTATTGCTGGCGGTAAAAAATTACCGGAGCGCGAGGCGCTGGAAATGTGCTGGCAGGCTATCGATCAGGGCGCTTCTGGTGTGGATATGGGGCGTAATATTTTCCAGTCTGACCATCCGGTGGCGATGATGAAAGCCGTACAGGCGGTGGTTCACCATAACGAAACGGCTGATCGGGCATATGAACTCTATCTGAGTGAAAAACAGTAACTGCGGATCTAAGGAGAAGAATTATGCACGTCACACTGGTTGAAATTAACGTTCATGAAGACAAGGTTGACGAGTTTATCGAAGTTTTTCGCCAGAACCACCTGGGCTCTGTACAGGAAGAAGGCAATTTGCGCTTCGATGTCTTACAGGACCCGGAAGTGAATTCGCGCTTTTATATCTACGAAGCCTATAAAGATGAAGACGCAGTGGCGTTCCATAAAACCACGCCCCACTACAAAACCTGTGTCGCGAAACTGGAATCTTTAATGACCAGGCCGCGTAAAAAACGTCTGTTCAATGGTTTGATGCCGTGAGGCGAATTTATCAATTTTATCTACAATTGGGGTAACGCGCTGACGGGAGTAAAAAAATGTCTGACTGGAACCCCTCTTTATATCTACACTTTTCCGCTGAACGATCGCGTCCGGCGGTGGAGCTGCTTGCCAGAGTGCCGCTGGAAAATGTCGAATATGTTGCCGATCTTGGCTGTGGCCCAGGTAACAGCACCGCCCTTCTACAACAACGTTGGCCTGCGGCCAGGATAACAGGCATCGACTCGTCTCCGGCGATGATTGCTGAAGCGCGCAGTGCTTTGCCAGACTGCCAGTTCGTGGAAGCAGACATCCGCAACTGGCAACCGGTACAGGCACTCGATCTGATTTTTGCTAATGCCTCACTGCAATGGCTGCCCGACCACTACGAATTGTTTCCTCATCTGGTTTCTTTACTTAATCCGCAGGGCGTGCTGGCAGTACAGATGCCAGATAACTGGCTGGAGCCGACCCATGTGCTCATGCGCGAAGTTGCCTGGGAACAAAACTACCCGGATCGCGGGCGTGAGCCGTTGGCTGGCGTTCATGCTTACTACGATATTTTGAGCGAAGCCGGATGTGAGGTCGATATCTGGCGAACCACCTACTATCACCAGATGCCGTCACACCAGGCGATTATCGATTGGGTGACTGCCACTGGATTACGTCCGTGGTTACAGGATCTGACCGAGAGCGAACAGCAGCTTTTTCTTAAGCGCTACCATCAGATGCTGGAAGAGCAGTATCCACTGCAAGAGAACGGACAGATACTGCTGGCATTTCCGCGTCTGTTTATTGTTGCCCGGCGTATGGAGTAAATATCACGTCAGCTGGTAATGACGATCGGGAAGAATTTTTGCTGGAATTTCGGCTTCATCGTTCATCTGTAACAGGTCAATTTCAATAGCGTTGCAGATGGCATCCAGTGGTAAATCATTGTTTTCAGTACCGAACGGATCTTCCAGTTCTTCCGCCAGACAATCCAGCGAAATAAAAGTGTAGGAAATCAGCACAGAGATAAAAGGCGTCATGTAATGCAGGTCCACGACCAGCGCGAACGGCAGCATGATACAAAACAGATAAACGGTACGATGCAAAATCAGGGTGTAGGCAAAGGGAATTGGCGTATAGGCAATGCGCTCGCATCCTGCCAGGACCGCTGAAATATCATTAAGCCGATCGTTGAGGCTAATAAACAGGATATCTGAAAGCTGTCCATTGCGGCGCTGAACCGCCAACCATTCTCCCATTATTAACAAGATACGGTTAGCTGGAGAGTTCGAAGCCAGTACACGCTGAAGATCTTCAGTCTTGAGATAATGAGCCAGCACTTCCGCCTGTGGCTGTTTGCGTAATGTCATGCGTAAACAGTGGGCGAAAGCGATTTGCAGCCGGGCAAACTCCCTTACACTTGCCGAATCCGGCAATGTCGTTTTTACCTCGCGCAGTAACGACCGTGAGGCAATCATCAACTGCCCCCAAAGTTTTCGCGCTTCAACGTAACGGGCGTACCCGGCATTATTACGAAAACCAAGAAAAATGGCGATGGCGACACCGAGAATGCTGAACGGTGCGAGGGTGAATTTGATGCCCAGATGCGTGTACCAGGGCAGCATGAAAATAACAGCGATAGAAAAGAGAAAATTGAGTAGTAAGCGCGAGGATATCTTGGATAATACTGAGCCGTGCCAGACAAAAATACGGCGCAGCCAGTGTTGTTGTGGACGAACAATCATGGTTATCTTCAGGCGTGGAAAAGTCGCCCTATTAAACGTGATTACGATCACATTCTCAAGACGCTACTTACAAATTACCTACAAGCTTACAACATTAGCAGGCGCTGCATGTGGCACCTGTTAATGATAAAGGCATATAGGATGTTGTAACTAATATGGTGAAATAAGAAACCCGGTCGAAACCGGGTTCAGAAGTAACGGTGTTATTAGCACAACGGACGTACAGCTTCGCGCATCCCTTTTTCGAGAATCGCATCCAGGTCATTAGCAACCTGCTCGACCAGACCAGGCACTTGCGTCAGGTCCTGCTCCCAGTGGTCTTTTTCTGCCAAAACAATCGCTACCAGTTCCTGGGTGCCGATAACACGGTCACGATGCTGGCTCCAGAGTTGCTGATAACGTTCCAGCCAGTGTGCATCGTCCTGTACCGGATATGTTTCGCCGTTACGCTCACCACGATAGAACGCAATCAATGCCGCTAATGCGAAAGTAAGGCGCGCCGGAAGTGTGCCGTTTGCCTTCTGCCCTGCCAGCAGCTGTGGCAGGATGCGGGTGCGGAACTTGGTCATACCGTTGAGCGCGATAGACAGCAGCTGATGCTTAATGTACGGGTTACGGAAACGCCCGGTGACTGCACTGGCGAAAGATTCCAGTTCATCACGAGGCAAATCCAGTACCGGAATAATTTCTTCGTAGATAGCTTTTTCAACGAATGCGCAAATTTCAGCATCGTTCATCGCTTCACCTACGGTATCCAGCCCTGCCTGGAACGCCACCGGCACCAGCGCGGTGTGCGCACCGTTGAGGATTGCCACTTTGCGTTCTTTGTACGGTTTAATATCGTCAACAATCAGCACGTTGAGCGGATATTTGTCCAGACGCAGTTCAGTCGCTAAGGATTTCGGTCCCTGAATCACAAACAGGTAAAAGTGTTCAGCGGTGTCGAGAAAACCATCGTGATAACCCAGTTCTTCTTCCAGTTTAGCCACTTCATCGCGCGGATAACCGGTAACGATACGGTCCACCAGCGTAGAACAGAAGCTGTTAGCCTGATCCAGCCATTGAATAAATGCTTCTGGCAGTGCCCACTCTTGCGCATAGCGCAGCACCAGTTCACGCAACGCGTCGCCATTGTAGTCAATCAACTCACACGGAATGATGATCCAACCTTTATCCAGCGCACCGTTGAAATGGCTAAAGCGTTCGAACAGCAGACGGGTCAGTTTTGCCGGATAGCTTACCGCTGGCGCGTCATCGAATTTATCGCCCGCATGGTAGCTGATACCCGCTTCGGTGGTGTTAGAGAAAACAAAGCGCATTTCCGGGTTGTGCGCCAGTTTCAGGAATTCATCGTATTCACTGTAGACGCTGATTTCACGATTAACCGAGCGAATCAGACGCGCGTCGCTGACCGCTTCCCCCTTCTCATTCAGGCCACGGATAATGGTGGTGTACAGACCATCCTGCGTGCTCAGTGACGGCGGGAATGAAGTTTCAATCGGACGAACAACGACCACGCCAGAATTCAGATCGGTGTGCTCATTCAGGAGATCGATTTGCCAGTCAACAAAGGCGCGCAGGAAGTTACCTTCACCAAACTGAATGATACGTTCTGGATACTGTGCACCGGGAAAATCGCGACGATTTAGTGTTTTCACAATGGGTTCCCTTCTGATTAGTCATACAACCTGTTTGAATTGGTACGACAGGTTAGCAAACTTTAATACGCCGAACCCCTGTTTTGATCAACTCCTGATGATTAATGAGCAGTTTTATGAGAAAAGTGTGGCGCGGATCATGGTTTAATCGAGGAAAAACGCCTTTTCCTGGATCATAAAGTGGTAGAACACATTGCATTCAAATCGCGCGTAATGAATAAAGATGTCAGACAACTTCCTCACCGTAACGCATAGTGCTGGTACGGTTGCGCCCATCTTTCTTCGAGCGATACAGACACGTATCGGCTTCGACCATCAATTTATTAAAGTCATCGGTCAGCGTTAGGTACGATGCGCGACCACTACCGACGCCAATACTTACCGTGAGATAAAGCGTTTTTTGTTGCCAGGTGAATGGTTGCAGTTCAACGCCTTTACGGATTTTTTCCGCCATTAGCAGACCATCGACAGGATTCACCGACGGCACTGCAACAGCAAATTCTTCGCCGCCCATTCGCGCCACCAGCCCCTTATCACCGACAATCTTCTGAATATGCCGGGCAAACACGCTTAACACTTTATCGCCACATTCATGTCCATAGTTATCGTTAATGCTTTTGAAATAGTCGATATCAAGCAGCATGACAGTCAGATGTTGTGTCTGTTTCAGCGATGGACTTTTCAGCGCCTCATAAAGACCGGACCGTGAGTAAACCTGAGTCAGAAAATCAAAGTCGGCTCGCAGCGCAACTTGCTTCATTAGCGAATTGATCGCTGCCACGCTAAAAGAAACCATAATTGGGCATATCGCCATCGTGGCAATACCGAGACGTGCGGAGAACATTTGCGGAATGGAGAACGGCGAACCGACCGAGATATCAATCACCGAATTTGCCACCAGTACGATTTCCACCGCACCGGTGACAAAGGTCAACAGACATGTTACCTGCGGCGTATAGCGCACTGCACACCAGATTAATGCAGGCAGCGGGAACGCCAGACTCCCCGCTCCGCCAATGACTACCGAGGCAATAACCGACACAATAAGCGCGATGGCGGGCATCATCTGTTCTGCTTTAAAGCGCGGCAGCACTCCAGGAATAGCCAACGTCAGCATACAAGGCACGATCAACACGCCCGTTGAGAATTGCTCACTGAACCAGTCCGCAAGCAAAGGCCAGAAATCCAGACTATCAATACTGACCGAACCAAGATAGCATGTTCGCTGACAGCGGCGGCAAATAAAGGTACCCTGGGAATGCTATTTTGTCGTTTTCCGCAATTCTCATGGCTGATTCATCTGTACAACCAGCCAGTGATAGATTACCGCCACGATATAACGTTGTTGTTCTTCGCTTAACGAAACACCCTGCGGAATGTTATGCCACTTAGCCAGACAACCGCGACAGCAGGTCGCGGTGGCGTGCTGAGCGATAAACACCGGATGCCCGCGCATGGGGGTTTGCTTACCGTCATTAGCCGGTAATGCCGGAGCAAGACGTTTAGCGACAAAATCCGCCGCATGTTGTTCGATGACTGGCGCGCCTTTCTCCAGGCAATACTGACGCTCTTTCATGCCCAGACGAAAGCGAGAGCGAAATTTTGAACGGGATAAACGCGCGAAGAGTGGATCGAGAGACTGCATTAATAAACCGAACGCCCTAACTGTTTCGTCAATTGTTCAAGGACGGCAATACCCGCAAGCGAGTTACCTGCATCATCCAGTTCCGGACTCCAGACAGCGATGGCCATTTCATGCGGAACAATCGCCACAATACCGCCACCAACGCCAGATTTCGCCGGTAGCCCCACCCGCCAGGCAAACTCCCCCGCGTTCTGGTACATACCACTGGTCGCCATCAGCGCGTTAATTTGCCGCGCCTGCATTGGCGTCACCACTGGTTCATCAATATGAATAGCTTTCCCCTGATTAGCCAGAAAGACAAACGTCCGGGCCAGCTCTACACAGCTCATTTTCAGAGCGCAGTAATGAAAGTAGTTTTGCAGAACGGTTGTCACGTCATGATGGAAATTGCCAAACGACTTCATCAGCCAGGCGATAGCCGCATTTCGCGCGGAATGTTCAAATTCGGAACGCGCTACCACCGTATCGTAGGAAATATCAGACACACCGCTTAAGCCGCGCACGACTTCCAGCATACGTTGCCGTGGTGCGCTTAATCGCCCTTGCAACATATCGCAGACCACCAGCGCACCGGCATTAATGAACGGATTACGCGGTATACCCTGCTCCATTTCCAGTTGCACTAAGGAATTGAACGGTGATCCAGACGGATCTTTGCCGACGCGTTGCCAGATTTCCTCTTCGGAGTAATGACGCATGGCGACAACGAGACTCAGCACTTTGGAAATAGACTGAATGGAAAAACGTTCTTGCGCGTCTCCGGCCTGAAAAAGCTGTCCGTCAACGGTACAGATAGCAATCCCCAATCGGGAACCGTCTACTGTAGCCAGCGCCGGAATATAATCCGCGACTTTACCCTGACCAATGAGCGGCCGCACTTGCCGCAAGATGTTTTCTAAAATTGCATTATCCATGGCGACTGCCACTTTCTACTCCTGGACCGCAGGTCTGAAAAGACCTGCGAGTATATCAGAGCTGAATATGTCGCGTCAGATCCGGTCTTTCCACACCGTCTGGATATTACAGAATTCGTGTAAGCCGAAATGGGAAAGCTCACGACCAAAGCCACTCTTTTTCACGCCACCAAAGGCCACTCGCGCGTCGCTGGCACAATAACCATTGATAAACACCCCACCGCATTCCAGACGTGCCGCCATCTGTCTGGCCTGTGTTTCGTCAGTGGTAAAAATGGTCGCTGAAAGGCCGAACTCACTATCATTAGCCAGTTCCAGTGCATGTTCTGCATCTTTCGCAATGGTGATTGCCGCAACGGGGCCAAACATTTCTTCCCGAAACGCGGTCATTTCTGGGGTAACATTCGCCAGAACCGTTGGCGGATAGTAGTTACCTGCCCCAGCCATCTTTTCCCCGCCCAGTAACAAACGCGCACCCTGCGCCAGGGTTTTCTCCACCTGATGATGCAGCTCATCACGTAAATCAAAACGAGCCATTGGTCCGAGAGCGTTCTCTTCGTCACGGGGATCGCCCATTTTCAAGGCTGCCGCAGCTGCCACAAAACGTTCGGTAAATGCCGAAGCAATTCCCTCTTCGATAATAAAGCGTTTTGCCGCTGCACATACCTGTCCGGTATTCTGATAACGTCCGGCTACCGCCGCTTTCACCGCCAGTTCCAGATCGGCATCGTTAAGCACAATAAACGGATCCGAACCGCCCAGTTCCAGTACGCATTTTTTCAGTGCCGCTCCAGCCTGTGCGCCAATAGCCGCTCCCGCACGAACACTTCCGGTCACCGTGACAGCAGCAATGCGCGAGTCTTTAATCATCTGACTGACACCGTCGTTGTCGGCATTCAGCCAGCCATATACGCCTTGTGGGATACCCGCATCTTTAAACACCTGGGCAATGAGCTGTGCACAGCCCATCACATTCGGCGCATGTTTAAGTAAGTAGCCGTTACCTGCAAGAATGATGGGAACAGCGCCACGCATCACCTGCCATAACGGAAAATTCCACGGCATAATCGCCAGAATCGTCCCCAACGGTCGATACTCAATAACCGCCTGCTGATTTTCCACCAGCGTAGGTTCCGCCTTCAGCATTGCCGGACCATGTTCTGCATACCAGTCACACAAATTCGCCGATTTCGCCACTTCAGCGCGCGCCTGGTTGATTGGTTTGCCCATTTCGCGGGTGATCATTTGCGCCATTTCTTCGCTACGAGCGCGCAGAGCCTTACCGATATCACGCAGTTTTTCAGCACGATAATCTATATTTGTCTCGCGCCAGTCGCGAAAGCCTGCTGCCGCCAGCTGAAGTGCGTTTTCGATATCGTCAGCGCCAGCCCACGGCAGCACAGAAAGTTGTTCACCCGTGGCAGGATTTATGGAAATTGCATGAGTTGCCGGAGTAATGGTCATCGGGGTATCTCCTTTATGAGTCATGGTATGAAGATACGCAGATTTACTCTTGCTTTAAAATGAATAATATTAAGCCACTTATTCACGAATCGAGAATGCTATGGATCTGACCCAACTGGAGATGTTCAACGCGGTTGCCGAAGCTGGCAGCATAACCCAGGCTGCAGCAAAAGTGCATCGCGTGCCGTCGAATCTCACTACCCGTCTGCGCCAGCTGGAAACAGAACTGGGGGTTGATCTGTTTATTCGCGAGAATCAGCGTTTACGTCTCTCTCCTGCCGGGCATAACTTTTTACGCTATAGCCAACAAATTCTCGCGTTAGTGGATGAAGCGCGGAGCGTTGTCGCTGGCGATGAGCCGCAAGGTTTATTTTCTCTTGGTTCGCTGGAAAGCACCGCTGCAGTGCGCATTCCAGCCACGCTGGCGGAATTCAACCGTCGTTATCCCAAAATTCAGTTTTCACTTTCCACCGGCCCTTCCGGCACTATGCTGGATGGTGTACTGGAGGGAAAACTGAATGCGGCGTTTATTGATGGACCCATTAACCATACTGCCATCGACGGGATACCGGTATACCGCGAGGAACTGATGATCGTCACGCCACAAGGATATGCGCCAGTAACCCGTGCCAGTCAGGTTAATGGCAGTAACATTTATGCCTTCCGCGCCAATTGTTCGTATCGTCGCCACTTCGAGAGCTGGTTTCATGCTGACGGTGCCGCTCCGGGAACTATCCATGAGATGGAGTCTTATCACGGAATGTTGGCCTGTGTGATCGCAGGAGCAGGCATTGCGCTTATTCCGCGCTCTATGCTGGAAAGTATGCCGGGGCATCACCAGGTTGAAGCGTGGCCGTTAGCTGAGCAATGGCGTTGGTTAACAACCTGGCTGGTCTGGCGTCGTGGTGCGAAAACACGTCCGCTCGAGGCATTTATTCAACTGCTGGATGTGCCTGACTCGGCAAGACAGGGATATCAATGAGCTATTTTTGATAGTTCTTGCGGTTAATATGCTCTATATAGTGATGTTCCGATGACTTATGACTATATGGGGCAAATATGGTTACGCCAGTAAGCATCAGCAATTACATATCTCTTCCTGATGATTTTCCCGTACGTAATATTGCACCGCAGGTAAAAGAAGTTTTAAAGGATTTTATTGATGCACTTAGTACAATAATATGTAATGAAGAGTGGCGCACGTCTTTAAACATCAACTCAGCCACAAAAAAGATATTTAATAACCTTGACAACTTATCATATATTCAGAGGACTTCTTTTCGGGGTAACGACACGCTATACAATGAAAAGGTTCAGTTTAAACTCACTTATCCCGCCAGGAATGGAAGACACAAAGAAAATATTGAATTTCAGGTAGTAATAAATTTAAGCCCTATTTATTTAGATAATTTTCGCCATGATGGAGAAATTAATATTTTTTGCGCTCCCAACCCAAAGCCTGTCACTATGGGGCGCGTATTTCAGACCGGCGTCGAGCGTGTACTCTTTCTGTTTCTGAATGATTTTATTGAACAATTTCCAATGATCAACCCTGGTGTTCCCATCAAAAGAGCGCATACACCACATATTGAACCCCTGCCTTCGGATCACCATACCGCTGCAGATTACTTACGCCAGTTTGATTTGCTTGTCCTGAATTTTATCTCTCGCGGTAATTTTGTCATACTCCCCCGATTATGGAATAACTCTGAGGTTCACAGATGGTTCGTCAATAAAGATCCTAACTTGATCACCGCCATTCTCGACATAACGGACAGCGAATTAAAAGAGGATTTGTTGCAAAGCCTGATGGATTCATTAGGTTCTAACAAACATGTACTACCCGAAGTCTGCATCTGCTTTTTATCCCTTTTAGCAGAACAAGAATCTCCTCATTTTCAGAACTTGTTTTTATTTTTCGCCAATATGTTATTGCACTATCACCAATTTATGAATCCCAATGAAAGTGATTTGAATGACGTGTTGATGCCAGCATCATTAAGTGATGATAAAATTATCAAACATATGGCGCGCAGGACCCTCAAACTGTTTGTAAAAAATGAAACACCGCCAAAAGTTACTCACGAAGACCTGGTGAAAAACAGGCCTCGCTCCCCTGTCAGACCACCTATACCCGCAACCGCCAAAACGCCAGACCTCCCTGAACGTCATTAAACCGTGATGTTACCGACTCTCTGACGCGTGAAAGAATCAGCGTCAGAGAAACGGAAAACGCGATCCAGATCACAAATGCATTGTATTCACATCATTAACCGTTTTAAGATCATTTCATCACTTTTTCGCAACTCACCCGATAATCTGTTATGACAACAAACACTGTTTCCCGCAAAGTGGCGTGGCTACGGGTCGTTACGCTGGCAGTCGCCGCCTTCATCTTCAACACCACCGAATTTGTCCCTGTTGGCCTGCTCTCTGACATTGCGCAAAGTTTTCACATGCAAACCGCTCAGGTCGGCATCATGTTGACCATTTACGCATGGGTAGTAGCGCTAATGTCATTGCCTTTTATGTTAATGACCAGTCAGGTTGAACGGCGCAAATTACTGATCTGCCTGTTTGTGGTGTTTATTGCCAGCCACGTACTGTCGTTTTTGTCGTGGAGCTTTACCGTTCTGGTGATCAGTCGCATTGGTGTGGCTTTTGCACATGCGATTTTCTGGTCGATTACGGCGTCTCTGGCGATCCGTATGGCTCCGGCCGGGAAGCGAGCACAGGCATTGAGTTTAATTGCCACCGGTACAGCACTGGCGATGGTCTTAGGTTTACCTCTCGGGCGCATTGTGGGCCAGTATTTCGGTTGGCGAATGACCTTCTTCGCGATTGGTATTGGGGCGCTTATCACCCTTTTGTGCCTGATTAAGTTACTTCCCTTACTGCCCAGTGAGCATTCCGGTTCACTGAAAAGCCTCCCGCTATTGTTCCGCCGCCCGGCATTGATGAGCATTTATTTGTTAACTGTGGTGGTTGTCACCGCCCATTACACGGCATACAGCTATATCGAGCCTTTTGTACAAAACATTGCGGGATTCAGCGCCAACTTTGCCACGGCATTACTGTTATTACTCGGTGGTGCGGGCATTATTGGCAGCGTGATTTTCGGTAAACTGGGTAATCAGTATGCGTCTGCGTTGGTGAGTACGGCGATTGCGCTGTTGCTGGTGTGCCTGGCATTGCTGTTACCTGCGGCGAACAGTGAAATACACCTCGGGGTGCTGAGTATTTTCTGGGGGATCGCGATGATGATCATCGGGCTTGGTATGCAGGTTAAAGTGCTGGCGCTGGCACCAGATGCTACCGACGTCGCGATGGCGCTATTCTCCGGCATATTTAATATTGGAATCGGGGCGGGTGCGTTGGTAGGTAATCAGGTGAGTTTGCACTGGTCAATGTCGATGATTGGTTATGTGGGCGCGGTGCCTGCTTTTGCCGCGTTAATTTGGTCAATCATTATATTTCGCCGCTGGCCAGTGACACTCGAAGAACAGACGCAATAGTTGAAAGGCCCATTCGGGCCTTTTTTAATGGTACGTTTTAATGATTTCCAGGATGCCGTTAATAATAAACTGCACACCCATACATACCAGCAGGAATCCCATCAGACGGGAGATCGCTTCAATGCCACCCTTGCCCACCAGCCGCATAATTGCGCCGGAGCTGCGTAGGCTTCCCCACAAAATAACCGCCACCAGGAAAAAGATCAGCGGCGGCGCAACCATCAGTACCCAATCAGCGAAGGTTGAACTCTGACGCACTGTGGACGCCGAGCTAATAATCATCGCTATGGTTCCCGGACCGGCAGTACTTGGCATTGCCAGCGGCACAAAGGCAATATTGGCACTGGGTTCATCTTCCAGCTCTTCCGACTTGCTTTTCGCCTCCGGTGAATCAATCGCTTTCTGTTGCGGAAAGAGCATCCGAAAACCGATAAACGCGACGATTAAGCCGCCTGCAATTCGCAGACCGGGAATCGAAATGCCAAATGTATCCATCACCAGTTGCCCGGCGTAATACGCCACCATCATGATGGCAAATACGTACACCGAGGCCATCAACGACTGACGATTACGTTCGGCACTGTTCATGTTGCCTGCCAGGCCAAGAAATAACGCGACAGTTGTTAATGGGTTAGCTAACGGCAGCAACACCACCAGCCCCAGGCCAATTGCTTTAAACAAATCTAACATTGGTGGTTGTTATCCTGTGTATCTGGGTTATCAGCGAAAAGTATAAGGGGTAAACAAGGATAAAGTGTCACTCTTTAGCTAGCCTTGCATCGCATTGAACAAAACTTGAACCGATTTAGCAAAACGTGGCATCGGTCAATTCATTCATTTGACTTATACTTGCCTGGGCAATATTATCCCCTGCAACTAATTACTTGCCAGGGCAACTAATGTGAAAAGTACCAGCGATCTGTTCAATGAAATTATTCCATTGGGTCGCTTAATCCATATGGTTAATCAGAAGAAAGATCGCCTGCTTAACGAGTATCTGTCTCCGCTGGATATTACCGCGGCACAGTTTAAGGTGCTCTGCTCTATCCGCTGCGCGGCGTGTATTACTCCGGTTGAACTGAAAAAGGTATTGTCGGTCGACCTGGGAGCACTGACCCGTATGCTGGATCGCCTGGTCTGTAAAGGCTGGGTGGAAAGGTTGCCGAACCCGAATGACAAGCGCGGCGTACTGGTAAAACTTACCACCGGCGGCGCGGCAATATGTGAACAATGCCATCAATTAGTTGGCCAGGACCTGCACCAAGAATTAACAAAAAACCTGACGGCGGACGAAGTGGCAACACTTGAGTATTTGCTTAAGAAAGTCCTGCCGTAAACAAAAAAGAGGTATGACGATGTCCAGACGCAATACTGACGCTATTACCATTCATAGCATTTTGGACTGGATCGAGGACAACCTGGAATCGCCACTGTCACTGGAGAAAGTGTCAGAGCGTTCGGGTTACTCCAAATGGCACCTGCAACGGATGTTTAAAAAAGAAACCGGTCATTCATTAGGCCAATACATCCGCAGCCGTAAGATGACGGAAATCGCGCAAAAGCTGAAGGAAAGTAACGAGCCGATACTCTATCTGGCAGAACGATATGGCTTCGAGTCGCAACAAACTCTGACCCGAACCTTCAAAAATTACTTTGATGTTCCGCCGCATAAATACCGGATGACCAATATGCAGGGCGAATCGCGCTTTTTACATCCATTAAATCATTACAACAGCTAGTTGAAAACGTGACAACGTCACTGAGGCAATCATGAAACCACTTTCATCCGCAATAGCAGCTGCGCTTATTCTCTTTTCCGCGCAGGGCGTTGCGGAACAAACCACGCAGCCAGTTGTTACTTCTTGTGCCAATGTCGTGGTTGTTCCCCCATCGCAGGAACACCCACCGTTTGATTTAAATCACATGGGTACTGGCAGTGATAAGTCGGATGCGCTCGGCGTGCCCTATTATAATCAACACGCTATGTAGTTTGTTCTGGCCCCGACATCTCGGGGCTTATTAACTTCCCACCTTTACCGCTTTACGCCACCGCAAGCCAAATACATTGATATACAGCCCGGTCATAATGAGCACCGCACCTAAAAATTGCAGACCCGTTAAGCGTTCATCCAACAATAGTGCCGCACTTGCCAGTCCTACTACGGGCACCAGTAACGATAACGGTGCAACCCGCCAGGTTTCATAGCGTCCCAGTAACGTCCCCCAGATCCCATAACCAACAATTGTCGCCACAAACGCCAGATACATCAGAGACAAGATGGTGGTCATATCGATAGTAACCAGACTGTGAATCATGGTTGCGGAACCATCGAGAATCAGCGAGGCAACAAAGAAGGGAATGATTGGGATTAAAGCGCTCCAGATTACCAGCGACATCACCGCCGGACGCGTTGAGTGCGACATGATCTTTTTATTGAAGATGTTGCCACACGCCCAACTAAATGCTGCCGCCAGGGTCAACATAAAGCCGAGCATCGCCACATGCTGACCGTTCAGACTATCTTCGATTAACACCAGTACGCCAAAAATCGCTAAGGCGATCCCCGCCAATTGTTTGCCATGCAGTCGCTCCCCGAAAGTAAACGCGCCAAGCATGATAGTAAAAAACGCCTGTGCCTGTAACACCAGCGAAGCCAGTCCAGCAGGCATACCGAAGTTAATGGCACAAAAAAGAAAAGCAAACTGCGCAAAACTGATGGTTAATCCATACCCCAGCAGCAAATTCAGTGGTACTTTCGGTCGTGCGACAAAAAAGATAGCCGGAAAAGCGACCAGCATAAAGCGCAAACCGGCCAGCATCAGCGGTGGCATGTTATGAAGCCCCACTTTGATGACCACAAAATTTAGCCCCCATACGACCACTACCAGTAGCGCCAACACCCCATCTTTTCGCGACATTCTACCGCCTCTGAATTTCATCTTTTGTAAGCAATCAACTTAGCTGAATTTACTTTTCTTTAACAGTTGATTCGTTAGTCGCCGGTTACGACGGCATTAATGCGCAAATAAGTCGCTATACTTCGGATTTTTGCCATGCTATTTCTTTACATCTCTAAAACAAAACATAACGAAACGCACTGCCGGACAGACAAATGAACTTATCCCTACGACGCTCTACCAGCGCCCTTCTTGCCTCGTCGTTGTTATTAACCATCGGACGCGGCGCTACGCTGCCATTTATGACCATTTACTTGAGTCGCCAGTACAGCCTGAGTGTCGATCTAATCGGTTATGCGATGACAATTGCGCTCACTATTGGCGTCGTTTTTAGCCTCGGTTTTGGTATCCTGGCGGATAAGTTCGACAAGAAACGCTATATGTTACTGGCAATTACCGCCTTCGCCAGCGGTTTTATTGCCATTCCTTTAGTGAATAACGTGACGCTGGTTGTGCTCTTTTTTGCCCTCATTAACTGCGCCTATTCTGTTTTTGCTACCGTGCTGAAAGCCTGGTTTGCCGACAATCTTTCGTCCACCAGCAAAACGAAAATCTTCTCAATCAACTACACCATGCTAAACATTGGCTGGACCATCGGTCCGCCGCTCGGCACGCTGTTGGTGATGCAGAGCATCAATCTGCCCTTCTGGCTGGCAGCTATCTGTTCCGCGTTTCCCATGCTTTTCATTCAAATTTGGGTAAAGCGCAGCGAGAAAATCATCGCCACGGAAACAGGCAGTGTCTGGTCGCCGAAAGTTTTATTACAAGATAAAGCACTGTTGTGGTTTACCTGCTCTGGTTTTCTGGCTTCTTTTGTAAGCGGCGCATTTGCTTCATGCATTTCACAATATGTGATGGTGATTGCTGATGGGGATTTTGCCGAAAAGGTGGTCGCGGTTGTTCTTCCGGTGAATGCTGCCATGGTGGTTACGTTGCAATATTCCGTGGGCCGCCGACTTAACCCGGCTAACATCCGCGCGCTGATGACAGCAGGCACCCTCTGTTTCGTCATCGGTCTGGTCGGTTTTATTTTTTCCGGCAACAGCCTGCTATTGTGGGGTATGTCAGCTGCGGTATTTACTGTCGGTGAAATCATTTATGCGCCGGGCGAGTATATGTTGATTGACCATATTGCGCCGCCAGAAATGAAAGCCAGCTATTTTTCCGCCCAGTCTTTAGGCTGGCTTGGTGCCGCGATTAACCCATTAGTGAGTGGCGTAGTGCTAACCAGCCTGCCGCCTTCCTCGCTGTTTGTCATCTTAGCGTTGGTGATCATTGCTGCGTGGGTGCTGATGTTAAAAGGGATTCGAGCAAGACCGTGGGGGCAGCCCGCGCTTTGTTGATTTAAGTCGAACACAATAAAGATTTAATTCAGCCTTCGTTTAGGTTACCTCTGCTAATATCTTTCTCATTGAGATGAAAATTAAGGTAAGCGAGGAAACACACCACACCATAAACGGAGGCAAATAATGCTGGGTAATATGAATGTTTTTATGGCCGTACTGGGAATAATTTTATTTTCTGGTTTTCTGGCCGCGTATTTCAGCCACAAATGGGATGACTAATGAACGGAGATAATCCCTCACCTAACCGGCCCCTTGTTACAGTTGTGTACAAGGGGCCTGATTTTTATGACGGCGAAAAAAAACCGCCAGTAAACCGGCGGTGAATGCTTGCATGGATAGATTTGTGTTTTGCTTTTACGCTAACAGGCATTTTCCTGCACTGATAACGAATCGTTGACACAGTAGCATCAGTTTTCTCAATGAATGTTAAACGGAGCTTAAACTCGGTTAATCACATTTTGTTCGTCAATAAACATGCAGCGATTTCTTCCGGTTTGCTTACCCTCATACATTGCCCGGTCCGCTCTTCCAATGACCACATCCAGAGGCTCTTCAGGAAATGCGCGACTCACACCTGCTGTCACGGTAATGTTGATATGCCCTTCAGAATGTGTGATGGCATGGTTATCGACTAACTGGCAAATTCTGACACCTGCACGACATGCTTCTTCATCATTAGCCGCTTTGACAATAATGATAAATTCTTCGCCCCCGTAGCGATAAACCGTTTCGTAATCACGCGTCCAACTGGCTAAGTAAGTTGCCAGGGTGCGTAATACTACATCGCCGATTAAATGCCCGTAGGTATCATTAACCAATTTAAATCGGTCAATATCCAACAACATTAAATAAAGATTCAGAGGCTCAGCGTTGCGTAACTGATGATCAAAGGATTCATCAAGAACCCGACGACCCGGCAATCCCGTCAAAACATCCATATTGCTACGGATCGTCAGCAAATAAATTTTGTAATCGGTTAATGCCGCAGTAAAAGAAAGCAACCCCTCCTGAAAGGCGTCGAAATGCGCGTCCTGCCAGTGATTTTCAACAATAGCCAGCATTAATTCCCGACCACAGTTATGCATATGTTGATGGGCAGAATCCATTAGCCGAACGTAAGGTAATTCATCGTTATCGAGTGGCCCCAGATGATCAATCCACCGACCAAACTGGCACAGTCCATAAGAATGGTTATCCGTTATTTCTGGCTTACTGGCATCTCTCGCGACCACGCTGTGAAACATACTCACCAGCCACTGGTAGTGGGCATCGATAGCCTTATTGAGATTTAACAAGATGGCATCAATTTCCGTTGTCTTCTTGATCATTGCCACTCCTTTTTCACAGTTCCTTGTGCGCGCTATTCTAACGAGAGAAAAGCAAAATTACGTCAATATTTTCATAGAAATCCGAAGTTATGAGTCATCTCTGAGATAACATTGTGATTTAAAACAAAATCAGCGGATAAAAAAGTGTTTAATTCTGTAAATTACCTCTGCATTATCGTAAATAAAAGGATGACAAATAGCATAACCCAATACCCTAATGGCCCAGTAGTTCAGGCCATCAGGCTAATTTATTTTTATTTCTGCAAATGAGTGACCCGAACGACGGCCGGCGCGCTTTTCTTATCCAGACTGCCACTAATGTTGATCATCTGGTCCGGCTGAACTTCTCGTCCATCAAAGACGGCCGCAGGAATAACGACATTAATTTCACCGCTCTTATCGCGAAAAACGTAACGGTCCTCTCCTTTGTGAGAAATCAAATTACCGCGTAGTGAAACCGAAGCGCCATCGTGCATGGTTTTTGCGAAATCAACGGTCATTTTTTTTGCATCATCGGTTCCGCGATAGCCATCTTCTATTGCATGAGGCGGCGGTGGCGCTGCATCCTGTTTTAAACCGCCCTGGTCATCTGCCAACGCATAAGGCATGACAAGAAAACTTGCTAATACAATGGCCTGAAATTTCATACTAACTCCTTAATTGCGTTTGGTTTGACTTATTAAGTCTGGTTGCTATTTTTATAATTGCCAAATAAGAATATTGCCAATTGTTATAAGGCATTTAAAATCAGCCAACTAGCTGTCAAATATACAGAGAATTTAACTCACTAAAGTTAAGAAGATTGAAAAGTCTTAAACATATTTTCAGAATAATCGGATTTATATGTTTGAAAATTATTATATTGGACGAGCATACAGAAAAAGCAAATCACCTTTACATATAAAAGCGTGGACAAAAAACAGTGAACATTAATAGAGATAAAATTGTACAACTTGTAGATACCGATACTATTGAAAACCTGACATCCGCGTTGAGTCAAAGACTTATCGCGGATCAATTACGCTTAACTACCGCCGAATCATGCACCGGCGGTAAGTTGGCTAGCGCCCTGTGTGCAGCTGAAGATACACCCAAATTTTACGGTGCAGGCTTTGTTACTTTCACCGATCAGGCAAAGATGAAAATCCTCAGCGTAAGCCAGCAATCTCTTGAACGATATTCTGCGGTGAGTGAGAAAGTGGCAGCAGAAATGGCAACCGGTGCCATAGAGCGTGCGGATGCTGATGTCAGTATTGCCATTACCGGCTACGGCGGACCGGAGGGCGGTGAAGATGGTACGCCAGCGGGTACCGTCTGGTTTGCGTGGCATATTAAAGGCCAGAACTACACTGCGGTTATGCATTTTGCTGGCGACTGCGAAACGGTATTAGCTTTAGCGGTGAGGTTTGCCCTCGCCCAGCTGCTGCAATTACTGCTATAACCAGGCTGGCCTGGCGATATCTCAGGCCAGCCATTGGTGGTGTTTATATGTTCAAGCCACGATGTTGCAGCATCGGCATAATCTTAGGTGCCTTACCGCGCCATTGTCGATACAGGCGTTCCAGATCTTCGCTGTTACCTCTGGAAAGGATCGCCTCGCGAAAACGCAGCCCATTTTCACGCGTTAATCCGCCCTGCTCAACAAACCACTGATAACCATCATCGGCCAACATTTGCGTCCACAGATAAGCGTAATAACCTGCAGCATATCCGCCACCAAAAATATGGGCGAAATAACTGCTGCGATAGCGTGGCGGTATAGCAGGAAGATCCATATTTTCCGCCACCAGCGCCCGCAATTCAAAATCATCGACATCCTGCATTGCTTCGTTTTCTTCCAGGCAATGCCAGCGCATATCGAGAAGTGCGGCGCTAAGCAGTTCGCTCATCTCATACCCTTTGTTGAACAGGCTGGCATTACGCATTTTCTGTTGCAGTTCGTCAGGCATTGCTGCCCCGCTCTGATAATGCCGGGCGTAGCGAGCGAATACCTGCGGATGCGTTGCCCAGTGTTCGTTGATTTGCGACGGAAATTCGACAAAATCACGCGGCGTGTTGGTGCCGGAAAGCGTGGCATAACGCTGGCGGGCAAAAAGGCCGTGCAGCGTATGACCAAATTCATGGAATAAGGTTATGACATCATCCCAGAGTAACAACGCAGGCTCACCGGCAGCGGGTTTCTGATAATTGCAGACGTTATAAATTACCGGATGTGTTTTATTAAGCGTTGATTGCTCAACAAAATTGCCCATCCATGCACCGCCGCTTTTTGAATCACGGGCGAAGAAATCACCGTAAAATAACGCCAGCCCCACGCCATTATGATCAAAAATTTCCCACACACGAACGTCAGGATGGTAGACAGGAATATCAAAACGTTCGACAAACTTAATACCGAAGAGCTGATTCGCGGTCCAGAATACACCTTCATTTAACACCGTGTTTAATTCAAAATATGGCTTGAGCTGCGCCTCATCAAGATCAAATTTCTCCCGCCGTACCTGTTCCGCATAAAATGCCCAGTCCCACGGCTGCGCGCTAAACCCGCCCTGCTGCTTATCGATAACCGCCTGTATGGAGGCTAATTCATCGCTCGCACGTTGACGCGCCGCTGGAACAATTTCCCGCATAAAGTTAAGTGCTGCTTCAGGTGTTTTTGCCATCTGATCGGCGATTTTCCATGCGGCATAATGAGGAAAACCAAGTAGTGTTGCCTGTTGTGCACGGATCTCCACCAGACGTTGAATGATAGCGCGGGTATCATTGGCATCATTTTTTTCCGCTCGCGTCCAGCCCGCAATAAACAGTTTTTCACGCGTCGCACGATCGCGCATTTCGGCAAGCGCCGGTTGTTGGGTGGTATTCAGCAGCGGAATCAGCCATTTGTTATCCAGACCTTTCTCGCGAGCCGCCTCTGCCGCCAGCGCAATCTCTTGCTCACTCATTCCTGCCAGCTGCGCGATATCGTTCACAACCAGACCGCCGGATTTATTTGCTGCCAGTAATCGCTGGTTAAACTGGCTGGTCAGGGTCGCAGCTTCTGTATTCAGTACTTTTAATTTTGCTTTATCAGCTTGCGCAAGTTTGGCTCCGGCAAGGACAAAACGTTGATGAATCACCTCCACCAGGCGGATGGATTCACTATCAAGCCCCAGGGATTCACGGCGCTGCCAGACAGCATCTACCCGCGCGAATAATTCACCGTTCAGATAGATATCATTAGCCAGTTCCGCCAGTTCAGCGGAAAACTGCTCGTCAAGACGCTGTAATTCATCATTGGTATGCGCCGCAGTCATCGCAAAAAAGACGCTGGTAACGCGGGTAAGTAATTCTCCGCTTTGTTCCAGTGCCAGAATAGTATTGTTGAAATCAGGCATTTGCGGGTTAAGCGCGATGGCAGCAATTTCTGCCCGCTTTTGCTGCATTCCCTCATCGAATGCCGGGCGATAGTGATGATTGGCAATTTGATCAAAATGGGGAGCCAGATACGGCAGTGTGCTTTGCACAAGGAAAGGATTCATTGTTGTCATTTTCTTCTCCTGAACGCGAGGTGTTCCATAGCGTAGGCTTACTGATAACGGAGTGCAATCTTGCAATCCAGTATTACCCGCTCTTAAGCATCCCGTGCTATGTTATTGACACACAAAAGCGTTGAGGAACAGTGAGATGATCGTTTTAGTAACTGGAGCAACGGCAGGTTTTGGTGAATGCATTACTCGTCGTTTTATTCAACAAGGGCATAAAGTTATCGCCACTGGCCGTCGCCAGGAACGGTTGCAGGAGTTAAAAGACGAACTGGGAGATAATCTGTATATCGCCCAACTGGACGTTCGCAACCGCGCCGCTATTGAAGAGATGCTGGCATCGCTTCCTGCCGAGTGGTGCAATATTGATATCCTGGTAAATAATGCCGGCCTGGCGTTGGGCATGGAGCCTGCGCATAAAGCCAGCGTTGAAGACTGGGAAACGATGATTGATACCAACAACAAAGGCCTGGTATATATGACGCGCGCCGTCTTACCGGGTATGGTTGAACGTAATCATGGTCATATTATTAACATTGGCTCAACGGCAGGTAGCTGGCCGTATGCCGGTGGTAACGTTTACGGTGCGACGAAAGCGTTTGTTCGTCAGTTTAGCCTGAATCTGCGTACGGATCTGCATGGTACGGCGGTGCGCGTCACCGACATCGAACCGGGTCTGGTGGGTGGTACCGAGTTTTCCAATGTCCGCTTTAAAGGCGATGACGGTAAAGCAGAAAAAACCTATCAAAATACCGTTGCATTGACGCCAGAAGATGTCAGCGAAGCCGTCTGGTGGGTGTCAACGCTGCCTGCTCACGTCAATATCAATACCCTGGAAATGATGCCGGTTACCCAAAGCTATGCCGGACTGAATGTCCACCGTCAGTAATTTTTATACCCGGCGTAACTGCCGGGTTATTGCTTGTCACAAAAAAGTGGTAGACTCATGCAGTTAACTCACTCACAAGCAAGAACGAATGACCGTCGAAACGCAACTTAATCCCACACAGCCTGTCAATCAGCAGATTTATCGTATTCTTCGTCGCGACATTGTCCATTGCCTGATTGCTCCAGGCACACCGTTGTCGGAAAAAGAAGTTTCTGTTCGTTTCAATGTGTCACGCCAGCCGGTTCGTGAAGCCTTTATTAAACTGGCGGAAAACGGCCTGATTCAAATTCGTCCGCAACGTGGCAGCTACGTCAACAAAATTTCCATGGCCCAGGTGCGCAACGGCAGTTTTATCCGTCAGGCCATTGAGTGCGCGGTGGCGCGTCGGGCGGCGAGCATGATTACCGAAAGCCAGTGCTATCAACTGGAACAAAATCTTCACCAGCAACGCATTGCCATTGAGCGCAAGCAACTGGATGATTTTTTTGAACTTGATGACAACTTCCATCAACTCCTGACGCAGATTGCCGACTGTCAACTGGCGTGGGATACCATTGAGAACCTGAAAGCGACCGTTGATCGCGTGCGCTATATGAGTTTCGACCACGTTTCTCCACCAGAAATGCTGTTACGCCAGCATCTTGATATTTTCTCTGCCCTGCAAAAACGTGATGGCGATGCGGTAGAACGTGCAATGACGCAACATTTGCAGGAAATCAGCGAATCCGTGCGCCAGATCCGCCAGGAAAACAGCGACTGGTTTAGCGAAGAGTAATTCATTTCCTCTCATCCCATCCGGGGTGAGAGTCTTTTCCCCCGCCTTATGGCTCATGCATGCATCAAAAAAGATGTGAGCTTGATCAAAAACAAAAAATATTTCACTCGACAGGAGTATTTATATTGCGCCCGTTACGTGGGCTTCGACTGTAAATCAGAAAGGAGAAAACACCTATGACGACCTACGATCGTAACCGTAACGCAATCACCACTGGCAGCCGTGTTATGGTTAGCGGCACCGGTCACACTGGCAAGATCCTGTCGATTGATACTGAAGGTCTGACCGCTGAGCAAATCCGCCGCGGAAAAACCGTAGTTGTTGAAGGTTGTGAAGAGAAACTGGCACCACTGGACCTGATTCGTCTCGGCATGAACTAAGCGTGTGAATGCCGCCGATGGCGGCATTGCTTTTTTACTTCACGGAATATTTTGCCACGGTCGCTTTCGCGCCATGCGCTAATAAAGACAAGTACGTTTCCGTCACTCTTGCAGTAAACAAACTATTGTCTGGCAAATCATCACCAAAGATCGCCTTAATCGCCAGCAATGACTGGACGCGCGCTTTCCCTTCGGCACTACTTTGTACAGCCTTCTGAATAACAGATAACAGTGGGTCACTGATTTCTATCGGATTTCCCTGTTCATCAACACCACCGACATAACGCATCCAACCCGCGACGCCCAGCGCCAGCAGATCGAACTTGCTGTCATGCGCCAGATGCCAGCGAACAGAATCCAACATCCGCTGTGGCAATTTCTGGCTACCATCCATCGCAATCTGCCAGGTTCGATGACGTAACGCCGGGTTGCTATAGCGTGCAATTAATCGGTTAGCGTAATCTTGCAAATCAACGCCCTGCACTTTCAACGTCGGCGCTTGTTCCTGCAACATCAAGCCATACGCCGCATAACGATAATGTTCATCTTCCATACAGTCATTAATGTGCTGATATCCTGCAAGATACCCCAGATACGCCAGGAATGAATGACTGCCGTTGAGCATGCGCAACTTCATCTCTTCATAAGGCAGCACATCGCTAACCAGTTCGGCTCCCGCTTTTTCCCATTCCGGACGTCCGGCAACAAAGTTATCTTCTATTACCCACTGGCGGAAAGGTTCACAGGCAACGCCCGCAGGATCGCGCACACCGGTAAGTTGTTCGATTTTCGCCAGCGTATCCTCTGTCACTGCGGGCACAATACGGTCCACCATTGTTGATGGGAAAGTCACGTTATCTTCGATCCATTGTGCCAGTTTTACATCAACGGCTTGTGCGTAGGAAGTGACAACGTCACGCATAACATGACCGTTTTCTGGCATGTTGTCACATGACATGACGGTAAATGCGGGAAGTCCTGCCGCTTTACGGCGAGCCAGCGCCTCAACAATCACCCCTGTTGCTGTTTTCGGCTGGTGGGGATTTTGCACGTCGGCAGCTACCATCGGGTGATCGAGCATTAACTGTCCGGTCGCCGGAGAGTGGAAATACCCTTTTTCGGTGATTGTCAGAGAGACAATCGCGATTTGCGGTTCACACATCGCTGCCAACACGGTTTCTAAGCCATCTATCTGTACGTGCAAGGCTTTTTTAACGACGCCAACGACGCGAGCCGTCCACACATCGGCCGACATTTCCGCAACGGTATAAAGATTATCTTGCTGTTGTAAATCGGCAATTTGCTGTTCGCCGCCGATTAAGTTGACCTCATAATATCCCCAGTCACTGAAATGTTCCGTAGCAAGAATATCGGCATACACACCCTGATGCGCACGGTGAAATGCACCAAAGCCTAAATGAACAATTCTTGGAGCCAGGTTATTACGATCATAAACAGGGAGTGTCGCTTTTGCTGATAACAAATTATTTCCCATAACAATTCCTTAAATATAAATATGGCAAGCTATATGTTTTGTTATATGAATAAAAATCCCCTCTCCGGTAAGAGAAGGGATTAAGGGTTTACAGACTTCTGGAAGGTTGCGCAGCTCTTACAACACGCGGTTGATCTTCCGCAGCGTCTTCCAGCGCACTTAAATCACGGTCTTTCACCTCTGGCATTTTCAGCGCAGAGATTAAACCAATCACTGAATATGCCATGATCATAATGGCGATCGGATACCAGGATTCCGTCATGGTGCAGAAAATACCCGCCAGGATAGGACCAAAACCGGAAGCGATAAGACCACCAATTTCTTTAGAAATAGCCATCCGGGTAAAGCGGTTTTTACAGCCGAACATTTCTGCCATGGTAATGTTTTCCAGAGCAAATAATCCCAGCACCGCACAGTTATGAATCACAATCAGTGCAACCATAATGGTGCTCGGGGCATAGCTTTTATCTACAATGATAGAAAGCATTGGCCATGCCAGCACAATCGCGGAGGTATTCATAATAATATACGGGATCCGGCGACCAATTTTATCGGATAACCAACCAAGGAACGGAATGGTCATAAAGCCGAGAATCGAACTGATCATCAATGCATCTGTTGGAATTGCTTTGTTAAACAATAACGTCTGCACTAAATAGCCTGCAAGGAAAGTCTGAATTAACCCGGAGTTACCCGCCTGACCAAAACGCAGCCCTGTTGCCAGCCAGAAGGATTTGCTCTGGAACATGCTACCAGCAGGTGCAGGTTTTGCTGTCGGTTGGTTACTGTCGTTAACCTTCTCAAAGACCGGGCTTTCTTTCAGATTCATACGCAACCAGATAGCAAAGACCATCACGACAACACTCGCCAGGAACGGTATACGCCATCCCCACGCCAGCAGTTCCTCTTTACTGAGAATGAAGAACATAAAGGCCCAGATTGCCGTTGCGCTCAAGGTTCCGCAGTTAGTTCCCATAGCCACAAATGAGGAGATAATTCCGCGCTTACCTTTTGGCGCATATTCCGCCAGCATCGTACCGGCACCGGAAATTTCCGCACCTGCACCCAACCCCTGAATAATACGCAACGTCACCAGCAAGATGGGTGCAAAAACACCAATCTGTGCATAGGTCGGTAACACACCAATTAAGGTGGTACAGATCCCCATCATGGTGATGGTAATAAAGAGCACTTTTTTACGCCCTATTCTGTCGCCCATTTTGCCGAAAATAAATGCTCCGACAATACGCGCCACATAACCTGCACCGTAGGTTCCCATTGCCAGAATTAACGCCATTGCCGTTGATGATTCAGGAAAAAATATTTCATGAAACACTAACGCTGCGCCGAGCGAATATAACTGGAAATCCATAATTCACAGGTGTTTTTTCCCATCCTGTGGTTTCCTTGGCGTTTTCTAGGTTTTTTCAGATAGTTGCATTTTTTAAAAAGCATCCTAAGTTCGATCTCAGTGTCTATCTGGGGCCCATTTCTGTCCCATATATGCCCCAAAAAAACTCCTCAACAGATAAGTAGTTTTTTCATGGAGTTACGCGTAAAATCAATAACGGCTGGAAATCATTCAATACTCGCACTATCGAAAAATTTACCAGCCAACCGCAGCACGTTCTTGCATAAGGCGTGTCTGCGGTTTTTCAACTATTCAGATACATCACTCCCATCACATTCATTCCTCCACATCAAAGGCATATAGGCTATATCACCTTGATATTTTTCTTCTTCAGATAAAAACTGTTATCTATGTATACTTTTAAACCCAATCCGTGTAGAGTCTCTGCATAAGATAGTTTGCAGTTGCCACTTCAGCTTGCGCCATAAACCGCCTGATTTTTGCCGCCATCTGTTAGCATTCCTGTATACCTGAAACGACAATGTTTATCTACGAACTTTAAGAACACCCAGGATAAAAATTGTCAACTATATCATATATAACACATTACTAATTCGAGGCTATATGAACAGCATACTGATAATCACTTCGCTCCTTATCATATTCAGCATTTTTAGTCATGCTCTAATAAAATTAGGGATTGGCATATCCAATAACCCAGACAAAACCGATGTATAAGTCAACATATCCTGAATCAGACATACAATATCGCAATGAAAATCAATAATATTTTAAGGAATATATTCATGAAATCAAAAGACACCCTAAAGTGGTTCCCTGCGCAGCTTCCTGAAGTCAGAATTATCCTAGGGGATGCTGTAGTGGAAGTAGCAAAACAGGGAAGACCTATCAATACCAGAACATTGCTTGATTACATTGAAGGAAACATAAAGAAAAAATCATGGCTGGATAACAAAGAATTATTACAAACAGCGATATCAGTTCTTAAAGACAACCAAAATTTAAATGGTAAAATGTAATATAATAAACTTACTTTTTTATCATTTTTCCACTTTAACAACATTTTGCTCCACTTTTCCACGACCAAACAACTTGAAATCTGGTTAAAATAACACGCAACACTATTCTTCTTCCTTGAGTCCGCCCGGAACTCGAAAAACAAACCGAGTTAAAGCCATTTTTCACAAAATCGATTTTGGGTCTCACCAAAGTTACGGGGTTGCATACGCATTCGTTTATTTTCGAACGTGTACATACAAATATGCACAAAAATAATCAAAATTATTTTCTGAGATGCATTATGATATGAACACCAATTTCGTATAGAGTCTCACTATGTCTCGAATTTTTGCTTACTGTCGGATATCAACGCTGGATCAGACCACCGAAAATCAACGCCGGGAAATCGAAAGTGCAGGTTTTAAAATCAAACCTCAGCAAATAATCGAAGAACACATTAGCGGCTCAGCAGCAACCAGTGAGCGTCCTGGTTTTAACCGGTTGCTTGCTCGCCTGAAATGTGGTGATCAATTGATTGTGACAAAACTGGATCGCCTTGGTTGTAATGCAATGGATATCAGGAAAACAGTGGAACAACTGACCGAAACAGGTATCAGAGTGCATTGCTTAGCATTGGGGGGCATTGACCTGACCAGTCCAACAGGAAAAATGATGATGCACGTAATTTCAGCAGTCGCTGAATTTGAACGAGACCTTTTACTTGAACGCACTCATTCCGGGATAGTAAGAGCCCGCGGCGCAGGGAAACGTTTTGGTCGACCACCTGTGTTAAATGAAGAACAGAAACAGGTGGTATTCGAACGAATTAAGTCAGGTGTAAGTATAAGTGCCATTGCCCGGGAATTCAAAACCTCGCGGCAAACCATTTTAAGAGCCAAAGCAAAACTTCAGACACCTGACATATAAAAAATAATCTCGGTGTGAGATGCTTTACGTCTTCCAAGCCCCCTTCCTTGCCGTAAATGGAGAGATACATCTAATTATAGAATTTATATGTTTTACCCTACGGCAGTGCTGGCCATTCAATATCCGGTGCAGTTGATGTATCAACACGGTTCAGCAACACCCGATACTTTTTCCAGGCTTCCAGCAACAAGGTTTCTTCCTCCGTTGCGATCTCCAGATCCACAGCATCCTGAAGCGGCGCTATATGCTCACTGGCTATCTGCATCAGGCTGTTTTTTGTTTCTTCCGCCTCCCGGATCCGGAACAGTTTTTCT
>OIXH01000198.1_pt1 | contig 78925 bp, 79 predicted proteins | sample 1587741 | NCBI WGS metagenome assembly OIXH01 (sample SAMEA3888916, study PRJEB22519) | human gut metagenome | biome: human gut; feature: human-associated habitat; material: faeces | place: Denmark | collected 2011 | reverse complement strand
CGTCTTCCAAAACCAAGGCTTGCAAGTTTTTTAGGTAATCGTTCTCCGCACGCAGCCGCTGCACTTCTGCCAGCAGATCTTCTTCTACCTGCTTCGGCAACTGCTTTGGCGGACGACCCTTACTGCTGCGGCCACGCCGTTCGATGGCTAACCCTTCCGGCCCTTCTTCCAAATAAATGCGTTCCCAGCGCTCTATAATTTTATGGTCGTTAATTCCAAATTCCTGCATCGCTGCATAGATGCTCAGATGTTCTTTTTTCATGGTTTCTACAACCATTCTCTTGAACTCCGGCGTATATCGTTTGTTTGGTACTCCTTTTGGCATAGCAAAACACCCCACTTCTTAGATAGTTTATCATACTGTCTAACAAATGGGGTGCAGTTCACAACATCCGCCGCCGGGGATTATTGTATAGAGGGGGCTTTTGGGAGCAGGCTGGGACAGTTGCTGTGCCGTCCCGTGTTTTTAGGTTGAGCTTTCTTTTCCCTATTGGCAATAATCAGAGACTGGCGACACCTTCGGCGCTGTGCGCCACTTTCCCTAGTAGGGGCAGCGCTTCGCGGCAAAGATTTGAAACTGATGCAACGTGGCTGTGGCGTGCCCTCTTGGCGCCCCCCTTAGGGGAGCTGGCAGCCGTAAGGCCGACTGAGGGGTCACCAGAGTAACGGCAGGAGAAGAGTATAAAAGAAAGAGCAGCGAATATCGTCACGCGTCTCGCGGGGCGTAAAAACCCCTCGCCAATCGGCGAGGGGTTATGTCATATCAGCAGAGCTGGCTACCGGCGGGGACGGAGTCGTCCAGCATCACGAGATGCAGCTCCTCTTTGCCCTCAACCTCGCGGACGGCGGAGAGCAGCATACCGTTGGACATCTGCCCCATCATCTTACGCGGCGGGAGATTGAGAATGGCGACGACGGTCTTGCCGACGAGAGTTTCCGGCTCATAGAACTTGTGGATGCCGGAGAGAATCTGGCGCGGAGTACCGCTGCCGTCGTCCAGCGTGAACTTCAGCAGCTTGTCGGACTTCTTGACGGCCTCGCAGGCGAGCACCTTGCACACGCGCATATCGCACTTTGCAAACTCGTCGATCGTCACGTCGGGCAGGACGGGCGGGCACTTGACCTCAGGCTGCTTCTTCTCGGCGTGCAGCTTTTCAAGCTCTTCAAGCGCCTTGGCCATGTCGATGCGTGGGAACAGAGTCTCACCCTTGTGGACGGAGACGGTTGCGGGCAGGACGCCGTATACGCAGACGTTCTCCCACGCAGTGCTGTTCTCGTCCGCGCCGATCTGCGCGAATGCCTTCTCACAGCTTGCGGGGATGAAGGGCTTGAGCATGATGAGCGACACGCGCAGAGCCTCAAGCAGGTTGTACATGACGGTCGCAAGTCTTGCGCGCTTGCTCTCGTCGCGGGCGAGAACCCAAGGAGTGCTCTCGTCGATGTACTTGTTCGCGCGCTGGATGAGCTTGAACGCCTCTTCAAGCGCGAGGTGGAGCTGGAACGCATCCATCTGCGCGGCGTACTTCGCGCCGGTGGTCTTTATCATGGAGACAAGCTCGTCGTCAAGCGCATCGGCCTCGCGCTCCACGGGCAGAGTGCCGCCGAAGTATTTCTCGACCATGGCGGTGGTGCGGGAGACGAGGTTGCCGAGGTCGTTTGCAAGGTCGGTGTTGATGGTGCTGATGAGCAGCTCGTTGGAGAAGTTGCCGTCGGAGCCAAAGGGGAAGGTGCGCAGCAGGAAGAAGCGCAGTGCGTCCACGCCGAACATATCCGCCAGCAGGTAGGGGTCGACGACGTTGCCCTTGGATTTAGACATCTTGCCGCCGTCGATAACGAGCCAGCCGTGGCCGTATACCTTCTTCGGCAGCGGCATCTCCATGCTCATCAGCATGGCAGGCCAGATTATCGAGTGGAAGCGGACTATCTCCTTGCCGACTATGTGCACGTCGGCAGGCCAATATTTGTCGTAATCGTTGTACTTATCGTTAAGGAAGCCGAGCGCGGTGCAGTAGTTGAACAGCGCGTCGACCCAGACGTACACGACGTGACCCGGATCAAAGTCCACGGGGATGCCCCATGTGAAGCTGGTACGGGAGACACAGAGGTCTTCAAGGCCGGGCTTGATGAAGTTGTTTATCATCTCGTTGACGCGGGACGCAGGCTCAAGGAAGGTGCCGCTTTCCAGCAGCTCCTGCACGGGCTTGGCGTATTTGGAGAGGCGGAAGAAGTAGGCTTCCTCCTCGGCATCGTGCACCTCGCGGCCACAGTCGGGGCATTTGCCGTCGACAAGCTGGCTTTCTGTCCAGAAGCTCTCGCAGGGGGTGCAGTACTTGCCCTTGTAGGAGCCTTTGTAGATGTCGCCCTTGTCGTACATCTTCTTGAAGATGCGCTGCACGGCCTCAACATGATAGTCGTCAGTGGTGCGGATGAAGCGGTCGTTCGAGATGTTCATCAGCTTCCACAGGTCGAGTATGCCGCCCTCGCCGGTGACGATCTTGTCCACGAACTGCTGCGGGGTGACGCCCGCGGCCTTGGCCTTTTCCTCAATTTTCTGGCCGTGCTCGTCGGTACCGGTGAGGAACATCACGTCATAACCGCACATGCGCTTGTAGCGCGCGATGGCATCGGTCGCCACGGTGCAGTAGGTGTGGCCTATATGCAGCTTGTCGGAGGGGTAATAGATCGGTGTTGTGATATAAAATGTTTCCTTTTTCATGGCTCTTCTCTCCTGTATTTATATGACGTGTATTCTCAGCCGTTGCCTTCGCCCTCGACGATTATTATCGTCGGGTCGGGCGAGGGCTCGGTCGGCGCGGAAGGCTCGGTGCTGGGTTCAATCGTGCCGGTGTCGGACGGTGTGGGGGATTCGCTGGGCTCGGGCCACTTTATCTCGTCCTCGTGCAGGTCGTAGCTGCTGGAAGCCTCGAACACGCGGTCGATGAGGTTGCCGTCCTTGTCGTAGATGTTGCGGTAGGAGACGGCGCTGTATCCGATGACGACATCGGGATAGGTCGAGTCGTAGCGGTAGCCGTAGCCGGAGGTCAGCTCAACGTAGCTGCCGTCAACGTCGGTGCCCCAGATCTCGATGGTGATGGATTTGTCGGCATCGTTGCAGTAGGCGACGATCTTGACGGGGTAGTCACGGTCGTTGCGGAACTTGTAGTCCGGCCCCGGCCAGCTGACCGTCGCGTCAAGGCCGTAGGGCAGGTAGGTAACGACGAACATGTGACAGGTACGCTCAACGGTCGTCATCTGGGCGAGCATCGCCGCGCAGTATATCGTGGAGGACACTTGGCAGATGCCACCGCCGACCTCTTGCACGACCTGACCGTCGTTATACGCGGCTGCGGCCTTGAAGCCGGCCTCAGTGGTGCGCTGGCCGATGGTGCCGTTGAAGGAGAATTCCTCGCCGGGGTTGAGCACAAGGCCGTTGAGCTTAGCGGCGCAGAGCTTGATGTTGTTGATGCGCGCGTCGGAGCTGTACGTGTAGAGCGTGGTCTGAGAGCCGAGCTTATCTCGGAAGAGCGAAGCTACAAGCTGCTCTGCGGTCATCTCCGGCATGTCGATCTTGACGGGAATACGAACCTCTTCCAGAAGCCCCGCGGCGTTCCAGAGAGATTCCGCCTCGGAGACGTCAAACGCGAAGCCCTTGACGTCGGGGACGATCTCGCCGGTCTCCTTGTCGTAGTAGGCGTCGTGCGGCTCGCGCATAAGCTCGGTGTGCAGCGCGTTGAAGTCGGGCGCTGTGACGTCCTGCGCCGGAAGCGCGTAGCTTACGCTGCTTTCAAGCGCTTTCAAACCCTCGACGGCCTTGGCGTACACATCCTCCGCGTCGAGCTTTATCTGCCCCGCGCCCTTGATGTATACCATCTCGGAGGCCGCCTCGTCAACGGTGTAGCTGCCGTCGCCGATGTGCTTGTCAAAGCGCTCCAGCGCGCGGGTGACGAGAGCCATAATGTAGTCGCGGTTGAGCGACTTGTCGCCCTCGGTGATGTCGACGGGCGTCATAAGGCTGGAGATATAGGTCTTGAGGTTGTCGAACTTATTGCTGCCGTGACCGTAGCGGTATGCCGCCGCGGCGGCGCTCTCAGCGGTCAGTACTGCGCCGGAGCGGATGTAGTCGATGCGGAAGCTCTGCTCTGCGGGGAGCTGGACGGTCATCGTACCGCTGACAGACTTGTCCCACTGCTGCCCCTTCAGAAGCTCAAACGTCTCCTTCTCGGTGAGTCCGCCGACGTTCGTGCTGCCGACGTAGATGCCCGGCAGGTTCGTGTCGCTGGCGGTGACGGAATCCGCCCACAGGATAAGCCCGACGGCGATGGCCGCGAGCAAAACGGAGACGACTACAAGGGTTATGATAAGCCCCTTGTGCGACTTCTTCGGCTTGCGCGGACGCGGCGGCTTTGCGGACTGAGCGTCAGTCTCGGCGGGCTTTGCCGTGGCTTTCTTTTTGGGCGCGGCGGCAGCGCCGTCATGGCGGGAGCGGGCGGTGCGGCTCGGCGCTTTCGGCGCAGGCTCCGGCTTCTTTAAGTGCTTTCTGCTGTTTTCGTTCAATGTTCTGCCCTCATCAATTCTTCTCTGTATGCTGATTATAAAGCTCTGTAAACAGCTCTTCTTCGCTCTTCGGGATGCTTATCTTCTTCTCAGCCTCGAACACGTCGCTGAGCCACGGGGTGCCCTCAATTCTGCCGCCGGCCTGAGCCTCAAGCAGGATGCCGATAAGCGTATTGGATATAAGGTAGCCCGGCACGGTGAAATGCCAGCGGTCGCCGGTCTTCTCCGCCCAGCCCTTCTCCGCAAAGGCCTGAAGCGTCTGACCGATGGGCTTCCAGTTGTATTGACAGCGGATGCGGTAGTCACGCTCGGATATGCCGTGCGCGGTGCGCATACCGAGCATGATGTACTCGACCGCGCGCTCAAGCGGCTCGATGGTCTCGTATTCGTCCACGATGCTCACCCCGCGGCCTACTCCGGCGATGTACTGCTTGAGATCGCGCACATAGCTGTACCGCAGGTTGCCGACGCAGGAGTGCGCGCCGGGGCCGAAGCCCATATAATCTTCCAATGTCCAGTATTTCATGTTGTGCCGGGACTCATACCCCGGCGCACAGAAATTCGAGATCTCGTACTGCTTGTAGCCGTAGCGCTCCAGCAGCTCCGCGGCGTAGCAGTACATGTCGGCCTGTTCGTCGTCATCGGGGAGGATGGGCGAGCCGTAGTAGTCCTCGTACATCCTCGTCCCCTGCTCAAGCTTCAGCCCGTAGCATGAAAGGTGCTCCGGGTGCAGCTCGATGACCTTGGCGAGCGTCTGCGCCCAGTCGGATTTCGTCTGGCTCGGCAGACCGTAGATGAGGTCGAGACTCACGTTGTCAAACCCGGCCTTGCGGGCGTTGACGACGGCGGTCTGCGCCTGTTGGAAATTGTGCCTACGGCCGATGAGCTTCAGAAGATTGTTGTCCGAAGCCTGAACGCCGATGGACAGGCGGTTGACGCCCTCCTCGCGCAAGAGCTTCAGAGCGTTGAGGCTGATGCTGTCCGGGTTCACCTCAATAGTGACCTCCGCGTCAAGCCTGACGTTGCCGTTGAGCTTGAGGGCGTTGAATATCTCGATGATGCGGTCTGCGCCGTAGAAGCTGGGCGTGCCGCCGCCGAAATATATGGAATCGACCTCGTAGTTCTTTATCGACTTCGCCGACTCGTCCAGATGCGCGTGCAGCGCTTTGTGATACTCCGGCATCAGATGCTCGCAGCCCGCGAGCGAATAGAAGTCGCAGTAGCTGCATTTGCTGGCGCAGAAGGGTATGTGTATATATATTCCCAGACGTCTAGCCATGGTCAGTCTCCGTGATGATTATTTATATCGGGGATTTGCCCCCGGCGGCGTCAGAACAGCTCGCTGACCTCGGCGACGAATTCCGCCGGATCGTCGATCTCGACGCCCGCCATAAGCTCGGCGAGGGAGGCGAGGATCTTTGAAAGCTGCTTTGCCTTGTCCTTGTCGTTTTCGTACGCGTCCTTGAGCGCGGCGAAAGCCTTGTGGTTCGCGTTCAGCTCCAGAACTCTGGTCGCGCGTACCTTGCGCATCTCCTCGCTGGGGCCGTGACGGAAGTATTTCTCCATTTCAAGGGTGATGTTGCCCTCGGTGGTCAGGCAGCAGGGGAGAGTATCAAGCTTGCGGGAGATCTTGACCTTCGCAAGGTCACCGCCGACAGACTGCTGCACGAAGTCAAGGAAGTCCTTGTTCTCGGCGTCGCGCTCGTCAGCCGCCTTCTTCTCCTCCTCGGTCTCGAAGCCGAGGTCTTCGGTGACAACGTTGCAGAACGGATGCCCGTCCTGATCGCGCAGATTCTCAAGCACCATTTCGTCGAGCGGGCTTGTGAGGTATATCAGCTCGTAGCCATGGGCGCGAACCTGATCGCACTGCGGCAGGCTCATCGCGTGCTTGACGGAGTCGGAGCTGGCGAAGTATATCGCCTTCTGGCTCTCCGGCATGTTCTCGACATACTCCTTGAGCGTTATCTGATGCTCCTCGGAGGTGTAGAACACCAGCAGATCGCGCAGGAAGTCTTTGTAGCGGCCATACTCGTCGCACACGCCGCACTTGATATCGGTGCCGAAGTTGCGGAAGAACTCCTCGTACTTCGGGCGGTCATCCTTCATCAGCTTTTCAAGCTCGCCCTTGATCTTCTTCTCAAGGTTCTGGCCGATGACGCGCAGCTGGCGGTCATGCTGGAGAATTTCACGGGAGATGTTCAGCGACAGGTCGGGCGAATCGACAACGCCCTTGACGAAGTCAAAGTAATCGTGCACGAGCTTGTCGCACTTTTCCATTATCATAACGCCGTTGGAGTAGAGCGTTATGCCGGCCTTGCGGTCGCCGGTGTAGCCCGCGGAGCTGCCCTCGCCGGGGACGAACAGCAGCGCTTTGTAGGACACGGTGCCCTCGGCGTTGACGCGGATGAGGGCGCAGGGATCCTTCTGCTCGTGGTTCTTTTCTTTATAGAAGGCGATGCAGTCGTCGTCCGTCACCTCGCTGCGGCTGCGCTGCCAGATGGGAACCATGCTGTTTATCGTCTCGTTCTCGGTGACGATGCGGTAGTCGTACTTGGGCTTGCCCTCGTCGTCGGTCTCGCCGGTCTCGAAGCGCTCCTGCCGCTCGACGTCCATCTTTATTGGCCAGCGGACATAGTCGGAGTATTTCTTGACCAGCGCCTTGATCTTCCAAGTTTCGAGATAGGTGCCGTACAGCTCCTCGTCGGTGTCGGCCTTGATGTGCATGATGACGTCGGTGCCGGCGCTGTCGCGCTCACACGGGGTGACGGTGTAGCCGTCCGCGCCGGTGCTTTCCCACATGACGCCCTGCTCCTCGCCGTACTTGCGGGTGATGACCGTGACCTTGTCGGCGACCATGAAGGCGGAGTAGAAGCCGACGCCGAACTGGCCGATGATGGAGATGTCCTCGCCCTCGGCCTGCTCGCTGTCAAGCTCGCTTTTAAACTTGTAGGAGCCGCTCTTGGCGATGACGCCGAGGTTGTTCTCGGCCTCCTCCTGAGTCATGCCAATGCCGTTGTCGCGCACGGTGATGGTGCGCTCGTTCTTGTCGACGATGATGTCGATGTGGTAGTCGGAGCGGTTAAGGCCGACCTTATCGTCCGTCAGCGACAGGTAGCAGAGCTTGTCGATGGCGTCGGACGCGTTGGAGATTATCTCGCGCAGGAAGATTTCCTTATTGGTGTAAATAGAGTTGATCATCAGGTCAAGCAGACGCTTGGATTCTGCCTTGAACTGTTTCTTTCCCATAGTTTCGGTGCCTCCAGTAACTATAATTTCAGTAATTTATAATTATAGCACAAATACAAATAATTTCAACAATTCTTGCAGAGCGGGATTTTAATTTTTCTTAAGTCTTGCGGAAGGGCGAAGCATGGAGTAAACTGGTGGGGATGGTACGCGGGGGTGGGTACTTGGCACTACCCCTCGGCGCCCCTTCTAGGGGAGCTGTCGACCCGCGGCCGACTGAGGGGTTGCCGGACTTTGGGCTATTGCCAATAGGCAAAAGAGAAGGCGATGTAAAGAAAACCCCTGTCATTCCCCCTAAAGGGACTAGGCGGCAAATCAATGAATCGTGGTATGCCGCCGTCGCGAGACCAGTGACCGATGTCACTGGTCGTGGGAATCCGTTTTTTTGGACGGCAGTATGTTTTCGTATGGCGTAAGGGAGAACGGATTGCCACGTCGCTTCGCTCCTCGCAATGACAGTGTAATTTAATTCGGTTCTCTCTTTTCTACGCTGTTTCAGACTTAGACGATTGCTATTGAGCAAACACCGCAACAACCACAACAATGGAGGTATTATATTAATGTATGAAGAGATCACCGCTCAGGCGCGGCAGGCCGTGACTGAGCTTGTCGACGCCGCCGGACTGCGCGCGGGCGAGCTGCTGGTCGTCGGCTGCTCGTCGAGCGAGATGGTCGGCGCGCGCATCGGCAAAGGCTCAAGCATGGAGGCGGCGCAGGCTGCGCTGGACGGAATATGGCCGGTCGTGCGGGAGCGAGGGATATATCTCGCCGCGCAGTGCTGCGAGCATCTCAACCGCGCGCTGATACTAGACGAAGCGGCGGCGGAAAAGTTCGGCTATGAAATCGTCAACGTCCGCCCGTGGGCACACGCGGGCGGCTCATTCGCGACCGCGCTGTGGGAGCGGCTGGAGCGCCCCGCGGCGGTCGAGCACATCCGCGCCAAGGCCGGGGTAGACATCGGCGGCACGCTCATCGGGATGCACCTGAAAGAAGTCGCGGTGCCGGTGCGGCTGAGCATATCGCGCATCGGCGAAGCGCCGATAATCTGCGCGCGTACACGCCCGCGCTTTATCGGCGGCGAACGCGCCCGGTATCAGGACGAGCTGAGGTGACGCCATGGAAAAAATAATTGAAGCCGAAGTGCTCGGCAGGCCGATAGAGGTAAGCGCGGGATGGCGCGGGCGCGATCTGCTCGTCACGGTGACGGGCGGTGACGCGGCGCATATCGGCAGCGTTTCGGTGTGCCGGATGCAGAACGGCGGCGCGGTCATGGAGAAAATCGTCCTGCCCACGCACCGCGATGACGTCGTGGGAGACAGCTTCGCGCAGGCGCTGGCGCAGAAGCTCGGAACGACCGTATGCGTTGTGAGCGGGATTCATTTTGACGGCGCGTCAAAACAGGATATAGCAGAAATTGTGAATTCGACAAATAAAATGCTTGCACAGCTTCTGGAGCATTTCAATTGACAAATCGGCGGATTTACGGCAAAATTGGAGCAAAATGAAAAGAGCCTTTGACGGCTGAATTAATTTTGCTCCCTTTTTCTGTGCGAAAGCGGCGTGAAGCACACAAATTTATGTCAAAACTGCACAAAATATTTATGCGAAATTGTTGAAAAAGCAGAAACTTGCGCTACTGACGTTTTGAAGGCAAAAACGCCGGAAATGTCCCACAATGCCGCCGAAGCCTATGCTAGACTTTTTATCAGAACGGGGCTCCACCCCGAAAATAGAAAATCAGAAAAAGGAGAGATCATAGGAAATGAAAAACGATAAGGTCAAAAAATGGATATACCTTATTCTCATCTTCGGCGCATTCTTCATCCTGCGCAACTTCGTTCCGAGCGGCCTTGATCAGGCCGGATGGGACGGCTTCCTTGTCCTGTTCGTCGCAGTTCTGCTGTGGCTGACAGAGGCAGTCCCCATGGCCGTGACGGCAGTGTTCGTGCTGTTCTTCGGCGCGTGGGTCGGGTTTGAGAAAGAGGCGAACATCCTCGCAAACTTCGCTTCCACCGGCCCCTTCTTCCTGCTCGCCGCAATGGTCATCGGCCAGATCTTCACCAAGGTCGGCCTTGGCCGCAGAATCTCGCTCTACATCCTGCCGATGTTCGGCAACAAGGCGAAAGCGGTTCTGCTCGCAATTATGATGGGCACCTGCGTCGTGTCCATGTTCCTCGCAGACATTCCCACCGCGCTGGTGTTCTTCGGCCTGTGTATGCCCATCCTTGAGCAGAACGGCTGCGAGCCCGGCAAGTCCAAGTTCGGCAAGGCCGTTATGCTCGGCATCCCCGTCGGCGCTGCGATAGGCGGCATCGGCACCCCCGCCGGCAGCGGCATGAACGCCGTCACCATGTCCCTGCTCAAGAACATCTGCGGCGTTGAGATAAGCTTCGGCCAGTGGTCGCTCATCGGCGTGCCCGTGGCTCTGATAAGCATAGTCCTCGCATGGCTCATCCTCTGCTGGCTCTACAAGCCCGAAATCGAAGTCGTCAAGGGTCTTGACGACCTGAAGGCCGACCGCAAGAACGTCGGCCCGCTCCGCGGCGACGAGCTGAAGTTCACGATCGTATTTACGATCATGGTCGTGCTGTGGTTCATCCCCAAGCAGACCGGCATCGACATGTACATGACTGCATGGGGCGGCATCTTCATCATGTCCCTGCCCGGCATGAATCTGGTTGACTGGAAGGAAGCCAGCACCAAGATCGACTGGTCCGCGTTCCTCATCTGCGGCGCTGCTACCGCGCTTGCGACCGTCGTCGCAAACCTCGGCACCGGCGCATGGCTCAGCGGCATCCTCGCCGACCTGTTCCTGTCCAAGGTCGCAGGCATGGGCATCCTCGTGCTGCTGCTTGTCATCAACCTTATGATGGCCGTCGGCCATTACCCGATGCCTCAGGGCGTCTCTCTGGCGGGTCTGTGCCTGCCCGTTGTCGGTGCGCTGGCTGTCAACCTCGGTCTTAACCCGATCGTCGTCTGCCTGCCCGTCTGCATGTCCACCAGCATGCTGCTGCTCGTTCCCATCGACCCGACCTGCTTCACTACCATTTCCGGCGGCTACTGGAAGATCAAAGACATGATGAGCTCCGGTATCCTTATCACTCTCGGCTACATCATAGTCAGCTCCGCGTGGATCGCGGTCATCGCTGCAACCGGCGCTCTCGGCTGATATTATTCCTCGAAAACTTGTCTGCCGGGCGGAAGCCCCGTCCGGCAGATTGATAAAAAAGGAGATAAACAGATATGGCGATACTTGACGATGCTGATTACATGATCCTTGAGATACTCCAGAAGGACGGAAGGATAACCTTCTCCGATCTGGCGGATCAGGTGAATCTGTCGCGTTCGGCGGTGCGCGAGCGCATCAAGAACATGGAGGACAGCGGCATAATCCGCGGCTTCACGGCGATAATCGACGCGAAAGCCTATGAGAAATTCGCAAGCGTCTATATGGACATCGAGGTCGAGCCGATGAAGCTCAAGCATGTCGCGCAGGATCTGATGAAGCTCAAGGAGATTGCGATAGTCTCGCAGCATACCGGTTCCGCCGGGCTGCACGTACATGCGTATATCGATAGTGTTGACAAGGTGTCAAAGTATCTGGAAGAAAATATATACACCATAGACGGAGTCCGGGGAGTGCATTTTGAGCTCCTCGTCCACCAGTACAAGACCACCGCCTATTTAGCAAGATATTCAGAGTAAGATGTCAGAAGAAAAGAATGTTATCCACAAAAAAGGAGGACAAAACTGTCATGTGGGAATTCAGATTCTATTCCCGCGGCGGTCAGGGCGCAGTTACCGCTGCCAAGATACTGACCAACGCCGCCATCATTGAGGGCAAGTTCGCTCAGGCCATCCCCTCGTATGGTCAGGAACGCAAGGGCGCTCCGATCTACACCTACGGCCGCATCTCCGATGAGCCTATCGAAGTAAAGAGCTACGTCTACCGTCCGAACTGCGTCATCTGCTTCGACACCAGCCTTGCTGAGGTCGGCATTGACATCACCGAGGGCATCCGCCCCGGCTGCACCCTCGTCGTAAACTCCCCCGTGCCTGTATACGAGGACGTTTTCGGTAAGGTCTGCTACATAGACGCCGACAAGCTCACCCATGAGATACTCGGCGAGGTTCCGCCCAATGTGGCGATGCTCGGCGCGCTTGCAAAGGCGACGGGCTGTGTCTCCATCGACAGTCTCATTCAGGCTGTTAAGCTCAAAATTCCGGGAAAGGCTGGTGAAAATAATGCAAAAGCTTGTGCAGCAGCGTATGAAAATGCTTGAGGGTATGCCTCAGCTCATAGGCCCCATGTCCGTTAAAATTTCCGACGTGCCCACCGGCACATGGCGTTATCACCGTCCGGTCATCCGCCAAGACGACTGCGTTAAGTGCGGCATCTGCGCGGAGTACTGTCCGTGCGGCGTTATTGAGAAGATCGACAACAAGATGGTCATTGATTATACATACTGCAAGGGCTGCGGCATCTGCACCGCCGAGTGCCCCAGAAAGGCCATCGACTTTGTGCTTGAAGCAGACTGTGTAAAGGAGGGCAAATAATTATGGGTGTTATCAAGGCTCTTGACGGCAATGCCGCTATTGCCCATGGCGTCATGCGCTCCAAGGTTCAGCTTGTCGCAGCGTACCCTATCACTCCGCAGACTCCTATCGTTGAGACTATCGCATCCCTGATAGACAAGAAGGAGTATGCCGCTACATACATCACCGCCGAGTCCGAGCACTCTGCGATAAGCGCCGTTGTTGGTGCGGCGTCCACGGGCGTCCGTACCTTCACCGCGAGCGCGTCCCACGGCCTTGCGCTTATGCATGAGCTGACCGGCACCTGCTCCGCGTCCAGACTGCCCGCCGTCATGGCGGTCGTCAGCCGCGCCATCCCCGGCCCCATGGCTCTCTGGTGCGACCACTCCGACATTATGACCCAGCGCGATCAGGGCTGGATCCAGATATTCGCAAAGAGCCCTCAGGAGGCTCTTGACTTCACGATGATCGCCTACCGCGTAAGCGAGGACGAGCGCGTTCTCATCCCGACGATGGTCGACATCGACGGATTCTTCTGCTCTCACCTGACCGAGCCTGTCAACGTCCCGACCGAGGAAGAAGCGGAGCGCTTCGTCAAGGAGTTCAAGCCCGTCAACGCGCATCTGGACACCGACTTCCCCTACGCGATGAACAACCTCACCTCTCCCGCAATATTCACCGAGATCAAGCGTTCTCAGGATCTCGGAATGCGCGCCGCCGCGGGCGTTCTGGACGAGCGCTTCGAGGAGTTCGGCGAGCTGTTCGGCAGAAAGTACGGCCGCATCATGTGCGACCATGTTGAGGGCGCGGATACCGTCGTTCTCTGCATGGGCTCCATGTCCGGCACCGCGAAGCACGTCGTCGAGGAGATGCGCGCCGCCGGCCGCAAGGTCGGCATCTGCCGCGTCGTCGCCTTCCGCCCGTTCCCGACCAAGGAGGTCGCCGAGGCGATCAAGGGCGCGAAGAACATCGCCGTCATCGACCGTGTTTCCGCTATGGGCTCCTTCGGCCCGCTCTATGAAGAAGTGCTCGCCGCAATGAACTACGGCGGCATCAAGGCCAACGCATACAGCTTCGTCGCCGGCCTCGGCGGACGCGATATCTGGGAACAGACCATCGAGAACGTCATCGACAAGGCGGAGGAGCTTGGCGCAAAGCAGGAGACCTGCCAAGCGCCCATCTGGATAGACCTTAAAGAAGAGGAGGTAGTTTACAATGCCTGAACTCGATCTCGTAAGTAAAGGAATGACTACCTGTCAGGGCTGTGCGATGGAGCTTATCGCAAGATCCGCTCTGGAGGTTCTCGGTCCCAAGACCATAACCATGACCCCGCCCAGCTGCTCGGCCATCATCACCGGCAACGGCGACGAGACCGGCTGGGGCATCCCCTGCGTGCAGACCGTCCTGATGAGCCTGCCCGCGTTCGCCTCCGGTGTTTCCGAGGCACTGAAGATTCAGGGCAAGAACGACGTCAACGTCATGGGCTACGCCGGCGACGGCGGCACCTTTGATATCGGCTTTCAGGCTCTGTCCGGCGCTATCGAGCGCGGCCACAAGGCGATATACATCTGCTGCAACAACGAAGCGTACATGAACACCGGCGGACAGCGCTCCAGCGCAACCACCCTCGGCGCAACCACCAAGACCACCCCGACCGGCAAAAAGGAAGTAAGCAAGAACATCGACTTCATGCTGCTGCACACTCCGCTTGCGTATCAGGCTACCGCGTCCGTCGGCGACATCAAGGACTTCAAGCGCAAGGTTGCAAAGGCCGCTACCAAGGACGGCCCCTGCTTCATCCATGTTATGAGCCCCTGCCCCTCCGGCTGGAAGTTCCCGACCGACCAGACCATCCAGATCGCAAAGAAGGCCATCAAGAGCGGCATGTGGCTGCTCTGGGAGCGCGAGGGCGGCAAGATCACCATCAACCGCAAGCCCACCGATTTCGGCGCTATCCCAGAGTATCTTCACAGTCAGCACCGCTTCGACCGCCTCACCGACGAGCTGACCCAGCGCATCATAAGCGACGCGAGGGCGCGCTACGACACGCTGCTCAAGCTCTCCGAGCTGGAGATCGTCTAAGCGGCAAACAAACGGCGCAGGCTGCCGCTGAAAGCAGTCTGCGCCCGAACCATATATCACACGGAGGAACAATATGGCAAACATCATTACTGCCGCCGAGGCCGCCGACCTGATAAAGGACGGAATGACTCTCGGCGTGAGCGGCTTCGGCGCGTTTGCGTCCCCCGACTGCATCATGGAAGCCATGAGCCGCAAGTTCAGAGAACAGAATACCCCGCGCGACCTGACCATCGTCTCCGGCGTCGCCCCCGGCGACTTCGTGGAGGATGGATGCGGCCTTTCCAAGATCAAGGACGATGGCATCATAAAGACCCTTATCGCATCTCATCTGCGCATGTCTCCGGCGATAGGCAGAGCGTGCAGCGAGAATAAGATAGCGGCGTTCTCCATGCCGCTCGGAGTGTACGGCCAGCTGCTGTCCGCCATCGGCAGCAAGCGCCCCGGTATAATCACCCATGTCGGGCTCAACACCTACGCAGACCCCCGTCAGGACGGCTGCAAGATGAACGAGCTTGCCAAGGCCGACGGCCGCGACATAGTGGAGCTTATAAACGTCTCCGGCAAGGACTACCTTTTCTATAAGGCCTTCCATATCGACGCCTGCATCCTCCACGCAAGCTATGCCGACACCGACGGCAACATCTCCCTCCAGAACGAGCCGGTGCACGGCGATCTGCTGGAGCTGGCGCTGGCGGTGCACAATAACGGCGGCACAGTCATCGTCGAAGTCAATTCCATCTGCGAGCCGGGCGCGCTCGACCCGCGTCATGTGCTCATCCACAAGTCCTGTGTTGACTATATCGTCAAGGCCGAGGGCGAGAACAATATAGCGCTTGAGTACCATCCGGAGATGGTCGGCGATATCCGCGGCCTCGCGGGAGACGTCGCCCCGCTGCCCTTCACCTATAAAAAGGTCATAGCGAGAAGAGCCGCAATGGAGCTTAAAAAGGGCGCGCTTGTGAACCTCGGCATCGGCATCCCCGCAAGCGTTGCAAACGTTGCGAACGAAGAGGGACTCAGCCGCGACGTCACCCTCTCTCTGGAGACCGGCGTTTTCGGCGGTGTGCCGCTGGACGGCCCGCTCTTCGGCGCGGCGGTCAACCCCGACTCCATCTCCCGCTCCGCGGACACCTTCGCACTCTACGACGGCGGCGGCCTTGACATGACCGTGCTCGGCTGTGCGGAGATAGACGCCACAGGCAACGTGAATGTTTCCAAGTTCTCCGGCCGCTGCGTCGGCCCCGGCGGCTTTGTCAACATTTCGCAGAACACCCCGAAGATATGCTTCGCCTTCGCCTTCAACTCCGGCAAGTGCGACATCGCCATCGAGGACGGCAAGCTTGTCATCCGCCATGACGGCAAGCCCGGCAAGTTCATCCCCAAGTGCGATCATATCACCTTCTCCTCGCAGTTCGCGCAGGACACCGATCAGGAGGTTATGTTCATAACCGAGCGCGCAGTGTTCAGCCTTGTCAACAGAAAAATGATCCTCACCGAGATCGCCCCCGGCGTCGACCTGCAGAAGGACATTCTTGATAACATGGGCTTCGTGCCCGAAATATCTCCGAGCCTGAAGCTTATGGATGAGAGACTTTTCAGACCGGAGAAAATGGGACTTGAGTTCTGATATGAAGAAGATCATCGTTGGCATCAGCGCCGCAGACGGCGTGCAGATCGGCGTCAGGCTGCTGAAACTCCTGCGGGAGACGCCTGAGGTGGAGACCCATCTGGTTATGAGCCGCAATACGGACACAAATCTCAGGCTTGAACTCGGCATGAGCCGCGCCGAGGCGGAAGCGCTGGCCGACGTCTGCTATCAGCCGGAGGATCTGGCGGCGGCGATTTCCAGCGGATCGTTTTACACCGACGGCATGATCGTCGCGCAGTGCAGCATGAAGACCCTCTCCGCCATCGCAAACGGGTATTCCGATTCGCTGCTGACGCGCGCGGCGGACGTGTGCATCAAGGAGTGCCGCAAGGTGGTGCTTATGCCGCGCGAAATGCCGCTCAGCCGCATACATCTGCGCAACATGAGCCTTGCGGCAGAAGCCGGGTGCGTGATCGTTCCCCCGATGCTGACCTTCTATAACGGCAGCAGAAGCGTGGAGGAAATGGTGGATCACGCGCTGGGCAAGGCGCTGATGCAGTTTGGTATCACGCCGTCCGGCTTCAGAAGCTGGCAGGGCGGCGACAGCATTTCACAGGAGAACAACTTATAATGGATTTGAAAGATTGCCTGAAAAAAATGGATGAGGCCGGCAGACTTGCGCACGTCCGCACCGAGGTGGACGCGGTGCACGAGCTGTCCGGCGTGGCCGCAAAGCTAGACGGCGGCAAAGCGCTGGTTTTCGACAATGTGAAGGGCTACGACTACCCGGTCTCGACCGGTATGTGGTGGAACCGCGAGAACGTCGCCGCAATATTTGACCGCAGTGTGGACGAGCTGCCGCCACTGTTCGCCGCGGCTGTCGGCTCCCTGCGCTCAAACCCCATTGCGCCCGTCGTCGTTGACGATGCGCCCGCGCAGCAGGTGGTCATGCCGGAGGTCGATCTGGGGCGCATCCCCGTGCCAACTCATGCGCTGAAGGACGGCGGCCCGTATTTCTCAAACTGCATCATCGTCGCCAAAGACCCGGATACCGGCGTGAGGAATACGTCTATCCACCGGCTCATGGTCACCGGCAAGGACCGCCTTGGCCTGCTGATGGACATGGGACGGCACCTGAGAAATTACTATGAGCGCGCCGAGACGAGGGGCGAACCGCTGGAGATAACCATCAATAACGGTCTGCACCCGGCGTACTTCGTCGCCGCGACGACGCCCAGCTCCGCCGCGCCTATCGACGTGGACGAGCTTGCAGTCGCGTCCTATCTGCTGGGCGAGCCTGCCCGGATTTGCCGCAGCAAGACCGTCGGCGTCGAGGGACTGGCTGACGCGCAGATGATAATGGAGGCCGAGATACTCCCGCATGTGCGCGAGCCGGAAGGCCCCTTCGGCGAGGTCAGCGGCTATTACGCAACCCGCGCCGACCGCTGGGTCGTGCACGTGAAGGCGATAACCATGCAGAAGGATCCCGTGATCCATATGCTGCACCCCGGCCGCGAGGTCTGGAACGGACAGGGACTGAGCGTTGAGTCAAACCTCTTCCAGACTATCGGCAAGCAGGTTCCGGGGCTGAAGAAGGTATACATGACTCCCGGCGGAAGCCACTATCATGTCATCCTCCAGATAGACCCGCCCAACAACGGCATGGCAAAAAACGCGATACTCGCGGCGTTTGCGGCCTTCCCCGACCTGCAGATGGTCACGGCGGTCAACAGCGATATCGACATCTATGACCCGGAGCAGGTGGAGCGTGCGATGGTCACGCGCTGTGACCCGGCGAAGGATATCGTCATAGTCCCCGGCGCGTTCGGCCATGAGCTGAACCCCGTCGTGAAGGACAACATCGCGGCGAAGATGGGCTTTGACTGCACCTATCCCGTGCCGAAGCCTGAGTCCTATACGCTTGTCAGCTTCAAGGACGTCGATATCAGAAAATATGAAGTAATCTGACGGAAGCTTTTCACTCCTAATCTCCTTATAAAATCCCGCCCCATGCGCAAGCATGGAGCGGGATAACGTTTTTGCAATATTTACAGCTCTTCAAGTTCCTTCTGCCAGACGGCGGCGCAGGCGTCGCTCGGCATACGCCAGTCGCCGCGCGGCGAGAGCGTTACGGAACCGACCTTGGGGCCGTCGGGCAGACAGCTGCGCTTGAACTGCTGCATGAAGAAGCGCCGATAGAAATTCTTCAGCCACTTCAGCAGCTCCGCCTCGCTGTACTTGCCGCCGAGGGCGGCCTTCGCAAGCCGGTATATCTTCGCCGGGCCGAAGCCGAAGCGGAGAACATAGTACAGATAGAAGTCGTGCAGTTCGTAGGGGCCGACGAGGTCTTCGGTCTTCTGCGCGATCTCACCGTTATCCGCCGCGGGCAACAGCTCCGGGCTGACGGGGGTGTCCAGTATGTCGACCAGCACCTCACGCAGTGCGGCACTCTCCGCCGTGTCCGCCTCGTATTGCACGATGTGGCGCACGAGCGTCTTCGGCACACCGGCGTTCACGCCGTACATGCTCATATGATCGCCGTTGTAGGTCGCCCAGCCGAGCGCAAGCTCGCTCAGGTCTCCCGTGCCGACGACGAGGCCGCCTGTGAGGTTCGCTATATCCATCAGCTCTAGCGTCCGGACGCGAGCCTGACAATTTTCATAAGTCACGTCGAGCGTGTTCGGATCCTGCCCGATATCGTCAAAGTGGCTCAGAACGGTGTTGGCGATGCGTACCTCGCGGAAGCTGACGCCAAGCCCATTGCAGAGAATTTCCGCGTTCGAGCGCGTACGCTTCGTGGTGCCGAAGCAGGGCATCGTGACGGCCAGCACGTCCGACGCGGGGCGGCCGAGCCGCTTCATCGCCCGCACGGCGACAAGCAGCGCAAGGCAGCTGTCAAGCCCGCCGGATATGCCGATGACGGCGGTTTTCGCGTGCGCGTGCTCCAGCCGCTTCGCAAGCCCGTCGGCCTGAATATTCAGAATCAGCGCGCAGCGCTCCGCTCTCGTGGCCATGTCCGCAGGGACAAAGGGGGCGGGGGAGATGTAGCGCGTCAGTTTGACCTCGCGCAGCGGCATGTGGAACTCGACGACCGTGTAGCCCGCGGTCTCGGGTCTGAACGTGGTGTTGCGGCAGCGCTCGGACAGCATGCGGCCGAGGTCAAGCTCGGTGCAGGCGTAAGCCTTGCCGAAGGGCTTCGACTCGGCGAGCAGGGAGCCGTTTTCGCAGATGAGATCGTGCGCGGCAAAGCTCATGTCGGTGGTGGATTCGCCGTGCCCGGCGTCGGCATAGATATAGGCGCACAGGAGGCGCGCCGACTGCTGGCTCACGAGCGCGCGGCGGTATTCGGCCTTGCCGACCGTCTCGTCGCTCGCGGAGAGATTGGCGATGACCGTTGCCCCGGCGAGCGCGTGATGTGTGCTGGGGGGCAGCGCCGCCCAAAGATCCTCGCAAAGCTCCACGCCGAGAGTGAATTCCGGCATCTCCGCGCATCGGAAAAGAAGCTTCGTGCCGAAGGGCACGTCCGCCCCGGCGAAGCGTATCGTGCGCAGTGCGTCGGGCGCGGGATTATAATGGCGCAGTTCGTAGAACTCGCCGTAGTTCGGTAGAAAGGTTTTGGGGACAAGGCCGAGCAGACGCCCGCCGTGCACCACCGCCGCGCAGTTATAGAGCTTGCCGTCCACCGCGACAGGCAGCCCAACGACGGACACCAGCTCAAGCTCCGCGCTGGCCGCGATTATCTCCTTCAGCGAAGCTTCGGCGGCGCGCTGAAGCGGCTGCTGCAAAAACAGATCGCTGCAAGTGTAGCCGGTCAGACCCAGTTCGGGGAACACGGCGAGCTGCACGCCGTCGCCGCCGGCGCGGCGCATGGCCGCTATTGTGGCTTCCGTATTGTACGCGCAGTCCGCCACGCGAAGCGACGGAGACAGAGCGCAGGCCTTTATAAAGCCGTGTATCATAAGTCGATCACCCTTTGCGTTTAAGTTCGGCGCTGCGCGGAAAATCCCGGCGGAGCCGCTGCGGAAAGATACTATTAAAAAAACCTCGTCAATAAGACGAGGTTTTGGTGGAGACGGAGGGATTCGAACCCTTGACCTTACGGATGCGAACCGTACGCTCTCCCAACTGAGCTACGCCCCCGGATTCAAGCTTAATCATTATAACACATATTTTTAATTTGTAAAGAAAAATATTGATTATTTTTTTGAAATGTGCTAGAGTATTGAGCGTGGCTTTTGACAAGGCTGCACTAGTCGGGGAGCCAGCGGTGCCCTGTAACCTGCAATCCGCTACAGCAGGGATGAATTCCAGACTGAGGATATGTTCTGTGTCGTCTGACCCCGGTAAGCAGCGTTGACGATCCGGTCTTGCGCAACGGGAACCCGTGAACCATGTCAGGCGGGGAACCGAGCAGCATTAAGCGGTGCTTTCCGTGTGCCGCGAGGGCGCCGGATCCGAGCCGGCTGCCGGCGTAACGGGCATATCGCATTTTTCGAGGTCTGGTGTGCAGTCTTGTCAAGAGCCATCAATATTATATATAGTAAGGATAGTAAGGGGTGAGGAGAGAATGTATCAGGCGCTGTACCGCAAATGGCGGCCGCAGACCTTTGATCAGGTCGTCGGACAAAAGCACATAACCGAGACGCTGAAAAATCAGGTAATGACCGGACGGCTCTCCCACGCTTACATCTTCATCGGTACGCGCGGCACCGGCAAGACCACCTGCGCGCGCATCCTCGCCCGCGCGGTGAACTGCGAGCATCCGGTGAACGGAAGCCCCTGCGGCGTCTGCCCCGCCTGCCGCGGCATCGCGGACGGGTCGATACTCGACGTGGTGGAGCTGGACGCGGCGTCCAACAACGGCGTTGACAATGTCCGCGCACTGCGGGACGAGGCCGTGTTCTCCCCGGCAGCCGTGAAAAAGCGCGTGTACATCATCGACGAGGTGCACATGCTCTCGACCCCGGCCTTCAACGCCCTGCTCAAGATCCTTGAGGAGCCGCCGGAGCACCTGATGTTCATCCTCGCAACGACGGAGCTTCAGAAAGTTCCCGCCACGATACTTTCCCGCTGCCAGCGGCACAGCTTCAAGCGGCTTGACAGCTCGGTGATCGCGGAGTATCTTGAATATATTGCCTCGCAGGAGCACATGAAGCTCACGCATGAGGCGGCGGAGATAATCGCCCGCCTTGCAGACGGCGGAGTGCGCGACGCGCTGACATTGCTGGATCAGTGCTCGGCGAGCGGGAATATCGATGTTGAGGCCGTGTATTCGGCCATGGGACTTGCGGGCAATCTCCGCATCGCGGAGCTGCTTGACAATATAATCGGCGGCGATACTGCCGCAGCGCTCAGGAGCTTTGACGCGCTGTGGATGGACGGTAAGGATCCCGCCACGCTGCTCGGCGAGCTGAACGGCCTGATGCGCGACGTGCTGATGACGCAGGTCGCCCCCAAGGGCGGCGCTAATCTGCTCTCCGGCGGGTACAGCGGCGCACAGCTCAAGCAGTTTTCGCAGAGCATGACGTGCGAAGAGCTGCTGTGCGCGATGGACACCGTGCAGGGCGCGGCCGCGCAGATGCGCGACGGGCGCAACCCGAAGCTTGCGGCGGAGCTGTGCTTGGTGTCGCTGTGCGACAATACGCTCGGCGAGAGTATCCCCGCGCTGAGGGCGAGAATATCGCGGCTTGAAGAGCGGGTGAAAAACGGCGTCATCGGCGTTATCGACTCCGCCCCAGCGCAAGCCCCGGCAGCGGAGCCGGAGCGCGAACCGGAACCCGAACGCCGGAACTACCCGGAATACAGCGACTATGACGCGCCGCCGGTTCCCGGCGACGAGCTTGACCCGGCGCAGTTTGCTGAGGAGCAGCCGGAGGACAGCTTCCTGCGCGGCAGGGAGACAGCGAAGCCGGAGCCTCCGCGGGAGCCGGAACGCGCCCCCGCCGCGCCCGCGCCTGCGGACGGCAAGCTGTGGAGCGCGGTCTGCGCCGCCGTTATGGACAAGATGCCGTTTGACGTGCGCGGTTATCTCGGCGATGAGAGCAAGGTCTGCGCTGCTGTTGAAGGCAATGTGCTGAGGGTCGAGGTCGTTCCGGGCTTCGTGTACGGCAGAGTGAATAAGCCCGACATTATCCAGCGTTTTTCGGACGCCGCGCGCAGTATATCCGGGCGCGAGATGCGCGTACTGCTGACGGAGCTGAAGCCGAAGCCGCGGCAGCAGCGCAGTCTCGAAGAGCTCAAGCAGTTCGAAGAGGTCAAATTTATATAAAAACAAAATTTTTGGAGGAATATACTATGGCAAAAGGCGGATTCCGCGGCGGTTATCCCGGCGGCAACCAGATGAACATGATGAAGCAGGCGCAGAAGATGCAGCAGGACTTCCTGAAGATGCAGCAGGAGCTGGAGTCCACGAGATTCGAGTTCACGTCCGGCGGCGGCGCGGTCAAGGCCGTCATCCTCGGCACCCGTCAGCTTGAGAGCATCGAGATCAAGCCTGAGGTCGTCGATCCGGAAGACGTCGACATGCTTCAGGATCTCATCCTCACTGCGGTCAACGGCGCGCTCAAGAGCTGTGACGATCAGACCAACGCGGCCATGGCCAAGCTTCAGGGCGGCCTCGGCGGCTTTCCCGGCCTTTTCTGAGATATTGAAATATAAAGGCAGACACCGCACAGGTATCATGCGGGGCTGCCCAGACTACGCCGGACAGGAGAAATTCTGTCCGGAGATTTATATTTTAAGGAATTACCAGCGAATTACCAGTATTTTTCGGAGGATATCTATGAACACAGCGTGGACTGACAAAGTTGATTTGAATATGCCTCTGCCGGAATACCCGCGCCCGCAGCTTGTGCGCCGCGCATGGCTGAATTTGAACGGCCCGTGGGAGTACGCCATCACCACCTCGGCGCGGCATCCCAAGGAGTTTGAAGGACAGATAATCGTCCCGTTCTCGCCGGAAAGCGAGCTGTCGGGCGTGAACCGCAGTCTGAAGGCCGGGGAGTACCTCTGGTACCGGCGCGACATCGCGCTGCCGCAGGAGTTTGCGGGCAAGCGCGTCATTCTGAACTTCGGCGCGGTCGACCAGTGCGCGACGGTATGGGTGAACTCTATGCAGGTCGTGAGCCATATCGGCGGCTACCTGCCATTCTCGGCGGACGTCACCGACGCCGTAGAGGACGGCCGTATGCTCATCACCGTCCGCGTCACGGACGATACCGACCGCAGCTTCCACAGCCGCGGCAAGCAGAAGACCCGCCGCGGCGGCATATGGTATACCCCGCAGAGCGGCATCTGGCAGACCGTGTGGCTTGAGGCGGTGCCGGAGTCTTACGTCAAGAATCTTCGCATAACGCCCGATTTCGACGGTGCGGCTGTTGACATTTCGGCGGAGATTGTGGGAGATGAGGACGCGTACGCGCATTTCGGCGGGGAGTCGTATCTGCTGCCGGCGCGCATCCCGGTGCCGGATTTCGAGCCGTGGTCGCCGGAGCATCCGAAGCTCTACGGCTTCGGCGTCACCTGCGGCGAGGATGAGGTGCAGAGCTACTTTGCCATGCGCAAGTTCTCGGTCGAAAAGGACAAGGACGGCGTGGCGCGCCTGTTTTTGAATAACGAGCCGTACTTCCATAACGGCCTGCTTGATCAGGGCTACTGGCCCGACGGGCTGTACACCGCGCCGACGGACGAGGCGATGATATACGACATCACCACCGCCAAGGCCATGGGCTTCAACATGCTTCGCAAGCATATCAAGGTCGAGCCCCTGCGCTGGTACTATCACTGTGACCGCTGCGGTATGCTCGTCTGGCAGGACATGCCGAACGGCGGCGGAAAGTATAACCCGGTCGTCATCTCCGCGCCGCTCGTGACCGGCATACACCTCAAGGACAGCGCCTACGGACTCTTCGCGCGTACCAGCGCCGAGGGGCGCTCGCAGTACCGCGCGGAGCTTGGCGCGATGGTGCGGCATCTCTATAACTGCCCCTGCATCGCAATGTGGGTGCCGTTCAACGAGGGCTGGGGTCAGTTCGACGCGGCGAAGATCTGCCAGCTCATAAAGGGCATGGACACGACCCGAACCGTCGACCACGCCTCCGGCTGGCACGATCAGGGCATCGGGCAGATAAAGAGCCTGCATGTGTATTTTCGCGAGTATAAGTTCAAGCCGGATAAGCTTGGCCGCGCAGTCGTCCTCTCGGAGTTCGGCGGGTACAATCATGCCGTGCGCAGTCACCGCTTCAACGAGCGCAATTTCGGCTACAAGAGCTTCGAGACCGCAGCTCAGCTCCAGATCGCGCTGGAGGAGCTGTACGGGCAGCAGATAGCCCCCGCCAAGGCGCAGGGACTGTCGGCGGCGGTGTATACGCAGCTCAGCGACGTGGAGGACGAACTCAACGGATTGCTCACATATGACCGCAAGGTGGCTAAAATAGCGCCTGAAGTGATGCGGAATATAGTCAATGTGGGGAAATAGCTGAAAGTGAGATAAGGAAGCCCCATCCCGTCCGCGGGATGGGGCGAGACAATATTATGCTGAAAAAAGCCTATCTTGAGATAAGCAACATATGCAATTTAAGCTGCCGCTTCTGTCCCGGCACGAAGCGCGAGGCGCGGATAATGACGCCCGCGGAGTTTCGCATATTGGCCGCGCGGCTGAGGAAGCACACGGAGTACCTGTACCTGCATCTGATGGGCGAGCCGCTACTGCATCCGCAGCTTGAGGAGCTGCTGGGCATCGCGGCGGAGCTTGGCTTTAAGGTGATAATTACCACGAACGGGACGCTGCTTCCGGAGCGCGGCGCGCTGTTGCTGCAAAGTGCCGCAGTGCATAAGGTGAATGTCTCGCTGCAATCGTTTGAGGGCAACGGCGGGGACGAGCCGGAGGACTACCTGCGCGCCTGCGCGGATTTCGCGGCGGCGGCAGGGGAGAGCGGGAAGCTCTGCGTCCTGCGGCTGTGGAATTCCGGCGGCTTCGAGACGCTGAATCCCCGCATGCGCGCGGAGCTTGCGCGGCGCTTCCCACAGCCGTGGGAGAAGTTCCGGCGCAGTCTGCGCCTTGCGCCGCGGGTGTTTCTGGAGCCGGGGGATATGTTCGATTGGCCGGATATGAGCGCCGAAGAGCTTGGCGAGAATTGCTTCTGCTACGGTTTGCGCGATCAGGTCGGCGTCCTATGTGACGGCACAGTCGTGCCCTGCTGCCTCGACCATGACGGTGACATCCCGCTCGGCAATCTCTTTGAGCGGGAGCTGGACGAGATACTCGCCTCGCCTCGCGCCGGCGCGATACGCGAGGGCTTCTCGCGCCGCCGGGCTGTCGAGGAGCTGTGCCGCCGCTGTGGCTACGCAAGGAGATTTTGACGATGATGGATTATGAGCTTATACGGTCTGACCGGCGCAGTCTGTCGCTATCGGTTCGCGAAGGCAGACCGCTTGTCCGCGCGCCGCGGCGGCTTGCAAAGCGCGAGATAGACCGCTTCGTCGCCGCGCATGAGGACTGGATAAAGGCGCAGCTTGAGCGGGCAAGGCCGATTCAGGCCGAGATAAGTCCGGATGAGGAAAAGCGCCTGAGGAAGGCGGCGCGGGAGTATCTGCCCGGCAGGGTCGAGTATTACGGCAGCCTGATGGGTCTGCGCCCCGCGGGCATAACGATAACCGGCGCAAGGACGCGCTTCGGCAGCTGCAGCAGCAAGCGGAGAATATCGTTCACGTTCCGGCTCATGCAGTACCCGGCGGAAGCGATAGACTATGTCGTCGTCCATGAGCTTGCGCACCTGCGGCATATGAACCATTCGCCGCAGTTCTACGCGCTGATAGAGCAGTACATGCCGGATTATAAATCCCGCCGCGCGCTGTTGAAGTGAACGTGCTGCGCTCTTTCTTTTACCCATTGGCGCTAGTCCAGAACTGGCGACCCCTTTCCCCAGTGTGCGCACTGGGGACTTCCCTTAAAAGGGGCAGCGCTTCGCGGCGATTTATCACCGGATGCCGCTCTCTCACATCTCCGCGTACCCTGCCGCTTTGCCGGACAAGGCGAAGAGCGCGATGAAATTCGGTATCGCCATCAGCCCGTTCAGAAGATCCGCCGCCGCCCAGACGGTGCGCAGCGACACAAGACAGCCGACCGTTATCGCCAGCGAAAAGCACAGCCGATACGGTGCGGCTGCTTTTTCGCCCCAGAGGAACCGGACGCACTGCGTCCCGTACAGCGCCCAGCCGAGCACCGACGTGAACGCAAACAGCAGCAGCGACAGCGCCATAAAGCACGCGGCGGGCGCGGCGGGGATGCAGGTCTCCCAAGCCGAGAGCAGCAGTTCAGCCCCCGGCGAGTTGCCCCATGGGATGCCCACGCCGCTGCACAGTATGGTCAGCGCCGTCGCGGTGCAGATGACTATCGTGTCGGCAAAGACCTCGAATATGCCCCACAGCCCCTGCTCGCCGGGCGAGCGCGCGGCCGCCGAGCCGTGCGCTATCGCGGATGAGCCGAGTCCGGCTTCATTTGAGAACGCGCCGCGCCGCAGTCCCCACTGTATGGCCTGCGCCGTGCCGAAGCCGCCGACACCGGACACGGCGGTACGGGGCGAGAACGCGCCGGCCACGATAGCCCGCAGTGCGCCGGGCAGCGCCTGCGCATGGCAGCACAGCACGAAGAGCGACAGCAGCAGGAACAGCCCCGCCATTGCGGGCACGAGCCGTTCCGCCGCGCGCCCGACTCCCGCCGCCCCGCCGCGCAGGATCAGCCACGCCGTGAGCGTCAGGATGACGCCGAGCCACAGCCGAAGCTGACGCGGGTCAAGCTCCGGGGCGATCCTCTCCGCTGCTCCGGCAACCGCTCCTGCGGCGCTGCTAATCTGCGAAAGATTGCCGATGCCGAAGGCGGAGAGCGCCGCAAGCAGCGCATACATCAGCGCGAGCGGACGGAATTTTTCGCCCAGCGAGCCGATATAATACATCGGCCCGCCCGAATACCCCACGCCGTCGCGCCTGCGCGTCGCAACCGACAGGCTGATTTCCGCAAACTTCACGGCCATCCCCAGCAGAGCCGCCGCCCACATCCAGAACACCGCGCCCGGCCCGCCCATGGCTATGGCCTGCGCCGTGCCGACGATGTTGCCGGTGCCGAGGGTGGAAGCCAGCGCGGTGGATGCCGCCTGCACGGGGCTTACGCCGTCGCCGCGGCCGCCTTTGGTGAGCTGGCGCAGCGAGGCGGGGAACAGCCGCAGCTGCAGAAACCGGCTGCGCAGACTGAGCAGCAGCCCGCACAGCAGCACGCATGGCAGGAATATTCCCGTCCAGACAAGGTCATTGAGTTTATCAAGAATTAATAAAAGCATAACTTAAAAATTATGAAGATTTTCAAAAAGGACTTTATTTTTCGGTTACAATATGGTAACATGTATAATGCGTAACAGAGCCATAAAAATTTATATGGAACAAAATCGTAAAAAATGAGTCTTAATATATGAAGGATCAGGAAAGGATGATGTTGTTATGAAGAAGTTCAGAAGAATAACCACACTGCTGCTGGCCGTCATGCTGATAGCGGCGATGTGTGTCCCCGCGTACGCGGATAACGGGATGACTCGCGCGGTCATCGGCGCAGACCTCAACGAGGATCAGGTCGCGGCGGTGTATCAGGCCTTCGGCGTGGAGCGCGGCAGCTGCATCGAGATGAAGGTCACGAACGCCGAGGAGCGCCAGTACCTTGAGGGCTATGTCGACAGCTCCCTCATCGGCACCCGCTCCATCTCCAGCGTCTATGTCCAGCTCCTCAGCGACGGCAGCGGCATGGATGTCACCACCAGCAATATCACATGGTGCACCCCTGAGATGTACATAAGCGCGCTGGCCACCGCCGGCATCACCGACGCGAAGGTCGTCGTCGCGTCTCCGTTCGAGGTCAGCGGCACCGCCGCCCTCACCGGTGTCTACAAAGCCTATGAGGATATGACCGGCAAGAAGCTGGATGATGTTGCAAAGCTTGTCAGCACTCAGGAACTGACCATCACCGGCGAGCTTGCAAACGAGATCGGCAGCATGGACTCCACCTCCATCGTCAACGACCTCAAACTCATGCTTGACGAGACGAAGAACATGACCGACGATCAAATAAAGCAGGAGATAATCGAGATCGCCAAGCAGTATAACGTCACACTGACCGACGCGCAGATAAACCAGCTCATCACGCTCTGCCGCTCCCTTGAAAAGCTGGACGGCGACGCGCTGAAATCCCGCGTCGAGGAAGTGCAGAACACCCTCAAGAAGGTGTCCGACGCCAAGACTCAGGTCGTCGGTTTCATCCAGACCGTGAAGAAGGTCGTCACCTCCGTCGCAAGCTTCTTTGAGAAGATAAAGGACATAATCGGCCTGTAATTCAACCAAAAATGAAAACAGAGAGTATGCATTCTGCATACTCTCTGTTTGTTTATACCACGTAGGTGTTGCCCTCGGTGTCCACACAGCGGATCGGGGCGCGGCCGCGGACGAGCAGAACCATGTCGTCATACGGCGTGGTCATGCCGTCGGGCGCGTAGACGGCGCGGATGTCAATCTCGCCGTGATAGCTGGCGTAGATCGCGGAATTGGGGATCTGATAATAGAGATTCGACCGAAGCATCGCCTTCATGCGGTCGTCGTCCTCGACAAGCCCCATCTCGTCGCCGTTGACGAACACCGCATAATACACGCCCAGCCCGTCTGTCCGCCGCAGTATCGCGTCGGTCAGCGCCGCGCCGTCGTTCTCCGGCGCGTGGAGACTGAGCGAATAGCGCCTTTGCACCAGCGGCAGCTCCGGCGTGTCGGGCAGCAGCTCGCAGGCCGCCTCGTATGCGATACCGCTCAGAATGTCGGCGCGGGTGGGGGAGTAGAAACCCGGCACCTCGCGTCCGTTGACGAGCACCGAGCAGCAGAGATTCAGATTCGCCGCCGTAATCAGCAGCGCCGCAACCGCGGACAGAACAATTTTTTTACACACATGACCACCTCCACGGTTAACATAATATATATTTTCCCTCGCGTCAATGGCTTCGACAAAACTGTGTTCCATGCGTCAGAAAAAACTTTGCAATACCTCTTGACAACTTATACTATGCAGTATATAGTATAACGCGAAAGGGGGTATGCAATATGCTCGACGCGCAGATGAAGCGCGGACTTATCGAGAACTGCGTGCTCGCCGCCACGGCGCGGGGTGATTCCTACGGCTATAAGATAGTCAAGGACTTGTCCGGCTGCGTCAACGTCACGGAATCAACGCTGTATCCGATACTGCGGCGGCTGGAGTCGGCGGGCTGCCTCACGGTGTATTCCGTGGAGCACAGCGGGCGGCTCAGAAAATTTTATCATATCACGGAGCTGGGGAGAAAGCAGCTCCGGGACTTCGCGGACAGCTGGGGTGAGCTGGAGGCGATGTATGAGTTTATCAGGGGAGGACTTGAAGATGAGCAGAGCTGAATTTCTGCGGCTGCTGCGCTGGCGTCTCGCGCAGATGCCGCAGAGTGAGATAGAGAAGAACGTCGCGTATTACGACGAGATGTTTTCCGACATGATAGAGGACGGCATGACCGAAGAGGAGGCCGCCGCGCGCCTCGGCGATCCGGAGGAGATCGCAAAAGAGCTGCTGCGCGACATGCCGATGTCGGAACTGGTGCGCAGCCGTGTGCGGCCGAGCGGCGGCTGGACGGCGTTCAGCATTCTGCTGGCGGTGGTGCTATGCCCGATATGGCTGCCGCTGCTCATTGCGGCTGCGGCGATCGTGCTGGGGGTGTTCATCGCGCTGTGGGCGGTAGCGCTGGCGGTGCTGGCGGTAGTTGTCGCGCTGGTCGTCGGGGCGGTAACGCTTGTAGGCGCGGCGATATTCGGCTACCTCAGCGTCCCATGGGGACTGCTGACTGGCATGGCGCTCATCGCGCTTGGCGCGGCGCTGCTGGCTGGACTCGGCGCGGTGTGTCTCGTGAAGCTCATTGCGCGCGCAACCTCGGCACTGTGGCATAAAATCAAGGAGTTACTTATCAAAAAGGAGCAGTAAGCATGAAAAAGAGCACGAAAATCGTACTTATCACCGCCGCGGCTCTTATCGTTCTCGGCATCATAATCAGCTCGATAAGCCTGAAGGACGGCGCGAATATCGAGGTTCGGCGCGAGGACGGGAGCACCAACAGTGTCGGGGAAATGATAAACGAGGCCGTCGACAAGGCGGGCAGCTATGTCATGGAGCAGATCGACGCCGCCAATGTCACTGGCAGCGGCGATTATGTCGGCGAGCGCAGTTGGAACGAGGTTTCGGCGGATAATACGTACAGCGTAGCGGCTGATGGCGTAAGCTCGCTGAACCTCGCATGGATTGCGGGCATCGTCGAGATCGTGCCAGTGAGCGGGGACGAGATAAAGATTTCCGAGACATGCGAGAACCCGCTGGACGACGGGACGGCGCTGTGCTGGCGCGTCGAAAACGGCAGGCTCGAGATAAAATATTCCGCGCGGCGCGACGAGCTGCCGGTCAAGTATCTGCGCATCGGGCTTCCGGAGACGATTGAGCTTGAGGATGTCGCAGTAGATATGACCACGAGCAGCATCAGCGCCGAGGGCATGACAATGGAGAAGTTGAGCGTCAGCTCCGTATCCGGCAATGTCATCTTCCGCAATTGTACCATCGGGACGGTCACCGCCGAGACGGTCAGCGGCGAGGTTCAGATCGGAATGCGCAATGCGGACGCGAAGCTGAAGGTAAACACCGTGAGCGGCAATGTGTCGCTGCTTGTCCCGGAGGGGATGCAGCCGTCGGTGCGGTTCAGCTCCGTCTCCGGCGATATGGTTCACAGCATCGACTGCACCGTGTCAGAAAACGCCGCGTTTTCGGTCGATACCGTGAGTGGTGATTTGCAGATAGTGGCTGAAAAGTATGAATGAAATGTTGAACAGGCAGGGCGATTCGCCCTGCCTGTTTCAGCTTGTCAAAAAAGTCCTGTGAGGACTTTTTTTGACAAGCTTCATCCGCCGAGCATTTTGATATTATCAAAATGCTGCTTTGCTCCAAAAGTCGTTGATGTATCAAGACTTTTGGACGGCGGTTTATTGTATTTGAGGCGGGCCTTGCCCCCTCAAGCTCCCCCGCTGCTCTCTTATCCGCGCCCTGCTGCACATGTTCTTTGACAGACTGACAGGCAGGGCGATTCGCCCTGCCTGTTTTGGGGGATGCATTGATTTTTGTCCTAATACAAGTGTGAAAATGGCATGAGAATGTTAAGTCTACGTATTTGGCTCCCTTGTGTAAAGTGAGCTGTCGCGGAGCGACTGAGGGATTGTTCCGCACAACGCAGATGTCACGCATTTGCCCTAAAACGGCGCACAATTTGAGCCTTATTCTGCACAATCCCTCCGGCTCGGCTTGCGCCGATCCACCTCCCTTTACACAAGGGAGGCAAGAAACCTAATCTCTACACTGAGCTTTCTTTTCCCCTCTGCTGGTGTCGCAACTCCGGCGACCCCTCAGTCGGCCTTACGGCCGCCAGCTCCCCTAAGAGGGGCGCCAAGGGGGAGGTGCAGCTATTGCGCCAGTGCGAAAACTTTGCCGCGAAGCGCTGCCCCTCTTAGGGTAGTGCAACGGCGGCGCGGTAGTGAATGACATGCCGGGGGCATGTCAAAGCCGCGCCGTGACCGAGCCGCAGCGAGACAGTGACGCGTTAGCGCCGAAGGGGTCGCCAGAGTTCAGACCAGAGCAGAGAATAAAAGAAGGTGCTTACCCCCCACAACAAATCCACACTGCCCGCCCCCTCCTCCTACACCTTCACCTCCGCGGGCAGCTCCTCGACCTCGGCGGCGGAGACCTCGAATGCGGTACGCTCCTCCGCGCCGTCATCACTGACCTTTATGTAGCGGCGGCTCTGGATGCGCCCCTCAAGCCGAAGCATCGTCCCCACGCCCCACTGCGCCGCCGACCGCGCCCGCGGCCCCCAGCAGATGCAGGGCAGATAGTCCGAACGCCCATAGTGCCGGTTCACGGCGAGCATGAGATCGCAGATGTCGCGCCCCATTGGCGTCGTGCGCAGATTCGGCGGCTTGCAGAGCGTGCCGCGCAGATACACCTCGTTGCAGTCCGGCTCGTCGCAGAAGAACAGCTCCTTTGCGAACACTGTTATCACAAGCTTCGCCCCGACGCCGCGGCGGTTATTGAAAGTGCGCAGCTGCCCGACGACGCAGAGCTTTTCATGCTCCGCGGCCTCCAGCGCCGCGAGCTGCTCGGCGCGCACTATTATATTTATGCTGTCCGACGCGCCCGACAGCCGCACGACCTCAAGCGGGAAGCAGTAAAAATCCTCACCGCGTGCAGAATGGGATAAAACGGGACGCCCCGCCATAGCGCCGACGAGCCGTGTGTAGTTATTCTCGGTGTTCATGTCCATTCCGAAACCGTCCTTTTCGTTGAGATATTTCAATCTATTCACACCGGATACTTGAATATGCCTGATAAAAAAGGTATAATACCGGCAGTTTAGATTAAGGAGAAATATTATGGACATAAAAGACATTCTTGAAAAATGCGACCATACCCTGCTGCGCGTCGACTGCACAAGCGACGAGATCCGCAAGCTCTGCGATCAGGCGATGAAATACAACTGCGCGAGCGTCTGCATCCCGCCATGTCATGTCGCGGGCGCGCGCCGCTATGTCGGCGATAAGCTCACTATCTGCACCGTTATCGGCTTCCCCAACGGCTACATGACCACCGCCGCCAAGGCGTATGAGGCCGCCGACGCCGTCCGCAACGGCGCGGAGGAGATAGACATGGTCATCAACGTCTCCATGGTCAAGGACGGCTGCTGGGAGGACGTCGCGCGCGATATCAGCGCCGTGCGCGAGGCTACCCGCGGCCATATACTCAAGGTCATAATCGAGTGCTGCCTGCTTACCGAGGAAGAGAAGATAAAGCTTTGCCACATCGTCTCCGACTGCGGCGCGGACTTCATCAAGACCTCCACTGGCTTCTCCAAGGGCGGCGCTACCCGCGAGGACGTGGAGCTTATGCGCCGTGAGTGCCCCCCGACCGTGAAGGTCAAGGCCGCCGGCGGCATCTCCTCGCTTCAGGATGCCGAGGACTTCATCAACCTCGGCGCAGAGCGTCTCGGCACCAGCCGTATTGTCAAGCTCGCAATGGAGCTTGAGAAGGCGGAGGGCGCGCCGAACGAGAGTTATTGAGCGGTATGCAGAATAATTTCGACAATAACAGCAATAAAAAATACCGCGTGACCAAGCGCCCCGGCAAGGCCAGCGGCGCCATGAGCGCGGTAGTCGGCGGTATATTCGTACTGATCGGCATATTCGTGGCCATCCCGACCTTCGGCGCGTTCGGCATACTCTGGACGCTGATGGCCGCCGCGATGTGCGTCTACGGGATATATTCGGCGTTCGGAAAGCACTATGTAGGCCCGGAGATAACGATCGAGTCTGACGTGCAGAATACACAGCCGGATGACGCCGGAAGCCGGCTGGAAAAGCTTCAGCAGCTGTACGATTCCGGGCTTATCAGCCAAGACGAGTACGAGGCCAAGCGTAAGGAAATCATCGCAGAGTTGTAGACAGAAGGCGGCACAGACCGAGACCGGGGACGGAAAGCAGCAGCCACATCAGGAAAAACTGCGGGCATATCTGTCCCCAAAGGTTTCCGGGCAGGGAGGAGTAGTCCCAGACCTGCCATTTCAGAATTATGTTAACCAAACAGCCGGTGACGAACTCGACCGCCGTTATGACGCAGGCGCTGAGCAGACATTTCCACGGGAATGAGAGCGCAGAGAGGCTAATCTGATACATCAGCGCGAAGCAGGCTCCGCCGCACAGGAGCATCGACCAGTGCGTCCAGCCGCGCCACAGCAGCTCTATCAGGCCGTACAGCAGCCCGCCCGTGACATAAACCGCGATCATTTCCATCGTATCAACTCCGTATCAGCTCGGTGTGACCCGGCGAGGGGCGGTTTTCCGCCCGTGCGCATAGTTTTCCCGCGAACGGTATATTTATCCGCGGGAGGACGTAAAATTAATTCGGAAAAATCGTGAAAAACTGTTGACATATCGCGGTTTTGCTGGTATAGTAACTAGGCTAAAACAAAGAAGGTACGGCATCTCCGGCCTCACCCGGCGGCATCTGGCCAGCCGAGGTAAATAAGAGCAGCAGCCCCATGGGGCTAAATGTTGTTTTTATTCGCGGATGCTGTGCGTCCGCGTTTTTATTTTCCGTGGAGGTGAATCGCAATCGCAAACACAACTCATCAGATCAACGAAGAGATCCTTGATAAAGAAGTACGCCTGATCGGCAGTGAGGGCGAGCAGCTCGGCATCATGTCCGCAGCGGCGGCGCTGAAGATAGCCGAGGAAAACGAGCTTGATCTTGTTAAGATCGCTCCCGGCTCCAATCCCCCCGTGTGTAAGATCATGGACTATGGTAAGTTCCGTTTCGAGCAGACGAAGAAGGAAAAGGAAGCCAAGAAGAATCAGCGTGTCATCGAGATCAAGGAGATCCGTATGTCTCCCGGTATCGACACCAACGACTTCAACACGAAGCTCCGCAACGGACAGAAGTTCCTCTCCGACGGCGATCGTGTGAAGGTATCTGTGCGCTTCCGCGGCAGGGAGATGGCTCATACCGAGATAGGTGAGGTGCTTTTGCGCGACTACGCAGACAAGTGCGCGGAGATCGCCGTGCTTGACAAAGCGCCGAAGCTGGAGGGCAGGAATATGTCCATCTTCCTCTCCCCGAAGCCCGTCACCCCGCCGAAAAAGCCGGCAAAGCCCAAAGCTCCCAAGCCCGCCCCCGCAGCGGAAGAATAATCAAGTTTACAACAGGCCAGCCTGTTAAACCCAGTTACGGAAGGAGAAAATATCATGCCCAAACTGAAGACCCATAGCGGTGCCAAGAAGAGATTCAATCTCACCAAGACCGGTAAGGTAAAACGCGCACATGCTTTCAAGAGCCATATCCTCACCAAGAAGGACACCAAGCGTTGCCGTCGCCTGCGCGGTGAAGCGTATGCGGACGTCACCAACGAAGCAACCATCAAGAAAATGATTCCTTACAAATAAGGATAGTCGTTAAATAGGAGGATAATCAAATGGCAAGAGTTAAAGGCGCAATGATGACCCGCAAGCACAGAAGCAAGATTCTCGGCCTTGCAAAGGGTTATTGGGGAAATAAGTCCCGTCACTATAAGATGGCCAACGAGCAGCTGATGAAGTCTGGTCGTTACGCATACGTCGGCCGCAAGCAGAAGAAGAGAGATTTCCGTCAGCTGTGGATCACCCGTATCAGTGCAGCCTGCAAGATGAACGGCATGAACTATTCCACCTTCATGCACGGTCTGAAGCTAGCCGGCGTTGATATGAACCGCAAGATGCTCTCCGAGACCGCTATTCACGATCCTGCCGCTTTCACCGCACTGTGCGAGATGGCAAAGGCCGCGAAGTAATTTTAATAATTGACGCATTATGCCGCTCATTTTGGGCGGCATAAGCTGTATTTATGTGATTTTATGACAAAAAAAGAGAAAATCAATGCCGACGCATGGGCCGAGGTACGGCGCACCCTGCTTGCAATCCTTGCGACGTTTGTATACTCAGCCGTCATGAACCTGTTCGTGGTGCCGGTCGGGATGTACAGCGGCGGGCTGATGGGCATCTGTCAAGTCATCCGTACGCTGCTTGTGGAGCACCTCGGCCTGAGCGTGAATATCGACCTCGCGTCGGTTATATATTTCCTGCTGAACCTGCCGCTGTTGTATTTCGCGTGGCACGATGTGAGCCATATGTTCTTTGTCAAGACGATAATTTCCGTTGCGATGATGACGGTTTTCCTCGCGTTTATCCCCGCGCGCGCGGTTCTGCCGGACGATGTGCTGGCCTCGGTGCTTGTCGGCGGACTTGTGTGCGGCGCGATGATGGGTATAGTCCTGCGCTGCGGCGGCAGCGGCGGCGGGTTCGATATTGTCGGAGTGCTGATGATCCTGCGCCGCAAGGAGACGGGCGTCGGGCAGCTCACGCTGTTCGTGAACGCGGCTCTGTTCGCCACATGCTTCTACGTATTCGGCGTGCGCGTTGTTATATATTCGATGCTGTTCACGTTTGTGTATTCCTTCGCGCTGGACAAGATGCATTCGCAGAATATAAACGTCGAGGCGAAGATCATCACCAAGAAGGGCAAGGAGATCGAGGCGGAGATATTCCGCCAGATGGGGCGCGGCGTCACCGAGTGGGCGAGCGTCGGCGCGTATACCGGGCAGGGGAGCACGATGCTGTACGTGCTTATGAGCAAGTACGAGATAGCCCAGCTCCGAAGCCTCGCCAAGAAGATCGACCCCTCCGCGTTCATCGTGATAAGCAGCGACGTCCGAGTCTACGGCAATTTCCTCAAGAAAATGTAGTAATGCAGCATCCCCATCCGTGTCATCGGATGGGGATGCTCAGTCTGTCAAAGAACATGTGCAGCAGGGCGCTGATAAGAGAGCAGCGGGGGAGCTTGAGGGGTAGCGCAGCGGCGGCGCGGTAGTGAATGACATGCCGGTGGCATGTCAGAGCCGCGCCGTGACCGAGCCGCAGCGAGAAAAGGCCCGCCTCAAATACAATAAACCGCCGTCCAAAAGTCTTGATACATCAACGACTTTTGGAGCAAAGCAGCATTTTGATAATATCAAAATGCTCGGCGGATGAAGCTTGTCAAAAAAAGTCCTCACAGGACTTTTTTGACAAGCTGCGCATCCCCATCCGTGTCATCGGATGGGGATGCGCATTATATGGGGGGATAAAACGTGCAGTGATTAGAAATAGATGCGGCAGGTCAGAATCCCAGCCGCAACGCGCCTCCCTTGTGTAAAGGGAGGTGAATCGGCGTAAGCCGAGACGGAGGGGTCGCCAGTCTTGAGCTAGTGCCATTATGCAAAAGACACAGCAACATATGCGAAACGGGACGGCATTGACCGTCCCGTTTCGCATATTCAAAAAACTTTGCTCGCCTCGTCAAAAAGCTCGACGTCCGATGGCTTTATCCGTAGGCCGGAGCGCAGCTCATCCCCGTCGGGATATGTGACGGTTATCGAAACCTCCATCCCCGCGCGGATGCCGCGCGACTTCACCGCGCGCAGAAATTCCGGGAACTTAGGGTGATTCATGCTGAAGCTGTTCCACGCCTGCTTCAGTCTTGCGATGCTTCTGATATCCATGTGCCGCGCCCCTCACAGCCGCTGAAGTTTTGCCAGCGCGCGGTTTTTATAATCCAAGTCTCCCGTGACCTCGCGGATGACCTCTATGCCGTCGGGCAGCTCCCCGCCTTTGTCGTTGCCGTAGGCGAACATGATGGCGCGGTCGGCGGAGAAGGGGTAGACGTCTATCTCGAAGCGGCGGCTGCCGAGTGCGAAGCGGTACTTCGTCTTGCGCACGGCGTGTAGCGAACTGTCGCCCTCCATGAGGTAGGACACATAGTCCTTCTCGGATATCGGCCGCTCAGTGACCCAGCGCGTGCCGTCGGCGTTGACGCGCTTTTCTGTGTAGAAATACAGATACTCGCTGCCGTTGCGCTGCTGGCGGACGCGGCGTTCGGCCTGCGGATTCGTGTCGGCCAGATAGGTCTGCATCATCTCCACCGAGGCGGCGTTGTAGCGCCGCACAAGCTCCGCAGTATCGGGCATGGCGATGAGATACTTGCGCTTGCTCTGCGCGGGCGCGGGCTGGCCGATTATGCTGAAGATGGCGGCGATGCCGCGGTTTATCTTGTCCTCAAAATTCACGGAGTTGTCGATAACGTGCAGCGCGGGATGCCGGCTCCACGCGCGGAGAGTCTTGTCGTCCTTCTCGCGCGCGACCTCGACGCTCTCGTACCGCGCGGCGTTGCCGTAGTTATACGCAAACTCCGCGCCCTTGGCGCAGGTCACGAGATGCAGCACCGCGTCATAGCCGGAGAGTACCTGCTCCTCTGTCTTGCCGAAGCTTGTGAGGATGTCCGTGAACTCATCGTCGGTTATGTATGCCTTGTCGTCGAGCAGGGCGCGGTCGTATATGACGAGCACCTTTTCCTCCGGCACCATGCGCGCGGCCTTAAGCGCGAGCTTTTCCTTGTGCAGCTGATCCTCAATGACGAAATACTGAAAGTCCAGCATACTCACGCAGTTGCCGAAGGGCTTTATGCCGAAGCCGGATATCAGATCCGTGGCGGTTTCGGGTATGGTTATGACGCGCCAGCCGTCCTCCTGCTTGAACTCCTTGAGAATGCGGCTGATAAGCGTGGTCTTGCCTGCGGCGGGGCCGCCGGTGAGAACTATGCGCGTGATGCTTTTGGGCATGGAAAATCCCCCTCGAAAGATAACATATATCATATATTACCACTCCAAGGGGGACAGTTCAATATTTATTTGCCGGTGTCGAGGCTTTTGCCGAACACAAAGGTGCGCTGATAGAGAAACTCCGTCCCGAAATTCAGCAGCATGTTTATCGCCGTGACGAGGTATTCGTCCCAGCCGAGCGTCCCCGCGAGGTATTCACCGAGCAGGGTGGATAGCGGCGTGAACACTGTGTAGTAGGTGAGCACCTTCGCCATCGCAATCGGGACGTTTGCGGCGGACTTGAAGGTGAATTTGCGGTTGAGCGTGAAGTTCCATACGACGGACAGCACCAGCGCGATGAGGTAGCACGGCCAGTAGCTCCATGCCGTGAACTCGTTGAGCAGCGCGAAGGAACCAATCTCGATAAGCCCGGCGCTTGCTGAGAACAGAGCGAATTTTATGAATCTGATGAATTCCTGCATAGCGATCCCTCCATGCCGTTTTCGAGGAGATTATAGCGCGTTGGAGAGAATTTGTAAATATACTTTCAGAATTTTAATTAAAATTTTATAAGTATTTAACACTCACAGCAGCTCGATGTGACGCCCACTGCGGCGGATGATGCCGCAGTCCTCCATGCAGCGCAGTTCGCGCATCATGCTGCTGCGGTCGGCGCAGAGATAGCCCGCAAGCTGGGTCAGCGAAATCTCAAGGTCAAAACTGCGGCTTCCGGCGCTCTCGCTGAGATAGTCGAAGTACGCGCAGAGCTTGCGGCGCATGGATTTCTTGCTTATCATGTTTATCCGCATCGCAAGGGTCTGCGCCTTGCGGGCGGACAGCTCGAAGAGGTTCTGCGTCAGCTTCGTGTGGTGTTCGCAGGCTTTGTGGCAGCGGCCGTAGATGCTGGCAAAGGGGATGAACAGCACGCTGCAATCGCAGTCGGCCTCGACGGCGTAGCCAAGGTCGGCGTAGGGCATAGAGAATATCTCGCCGAAGATGTCGCCCGCGCGGTACTGCTCAAGCAGCGTGTATTCGCCGTCGCTGTCCATGCAGTAGAGATGCGCCCGGCCTGAAGCCAGCAGGCACAGATGCTCAAGCTCCGGCGCGTAGACCCGTATCGTCTCGCCGCGGCGGAAGCTGCGCCGCTCCGGCTTGAAGCAGCTCATCATTGCCGCGCGGCTTTCGGCGCTTATGCCGTCAAATAGCTGTAAATCGTTCATGTGCCGCCTCCGTAATTTTAAGCTCTGCGGCATATTATAGCACGTAACTGTTGCGTACGCCACAGATTTGCATTGAAAAATAGGGTATATTTATAACATCAAATAAAAACACGGAGGGATAGCATATGTACTGCACTAGAAAGGTAACTGACGATCTTATCTGGGTCGGCGCGGATGACCGCCGCCTTGCCTGCTTCGAGGGCGTGTACGGCGTGCCCGACGGCGTAAGCTATAATTCCTATGTCATGCTCGATGAAAAGGCGGTTATTTTCGACACCGTGGACAAGGCCGTCTATCAGACCTACTTTGAGAACGTCGCCCATGCGCTCGGCGGGCGCAAGCCGGACTATCTCGTCATCTCCCATATGGAGCCTGACCATGCGTATACGATCGAGGCGCTGCTGCTCAGATATCCGGAGCTGAAGCTCGTCTGCAACAGCAAGATCGAAACGATGCTGAAGAATTACTTCCGCGGCGTCGATTTCAGCGACAGGCTGCATATTGTCAAGGAAGGCGACGTGCTGGAGCTGGGGCGGCATAAGATTAGCTTCGTCATGGCGCCGATGGTGCACTGGCCTGAGGTTATGATGAGCTATGATTCCACCGACGGCATACTCTTCTCTGCGGATGCGTTCGGCACCTTCGGCGCGCTCAACGGACGCCTGTTTGCGGACGAAGCCGACTTCTTTGCCGAGAACGTCGATGAGGCGCGCCGGTATTATACGAACATCGTCGGCAAGTACGGCATGCAGGTGCAGGCGGTGCTGAAGAAGGCGGCGGGGCTGACGATGAATTATGTCTGCCCGCTGCACGGCTTCGTGTGGCGGCATGACTTCGGCGCGTTCCTCGATAAGTACCTCAAGTGGAGCAGCTACACCCCGGAAGAGCACAGCGTCATGCTGGCCTACGCGTCCGTGTACGGCCACACCGAGAACGCCGCGAACATCCTTGCCGCGAAGCTTGTCGAGCGCGGCGTGAAGGTGCGCATGTACGACACCTCCGTCACCCCCACAAGCTACATCCTCTCCGACGCGTTCCGGTGCAGCCATCTCGTTTTCGCCGCGACGACCTATAACGCCGGCATTTTTGTCACGATGGAGAACCTGCTGCACGACATCGCAAACCACAATCTCCAAAACCGCAAAATTGCGATACTCGAAAACGGCAGCTGGGCGCCCACGAGCGGGAAGCAGATGCGCGAGATCCTGGGCACTCTCAAGAAGTGCGAGTTCATCGGCGAGAACGTCACGATCCGCTCGTCTCTTGCGGAAGATCAGCTCGCGGAGCTTGACGCGATAGCGGATGCGATCGCCGCCGATATCGCCGCCGCGAAGCAGTAAAACGAAAATCCGATATTGACACCGCGGCAGAGCGCGCGAACGCTCTGCCGCGGTGCGCTTTTTCTGAAGCAGGACGGGGCTTATCTACGTGCGCCGGTGCAAAACATTTGCCGCGAAGCGGCGCCCCGTTTAGGGGAGCTGTCAGCGAAGCTGACTGAGGGGTCGACGATCTCGGACTGCTGCCATTAGTCAAAAGAAAGACCGGCAGATACCACCTCAAGCGCTCATACTCCCACTCTGCGGCAGATATAATTACATATACCCGGACAGGAGAAAAAATTGGAAATCGCAGTCAGAACCCACAAGAAAATTCTTGTGAATATACAAAAACCCATTTTAGTAAATAATTTGCGGCTTGACACGGAAATAACAGGATTGTTAACAACTTATCTTTCAAAAATGCCGGTTTTTGCACCTTTTTGGGTAGACATTTTGTGACTGTTTGTGATATTATTCAGAAGCGATATTATAACGAGGTGAAGCTTATGTCCCATACATTCAAAGGCGGCGTTCATCCCAATTACATGAAGGCGCCGGAAATTCCGGTGACCGTGATCGCCCCGCCGCCGCAAGTAGTCATTCCTATGGCTCAGCACATAGGCGCTCCCTGCAAGCCCCTTGTCAGTGTGGGCGACTATGTAAAAATGGGTCAGAAGATCGGCGAGAATCCCGCGCCCGTCTCCGCACCCGTACATGCCTCCGTCTCCGGTAAGGTTGTCGCCGTCGAGGCCAGACCCCACCCGCTGGGAGACATGATCATGTCCGTCGTCATCGAGAACGACGGCCTCGACACTCCCTGTGAGGATATGGCTCCCCTGACCGAGGAACAGCTCAAGGATCCCGAAGCTATCCTTGACCGCATCCGTGAAGCCGGCGTTGTCGGCATGGGCGGCGCAATGTTCCCGACCGCGTTCAAGATCCGCGGCGGCATCGGCAAGGTTGACAAGCTTATCATCAACGGCGCAGAGTGTGAGCCGTACCTCAACGGCGACCATCTCACCATGCTCAATTTCCCCGAGCAGCTTCTCAAGGGCATCCAGCTCATCCGTATTGCCAGCGGCCTTGACCACTGCTACTACGGCATCGAGAAGAACAAGCAGGACGCCATCGACCTTCTCAATTCCCTCCATCCCGAAAACTATGGGATAGAGATCGTCCCCGAAGAGGTCAAGTACCCTCAGGGCGGCGAGAAGATGCAGGTCAAGGCAGTCACCGGCCGCGAGGTCAAGCCCGGCGGGATCCCCTCCGGCGTCGGCTGCAACGTTGTCAGCACCCGTACCGCGTACGCGATATATCAGGCATGCTATGAGGGCAAGCCCGTTATCGAACGTATCGTCACCGTCGCGGGCAGCGCCCTCAAGGCTCCCGTAAACGCTCTCACCCGCGTCGGTACTCCGTTTGAGTACCTCGCCGAGCAGTGCGGCGGCTTCGTCAAGACCCCGCGCAAGATCGTTCTCGGCGGCCCGATGATGGGCATCTGCGCGACGAGCTTTGAAGCCCCCACCATCAAGGGCACCGCGGGCGTGCTGTTCTTCACCGAAGAAGAGGACAGACATGTCGAGCACCCCACCTGCATCCGCTGTGGCAAGTGCATCACCGTATGTCCGATGAACCTTGAGCCTGTGTTCATGTACATGTACTACAACAAGGGCGACTTCGAGATGATGCAGAAGTATCACATCACCGACTGCTTCGAGTGCGGCAGCTGCGCATTCAACTGTCCGGCCAGAATGCCCCTTACCCACGCCTTCAAGACCGCGAAGCTCATGTTCCAAGCAAAGGCTGCAAAGGAAAAGGCCGCGGCTGAGGCGAAAGCAGCAAAGGAGGCCCAGAAATAATGAGCGAGAAAAAAGAAAAGATCGTCCTTGACGTGGCGTATCAGCCGCAGGTAAGGACGGGAATGGACACCCGCCGCATCATGCTCAATGTGATGCTGGCTTTGCTGCCGTCGCTGGCAATGGCAACTTGGGAATTCGGCATGAAGCCCGTTCTCATGGTCGTCGTGTCGATGCTCTCCGCGGTGTTCTATGAGTGGGCATACCGCAAGCTCCTCAAGAAGCCCGACACCATCGGCGACTGTTCCGCAATGCTGACCGGTATGCTCCTTGCAATGACCCTGCCCGCAAGCGCGCCTTGGTGGCTGCCGCTTATCGGCAACTTCTTCGCAATCATCGTCGTTAAGCAGCTCTACGGCGGCATCGGCAAGAACTTCCTCAACCCGGCTCTCGCAGGCCGCGCGTTCCTCATCGCGTCCTACGCCGTTATCATGACCAAGTGGACGATACCCTCCGCCATGGCCGGCATGGGTGTCGAAACCGTTGACGGCATCACGATGGCTACCCCGATGACTTATCTCTATGCCGGCAAACCCATGCCCGGCTATTACAGCTACCTGAACATGTTCCTCGGCATCATGCCCGGCTGCTTCGGCGAAGCGAGCAAGATCGCTCTTCTCGTCGGCGGTATCTACCTCATCTGCCGCAAGATAATCTCTTGGCGCATCCCCGTGTCCTTCATCGGCACCGTCGCGCTGCTTACCCTTATCTTCGGCCACGAGGGCTACGGCAACTTCGAGTGGATGATGTACAACCTCCTGTGCGGCGGCCTGTTCCTCGGCGCCTTCTTCATGGCGACTGACTACGCCACCAGCCCCGTCACGCTTCCCGGCCAGCTCCTCTACGGCGTCGGCTGCGGCGCGCTGACCGTGCTCATCCGTTATTTCGGCAGCTACCCCGAAGGCGTGTCCTACGGTATCCTTATTATGAACCTCTGCACTTGGGCGATCGACAAGGCGTTCCGCCGTCATCAGTTCGGCGTCTCCAAGGAAGACATTGCCGCAGAGAAGGCCGCTAAGAAAGCGGCAAAGGAGGGCGCGTAATTATGAACAAGATAGTTAAGCTTACCCTTATCCTCTTCCTCGTCTGCGCCATCGTCGCGGGCGTCCTCGGCGGCATCAACGAGCTGACCAAGGGACCCATCGCCGAGCAGAAGGCGATCAAGACCGCAAAGGCCTACGCCGCGGTTCTTGAGTCCGAGAGCTACGAACCGGTCGACAGCGCAAAGTACTCCGCGGATCCCACCATCGACGCCGTGGAGAAGGCCAGCAATGGCAGCGGCTACGTTGTGCAGACCACTTTCTCCGGCGCTCAGGGCTCCATCACCATGGTCGTCGGCGTCAGCACCGATTACAAGTGCACCGGCATCTCCATCATCGCCCACTCCGAAACCTCCGGCCTCGGCGCAATAGCGGCGAGCAGCTCCGAGCGCGGCGAGCAGTTCCGTGACTCCTTCATCGGTCAGGGCGACGGCATCACCGTGGACGATATAGACGCGCTCACCGGCGCGACCATAACCTCCAAGGCAGTCGCCGACGCGGTCGCAAACGCGATCGACATCGTAAAATCTCTTGGTTAAGGAGGCAGCCGAATGAACATCAAGAAACAGTTTAAAGAGGGCCTCATCACCAACAACCCCGTTCTTGTCCAGCAGATAGGCATGTGCGCCACTATGGCGATCACCACCTCGCTGTTCAACGGCGTGGGCATGGGTCTGTCCGTTCTCATAATCCTCACCTGCTGCAACGTCGTTATCTCCGCTATCCGTAAGATAATCCCCGATGAGATACGTCTGGCGATATTCGTCGTCGTCATCGCGGGCTTCGTCACGATAGTCGACCTGCTGCTTCAGGCGTTTATCCCGGCGCTGAGCGACGCACTCGGCGTGTTTATCCCGCTTATCGTCGTCAACTGCATCATCATCGGCCGCGCGGAAGCGTTCTGCCAGAAAAGCCCCATCGGCCCGTCCTTCTTCGACGGTATCTTTCAGGGTCTCGGCTACACCTGCGTGCTGATAATCATGTGCGTTGTGCGCGAGCTGCTCGGCAGCGGCACCTTCGGCGGCGGCCTTATCGACATCGCCAACGGCTTCCGCTTCACTCTTGACGGCACCGGCGCCGGCATCCAGATCTTCAACCCCGAATACGGCGCGACCATTCTGGTTCTGCCCTTCGGCGGCTTCCTTACGCTGGGCGTGCTGATCGCTGTCATGCAGTATGCGCTCAAAAAGTCCGCAAAGAAAAAGCAGCTTGCAGAAGAAGCTGCCGCGGCAGAGAAAAAGGAGGAGGATGAATAATGTTTACTAAAATAATTTCCATCTCCCTCGGCGCGATACTCATCAATAACTTCATATTCTCGCAGTTCCTCGGCTGCTGCCCGTTCCTCGGCTGCTCCAACAAGGTTGACACCGCCGTCGGCATGGGTCTCGCGGTCACCTTCGTCATGGGTCTTGCGTCCGCCATCTGCTGGGTCGTCGACCAGTACATACTCGTCCCGCTCGGCCTCGCGTTCCTCCAGACTCTGGCGTTCATCCTGATAATCGCGGCGCTGGTTCAGTTCGTCGAGATGTTCCTCAAAAAGTCCATCCCCTCACTGTACTCCGCGCTGGGCATCTACCTGCCCCTTATCACCACCAACTGCGCCGTTCTGGGCGTCGTTCTGCTGAACGTTCAGAATAAGTACAACTTCCTCGAATCCGTTGTCTACGGCATCACCGGCGGCCTTGGCTTCCTGCTCGCAATCGTCCTGTTCGCAAGCGTACGTGAGCGCGTTGAGTTTGCCGAGTACCCCGAATGCTTCGAGGGATTCCCCATCTGCCTCGTGTCCGCTGCTCTTGTGGCTCTCGCATTCATGGGCTTCAGCGGCATGAAGATATTCTGATAGGGAGGGCGTAAAGATATGAAATCTATTCTTCTCGCCATTGCGGTGCTGGGTGTGCTCGGCGCTGTGTTCGGCGCGCTGCTCGCCTATGCGTCCAAGATATTCCATGTTGAGGTCGACCCCAAGCAGGAGGAAGTCCGTGCATGTCTGGCCGGCGCAAACTGCGGCGGCTGCGGCTACCCCGGCTGTGACGGCTATGCCGCCGCTGTCGCCAGAGGCGAAGCACCCACCAACAAGTGCGTTGCCGGCGGCGCAGAGGCTGCGGCAAAGATAGCCGAGATCATGGGCGTCTCCGGCGGCGACGTTGAGAAAATGGTCGCCTTCGTGCCCTGCTCCGGCACTACCGGTCACGCTGAGCTGCGCTTCAACTACTCCGGTCCCGTCGATTGCCGCGCCGCCATGCTTTTCGGCGGCAAGAGCAACAAGACCTGTACCTTCGCCTGCATCGGCCTCGGCAACTGCACCCGCGCCTGCCAGTTCGACGCGATACACATTGTCGACGGCGTCGCTAAGGTCAACCGTGCCCGCTGCGTCGGTTGCGGTGCATGTGCCGACGCCTGCCCCAAGAGCATCATCAAGCTCATTCCTGAGAGCCAGAAGATCATGCCTGCCTGCGGCAACCATGATAAGGGCGCAAAGGTTATGAAGATGTGCGACTTCGGCTGCATCGGCTGCATGAAGTGCCAGCGCGAATGCCCGGCGGATGCCATCAAGGTCGTGGATAACCTCGCCGTTGTCGATACCGAGAAGTGCGTCCAGTGCGGTCACTGTGCGGATATCTGCCCGCGTCACATCATCAATTACTTCGGCAAGTAATCTGCAATTCTTAAAAAGTCGCCAATGTGCATCGCATTGGCGACTTTTTTCTTGACCTTTTTTTCCCGCTGCTGTAAATTGAGTCCGTGGATGTGTGAGCACAGAAAGTGAGGTCAGCTATGAAATATATTTGTGAGCTTTGCGGCTGGGTCTACGACGAGGAAGAAACCGGCGTGAAATTTGAAGACCTTCCCGCCGACTTCGCATGCGAGCTTTGCGGCGCGGGGAAGGACAGCTTCAGCCCTGCGGAGTGACAATGCCGTGGCATGTTATTGCATAATTTGCCAAAATGTGATAGAATAAATTTAATAACATAAGGAGGTAGATACACAGTATGCATTCCAAAAAGCGCCGCAAGATGCCCCTTTGGGCGAGGCTGCTTTTATCCGTCCTAGCGATATTTGCTGTGGTAATAATCGCTGCGGTTCTCTTTATAAACAGCAAGCTTGATCTTGTCAAATATGACACCCCCGATACGACCTTCACGCCGGTAAGCTCTTCGGCGGACGATGATGCCGACGAAGGGGATCTAGTTGATATTTCCGGACTTGAGGAGCGCGCTCCCTCTGAACTGCCGTCTGGCGAAATTACAAAGGAAAAGGAAGTTTTCAATATCCTCCTTCTCGGTACCGACGAGCGTACATACGACTTCTCGGACGCGGCCAGAGCCGACGCAATAATGGTTCTCAGCCTCAACCTCAAGGACAGCACCGCGAAGCTGGTCAGTCTTGAGCGCGGCATGGGCGTCCCCATTCTCGAAGGCGAGTATGAGGGGCAGTACGACTGGCTTACGCACTGCTTCCGTTACGGCGGGGCGGAGCTGATGGTCAAGGAAGTCCAGACCTGCTTCAATCTGGACGTTGAGCGCTACATGCGCGTCAATTTCACGGCGCTCAAGGCAATCGTTGATGTGCTCGGCGGCGTTGACGTCCCGCTCACCGGCGCGGAGTATCCGAACATCGACGGCACGGTGACTCCGCTTGGCGACAGCGTTTTCCATCTTGACGGAACCGCCGCATTGAGCTATTGCCGTCTCCGCTCCATCGACAGCGACTGGTCGAGAATCAAGCGCCAGCGCACCGTTATTCAGGCATGTGCCGACGGCGTGAAGAACGCGGACGTCGCAACGCTCAATAATCTTATTGACACCATCCTGCCCATGGTCAGAACGAATCTGACGAAGCTTGAGCTTGTGAAGCTTATGAGCTACGCGCCCAACTTCCTCGGCGTCGAGTTCGACCAGATGACGATCCCGGTTCCGGGGTCTTACGGCGGAATGCTGGGCATGGAGGGGCGCTCCTTGTTCGCGGTCGACTTTGAGACTAACTCCAAGATCCTGCACGACTTCCTCTACGAGAACATCAAGTACGAGGGATAGTATCAGTTGATAAGGGCAAACACGGTTTTGACGGGCAGAAATGCGTCCATACTTCTTCAAAGCCCTTGACAATACAGCAAGTATTCTCTGCGGCCTTTTCATCGTCTGGCCACATTTCTGCTCCGTCAAAACTGCTTCGCACCTGACAGGGATGGATTTTCGAGTGATTTTTGCTTTTTGAGACGCAGACGGGCTGCCGCCCTTCAAGACGAAAAGAGCAAAAAGCGCCGGAAAGACGCACTGTCAGGCGTGTCTGCCCTCGTCAACTGATACTAAACACAGATAATAAAAAACACCGGAATTTTCATTCCGGTGTTTTTTTCACGCTTTTGCGGTTTCTTTATCCGCGCCGGACAGCTCGCCGATGGCGCTCTGCATGAGCAGGCGCAGCATCCGCATGACACTGCGGCGATCGTCCTCGCTCAAAGCTCCGGCCGCGCGGATCATCGCCCGCGTACTGCCGAACCAATTGGCCTTCAGCTCCGGAACCGTGCGCGCGCCGGTCTGCTGCATGACCTCATACACGGTGTCGACCAGCACCGCGCGCTGCTCCACGCTCATCCCCGCGAGCCAGTCCTTGAGTGTCCGGTCAATGAAACGGCTGCCCTGCGTCACCGTGTCGAGATAGCTCAGACTCTCTCGCTCAACGTCCCATGTGTAAATGTTGTGCTGGGTCAGCCCGGTCTCCTGACTGTGCACGACCGTGTACTGTTCCTCGTGCCCAAGCAGCATCCCGACCACTGACGACTGCGGGACAAAGGTGCGCACACGCGGGCATATCGCCTCGTAGCCCGGCTGGTCGAGTATCTTCTGGTCAAAGCCGGGGCCGTCGAAATTATATACAAGCTCGATCCGCTGCTGAACCGCGTCGGAGCAGAACGCGCCGGCATACACCGCGAGGTTGCCGCCCTTGGAGTGCCCGCCCAGCATCAGCGCGCCGTCCGTGCCGACCGCGATGCGCTCAAGATACTTCACCGCCGACAGCTGTGCCGGAACCGGGCAGATGAACGCCATGTTGAAATCCTCTTTCCAGCCAACCAGCGTCGTGTCCGTGCCGCGGAAGGCGACAAAACGCCTGCCGTCCTCAAGTATGTAGCACAGCGCGGAGAATTGGGTCTGCGTTTCAAGTTCGATTTGGTTTACATAATTACAAACATATATCCCGCGGAAGCGCTCGCTTTCGGCTGCCGCCTTGAGAAGCCGTATATCGTCGGGGCGGATGAGCCGCTCCTCGGTTTCCGGACGCGCGCTGAGCGCGTCCGCAAGCTCCGGCAGGCTCATCGGCTCTTCGCCGAGGATGCCGTCGCAGGGCAGATAGGACATGCGGCAGAGGACAAGCCCGTCCAGCTCGTTGAAGGGGCGGAAGTCAAAGCGCAGGTCGCCGCGCCACGCGATGTAATCAAAAATATTTGCCATTAAATCTCCTCTTAATTCTGCTTTAAATACTGTTCAAAGATTTCTGCCAAAATAGTATAGCATAAAAACAACCCGATTTCCAGTTCTGCATTGCTGGTGAAGTCTGTAAAAATTTCCGGCAACATTACAAAAATGTAAGACAAAACGCGGATTTTGTAAGGCAAAGCTATGGCAGCGCCGCGGCGCGGTGGGTATTATGGGCTTAAGCAAAACTTAAACATCCTGCCGCTTGTTCCTTAAAGCGGTCGTGGGCTATAATTTTGCCATACTACCAAGGAGGCGAGTATATGTCTATAAAACAGATAAACTTCATCATAGCCTGTGTTTTCTTCGTATGCTATGCTTACCAGTTTATATATATCCCGATAAGCTGGCGGGGGAGACGCACCGCGCACAAGCCGCCTAAGCTGCACCGCTTCGCCGTGCTCATCGCTGCGCGCAACGAGGAGGCGGTCATCTCAGAGCTTATAGACAGCATCAACGCTCAGGACTACCCGTCTGGGCTTATTGATATATATGTCGCCGCTGACAACTGCACCGACGGCACCGCGAAGATGGCGCGCTGTCACGGCGCGCAGGTGTTTGAACGCTTCGACACACAGCATATCGGCAAGGGCTACGCGCTGGATTTCCTGCTCAGCCACATCCCGCATGAGTACGACGCGTACCTCGTCCTCGACGCCGACAACGTCATCGCGCCGGATTACATACGACACATGGATCAGACCCTGTCCGACGGCTACAAGATCGCCACCAGTTACCGCAACTCCAAAAACTACGGCGACAACTGGATATCCGCGGGCTACGCGCTGTGGTTCCTGCGCGAGTCGCGCTATCTCAACGGCGCGCGCTACACGATCGGCAGCAGCTGTGCGGTGTCCGGCACGGGCTTCGCGTTCACGCGGGAGATTCTTGACCGCATCGGCTCGTGGCACTTCTTCCTGCTCACCGAGGACATCGAGTTTACGATCGACAACGTGGTGCACGGCGAGAAGATCGGCTATTGCCGGGAGGCGGTGCTGTATGACGAGCAGCCCACGGATTTCCGCCAGTCGTGGCGGCAGCGGCTCCGCTGGTCGAGGGGCTATTTGCAGGTGTTCGGCTGTTACGGGCTTGACCTGATGAAGGGCATGTTCGGCGGCAGCTTCTCCTGCTATGACATGGCGATGAACATCATGCCGGCGGCGGTGCTCAGCTGTGTGAGCATCGTGGTGAACGTCGCGGCAGCGCTCCAGACCTTCCTCGCGGGCGGCGATTTGTCCGGTCTGATGCTGTCTGTCGCACAGTTGGTGGCTAACCTCTACCTCACGCTGTTCGCGCTCGGCGCGATAACAACAATCAGCGAGTGGCGGCAAATACACTGCACAAGCTTCAAAAAGGTTCTGTACGCGTTCACCTTCCCGCTGTTCATGCTGACCTATCTCCCGATAGTCGTCGTGTCGCTCTTCGTCTCTCCAGGATGGAAGCCGATATCCCATCGCCGCGCATGCACAGTGCGTCAGATAATGAGTATAAAGTAAACCGCATCCGGGCGGCTGAGAATATCAGCCGACCGGAATTTTTTCGCGCACAGGGGAGCCGGAACTATTTTCCTTTATTTTCTTGTTGTATAAACTAAAATGTTACAGCGCTATATGACGGCCTTCGTAGAATTACATAATTATAATAAACTTACAATTATGTAAACTTAGGAGGACTACATATGGCAACTGAGGGAGGAAAACTGTTTGCCGGACGGATACCGCGAGGCAAGCTTGACCCGCGCTTCGGCACGGCGCTGCACTGCGGCGGATATATGCTGGCAGGCTTCGTGACGGCCTGCGCGCGGGTGCTGGCATCGGGCGCGCCGTTCGGGATGGCCTTCGTGGCCGCTGCGGGACCGGGCGTCAAGGGCGTATTCGCGCTTGCGGGGGTGGCGCTGGGCTATCTGCTGAGCGGCGGCATCGACTGGGGGATACGCTACATCGCTGCCGCCGTGCTGGTGTACACCGTGGGCTTCGTGTTTCAGGAGCTGGAGTTTTATAAACGCGGCCTGTTCATGCCCGCGGTCGCGGGGCTGGTCATGGCGCTGACCGGATTTCTGGGCAGCTTCTCCGCAAAGCCCGACGAGATACCCCTCGCGGCGAAGCTCGTGCTTGAGACATCGCTCGCTTTCGGCGGCTGCTACTTTTTCCGCGAGGCGCTTTCGACCGCGCCGCGCAGGAGCGAGACGGATGAACTGCGCCACAGCGCCGCGCTGCTCATCGCTGCCGCCTGCATGCTGATAGCGGTGGGGCGGATAGAGCTGTTCGGCCTCGTGTCGGTCGGCCGCTGGGCGGCGCTGCTGCTGGTGATGGCCTCGGCCATGCAGGGCGGGATGCTGACCGGCGCTGCCGTCGGCACTGTTATGGGCATCGCCATGGACATTTCGCACGGCGGTGCACCGTTTTATACGATGGTGTTCGCGTTTTCGGGGCTGCTCGCCGGCGTGTTCGGCAAGCACGGGCGGATACTCTTCACACTGTCGTTTCTGGTTGCGAACGCGATCGCGGTGATCTGCGCGTGGGATTCGGACAGATATCTCGGCGCGCTGCTGGAATGCTTCTGCGCGGCGGTGGTGTTCGTGCTGCTGCCGACACAGCTGCTTACCCACGCGGGCGTGATACTCCAGCGCATGGAGCGCGGCAGCGGCGAGACGAATCTGCGCCGCTATGTCGCCGGGCATGTGCGCGAGCTGGGCGATGCGTACGCGGAGCTGTTCGAAGTCGTGCGGCGGAATATCGAGGAGCCGTATAACGACGAGAATATCGCGCGGATATTTGACCGCGCTGCGGATCAGGTCTGCGTCAAATGCAAGTTCAAAAACCGTTGCTGGAACGCGGATTACGTCGATACGCTGTCGGCCATGAACGATGCCTCACGCGCCATGCAGGAGCATGGAAGCCTTGAAAACACCGACTTTCCGGGCTTCTTCCGCGAAAAGTGCGTGAGTCTGATGCCATTTGTCGCGGCGGTGAACGGAGAACTGCGCGCGATGGCGTACCGGAGGCAGCTTCAGGCGAAGCTGTCCGAAAACCGCAGTGCGGCGTGGGGGCAGTATCAGGACATGGCCGCCATGCTTGGGCGCATCGCGGCAGAGCTGGGCAGCGTAAACGGCGCGGATCCCTTGGCTGAGCGCAGGCTGCAGCGCTACCTGAAGAGTCTGGACATCGACGCCGAGACCGCTGTCTACCGCGACGGGCGCGGCCGACTGCGCGTCAGCATCGAGAGCGGGCGGCTGAGTCCTCTGACCGGGCTTGAAGACTGGCTCGAAAAGCTGTCGGCGGTTGTCGGGGTACGGCTGTGCCTGCCGAACGAGCTTCCGGACGGCTGCTCATGCATGACGCTGCTTGAGGCGGAGCCGCTGGCGGTGTCCGTCGGCATCGCGGCGCTGAAAAAGCGCGGGGAGAAGGTGAGCGGAGACCGCGGCAGCTACTTCAAAACCGACTCCGGCGTGCTCTGCGTCATCCTCTCCGACGGAATGGGCACCGGCAGCGAGGCAGCCAAGGAGAGCGCGGAGATAGTCGGCATACTCGAAAAGTTCCTGCGCTCCGGCGCAGATCCCGCCGTCGCCATGAAGCTTCTCAACTCCGTCATGCTCCTACGCGGCGGGGACGACAGCTGGGGCTACGCCACGGTCGATCTCATGTGCGTCGACCTCTTCTCCGGCGAGACCTGCTTTTATAAATACGGCGCCGCACCGTCATACGTGATGAACAGCGGGCGCATCCGTCGGATAAAGGGTGAGACGCTGGCCGCGGGGCTGAACCTCGGCGACGGGGAAGCGCCCGATCTCGTGAGAATGAGACTGCGCCCCGGCTCGACGGCGGTCATCGCCTCGGACGGCGTGATAGTAGACGATGACGACGGCTGGCTGAAAACGCTGCTCCAGAAGAGCGGCGCGGACATGAAGTCGCTTGCGAAGGCCACGCTTAAGGAGGCCGAGCAGCAGTACGGCGCGGAGGACGACATGACGGTCGTGACGGTGCGCGTGGAGGAGCGCGTATGAGGCCGGGACTGCGCTGGCGGCTCGCCGATCTGGGCAGGGCGTTCAGAGACGCGTTGTTTGCGTCTCCGGACGGCGCACAGCCTATGGAGCCTCTGCGCGGGACGGCGCGGCGCGTGATAGTTGTTCCGTCGCCCGACCCGCGCGTCTTTGAGCAGGCGGTGTTCATTGTCAGCGACGATTATCTGCACACGCCCGGAAAGAGCCAGACAGAGCTTCTGCGCTGTGCGCGCGAGGCGGCAGGGAAGTACGCGTCTGAGCATCTGCCGCCGAGACGGGCGAGGCCGCAGATCGTCCCGATGCTTACCGCGGCCGCGGCGGCGGTGCTCCTGACGCTGACGCTCCTCATGCTCACAGGACACATCTAGACGCAAAAATTCCCCCGAAGCAAAGCGTTGCTCTGCTTCGGGGGAATATCGCGTTCGGTTAAATCAGCAGCCGCAGCTTCCACCGCATCCGCATCCGCCGTCGTCGGAACTGCCGCATCCGCCGCCGCAGCCACCACCGCAACCGCCGCAGCCACCGCCGCAACCGCCGCCGTCGAATTCGGGGGAGATGGACAGCAGACCGCTCACGAGCATGTCGGCGGCCATATCCGCGCCGCCGCAGTAGCCCAGAACGGGCACGATGCCTGCGCTCAGCAGCAGGGCGCGCGCTTCATCGCCCATCTGGCTGACAATGACCGCGTCAACGTCGTTCTCGCGCATGAGGTCGGCCATCGCCTGATGACCGTGCCGGTCAGAGCAGTCGATGAGCTTTTTAACGCAGGAGTCGACATTTGTGTCCTGGTAATCGTATATCGCGAAGCACTCGGCGTGGCCGAAATGCTCGCCTATCTGACCGTTGTTGTATGCGACAGCTACTTTCATTTATCGCCTCTCCTCTCGATGACGTCGGCGATGCCGGAGATGTTCCCGCCGTCCACGGACTCGACCTCGCCCGCGTCGACCATCGCGGCGATGACCGGGTCGATCGGCAGGCGTGCGGTGTTCTCTATGCCGAATTCCTTCGCAACCTTGTCCACCTTGCTCTCGCCGAATATTGCGTGCTCCTTGCCGCAGTCCGGGCACTTGTAGTAGGACATGTTCTCGACGATGCCGAGTACGGGTACGTTCATAAGCTTTGCCATGTTGACGGCCTTGGCGACTATCATGCTAACCAGATCCTGCGGGGTGGTGACGATGACCACGCCGTCGATCGGCAGGGACTGGAACACGGTCAGCGGCACGTCGCCGGTTCCGGGAGGCATATCGACGAACATGTAGTCCACATCCGTCCAGAGTACGTCCGTCCAGAACTGGGTGACGACGCCGGCGATGACGGGGCCGCGCCATACGACAGGCTCGGTCTCGTTTTCGAGGATGAGGTTTATAGACATGATCTGAAGGCCGGTGTGCGTCGTAACGGGGAGGAGATACTCCTCGGTGCCGCGGGCGTGCTCGGTGATACCGAAGGCCTTCGGGATGGATGGGCCGGTGATGTCCGCATCGAGAACAGCCGCGTTGTAGCCGCGGCGCTGCATCTCGGAGGCGAGCAGGCTCGTGACGAGGGACTTGCCGACGCCGCCCTTGCCGCTCACAACGCCGATGACCTTCTTGACGCTGGAGCCCTCGTGAAGCGCCTTGCGGAAGGACTCCGCACTGCGCTCGCTGCAGCTCTCGCCGCAGGTTGAACAATCATGTGTGCATTCGCTCATTTGAAATACATACCTTTCTTTTTTGTAGTTGTGTCCCAATCTGTGACAAACTATAATTATTTTTTGATAATTTTCCGCACCGCGCGGACAAGATACATCGCTGCAACGCCGGTGAATACGCCGGTGATGATGCCGGAGGCGGCGAGCACCGGCGCGTAATACAGCAGCCCCGGAGTCTTGACGATGAGCGCGCAGGCCATAAGCTGCCCCGCGTTGTGCGCGACGGCGGCGGTCGCACTGACGACCCAGATAAGCTTTTCCGGGAAGCGCCCGACCAGCAGGCACATCACAATATACGCCAGCACACCGCCGGAGATGCTGTATATCAGCGCGGCAGGGCTGCCGGTGAACATCGCGCCCATGATTATCCTCAGCAGCAGGACGATACCGGCTTCTTTCTTGCCGAGCAGGAGCATGGCCGTGAGCGTGATGATGTTCGACAAGCCGAGCTTTACGCCGGGTATCGGCACGGGCGCGGGTATCTGCGCTTCGATAACAAATATCGTCAGCGCCATGGCTGTCAGCAGCGCCATGAACACGAGCCTTTTCGTCTTAGCCATCTATCGCGTCTCCATAAATCTCTATCACGAGTCTGTGCGGCATACACACTATCGGCACGCCCGCCGTCGTCAGCTTGCCCTGACGCACACATATCCCGTCCGGGCAGTCGGCCTCGGTGACGGATATCGCGCCCGGCTCGACATGTACGGTGTTGTGCCCATAGGCGGTGTCGATGTCAATGTCGTACGCTTCCGTGACGCGGCTGAGATCGACGGTCTGAAGCAGCTCGCCGTCCACGCTTATCCGCGCGACGGAGCCTTCCGGAGCAAACAGCTTCAGCGCAATAAAAGCGCCGGCACATACGATAAAAACCAACGCCAGAATCAGTATCCACATTTTCTTCTTATCTTTAAACATATGCCCATTTTAAGATGTTCCGGGTAAAATGTCAATGCCCCTTTGCGGCACGGAGCAAAGGCGGCAATTGCGGCTTGAATATGCCGCTCAGGTTTGGTACAATATAGAAGAAATCCCGGCGTTTATGAGGTGAAACGAGTGATAGATATACATTGTCATATGCTGCCCGGAGTGGACGACGGCTCCGACTCGATGGATACGTCGCTGCTGATGGCGTCGATGGCGGCGGAGAGCGGGGTGGAGACCGTGATAGTCACTCCGCATTGTAACATCCCCGGCGAGGCGGCAAATTATCCGTCGCGGGAACTGCTGGGCAGGTTCATGGCACTGCGCGAGACCATCGACGCGGCGAAAATACCACTGCGCATCCTCGCGGGCGCGGAGGTGTTCTGCACGGCGGATATCGCGGAGCTTATCCGCGCGAAAAAGCTGCTGACGCTTGCGAGCAGCCGCTATATACTGGTGGAGTTTGCGTTCAATGAGGATTCGATAGAGATGAATTCCCGTTTGGAGCAGATCTTCGCCGAGGGACTGACGCCGGTCATCGCGCATCCGGAGCGGTATAATGCCGTCCAGCGGGACAGAACGCTGCCGGAGCGGTGGTTCGCGTCGGGCTATGTGCTTCAGGTCAATAAGGACAGCATCTTCGGCGGCCTCGGCCAGCGCGCCAAGCGCACTGCGGAGTTTATTCTGAGTCAGGGGCTGGCGCATATCGCGGCAAGCGACGCGCACAGCACCTATTCCCGCAATCCGGAGCTTGCCCGCCTGCGCGAGCATATAAGCCTGAACTATTCCGAGGACTACGCGCGGATACTGCTGGAGGAGAATCCGCGGCGTATTATAGAGAACAAGCCTATGCTGAGAGCATGACGCGCGGGGGGGCGCGTGTATATTGAGTGCCATTAGGGAAAGGACGATGTTGACACCGCTTTTCTTGGCGCCCTTGTGTAAAGGAAGCTGTCGGAGTCAGCCGACTGAGGGGTCGCCAGTGTTCAGAAATTGCCATTAGAGAAAAGAGAGCGCGATGTAAAGAACACATCTGTCATCCCCCTCTTGAAGGAACCAAGCGGCAATGACAGGCTGTCTGAAAATACCGCATTATTCCCCTCAGTGAACAATACCCCCCGGCTGCTAGACCGTCAGGTCTTGCAGCCGGGGGTTACACTATCACATTTTAACCGTTCAAACCTCTGCCGGTTTCGGAGCTTTCGCCTTCTTCGGCGGCTGGCCGTGACGGTAATAGGTCGGGACGATGCGCTCTATGCAGTCGCGTATCGCCTGACCGTCGCGCTCGTCTGCTTCGGCCAGCTCAGCGAGCTGAGCCATGAACTTCTCGCGGTCGACATCCAACTCGTGCCCTATGTAGATGAGATTGTTCGCCGTCTTCTCCATGCCCTCGGCGTCCATCAGAATCTCCTCAAACAGCTTCTCGCCGGGGCGCAGGCCGGTGTATTCGACCTTAATGTCGACGTCTGGCTCGAAGCCGGAGAGCCGGATCATGTTCCGCGCGAGATCGTCTATGCGCACGGGATCGCCCATGTCGAGCACGAATATCTCGCCGCCGGTAGCGTACGCCCCGGCCTGAAGCACCAGCGAAACGGCTTCGGGTATCGTCATAAAATAGCGGATAACGTTCCGGTCGGTGACGGTGACGGGGCCGCCCGCGAGGATCTGCCTGCGGAACAGCGGTATCACACTGCCGTTGCTGCCGAGGACGTTGCCGAAGCGCACCGCGACATACTCCGTCTCGGAGCGCCCGTTCATCATCTGGATGACCATCTCGCACATGCGCTTGGACGCGCCCATCACATTTGTCGGGTTCACGGCCTTGTCGGTGGAGATAAGAAGGAAGCGCTTCGCTCCAAACTCAGCCGCCGCTTCCGCGACGTTCAGAGTGCCGAACACGTTATTCTTTATCGCCTCGGCGGGGGAGTCCTCCATCAGCGGCACATGCTTATGCGCCGCGGCGTGGAACACAAGCTCAGGCCGGTAGGTGTCCATGACGTTGAAAACGCGCTTGCGGTCACGCACGGAGCCGATGAGCACAACGAGGTCGAGCGTCGGATAACGGCGCTTCAGCTCCTGCTGGATGTCGTAGGCGTTGTTCTCGTATATATCGAAGATGATAAGCCGGCCGACGCCATGCTTTGCGATCTGGCGGCACAGCTCACTGCCGATGCTGCCGCCGCCTCCGGTGACAAGCACGGTTTTGCCCTTTATGTAGTCGGCAATGCCGCTCATATCGACGTCCACAGTCGCGCGGCCTAGCAGGTCGACGATATCCACATCGCGCACCTTCTTGACGCTGACCTCGCCGTTTGCAAGCTGATAGAGCGCGGGGAGCGTTTTCAGGCGGCAGCCGGTGCGCTGGCAGATGGAGATAAGCTCCGTGCGATCCCTGAGCTGTGCCGACGGGATGGCGAGCACGATTTCCTCAATGCCGTATTTCTGCACGGCGGACTCGATCTTCTCGCGGTCTCCCACGATGGGCACTCCCATCAGCAGCGCGCCACGTTTGGAGGGATTGTCGTCAATGACGCATATGACTTGATTTTCCGAGTGCGAGCTGTTCTGAAATTCGCGGATGACCATCGCTCCCGCGGCACCGCCGCCGATGAGCATTGTGCGTCTGCGCGTGACCTGCTTTGAAGCGGCGCGCTGATTGCGAAGCAGACGGTAGATAAAGCGCGGGAACGAGGCCGCGACGAACAGCACCAGAATGTAAATAAACGGGTAACTGCGCGGCACGGGCAGACCCGAAAGCAGCATACCGAACCACACCGCCGCGCCGGAACATGCCGAAGCGAGCGCGATGCGCACGAGCTCGTGCACTCCCGCAAACTCCCACAGACTGTTGTAAAGCCCGAATATCCAGAAGATTATCACGGTGACGAGTGTGTTGAGCCACATGTAGGATATGACGCTGCTCATAAATCCGGCTTCCGACGCCTGTGCCGGCGACAGCTCGAAGCGCAGAAGCAGCGCCGCAACTGCCGAGAGATTTATTATCACAATGTCCGCCAGCAGCAGACACGCTATTCTCAGCAGCTTCTGCGTATTTATATTCTCATCAATGAGCTTTCTCATTTCTTCCCCCAAAGAATTACGAAAACGCGTATTATCGCGTAACAAAATGATTACAAAGACTATATCACAATATCTGGAACTTGTACAGGAGAAAATAGAAAAAATTTTAAGTTATTTTTTTGACTGTCCACGGCGGAAGAAAATACGTGAAAAAACGCAGATATTTTGCGCGAAGCCTTGAAAATATAGGAAGCATATGATAAACTTCTCTATTATAGTGATAATGGACGTGGTCTGCTCTGCCGCGCGGAATACAGGGACGGAAATGAGAACATTAAAGACAATCCTTATAATATGCCTCGTGCTTGTGACGGCGGCCTTCGCCGCAGGGCAGGTCTATTCGCGCGTCGTGGCAGATACTGTGCCGCCCGTGATAACTCTCGACTCGGACAGTATCACCGTCAGCGTTGAGGACGGGCGCGACGCGCTGCTGCGCGGCGTGACCGCGTCTGACGCGAAGGACGGGGATCTGACCGGGCAGATCATAGTCTCCGGCGTGTCGAAGCTTATCAGCAACAACACCGCGAAGGTGTCGTACATGGTGTTCGACATGGCGGGGAACATGGCGTCGGCAACGCGGTACGTGGTCTATTCCGACTATCACCGCCCGCGCTTCATGCTTACCACGCCTCTGGTGTACAGCCTCGGCGAGACGGTCTCAATCACAGGCCGCCTTCAGGCGCAGGATGCCGTGGATGGGGACATCACAAGCTCTATACGCGTTCTCTCGTCCGACATTATCAGCAGCACCGAGGGCGTCTATAACCTGACGCTTCAGGTCATCAACTCGCTGGGCGACACCGCGCAGGTCACGCTGCCTGTGACTATCCGCGCGGAGGCGGACGGGGACTCCGCGGTCAAGCTCCGGCGCTATCTCGTCTATGCCGGTCTCGGCGATGACTTCGAGCCGAGAAATTATATAGAATCCGCGTCCGCAGGCTCCGTCTCCGACGTGAGAATAGACAGCAACGTGGACACGCAGAGTGCGGGCTGTTATCTCGTGACCTACACCGTCACCGTCGGGGGGCGCTCAAGCTCCGCGCTGATGACGGTAGTAGTGGAGTAAGGAGGCGGCGAATGGACAAGAACGAAATACGCGCGGAAAACGTTTCAATCGGCTGCCTGCTGCGCACACTGAAAAAGAATCTGTGGATGATAGCCGCCGCTGCGGCGATATTTGCGATGCTCGTCTCGCTCTACGCGGACTTTGTCCGCAAGCCCGTGTACAGAGCCAGCATGACCTACGCCGTCACCTCGCGCATGAGCGGGTACAGCACCCGCAATATCACGGCGGCAAAGGAGATGGCCTCCATACTCACCGAGGTGCTGGATAACAGAATCGTCAATGACACCATCCGCGCCTCGTCCGATGAGCTGAGCGGCTATTCCGGCGGCATAAAGGCAAAGCTTGTAGAGAACAGCAACTTTGTTGTCGTGACTTCGGAATCCGGCTCACAGCGCGAGGCGTTTCTGGCGCTGGTTGCGCTGATGGATAATTTTGATACATTTTCCGATTATATATCCAGCAATATCGTCGCGCAGGTGATACAGGAGCCGCGAATATCTTCGACACCTGTCAACTCAATGAACGTCAGGCGCACCGCGATGAAAGCGGCGCTGGCCGGCGCGGTGCTGATGGCGGCAGCGATAGTCGCAATATCCGTTATGAGCGAGACGATACAGACCCGAAGCGGCGCGAAGAGCCTGCTTGACGCGCCGGTCATCGCAATGCTGGGGCATGAAAAGGGCGCAGGAAAGAAAAAGCGCAGGGGAGCGGGCGCAATACTCATAAATTCCCCCGCGGTAAGCCTTGCGTATACCGAGCAGATAAATTCCCTCTGCTCAAGGATCGAGCATGAAAAGCGCGAAAAGGGCGGCGGCATCGTGCTCGTCACGAGCGTCGGCGCGAACGAGGGCAAGTCCACAGTCGCGGCGAACATCGCAATAAGCCTCGCGTCGCGCGGCTACAAGGTCGCGCTTATAGACGCCGACCTCCGCAACCCCAGCCAGACGGAGCTGTTCGGCGGGCGCTGGAGCAGCCCGCTGCCGTTCAACAAGATGCTCGCCAAGCCCTTCTCCGTCGAGGCGCTGAACACCTGCGCCAAGTACGACGCGGAGACGAACGTTATGATGCTCTTCTCGCAGTACAGCGACGAGCGCTGCACGGAGCTTCTCTCGTCGGAGACGATGCGCCGCAGTATCGAGCGCCTGCGCAGACTTGATTTCGTCGTGATAGACACGCCGCCTATGGGCATGTTCCCGGATGCGGAGCTGCTGTGCGACATGGCCGACCAGTCGATGCTCGTCGTCCGGCAGGATACCATCCCCGCGGCGGATATAAACGACTGCGTCGACGCGCTCAACAACAGCAGCGCGCATTTCCTCGGCTGCGTACTCAACGATATGCACGGCAGCGACGGCGGCTATGGCTACGGATATGGCCGCGGCTACGGCTATGGGAAAAAGTACGGATATTACGGCAATTATAAAAATGAGACCGGCTCTACGGACGGCAGGATGAAGGGTTAAAAACGTGGAAGCAGGTAAGAATCAAAACTATATAGATATATCTGAGCTGCTCTCGCGCTTTTTCAGAGAGCTTAAAAAGCTGTGGATCCCGGCGATAATAGTGACGGCGGCCTTCGCAGTGCTGTTCGCGCTGCGCGCGAAGATGAACTATACGCCGATGTATCAGTCGCGCGCCATGTTCACCGTCAGCTCCGGCTATTCGTCGGACGATATCCTCTCTTACAGCTACTATTACGATAACGAGGCGGCAAAGCAGCTCGCCGCGGCCTTCCCGTATATGCTGGGAACCGACGTTATGAACGAGCTTGTGAAAAACGAGCTGGGCGTGAGCTATATAAACGGCAGCATAAGGGCGGAAGCCGTTGCGGATACGAACCTCTTCATACTCACCGTCACCAGCTCTGACCCGCAGGACGCGTATGACATTCTGGAGGCCGTCATAGCGAGCTATCCGCGCGTGGCGCTTTATATGGTGGACTATTCGCAGGTCATTATGAAGAGCGAGCCGACGGTGCCCACCGCGCCGTACAACAGCTTTTCGTGGAAAGGCTCGGCGGTCAAGGGCGGTATGCTCGGCCTCGGCCTGAGCTGCCTTGCGGCGCTCGTGCTCGCCATGATGCGCAAGACGATATTCAGTGCAGCAGACCTCAAGGCTTCGGCGAACGTGCCGATACTGGCGAGCGTCGCGCGCACATCGGCGAAGAAGCGCCGGAGCGGGAAGGGCATAATCTCGCTGACCCACGCGGGCGTCGACCCCGACTTTGTCGAGGCCATGCGCGGCCTGCGCATAAAGCTTCTGCGCGCGATGACGGAGCCGGGCGCGCAGGTCATCCTCGTCACGAGCACTCTCCCCGGCGAGGGCAAGACCACCATTTCCGCAAACCTCGCTCTGTCGCTGGCAAGCTCCGGACTGCGGACAGTGCTCATTGACACCGACCTTAGAAAGCAGGATACGAAGGCGGCCGTCGGCGTGAACGACACGAGACCCGGCCTGCCCGAATATATGACGGACAGCAATATAAAGGTAGCTTCCATGCTCTCTCCCGTGCCGGGAAGCAGCCTTGAGGTGATATGCAGCACGGCGGCAAAGCGCCGCCCGCCGATGAATGCGCATAAGCTGGAGCAGCTGATAGAGCGGCTCCGCCCGGACTATGACTATATCGTTCTCGATACGCCGCCCTGCGGGATAATCTCCGACGCGAAGTTCATCTGCCGCTGTGCGGACGCGATAGTGTACGTCGTGCGGCACGATTACGCCTCGCGCAATCAGATAGTGGATTCGATGCAGGAGCTTGCCGACCAGAAGGCGAAGCTTACCGGATGCGTTCTGAACGACACACCGGCGGTGAGCCATTCCAAGAGATACGGCTACGGCCAGTATGGCTACGGTAAATACGGCTACGGCAAGACCGGGTACAAGAAGTACGGCTACGGCAGGGACAAGGCCGGAGACTGAGCATGAGCAAAAAGGTTGACACGGCGGAGTATATGGGTATGCTGAGGGAGCTTATCAGGCAGGGACACCGTGTCTCGGTCCGCGTGGCGGGAAACAGCATGAGCCCGTTTCTGAAGCACGGGCGGGACACCGTATTCTTCACGGCTCCGGATTCGGAGATAAAAAAGGGTGACATCGTGTTCTATACGCGCCCGAACGGCCAGTATATCATGCACCGCGTGTGCCGCGTGAACCCCGACGGCAGCCTCGACATCTCCGGCGACGCGCAGTGCGTCATGGAGTGCGGCGTACCGCGAAACGCGGTGTTCGCGCGCGTCGTCGAGGCCGAGCGGGACGGAAAGCTGATCGCCCCCGGCGATAGATGCTGGGACTTTTTCAGCGGCTTCTGGGTGGACAGCTTCGGCGTCAGGCTGCTGCTGCTTCACGGCGGCAGCGCAGTGATGCGCATTATCAAGAGTTTTCGTGGAGAATCGGATGGATCAGGGCAGCAAAAAAAAGAATAGCGCTCCGCTTCACTCGGAGTCTCTGGGGATGCTGCTGAAGGGCATCCGGGACGGCAGCTTCCGCGGCATGTACGCCGACTGGAAATGGATCATGCGCTATGCAAAGCCATATAAGGGGCGCATAGCGCTCTACACCCTGCTCGGTCTGCTGTGCAGCGCGACGGGGCTTGCCTCAAGCGTTGCGGGCAAATATGTCATCGACATCATCACGGGCTTCGATTCCAGCAGACTCTGGATAGTCGCGGTGATAATGGTCGTGGGCGCGGCGTTGAGCATAGGGTTTTCGAGCCTGTCGTCGTGGGTGTCGGCAAAGCTCGGCGTCGATATCAATAACGATATTCAGGCCGATGTTTTCGGCTGCCTGCTCGACTCCGAATGGATGGAGCTGAGTCGGTTCAAGAGCGGCGATATACTAAACCGCTTCACCGCCGACGTCAGCACAGTCGCGTCGAACGCGATATGCTGGATACCGAACCTCGTGATATATCTTTTCAGCTTCATTGCCACGTTCTGCGTGATAATGTACTATGACCCGGTCATGGCGCTCATCGCGTTTGCGAGCGCGCCGGTGCTGCTGTTTTCATCGCGGCCGCTCATGCGCAGGATGCGCGGATACAGCAATAAAACGCGCGAGACGATGAGCGAGTTGTCGGCCTTTCAGGTCGAGGTGTTCTATAATATCGACACGATAAAGGGCTTTGACGCGGAGGACGACACGAAGAGCCGTCTGCGCGGCTGGCAGGGGAAATATAAGGACGTCGCGCTGGGCTACAACTCGTTCAGCATCCGCACGAAAGCGTGGCTTTCGGCGCTCGGAAAGCTGGTGGAGTTCATCGCCTTTGCCTACTGCCTGTGGCGGCTGTGGGGCGGATATATAAACTTCGGCACGATGACGCTGTTTCTACAGCAGCGGGCGAGCCTGAGCAGCGCGTTTTCAGGGCTTGTGGGTATGCTGCCCTTGGCCATGACAAGCTCCGTCGCTGCACGGCGCATCCGGGAGCTTGCGGAGCTGAGCAAGGAGCCGCGCGGCGGGGAACAGCCCCACGGCGGCGCATACGCGCTGAAGCTTGAGAATATAGATTTCTCGTATACCGCGGGGACGAAGATCATAAGCGGCTCCGGCTTCGAGGCCGCGCCCGGCGAGATCGTTGCGCTGGTCGGCCCCTCCGGAGAGGGAAAGACCACGCTTATCCGCATGCTCCTTGGCCTTGTGCATCCCGACGGTGGCACGGCGCGGCTCGTCGGCAATGACGGCGAGGTGCCGCTATCGGCGGACACAAGGTGCCTGTTTTCATATGTCCCGCAGGGGAACACCGTTTTCTCCGGCACAATTGCGGATAACCTGCGCATTGTGCGGCAGGACGCGAGCGACGAACAGCTCGTCGCGGCGCTGAAGGCGGCCTCGGCGTGGGACTTCGTGGAGAAGATGCCGCAGGGGATAAACAGCCCCGTGGGCGAGCGCGGGCGCGGCCTGTCGGAAGGTCAGGCACAGCGCATCGCAATCGCGCGCGCGATCCTGCGCGACGCGCCGATACTCCTCATGGACGAGGCGACAAGCGCGCTGGACGTTGCTACCGAGCGGCAGGTACTGCGCAGTATATTGGAGCACTGCCCGGATAAGACCTGCATCGTCACGACGCACCGTCCCAGCGTACTGAGCATGTGCAGCAGGGTGTACCGCGTGCTTGACACGAGAGTGACGGAGCTGTCGGAAGAGGAAAGCGCGCGTATGGTTATGGATTTCTAAAATTAAATATAAAAAGGAGAAAGTGCTATGAAGCTTCCCAAGAAAAAGAAGAATACGCCTGTGGTCATCATCAAGAAGGTTCGCCGCCGCTATCATAAGCTGTTCTTTGTTATCGGCGCGGCGATAGGCGGCGCTGTCGGCTTCAACCTCAGAAAGATAGTTGACAAGCTGTCCGAAAAGCTTGCGAAGAGGTAAATAAGGAAAACGTAAAATAGCGGGGACTCGGTTGAGAGTCCCCGCTATTTTGATAATATTGAGATGAAGTATGCCCCTCGTTAAAGGGCGCTAAGGTGGTTTTCCCGCGCTTACTCTATATCTTACAGCGCGTTATACTCCGCGTCGCTGACGGGCTTGCACCACTCGTTGCGGCACTCCTCGCCGGGAACCTCAACGGCGATATGGCTGAACCAACTGTCGGCCTTTGCGCCGTGCCAGTGCTTGACGTTCGCGGGGATGGTGACGACATCGCCGGGGGTCAGGCTCTGCGCGGGCTTGCCCTCCTCCTAATACCAGCCCTCGCCGTCGACGCAGATGAGCAGCTGTCCGCCGCCGCACTTCGCGTGGTGGATGTGCCAGTTGTTGCGGCAGCCCGGCTCGAAGGTGACGTTTGCGAGGAACACCGTCTCTCCGGGGACGGTCAGCGGCTTGAGGAAGCTGCGGCCGGTGAAATACTGCGCATACGCGTCGTTCGGCTCGCCGAGGCCGAAGAAGCCGCCGTGCGATTCAACGGCGTTGTCGTCGGCGTAGACCTCCTTCGCCATGCGGAACGCCGCCCACGCGTTCGGCCAGCCGGCGTAGAATGAGATGTGCGTGAGTATTTCGGCCATCTCACTGTGGGTCACGCCGTTCGTGCGCGCGGTGGAAAGATGATATTTGAGCGAAGAATCGGTTATCCCCTTGCTGATGAGAGCGGTTATGGTCACAATAGAGCGGAGCTTGAGCGACAGCTTGTCCTCGCGCGACCACACCTCGCCGAAGAGCACATCGTCGTTCAGCTCGGCGAATTTCGGCGCAAAATCATTCAGGGCGTCTCTGCCCGCAGTCTGCTTTACCATGATGAATTCCTCCTGAGAAATTATTTTATCGCGGCGCCCATTGCGCGCGCCTCTTCAAGCGCGGGATGACCTGCGATCTCGCCCGCGCCGTCCACGCCGCCGGCGAACACCGTGCCCGCAAGGCGGCAGTTTTCGTAGCAAATGACCCAGCCCTCGAAGCCGTGTACGGCGCGCTCGTCGGTGCCCGGCTCGTCGTCCATGGCGGTGGAGAGAAAGTACGCGTCTCTGAACGCGTAATCGCTTGCGAAGAGAGAGTTCACGCGGTCAAGCAGGGTCTTGAGCTGGCCGCTCATTTCGTAGTAGTAGATCGGCGTTGCGAAAACGAGCACGTCCGCGTGCAGCATCTTCTCGGCAATCTCCAGCGCGTCGTCGTTTATCACGCAATGGCCGAGCTGCTGACATGCGAGACATCCGCGGCAGAAGCCGATGTTTTTCCCGCGCAGGGAAATTTCCTCTACCTCGTTGCCAGCGGTCGCGGCGCCCTCGGCGAAGGCGTCCGCCAGCGCTTCGGAATTACTGTTCGGGCGCAGGCTGGAGCTTATAACGAGAACCTTTTTGGACATATGAGTTACCTCCGTATGTTTCGGTTGATATTAGTATCGGTTGACAGCGTCTCTGTCCCCGTGCTATAATTATTATATACCCTAAAGCTGACTTTAGGTCAAGATGCAAAAGGAAAAAATTTTGTTAATAGAGGAAACAAATATGTATACGATAGGGCAGGTATCGGAGATGTTCTCGCTTCCAATATCCACGCTGAGATATTATGATAAAGAGGGGCTGTTCCCGCAGATGGAGCGAAGCTCCGGCATCCGCCGCTTCAGCGAGCGCGAGCTGGAGGCTCTGCGCGTCATCGAGTGCCTGAAAAGATCGGGGCTTGAGATAAAGGAGATAAAGCAGTTCATGCAGTGGTGCGCGGAGGGGAGCGGCACCTACCCTCAGCGCCATGCGCTGTTCGAGCACCAGCTGGAGACGGTGAAGGCCGAGATGGATCGGCTTGAAAAAACGCTGGACATGCTGCGCTTCAAGTGCTGGTATTATGAGCGGGCGATGGCCGACGGCAGCGAGGACGCGCTGCACGAGATGATACCGGACAAGCTCCCGCCGGAGATAAAGGCGATATACGACAACGCACATTCGGACTGATAAAAGCCCCTATTCTTACAAGAATGTAAGCTTAGGGGCTGTATTTGTAAGGCAAAGCTATGGCAGGCTCTGCCCCGGCGCGGTAAAATACATGCGTAAACCAAGGAAAGGGGTCAGCGAGATGAAAAAGACTGAAAAAACAAATTGGCTTGACAAGATCGACGGCATCATCAAAAACGACAGCGGGCTTGGAGAACTTATGCTGGGAGCAAGCATACTGTACGGCGTCCCCGACCCCTGCGGAGCCGTGTACTCCGCATGCGCCGCGATGTGCGGCAGTAAATACTGCAAGGAGAAATGACAATGCCTATTCTCGAAGTAAAAAATCTGAAGAAAATCTATACCTCCCGTTTCGGCGGCAACAGCGTGCAGGCGCTTTCAAACGTCAGCTTCTCGGTCGAAAAGGGCGAATACGTCGCCATCATGGGCGAGAGCGGCAGCGGCAAGACGACGCTTTTGAATATCCTCGCTTCGCTCGATAAGCCGAGCTCCGGACAAGTCCTGCTCAACGGACGCAACATCGTCGATATAAAGGAGAAGGAGATATCCGCCTTCCGCCGTGACAATCTGGGCTTCGTGTTTCAGGATTTTAATCTGCTCGACACCTTTTCTATTCAGGACAATATCTTCCTGCCGCTGGTGCTCTCAGGCAAGAAGTACGACGAGATGAGCCGCGCGCTCGATCCTATTGCCGCAAAGCTCGGCATCAAGGACATCCTGCAGAAATACCCCTATGAGGTGTCCGGCGGCCAGAAGCAGCGCGCCGCCGTCGCCCGCGCGCTCATCACAAATCCGCAGCTCATCCTCGCCGATGAGCCGACCGGCGCACTCGACTCAAAGGCGACCGACCAGCTCCTGCGTCTCTTTGAGCAGATAAATCACGATGGGCAGACCATACTCATGGTCACGCACTCGACCAAGGCCGCCTCCCACGCAAAGCGCGTCATGTTTATCAAAGACGGCGAGGTGTTCCACCAGATATATCGCGGCGAGATGGACGAGGAGGCTATGTACGCCAAAATCTCCGACACGCTCAAGCTCCTCCAGAAAGGCGGCCGCGATGAATAAGCTCTTTTACCCCAAGCTTGCAGGGCAAAATATAATCAAAAACGGCAAGTTCTATTTTCCGTATCTGCTGACCGTCGTTATCAGCGCGGCGGCGTTCTATATTATGACGGCGCTGTCCTATTACAACGATCTGCCGGGGAAGCAGCGCTATGACTATCTGATGATGTTCATGACGCTTGGCAGCTTTGTGCTGGCGCTTTTTATCGTGATATTCCTGAGCTATACCAACAGCTTTCTGATGAAGCGCCGCAGTAAGGAGCTGGGTCTGTATAATATCCTCGGCATGGGCAAGGGCAGCATCGGTCTTGTGCTGTGCTGTGAGTCACTGTACACATGGCTGTGCAGCGTCGTCATCGGCATACCGCTCGGCATACTGATTCAGAAGCTTGTGATGATGCTGGTCGGGCGCATTATGCGCTTTGACACGATGTTTGAGTTTTATGTCTCGGGTAAGGCGATCGGCTTGACCGCGGCGGCCTTTGCCGGAGTCATTGCCGTGTCGCTGCTGTGTAACCTCAAGCGGCTCCATTTTCAGCGCCCCGTTGAGCTTCTGCACGGTGAGAACGCGGGGGAGCGCGAGCCGAAGACGAAATGGCTGCTCACGCTGTTGGGCATCGGCTCCCTCGGCGCGGGCTATTACATCGCCGTGACAACGAAGAATGCTTTTGACGCACTCGTCGTGTATTTTGTCGCCGTAATTCTTGTCATTATCGGCACATACTGCCTGTTTTCGGCGGTGAGCATCGCGGTTCTCAAGGCGCTGAGAAGAAACAAGAGATTTTATTATAAGACCGGCAACTTCATCGGCATCTCCGGTATGCTGCACCGCATGAACCGCAATGCCGTCGGCCTTGCAAATATCTGCATCCTCTCAACCATGGTGCTCGTTATGATATCCTCCACGCTCTCGCTGTACATGGGCACCGAGGACTCCATACGTCTGCGCTATCCGGCAGATATTAGCGGCGTTTTCATCCATAACGAGGACGATAACTTCGACACTGCGCGCCTGACCGACGGCATGACCAAGGCCGTCCGTGCGCAGGGGCTGGAGCCGACGAAGATCTGTAGCTACAACTCCATGCCGCTGTTCATGGTCGAGAATAATAACGAGCTTAGAAACATGAACACCGGCGATGCCAACGGGACGGTCGTGAACGCCGTCATGCTGACCGCGGCGGATTATACCGCAATCAGCGGCAAGGAGCTGACGCTCGCGCCGGACGAGGTGATGTATGTCGGCGGCGATGCGCGCTACGACACGCTGCATATCTCGATAGTTGACGGCAATGGCAGCGTCGAGCGCCGCGAGTTCAGAACTGTGGAGCAGGACAAGAGCTTCAAGATCGGCCAGTATGCTGTCTACGCGGCAAATATAAAGTACCTCATTTTCCCCGACATGGCTGCTCTGCGCGATATATGGAAGCTCGTCGAGGACACGGCTGCCGGCAACGGCCCCGTCATGCAGATGACCTGCAATATCTGCTTTGATACTGACGGCACCGACGAGCAGAAAAGGGAATGCGGCGAGGCAATATCTGACTGGGACAACGTCGGACCGTACATCTCCGGCGATCAGATCGACTGGGAGCGCTATTACGTCAATGAAAAGACCTCTAACGCGGAGGAGTTCTATTCGCTGAACGGCGCGTTCCTGTTCCTCGGCGGCTTCCTCGGGATAATATTTATGATGGCGATGGTGCTTATAATATACTATAAGCAGATATCCGAGGGCTATGAGGATCGTGAGCGCTACCGGATTATGCAGCAGGTCGGACTGCAAAAGGAGGAGGTACGCAGCAGCATAAATAAGCAGGTGCTCATCGTGTTCTTTGCGCCGCTGGTAGTCGCGGCTGTACACGTCGCCTTTGACTTCAGCCTTGTGAAGCTGATGCTTCAGCTCTTCGGCCTGATGAACGTGCAGCTTGCGATGTGGTGCACGGTCGGCAGCTTTCTGGGCTTTGCGCTGATATACGCGCTCGTGTATATGCGCACGGCGAAGGTGTATTATAAGATAGTAAGTGAATAAGGCTTGCCCCCGGCCTGACGGCTCCGTCAGGCTGGGGCTTTCTTACGCCGCGGGAGGGGAGAATATACCTGAAATCAGAAAATTTTCTACACAAAAATCCTTGACTAATTTTGTGGAATATGCTACAATTCCAATTTGTATGGCGGTGGTACGCCCTTATTGCGCCCATTTGCCAAATTTGATAAAAAAGCCTGATGTTATCAAGCTTTTTTATAAATTTTATCATCCGAAGAAAGGAGGAACACAATGCCTACTTTTAACCAGCTCGTTAGAAAGGGCAGAGAGAAAGTCACCTACAAGTCCACCTCTCCTGCAATGCAGAAGGGTCTGAACACCCTGAAGAACAAGGAGACCGACCTGAGCGCTCCGCAGAAGAGAGGCGTCTGCACCGCAGTCCGTACCTCTACTCCTAAGAAGCCGAACTCCGCACTGCGTAAGATCGCCCGTGTGCGCCTGACCAATGGCTATGAAGTTACCGCGTACATCCCCGGTATCGGCCATAACCTGCAGGAGCACTCCGTCGTCATGATCCGCGGCGGCCGTGTCAAGGACCTCCCTGGTGTGCGTTACCACATCATCCGCGGTACCCTCGATGCTCAGGGCGTCAACGGCCGTATGCAGGCCCGCTCCAAGTACGGCGCCAAGAAACCCAAAGCTGCTAAGAAAAAGTAATTTCAAACGCAGCGGCAATTTTCTGCCCTGCCGTTTATCTATATAAATGTGGATAAACCTCAGGGCGCAAACGGATACTTGTAAGTATTCGAGTACCTGTGATTCCATTTTTTAATGAAGGAGGGAAGCAACGTGCCCAGAAGAGGTAATGTTCCCAAAAGAGAAATTTTGCCTGATCCTATGTATAACAGCGTTTTGGTGACCAAGCTCATCAACGGCGTTATGCTCGACGGCAAGAAAGGTGTTGCTCAGAAGGTCGTTTACGATGCTTTTGACATCATCAAGGAAAAGACCGGCAAGGAGCCGCTTGATGCTTTCACCGAGGCGATGAACAACATCATGCCCCAGCTCGAAGTCAAGGCTCGCCGTGTCGGCGGCGCCACCTATCAGGTGCCTATCGAAGTCCGTCCCGCCCGTCGCCAGACTCTGGCTCTGCGCTGGCTCGTGGATTACTCCCGCAAGCGCAGCGAGAAGACCATGAAAGAGCGCCTCGCAGGCGAGATCATGGACGCGTGCAACAATCTCGGCGCATCCGTCAAGAAGCGCGAGGATATGCACAAGAACGCAGAAGCCAACAAGGCTTTCGCGCATTTCAGATGGTAATCCCTTCAGGAGTTTCAAATGCCCAGACAATATTCACTTGAGAAAACGAGAAATATCGGTATCATGGCTCATATCGACGCCGGCAAGACCACGACTACGGAACGTATTCTGTTCTACACCGGTGTCAACTACAAGCTCGGTGAGACCCATGAGGGTACCGCGACCATGGACTGGATGGAGCAGGAGCAGGAGCGTGGCATAACCATCACCTCTGCTGCAACCACCTGCTTCTGGAACGGAACCCGCATCAACATCATCGACACCCCGGGTCACGTCGACTTCACCGCTGAGGTTGAGCGCTCCCTGCGAGTTCTGGACGGATGCGTGACGGTTCTTTGTGCAAAGGGCGGTGTTGAGCCTCAGTCCGAGACTGTTTGGAGACAGGCTGACCATTATCACGTCCCCCGCATGATTTACGTCAATAAGATGGACATCATGGGCGCGGACTTCTATCATGTGCTCGATATGGTGCATGAGAGACTGAAGTGCAACGCCGTTCCCATCCAGCTCCCCATCGGCAGCGAGGACAGCTTCGAGGGCATCGTCGATCTCGTGGATATGAACGCTGACGTGTATCTCGATGATCTTGGCAAGCAGATGGTCACAGAGGAGATCCCTGAGAACATGAGAGAGCTTGCTGAGGAGTATCGTGATAAGCTCCTTGCGGCAGTATCCGACTTCGACGACGAGATCATGGAAATGTATCTCGAAGGCGAGGACGTCCCCGCGGATAAGATCCGCGCTGCGATAAGAAAAGCCACCGTCGCGGTGAAGATGGTTCCCGTGACCTGCGGCACTTCTTATAAAAACAAGGGCGTACAGAAGCTGCTGGATGCGATCGTTGACTACATGCCTTCGCCGCTGGATGTTCCAGCTATCGAGGGCGTCAACCCCAAGACCGACGAGGAAGAAACGAGAGAGGCTGATGATAACGCGCCGTTCTCCGCTCTTGCCTTCAAGATCATGTCCGACCCCTATGTGGGAAGATTGAGCTTTTTCCGCGTCTACTCAGGCTCTGTGGAGACCGGTAAGACCGTCATGAATTCCACCAAGGGACAGCGTGAGCGTCTTGGCCGCATCCTGCGTATGCACGCCAACCACAGAGAGGATATCGATCAGGTTTATTCCGGCGATATCGCCGCCGCCGTCGGCCTTAAAAACACCACCACCGGCGACACGCTCTGTGACGAAAAGAATCCTATCATCCTTGAGTCCATGGAATTCCCGGATCCGGTCATCCGCGTGGCTATCGAGCCTAAGACGAAGGCCGGTCAGGAAAAAATGGCTATCGCTCTCCAGAAGCTGGCAGAGGAGGATCCCACCTTTAAGACCTATACGGACGAAGAGACGGGACAAACCATCATTGCCGGTATGGGTGAGCTTCATCTTGAAATTATCGTCGACAGACTGCTGCGCGAATTCAAGGTTGAGGCCAATGTCGGTAAGCCTCAGGTTTCCTATAAGGAGACCGTTACCAAGGCTGCCACGGTCGATACCCGCTACGCGCGCCAGACGGGCGGTAAAGGCCAGTTCGCGCATGTCAAGCTTATGATCGAGCCTAACGAGTCCGGCAAAGGCTATGAGTTCATCAATAAGGTCACCGGCGGCGCGATCCCGAAGGAGTTTATCCCGTGCATCGATCAGGGTATTCAGGGCGCAATGCTCTCCGGCGTTCTCGCCGGGTATCAGGTCGTGGACGTAAAGTGCACTGTGCTTGACGGCTCCTACCACGAGGTCGACTCTTCGGAAATGGCATTCAAGATCTGCGGCAGCATGGCTTTCAAGGAAGCATGCCAGAAGGCAGGTCCGACGCTGCTTGAGCCTATAATGAAGGTGGTCGTCACTGCTCCCGATGAATACATGGGAGACGTTATGGGCGATATCAACGCCAGACGCGGCCAGATAGTAGGCACTGACATCAGAAACGGCACCGCCACCATCGAGTGCAACGTTCCGCTCTCTACGATGTTCGGCTATGCTACAGACCTGCGCAGCAAGACTCAGGGCAGAGCTACGTACAGCATGGAGCCCAGCCACTTTGTCACGCTGCCCAAGAATTTGCAGGAAGCCCTCGTTAAATCACGCGCGGGTTTCGACAACAATGTTTGATAAATCATTAATTTAGGAGGATATTCTAATGGCAAAACAGATGTACAACAGAAGCAAGCCCCATTGCAACATCGGCACCATCGGCCACATCGACCACGGCAAGACCACTCTTACCGCTGCCATCACCAAGTACCTTGCTATGCAGGGCGGCGCAGAGTACACTGACTACTCTTCCATCGACAAGGCTCCTGAAGAGCGTGAGCGTGGTATCACCATCAACACCGCACACGTTGAGTACCAGACTGAAGACCGCATTGGCCACAACTACAAGACCGGCGAAGACGGCGCTCAGATCCAGGGCCGCCACTACGCCCACGTTGACTGCCCGGGCCACGCTGACTATATCAAGAACATGATCACCGGTGCTGCTCAGATGGACGGCGCTATCCTCGTTATCGCTGCTTCCGACGGCCCCATGGCTCAGACTCGTGAGCACCTTCTGCTCGCCCGTCAGGTTAACGTTCCTTCCGTCCTCGTCTTCCTGAACAAGTGCGATCAGGTCGATGACGAAGAGCTGCTTGAGCTCGTCGAGATGGAAGTCCGCGAGTTGCTCGACTTCTACGGCTTCCCCGGAGATGACACCCCGATCATCCGTGGTTCCGCTCTGAACGCTCTCGTTTCCGAGTCCAACGATCCCAACGCTCCTGAGTTCGAGTGCATCAAGAACCTCATGGAAGCTGTTGACACTTGGATCCCCACTCCCGACCGTAAGGCCGACATGCCCTTCCTTATGCCCATCGAGGACGTCTTCACCATCTCCGGCCGCGGCACTGTTGTTACCGGCCGTGTTGAGCGTGGCCGCGTCAAGGTTGGCGACAAGGTTGAGATCGTTGGTCTGAAGGACGAGTCCACTGAGACCACCGTTACCGGTACCGAGATGTTCCACAAGACCCTCGAGTACGCAGAAGCTGGCGACAACGTCGGCTGCCTGCTCCGCGGTATCGACAAGAAGGCTGTTGAGCGTGGTCAGGTTCTGGCTGCTCCTAAGTCCATTCACCCCCACACCAAGTTCAAGGGTCAGGTCTACGTTCTGTCCAAGGACGAAGGCGGCCGTCACACCCCGTTCTTCAACAACTATCGTCCTCAGTTCTACTTCCGTACCACCGACGTTACCGGCGTCATCTCCCTGCCCGAAGGCGTTGAGATGTGCATGCCCGGCGACAACGTTGACATGGACGTCGAGCTGATCACCCCGATCGCCATCGAGAACGGCCTCCGCTTCGCTATCCGTGAAGGCGGCCGTACCGTCGGCTCCGGTGTTGTTATCGGCATCAACGAGTAATCAAACCCTTATATACAAAAAATCCTTCGCTTCGGCGAAGGATTTTTTGCATTCAAGAGGTGTCCGGCTTAGCCCTGCGTGCAGCAGAACTTCTGCTTTACCTGCTGCATCTTCTGCGGCTCCGCCTGCTCGGCGGTGTACCAGCCGTGATCGCTCATCTGCTGGTATATTCCGCTCTGCATGCTCAGCGAGTCGTTGAGCGCGGTGTTGAAGGCCTGCCTAACGTTCGGTGTCGCCGACTCGATGGAGCCGTGCATATACAGGTCGCACACGCCCTTCGTCGTGAGCAGAATGTTTTCCATGATATCTCTGTCGTCCATTTGCCGTGCCTCCTTATACAAGGTTGTAAAACTGCGTGAACAGCTTCTGGTTGCCGTTCACAAGCTGCTGTGCCTGCTGGCGCAGCACCGGATCCTTGAGCTGTGAGGCCGCCGTGCGGCATTGATTCATGAGAAACTGAGTGTGTCCAAGCGCGTCTTCGATATAGAGCAGTTCTTTGGGACTCATTTTTATCACCTCGCCGATAGTATCTGCCGCATGCCGCGCAATACACGCGGCAAAAAATGCATGGGAAAAATTAAAAAGCAGTTTGCAGGCGGCGTGCGTTTGTGGTATCATATAAAAAGAAATTTTATGCGCATTTCGGAGGAAATATCATGAACTATGTTATCGGTGCGCTGGCCGGGCTGGTCTGGGGCGCGCTCGGCGCGTATCTCAACAGCTTCATCACGAAAAAGTGTCTTGCCGCCGGCGATGAAAAGGCCATCGTGGGGATGAACCTTGCCCACATGGCGGTCGATATCGCCGTGCTTGCCATTGTGTATCTTCTGCGCAAGGCGCTGCCGTTCAGCTATGAGGCCATGCTCATCGGCACGGCGGCGGCTCTCTCCATCGTCACGATAATTTTCTCGTATTCCATTGCGAATAAGGAGAAAAAATAAGCGCTTTGCGCGGCGGTTTTTTCGCCGCGCCGGAGAATGTATGGACACTTATGACAGAATAATCATCGGCGCGGGGCTGTACGGCATGTATGCCGCGCTTTTCTGCGCAGCGCGCGGGGATAGAGTGTGCGTGCTGGAGTGCGACTCCGCCGCGTTCAGCCGTGCCACTTATATCAATCAGGCGCGTGTACATCAGGGCTATCATTACCCGCGCTCGCTTTCAACGGCCGTCAAATCCGCGGGGTATTTCGCGCGCTTCAATAAGGATTTCGACTTCTGTATAAACCGTGCCTTCGACAAGATATACGCCACCTCCAGCGCGTACTCATGGTCGGACGGGGCGCAGTTCAAAAAGTTCTGCTGCGCCGCCGGTATCCCGTGCGAGGAGCTGCACCCGGAGCGCTTTTTCAGGCCGGGTCTCTGCGACGGGGCCTTCCTTGTGCGCGAATATACATATGACGCGGCGGTCCTGCGTGATTATTACCTTGAAAAGCTGGCCGCACTGCCGAATGCTGTGATAAAATATGGTTCTGCCGTCAGCGCAATAGAGAATACCGGGCGGGAGTACGAAGTCCGCACGAAGGACAGTGGGCGGTATAGGGCGCGCTTTGTGCTCAACGCAAGCTACGCCTCCGCAAATCAGATAATATCCATGCTGGGCTTTGAATGCTTCAAGATAAAGTATGAGCTTTGCGAGATCATTCTCTGCAAAGCCGGGGAAAAGCTTTCAAGCTGCGGCATAACCGTCATGGACGGGCCTTTTTTCTCCGTCATGCCCTTCGGCATGACGGGGCTGCACTCGCTCACGTCTGTCACCTTCACGCCGCATACGGCTAGCTATGAAGCCCTGCCGCAGTTTTCGTGTCAGGCCGCGTCGGGAGGCACGTGCTCACCCGCGCAGCTTGCCAACTGCAACACCTGCCCCGCCCGCCCCACAACGGCGTACCCGTACATGTCCAAGCTCGCGGGGAAGTATCTGCGGGATGAGTTCAGCTTTGAGTATGAAAGTTCGCTTTTCTCCATGAAGCCCATACTTCTCAGCTCAGAGATAGACGACTCCCGTCCCACTGTCATAAGGACGTTTTCCACCGAGCCCACCTTTGTAAGCGTCCTGTCCGGCAAGATAAACACGGTGTACGATTTGGATGAGGTGCTGATAAATGGATAACAGAGAGAAAAACTTCGTTTCGGCGGTAGTATATGTGCATGACTGTCAGGACAGGATAGGCGTTTTCCTTGAAAACGTGCTCTCCGCGCTTTCGGCGAACTTTGCGCATTCGGAGCTTATCTGCGTCAACGACTATTCGCGTGACGGCAGTGTGGATGCGATACGTGCCATGAGTCCGCGGGCGGACGCTCTCGGCGTCAGCGTGACCGTCGTCAATATGAGCTGCTTCCACGGACTGGAGCTTGCCATGAACGCAGGGCTGGAGCTTGCTATCGGCGACTATGTTTTTGAGTTCGACAGCACTGAGCCTGACTGGGCGGCGGAGGACGTCATGGCCGTCTATGCGCGCGCGATGCAGGGCTATGATATCGTCAGCGCCGCGCCCGAAAAGCGGCAGAGTCTGTCCTCGCGCATATTTTACCGCACCTTTCAGCGTTACTCTCCAATGCCGTACAAAATGCACACGGAGAGCTTCCGCATGATAAGCCGTCGCGCCATAAACCGCATAAGCGGCATCAACCGCGCCGTGCCATACAGAAAGGCCATTTACGCAAGCTGCGGCCTGCGCTCTGATGGGATATATTATACGCCGAAGGCCGTGAGGAACGCATCCGGTGTGACGCGGGGCGAGCGCGGCTATCGCCGCCGTCTGGCAGTGGACACGCTGCTGCTGTTTACCGACGTGGGGTACAGGCTGTCGATGTTTATGACGGCGCTGATGATGCTTGCCACGGTGTTCATGGCAGTGTACTCGCTCGTCATTTTCATCAAAGACCTCAAGAGCGGCAACAAACTTGACGGGGAGGTGGACGCATGAGCACGTTTCTTTCGATCCTGCCGATCATCATCGCGCTCGTGCTGTATTTCACGGGCATCCCGATCGCCTACGCGCTCTTTGCCGCGGCGCTGACCTACTTCGGCTTCATTGACACGACGACCGTGCCGTACCTGCTGATGCAGAAGTTCATCACGTCCACGCAGTCGTTCCCGTTCCTTGCGATCCCGTTTTTCATCATGTGTGGCTCGATCATGAACTACGGCGGCATCAGCGCGCGGCTGATGGACTTCGCCGATGCGCTCACCGGTCACCTGCCCGGCGGCCTTGCGCAGATCAACGTCCTGCTGAGCATGCTCATGGGCGGCTGCTCCGGCTCGGCCAACGCCGACGCCGCCATGGAGTGCAAGCTGCTCGTGCCCGAGATGGAAAAGCGCGGCTACGGCAAGGGCTTTTCCGCCGCGATCACGGCGGCATCCTCGTGCGTCACGCCCATCATCCCGCCCGGAATCAACCTCATCGTCTACGGCCTGATCGCCGGCGCATCCGTCGGTCAGCTCTTTGCCGCCGGCTACATCCCCGGTCTGCTCATGGCTGTGACGCTGATGATCGCCGTGGCGATCATCTCCAAAAAGCGCGGCTACGCGCCGTCCCGCCCCCGCCGCGCAACGCTCGGCGAGATCGGCCGCCAGGCGCTCAAGTCCTTCTGGGCGCTGTTTTTCCCGCTGGGCATCATCATGGGCATGCGCTTCGGCATCTTCACGCCGACGGAAGCCGGCGGTGTGGGCGTGCTCTACTGCCTGATCGTGGGTAAGTTCGTCTACAAGGGCCTGCGCAAGGAGCACTTCATCCCCATCCTGCGCGAGACCATCTCCGGCACCGCCACCGTCATGCTCATCATCGTGTCGGCGACCGTGTTCGGCTACTACCT
>OIXH01000196.1_pt1 | contig 78977 bp, 84 predicted proteins | sample 1587741 | NCBI WGS metagenome assembly OIXH01 (sample SAMEA3888916, study PRJEB22519) | human gut metagenome | biome: human gut; feature: human-associated habitat; material: faeces | place: Denmark | collected 2011 | reverse complement strand
TTTGGAAACAAAATCCCTCGCTGACCGCTCTTGCGATTTAATCAGAGCTTCCCTAAAATTTCAATCCGTCCCGCAGAGACACCGACACGGCGCTTCTCCGGAAGCGCCATTTCACGCGGGCGCAAGCCCGCATTTCCCGTGCTTCAGCATATTTCACTTGCTCAAAGAGCAAATTTCACTGCGCAGCCACACCCGGGCACCGCCCGTTCATTCCTCCATGCCCTCGATCTGGATCCGGTCGACGCCGTTTTCGTTGAATTCCTCGATATAGCGATCCATGCGCTCGTTGAGCGCGGCCGGGTCGCCGGTCTCTCCGGCCTCCTCGAGGTCGCGCCGCGCCAGCTCCTCGGCCAGAATGTCATAAAAGACGCCGTCCTCGTAATAGGCGATTGCGTCCTGAATGCCGCCCTCCTCGAAGGCGCGGGAGGGAAAGCTGATGCCCAGCCGCGTCTCGACCAGAGCCGACAGCGGCGTTCCCCTGCAAAGGCCGAACAGCTTGCTCTCCAGCCGGTCGTATTCCTCGATCCGGTCGTCCCCGCGCGTCGCGTTGAGCACCCAGTTGCCGATGTATACCAGATCGAGCAGCGACCGGAACTCCCCGTTTGAAAGCTCAAATGTCACAATTCCACATCCTTTCCGTCCGGCGCGCAGAGCGTGCGCGGCGAACGCCGCACCGTTTTGCCGATCCTGCCGGGCGCAGTGTGCTTTTCTGTTTATTATAGCAGTCCGGACGGGAATTTTCCACTGCAAAAACAAAAATACTACTTGTATTTACGGGGTAAATCATATATATTAGTATCAATTCCGGCGGACTTCGGAAATTTTCGGAATTCGCCCAGATTTGGGAGGCTTTTTGTGAAAAAGCTCAGCGTTTGCGTTTTGTTCGGCGGGATGTCGCCGGAGCACGAGGTTTCTCTGCGCTCGGCCGAGTCCGTGCTGAATCAATTGGATAAACAAAAATATAATCTGTTCCCGGTCGGCATCACGAAGCGCGGGGACTGGATCCTCTACGGCGGCGAGGACTATTCCGCGCTGCCCGGCGGCGTCTGGGAGACCTGCCCGGAAAATCGCCGCGCGGCGATCTCGCCCGTGCGCGGTCAGGGGCTGCTCAGCTTTGAGGGCGACTGCGTGGTGCGCGAGCACATCGACGTCGTGTTCCCCGTGCTGCACGGCGAGCACGGCGAGGACGGCACGGTGCAGGGTCTTCTGCGTCTGGCCGGACTGCCCTTTGTCGGCCCGGACGTGGCCGCGAGCGCCGTCTGCATGGATAAGACGCTGACGAAGCTCGTCGCCGATCATGCCGGCATTCGGCAGGCGGCTTGGGAGCTGGTGAACGCCTCCGCCCTGCGCGGCGACTGCACAAGGCTGCTCGAGCGGCTCGAGGCGCGCTTTGCCTATCCGATGTTCGTCAAGCCCGCCGGGACCGGCTCGTCCGTCGGCGTTTCCAAGGCGCTTGACCGCGCCGCGCTCGAGCGCGCACTGCGCGACGCGGCGAAATTCGACAAAAAGGTGCTCGTCGAGGAATTCATCGACGGGCAGGAGGTCGAGGTCGCCGTGCTCGGCAACGACGCCCCGGCGGCGTCGGTCTGCGGCGAGATCGTCGCGGGTGCGGATTTTTATGATTACGAGGCGAAATATATCTCCGACTGCGCGAAGCTCGTCATCCCGGCGCGGCTGGACGAGACTGTCTCCGAGCGCGTGCGCGACACGGCCATCCGTGCCTACCGCGCGCTGGGCTGCTGCGGGCTTTCCCGCGTGGACTTTTTCGTGACGCGCAAGGATCGCGAGGTCGTGTTCAACGAGATCAACACGATCCCCGGCTTCACGTCGATCTCGATGTACCCGAAGCTCTTTGAGGCCAGCGGCATTCCGTATCCGGAGCTGCTCGACCGTCTGATCGAGCTGGCCATGGAAGCATGACGCGGCCGGTTGTTCTGCGCATCGACAGCTGCCAGCAGGCGCTCAACGAGGAGCCGGAGCGCACCCGCCTGACCACGGGCGGCACGCTCGAGCTGGACGGCGAGGCCATTGTGCTGACCTATGAGGAGAGCGCCCTGACCGGGCTGGAGGGCACGACGACGAGCTTCCGCGTCGAGCCGAAGCGCACGGTGCTCGAGCGGCACGGCACGCTGGAGTCAAGGATGGTCTTTGAGCCGGGGCGCGAGGATTGCTCGCTCTATGACATGGGCTTCGGCGCGCTGATGATCCGCGTGCGCGGCGTCGAGATCAAATCGAACCTCGGCGCGGACGGCGGCACGCTCGAGGTGCGCTATCAGATCGTCATTGAGGAGGAAGAGGCGGGCAGCGTCTCTTACCGCATCGAGGTGCGCCCGGCCGAGCCGGAGGAAAAAACGGAGGAGGATCCCCGATGAATTGGCTCTTCAGACGTGCGCGGCATCCGCTCGTGCAGAGCAGCCCGGAGGAATGGAAGCGGCGGTGGCAGTCGCTCGTGCCGCCGGAGAACCGCGACGTGCCGATCACGCTCGACGGCCAAACCGTCGTCGCCTTCGTGCAGGTCAACCAATTCGTGATGATGCTTCAGGACGGCCTGCTGATGGAAAGCGCGTTCTTCGACGTCTGCGAGTTTTTCCAGCGCGCGGGCTATCATGTGATCTGGCTCATGCGCTGCATTCAGGACGTTCACAACGGTTATCTGCGCCGTTCGGGCAAGGCCGACAGCCGCCAGCAGCTGCGCTGGATCTGGCGCAAGCCGACGACGAATTTCGGTCGCTGGAGCTCGGATAATCTGCACGCGACGATTTTGCTGCAAGTCGAGCAGCTCCCGGAGGGGGCGCTGCAATCGATCGAGGCTCCGATCCTGCAACGGGTGACGTGGGCGGAGAGCGACGACGCGACGAAGATGATCCCGTCGAGAACCTATTTTTACACCGTGCCCAGCCCGTCCAGCCCGGCCGAGCTGCTGCGCTGGCTCAACGGCGCTTCCCTGAGCAAGAGCCGCCGCGCATAACCGGCCGAATTTTCACAGAATATGCCCGGAGGGCGCCGCAAAATCATGCGGCGCCCTCCGGGTCTTCGTTATTGGAGCAGGAAGCTCGTCAGCTCCGCGCTGATGTTGTTCTGGTGTAACATCAGCAGCACGGTGTCGAGGTCATATTGCGCGATCAGACCGTTCAGGTCATAAGGCTCTTCATAGGAGCGCAGATCAACCACGACAACCTCCGAAAACAGCTCCGTAAAATAATCCGTGGTCGGGTTTTGCAGCGAGTCCTTCAGGATCAGCACGCGGCGCGCGCTGCGCGCGTTCGGGTTGCAGACGCGGTAAAAGCCGAGGTTGTACGTGCTGATCTTGTTGTAATCCAGCTCCGGGTCGGCCAAGCCCGAGCCGATCAGCGTTTCGCGCGCGACCGGCGTGTCGCCGCCTGCAAAATACTGCACGCCGTGCAGCTCCGTGAGCGTGTAGTGCGGGATGCCCTCCTGCGTGGGGAACAGATAGGAGAAGCGGCGGTTCAGGTCGCCGAGATAGCGGTGTGTTCCGCCCAGCTCGTCCCAGGAAAAATCCGCCTCGGTCGGGAGCGTCACGCCCTCAAGCAGCCCCTGCTCCTGCATTCCTGCGGCAAGAGCCTCGGCCGCGCGGAAGGCGCCGCGGTCGTTCCAGTGAAAATCCGTGCGGTAATAAAAGTCCCTCCGCTCGCTCAGCGAATAACGTGCAGTGAGCGTGGTCTCGAGGTCGAGCACATGCAGACCGTTCACGCGGCGCAGCGCCTCGCAGAGCGCCTGATGGTTCGCCTTGCTGATTCGTCCGTCGAGCAGCGGGGAATCGAGCATGGTGTTCTTCTGCGGCAGGACGGCATAGACAAAGTCGACCTGCGGCAGAGCCTGCACCTGATCGTCCAGGGCGAAGACCATGGCATCGCGCTGAGCCGGGTCGGCGCGATAGAGCTGCGGCAGCAGATAGCCCTCGGCGTCGACTGTGATCCCGCGGATGAGCCGCTTGCCGGTGTAGATCTGCGCGGCGGAATCGAGCTTGAGCAGCGTCTCGCGCATCGGAAACTGGTCGGCGACATAGTCGTTGCACCGCTCGATCAGGGCCGGAAGGTCGGTCAGATCCTTGACCGGCTTCTGCGCCAGCGCGCGCCCCTCCGTGCCGCTGGAGACCCCGGGGGGCTTGATGAGCGCCCAGACGAGCAGCACGGAGAGAAATCCGAAGAACAGGATCGGTGTAAGAAGCGGCAGAATTTTTCGTTTCATGGCGTCAGAACCTCAGATACAGGAAGGGCTGATAGTTGGAATTGGCCAGGCAGACCGTGCTTACGGTCAGCAGCGCCAGAACGGCGACGGCGCGCAGCGCGGTGGAAGCGGCCGGAAAGCGTCGGCTCAGCCGTGCGCAGCCGGCTCGGAGCAGCGGCGTGCAGCCGATCGCGCCGACGAGCAGCAGAAGCGCGTTGTCGTGCAGATAGAGCAGCGTGTCCGGGTCGAGCGCGCCGCCGCGCCCGAAGAGACGGCCGAGGAATGCGGCGGCCTCCCCGATTGAGGCACTGCGGAAGAGCACCCAACCGAGCATGATGGCCAACAGACAGAAGCCGTGCCGCAGGATGGCCGGAATGCGCCGCTTTTCAAGGCGCAGCAGCTTTTCCGCGCAGAGCAGCAGCCCAAAATACAGCCCCCAGAGCAGGAACGTCCAGTTCGCGCCGTGCCAGAAGCCGGTCAGCGTCCAGACGATAAGCAGGTTGCAGACGAGCCGCAGACGGCCGACACGGCTGCCGCCCAGCGGAAAATAGACGTAGTCGCGGAACCACTGCCCGAGTGTGATGTGCCAGCGCCGCCAGAATTCCGAAACAGAGCGGCAGAGATAGGGATAGTTGAAATTTTCGGGGAGCTGAAAGCCCATCATACGCCCGAGGCCGATCGCCATGTCCGTGTAGCCGCTGAAATCGAAATAGATCTGCATCGTGTAGGCCAGCAGACCGAGCCACGCCGTCGCGGCGGCAGCGTCGGGCGTGCCCCAGATGCGGTCAGCCAGCGTCCCGAGCGAGTTGGCGAGCAAAAGCTTTTTGGCAAGACCGACCGCAAAGCGGAGGCAGCCGTCGGAGACTCCGTCGGCGGTGATCGACCGATCGTCGAGCTGACTGTGAAATTGCCCATAACGCGTTAACGGCCCCTGCATCACGCGGGGGAAGAGCAGCAGATACAGCGCAAAGCGGTCGGCGCGGCGCTCCGGCTCGACCGTCCCGCGAAAGACGTCGAACTGATAGCTCAGCGCCTGAAATACGAAGAACGACAGTCCCAGCGGGAGCGGCAGGGCGGCGATGTCCGCACCGAAGATCCCGGCGAAAAAGCCGAGGTATTTGAACAGGAACAGAAGTCCCAGATTGAGCGTCAGCCCGAACGCGAGGGCAAGCCGCCGCGCCCGCCGCATCCACAGCCCGAGACCGTAATTGGCAAGCGTCGCTGCCGCAATGAGCAGAAAGCAGGTCGGCTCGCCCCATGCGTAAAACGCCAGACTGCCCAGAAGCGCCACGATATTTTTCAGACGGCGCGGCACGAGGTAATAGACCAGAAAAAACGGAGGCAAAAAATAAAACAAAAAGCTGATGCTGCTGAAGCCCATGACAGGTCCCTCTCAAATTTCGATAAGTAACGAGCATTTCTTCTATCATCATACAAGAAACAGGCAGAAATGTCAAGCGGCGCGTGCCTGCGTTTCGCAGCCGGACGCAAATATCCCCGGACGCGCATTGCGTATCCGGGGGATAGACTACCGGCTCGGCGCGACCGAGCGGACGGTCAGCGTCTCGCCGTCGACGGAGAAGCGCACCTCGCAGCCGCCGAAGGCCATGCCGTAGACGCGGTCGGGGTCGTTCTGATAGGACGGGCGCGGATCGTGCGCCAGAACGCCGAGCAGCGCCTCGCGTGTGCGCGCCGGAAGACCGGCCAGCAGCGTCTCGTCCGCCCGCACGGTCAAAAGCCGCCCCTCGCCGGACGCGGCGAAGCCGCCGACGGCCTCGGGCTTGCAGTCGGCATAGGGGAGATAGGGCTTGACGTCGTAGATCGGCGTACCGTCCATCAGGTCGGCGCCGGAGACGTCGAGCACCGCGCCGAGCGCGGCGTCGTGCCGAATTCCCTCGAGCCGCACGCACGAAAGCCCCAGCGGGTTCGGCCGGAAGGGCGAGCGCGTGGCAAAGACGCCCATGCGGGCGTTGCCGCCCAGACGCGGCGGCCGCACGGTCGGCGACCAGCCGTCGCGGCGCGCCTCGGAAAATTCCCAGATCAGCCACAGATGCGAGAAGCCCTCCAGCCCGCGCAGGGCGTCGGCGTTTCGGAACTCCGGCTCAAAGACGACCGTTGCGCGCAGGGCGTCGACGAGGCCGCTCTGTCGCGGGATGCCGAATTTCGTCGGAAACGGGCTGCAAATGTGCGCAATCTGCTTCAGCTCCAGTGCCATGGCGTCCACCTCAGAGCCGGGAGAAGACCTCGCCCAGCGACTCATGCAGGACGAGGCTCGCCTCGTTATCATAGGGCGTTTCGTCGCGGTTGATGAGCACGAGGCGGTCGCCGCCGTAATAGCGCAGCAGCCCCGCCGCCGGGTAGACCGTCAGGCTCGTGCCGCCGACGATGAGCAGGTCGGCGCGGGAGATCGCCTTGACCGCGCCGGTCAGGGTCTTTTCGTCGAGCGGCTCCTCATAGAGCACGACGTCGGGCTTGACGATGCCGCCGCAGTCGCAGCGCGGCACGCCGGGACAGTCGCGGATGAACGTCGCGGGATAGGCCCTGCCGCAGCGCATACAGTAGTTGCGCAGGACGCTGCCGTGCAGCTCGAACACGCGTCGGCTGCCCGCCTTTTGGTGCAGCCCGTCGATGTTCTGCGTCACGACGGCGGCCAGATGCCCCTCCTGCTCGAGCCGCGCCAGCACGCGATGCGTAACGTTCGGCTCGAAGCCGAGCAGGAGCATTTTTTCGCGGTAAAATTTGAAAAATTCCTCCGGCCGCCGGTCAAAAAAGCTGCGGCTGATGATCGTCTCGGGGGGATAGTCGAATTTCTGATGATACAGGCCGTCCACGCTGCGGAAATCCGGGATCCCGCTCTCGGTGGAGACGCCTGCGCCGCCGAAAAAGACGGCGCGGTGCGCCTGCTCAATCCAGCTTTTCAGCGTTTCGATTTTTGAAGGCATCGTCTTCCTCCTCCAGTTCGGCCAAGAATTTTTTCTCGGCGCGCGTCTTGTCGGGCAGCCGGAGCTTGGCGAACATATCCGGCCGCCGGTGAAGCGTGCGCAGGATGGACTGCTTGCGCCGCCAGCGCGCCACGCGGCCGTGGTCGCCGGAGCGCAGGATCTCGGGGACGGGGCGCTCGTGCCAGACGGCCGGGCGGCTGTACTGGGGATATTCCAGCAGCCCGTCCCAGTGGCTCTCGTCCTCAAAGCACTCGCGGTCGGGCAAAACGCCCGGCACGAGCCGGCTGACGGCGTCGGCCACGGCCATTGCCGGGATCTCGCCGCCCGTCAGAACGAAATCGCCGATGGACAGCTCCTCGTCGACGCATTCGTCGATGAAGCGCTGGTCGATGCCCTCGTAGTGCCCGCAGACGAGCACGAGGTTGTCCAGCCCGGCCAGCCGCTTGGCGTCGGCCTGCGTGAACACGTGGCCGCAGGGCGACAGGAAGATCGTGTGCACGGGGCCACCGGCCTCGTCGCAGGCGTGGCACCAGCAGCGATAGAGCGGGTCGGCCTGCAAAATCGCGCCGCGCCCGCCGCCATAGGGATAGTCGTCGACCTGATTTTGCTTATTGGTCGTGTAATCGCGGATCTGATGCGTCTCGATGCGCAGATAGCCGCGCTCCTGCGCGCGGCCGAGAATGGACTCGCCCAGCACGTCGCCGACGGTGTCGGGGAAAAGGGTCAGAATGTCAATTCTCATCGGTCGCAAAGCCCTCGATCAGATGCACCCGCACGACGCCCGCCTCGACGTCGATCAGGCGGATGAATTCCTTGACGGCGGGGATCATATACTGCTTGCCCGCGCCGCCGATGACATAGACGTCGCTCGACGGCAGGGTCAGCACGTCGCGGAGCGTGCCGAGCTCCTCGCCGGTGTCGTCGTTGAGCACGCGGCAGCCGATCAGGTCGGCGATGAACACCGTGCCCTCGGGCAGCCGCACGCCCGTGCGGTCGACGCAGACGGTCTTGCCGCGCAGGAGCGTGGCCTGCTCGGGCGTATCGACGCCCTCGAGCTTGGCCAGCACGCAGCCCTTGTGGATGCGGGCGCTCTGCACGGCGACGGGCTTGCCGCCGAGATAGAACGTTTTGAATTTCAGCAGGAATTCCGGGCCGTCCGCCCACGGGAGGATCTTGACCTCACCCTGCACGCCGTGCGTGCTGACGATCTGCCCGGCTTCAAGAAACTGTTTCATCCTCGCACCTCACAGCTTGGCGTAGGCCTTCTCCAAAAAGCGCTCGGTCTTGACGACCACGCGCTCGTGCGTGGCTTTTCCGATCTCCCCGGCCTCGTCAAAGGCCGTGATCTCAAAGGTCAGCCTGCGGCCGTCGACGGCGGTGAGGCGGCTCTCGGCGCGCACCTCCATGCCGACCGGCGTCGCGGCCAGATGCTGCACGTCCATGCGTGTGCCGACGGACGTCTCGCCCTCGGCGAGCTTGCCCTCAAGGGCGTTGCAGGCCGCACCCTCCATCAGCGCGACCATGCAGGGCGTCGCGTAGACCAGCAGCGAACCGCTGCCGACCTCCTGCGCCGTGTCCGCGCGCTCGACCAGCGTCTCGGCGCTGCCGGTCATTCCAACTTCAACGATCATGGTTTTCTAACTCCTTTGAACAAAAAAGTCCTGACTTCTGCCAGTATTATAGCAGAAGTCAGGACGGATTGCAACGGTTTTACTTGTCCGCGCGGACGGCGACGGCCTCAATTTCGACGAGGGCGTTTTTCGGCAGAGCCGCGACCTCGAAGCAGCTTCTTGCGGGATTGTTCGGGAAGTGCTTGGCATAGACGGCGTTGAACGCGGCGAAATCGGACATATGCTGCAAATAGCAGGTCGTCTTTGCCACGTGGGCAAGGTCGCTGCCTGCGGCCTCCAGAATGGCCTTGAGGTTGGCGATGGACTGCTCGGCCTGCGCCTCGATGCCGCCCTCGGGGAAGCTGCCGGTGGCCGGGTCGATGGGGAGCTGACCGGACGTGAAGACCAGCGCGCAGTGCGCAATGGCCTGAGAATACGGGCCGATGGCGGCCGGGGCGTGCTCGGTGTGAATGATCTCCATGTAAAAATCCTCCTGTAATTTGATTTTATTGGTAAAATTCGGACTAATTCGCGATTTTTGACTCTAAATAGTCCAATATATCCTGCGGCGTCTGCGCCTCGGCGACGTTCAGCCGCCCCAGCGCGCAGAGCGTTTGCGGCAGCCCCTTGACGAGGGTGTTGCGGCGCGCGGGGTCGGTGCAGAGCGTGATGGCGAAGCCGTTTTCGTGCAGCGTGACCTCCGTCAGCGTGGAATAGACGCCCTCGGGATAGGCCAGCGCGATGGGCGCCGCGCCGAAGGCGGCTTCGTACATCGTGCGATAGGCCTTGACGTCCACGAGGATCGCGGCCTGAAAATCGGCCTCGCTCTCGCCCGGCAGCGGGCTCATCGTCGCGCGCACGTCTGCGGCCGTTTCAAACGGCGGCCACTGGTGCATGTCAAAGGTGTGGCTCTGGATGCTGATGAGGCCGGAGGCCGTCATTTCGCGCGCCTGCTCAAACGTGAAGTGCGGCGTGATGGCGTTGCCGGTGTCCTTGTATTCCGTGCAGCCAAAGGAGAAGCCGATCGAGAAGATCGTCGCCTTCAGGTTCAGCTCCTTCAGAATCGGGTAGGCCAGCTCATAGTTGCTGGCGTAGCCGTCGTCGAGCGTGATGCAGAAGGGCTTTTCGGGCAGCTCTGCGCCATGATAGACATAGTCATAAAGCTCCTGCATCGACACGGCGTGCCACCCGGCGGCCTTGACGGCCTCGAGCTGGGCGCGGAAGCGCTCGGGCGTGATGACGGTCGCGTCGTCGCCCTCGGCGGCGAGGTGGTGATACATCAGGATCGGCACGGTCACGCTGTGCGCGCTCTGCGCCGGGGTCTGCTCCACGGGCTGCGTGCCGCGCGCGATCCGGCGGCCGAAATCCTCCGGCATCCAGACGGAGTCGTCTCCGAAAATTTTCGCCAGCACCATGTCGCCCACGGCGTTGCGGAAATGCGTGGCGTCGTAAAAATACCGCGCGTCGTCCGAGACGGCGCTCTGCGCGAAGTCCCAGTAGTCCGTGACCTCGGCCAGCGCCTGCCGGTAGCGCTGCAGCTCCTGCGCGTCGACCTTCTCCCACTGCCCGCTGTAGACCGGCGAGAAGATCACCGTCAGCCGGACGCCGCGCTCGTCGCAGAGGTCGCGAATCTGCTCGACGGCCTGCACGCAGGCGTCGATCTGCCCGAGATACGTCGACTGATCGTCGCAGGAGAAGTCCGCGCCGTAGCTTGCCTCGTACCGGGCGAGGTCGCCGACGTTTTCCACGTCGCGCACGCGCTTGTCGTAGCAGCCGCTTTGCACGTCAAAGACGTCGAAGACCTGCGGCAGCAGCGTGTCGGAGGCGCGGGAGCGCAGCTTTTCCAGCGAATAGCGCGGCCCTGCGAGGGCGTATTTGAGGTAAAACGCCAGCGGACTGCCGCCGTTGACCTTGTAGTGCGGCCGGTCGGTCAGACCCGTGCCGTCCTCGGTCGGCGTGGCGGCCTCGTTGATGCCGAGGTTCAGAATGAGGTTTTTGACCTCATAGTGACCGATCAGGTAGGCGGCAAAATCGCTGTAGTCCTTCGTATTGCAGCCGTAGACAAAGAGATTATAGAACGACGCGCCGGTGTAGGCGTTGAGCCGCTCGGTGTCATAGGACGCGGCCGAGGACGAGCCGATGATATAGGAGTCGTATTCCTCGTGGTGGCGCTCGAGATATTCGAGCTTGGCCACGCGGGGATTGTTCGTCTGGTCATAGGAATCCCAGCGGAGCAGCCGGTCGCCGAACACGCCGAAGGGGTCGACCAGCAGATTGATCAGCACGCACAGCAGCAGCGCCGCCGCCAGCGCGAACGGGAGCATCCTCAGCCATTTTTTTGCGGACATTGCAGCGCCCCCTTACACATTTTCATAGACATAGGCAATGGCGGTGTAGCCGGTGTTGAGATAGACCGTCGCCAGCAGAAGAAAGAGCGCCGCGACCAGCACGAGGAACTGCACGACCGGCCTTTTCGCGGCCAGCGCCGTGCGCACGCGCACGCCGCGCTCCTGCTGCAAGCTGACGCAGAAGAGCACAAGCCCAGCAAGCAGTACCGTAACATATCCGCCTGCGCTCAGACCGAAGGACGTCCAGACGCCGCGCGGCAGCGCCTGAAGCAGGTGTGTTGCGCAGTGGCGCAGCATCCCCCATGCGGCCGAGAGGCTTTCGGCGCGCGAGAAAAAGCGCCCGATCGTCACAAGGAAGCAGGTGCGCAGGATGCGGAAGACCTGCATCGCGCGCCCCTCGCGCTTTTTGAAGAGCGGCGCGCAGAGCATGGCGGCCGACATCAGCAGCCCGTTCCAAAGGCCGTAGGCGATGTTTTGCAGCCCCGGCCCCTGCCAGACGCCGACGGCCAGAAAGACGACGACCGTCGCGACGCTCGGCACGAGCAGCTTGCCGACGCGCTTGCCCAGATGCTTGCGCAGCGGCTTGCAGAGCCGCGGGAGCCACTTGGAAAGCGCCAGCGGATAGAACAGGTAGTCCTTCATCCATTCGCCGAGGGAGATGTGCCACCGGCGCCAGAAGTCGTCGATGCTCTGCGCAAAATACGGGCGGCGGAAATTCTCGCCGAGGCGGATGCCGAACAGCTCCGAGACGCCGCGCACGATGTCGATGCCGCCGGAAAAATCGCAGTAGAGCTGCAAGCAGTAGAGTGCAGCGCCCAGAAAGACGATCAGACCGGGATAGGCGGCGTAGTTGCCGTAAAGCTCGGCGACCGGCGCGGCCAGCGTGTCGGCGATGAGCACCTTTTTCAGCATACCCCAGAGCATCAGCTCGATGCCGTCGCGCAGGTTTTCGGCCTGAAGGCGATGCTCGGCGAAGAGCTGCGGCGCAAGCTCGCCGTAGCGGTGGATCGGCCCCTGCACCATCTGCGGGAAATAGGACGCAAAGAGCAGATAGCGCAGGAAATTGCGCTCGGCGGCCTGCTTGCCGCGGTAGACGTCGATCAGATACCCGGCGGTCTGGAAAATATAGAACGAAAGCCCCAGCGGCACAAGCAGCTCCAGCGGCCGGAAGGGAAGCCCCGTCGCGCCGAGCAGCCAGTTGAGGTATTTATAGACGGCCAGCGTCAGGAAATTCAGGCACAGCGCCGCCGTCAGCACGCGCCGCCGCACGCGCACGCCGCGCTTTTTCACGGCCGGGCGGTTTTCACGCGGCGTCCCGGCCAGCAGCGCCTGTTCTTTTTGGTGCAGCGCCCCGAGCCAGCGCCCCGCGCCGTAGGTCATGCCGACCGTGGCCAGAAGCGACAGCCCGGCCGACGGACTGTACGACAGGTAAAACACCGCGCTCGCTGCCAGCAGCACATACCGGCGGAGGCGCAGCGGGACGAGATAATAGACCAGCAGCGCGCCCGCCAGAAAGATCAGAAAGGTGAGGCTGCTCAGCGCCATATCAGTCGCAGCGCAGACGCTCGACCAGCGCCAAAATGGCCTCGGCGGAGTTGAAGTTCTCCGGCTCCAGCTCGTCGACCGTGATGGAGATGTCGTAGGCGTCGTTCAGCTCGCCGACGATCATCACAATGTCCAGAGAGGTCAGAATGCCGTCGTCGATGAGCGCAGTCTCGTGCTCAAAATCGACGTCCGGGCAGCAGGTTTCCAGAATTTCCAAAAGCTCCTTCATAGCGGTCACTCCTTGATATATTGCGCGCGCAGCAGCGCACGGTCGATCTTCCCCGTGCGGTTGGCGGGCATAGTCTCCAAAAATACGACGCGGTTCGGCAGCATATACTCCGGCAGGCGCTCCCTCAGGCGGCGCAGCAGCCGCTTCGGGTCGTCCTCCTGTGCCTGACAGAAGAGCACGATGCGCTCGTGCGCCGCGTCATGCAGGCAGCAGGCGTACTGCACCTCGGGCAGGGCGTTGGCCGCGACCTCGATCTCGCCGAGCTCGATGCGGTGCCCCATGTGCTTGATCTGGGAGTCCGCGCGGCCGACAAAGAGCAGATTGCCGTCGGGCAGGTATTTTGCAAGGTCGCCCGTGCGGTAGATGCGCTCCGGCCATTGGGCTTGCAGCGGGCTTTGGCAGAAGGCCTCGGCGGTTTTTTCGGGGTTGGCATAGTAGCCCAGCGCAAGGCAGGTGCCGCGCACGCAAAGCTCGCCGACCTCGCCCGGCTCCGTGACGGCCGCGCCGTCGCGGCAGAGAAACACGCCGGAGTTGCCGAAGGGACGCCCGATGGGCAGCACCTCGTCGTCTGCATAGGCGCGGTCGACGCGGTAATAGGTGCAATTGCAGGTGATCTCGGTCGGGCCATAGAGGTTGACATAATCTGCCTGCGGCATGTGCCGCCGCCAGTCGTTGAGCACCTTGCAGGGCAGCAGCTCCCCGGAAAACATCACGCGCCGCAGATGCTCCGGCACAACGGAGGCGAACGTGCGCAGCGACGAGAGGATCTTCATGGCTGCCGCCGCCCAGATCAGCGTGTCCACGCGGCGCTCGTTGAGCCGCGCGACGAGCCGCTTGGGCATCAGGAAGAGCTGCTTTTCGAGGATCTGCACCGTTGCGGCGCTGCGCAGCGCGAGGTAAAGATCCTTCACCGAGACGTCGAAGTCGAACGGCGCCTGATTGCCGAAGACGGTCTGCCCGTCAAAGCCGAAGGCGGCCGTGAACTGCTCGGCCATGTCGATCACGCTGCGGTGCGAGACGAGCACGCCCTTGGGCACGCCCGTCGAGCCGGAGGTGAAGATGCAGTAGAGCGGATCGGTGTCCAGCCCCTCGGCAATGGCGCGGTCGGCGACTGTCTCGTCGGCGGTCTCGGCGTTTTCGGGCAGCTCCACGGCCGGACAGGTCATGAACGCGGGGCGCTGCACCCCCTCGGCCGCCAAAACGATTGCCGCAGGCTGCATGGTTTCATAAATATCGCGCAGACGCTTCTCCGGCAGCGAGCAGTCCAGCGGAACATAAAAATTCCCGCTGCATACTACGCCGTAAAAAGCAGCGGGAATTCTTGCGCTCCGGTCGATCGCGACCAGAACCGGGCGGCGGTGCGCGCCGCCGAGCAGACGGCTCAGCTCCGCGCCGAGGGCGCAGGCGATGCGCCACGTCTGCGCATAGGTATATTCCCGCGAGGCATCGGCAAGGGCACAGTGCTCCGGCGCGGTTTGCGCCGCACGCTTCAGATAGGAAAGAACATTCGTCGTCATCATTGCCACGCTCCGCAGGAAAAATTGAAAAAATGACAGAAAAGCAAGAAAAACAGAGAGAAATGCGTTCAGAGGTCCCTTAGATACACGATAAGCGATTGCCTGAGCAATCGCTTATCCCGTGGTGCGAGTGATGCGACTTGAACGCACACGACATAAGCCACACGCCCCTCAAACGTGCCTGTCTACCTATTCCAGCACACTCGCATATCCAATTTGCTTGATTATTTTACCGCGAAACCCCCGATTTGTCAAGCCCTTTTCGCAATTCTCTCCGGCTTTTTTCAAAAAAGCACCGATCCGGGCAGTTTTCGTGCGCACAGGAGCACCGGATTCCCTTAATCGGCATCTGGGGATCGCGGCTCGGAATGCGCGGCGGTTTGGGGGTAGGTGAGAGGAGCGAGGTTTACATAATCTACATATCGGAAGAAAACGCCGCCGCTCTGCATCGCCTCGGTGGTTTTTGCAATTTTCCAGCCGGAAAGGGTCGAAGGATCGGGAAAAAAGCGATCGGCCGGAAGCTCGGCGAGCGTTTCGGTGAGCAAAATGCGGCTGCAATAGGGCAGCAGCGCCTCGTAGACCGACGCGCCGCCGATGACGAAGGCGTCCTCGTCCGGGCGCAGCGCGGCAAACAGCTCCGGCAGGCTGTGCACGACCTCGGCATTCGGGATAAAAAGCGTCGGATCATGCGATAAAATCAGGTTTCTTCGGTTTTTCAGCGGTTTTTTGCCCGGAAAGGTTTCAAGCGTCCGGCGGCCGCAGATCACGGTCCGGCCGGTCGTCAGCGTGCGGAAGCGCCTGAGATCCTCCGGGATCGAGACGAGCAGCCGGTCGCGCAGGCCAATGCCAAAATTACTTGTAACATTTACAATTGCCTGCATTGGCGCTCCGCCTCCTCTCAAAAAAATCAAATAGCAACGGGAATTTTTTCGGAAAAATCGTGATAACGGTAGTTTTTCAGCGAAAAATCCTCCGGCGTAAAAGCGTAGAAATCGTCGATTTTTGGGTTAACATAAAATTCCGGCGCGGGCAGCGGCTCACGCTCGAGCAGCCGCTCGACCATGGGGATATGGCGGTCGTAGATGTGGCAGTCGGCGATGACATGCACCAGCTCGCCCGCGACGAGGCCGCTGACCTGCGCGAGCATGTGCACGAGCACGGCGTACTGCACGACGTTCCAGTTGTTCGCCGTGAGCATATCCTGCGAGCGCTGGTTCAGGATCGCGTTGAGGGTGCTGCCGCTGACCTGAAAGGTCATGGAATAGGCGCAGGGCGCCAGCGCCATTTCGGAAAGCTCCTCGAAGTTATAGAGATTCGTCAAAATGCGGCGGCTGGCCGGGTCATGCCGCAGGGCGTAGAGCACATGGTCGACCTGATCGTTCTCCCCCTCGGGGAAACGGTATTTTTTGCCGAGCTGGTAGCCGTAGGCCTTGCCGATCGAGCCGGTCTCGTCCGCCCAGCTGTCCCAGATGCGGCTTTTCAGATCATGGACATTGTTCGACTTTTTCTGCCAGATCCAGAGCAGCTCGTCCACGCAGGAGCGGAAATAGGTGCGCCGCAGGGTCATGATCGGGAATTCCTCGCGCAGATCGTAACGGTTGACCACGCCGAACAGGCGCTTCGTGTGCGCGGGCGTGCCGTCCTGCCAGCGCGGGCGCACGGGCAGCCCCTCGTCCGAGACGCCGTCGGTCAGAATCCTTCGACAGGTTTCGATATAAAGTCGGTCTGCTCTGCTCATACGATGCCCTTTCTGTTCGCTTTTTACAGCACAGGCCGGAAAAATCCTTTTCCGGCCTGTGCTGCATGTCTATTTTTCCTCGGCGACCTGCTGACGGATCAGCGCGCGCGCCAGCTTGGCCTTCGCGAGGCGGATGTCCTGCTCCTCCTTCGCGGCGGCAAGACGCTCACGCGCCTTCTCCTCGGCGCGCTTGGCGCGGTCGAGGTCGATCTCGTCGGCGTATTCCAGCGTTGTGGCGACGAGGCGCACCGCGCCCTGCTCCACGCTCAGGAAGCCGCCGCCGCAGGCCGCGCGGCGCAGCCTGCCGTCCATCGTGACGTGTACCTCGCCGGTGTCGAGCACGGCGAGCAGGTCGGCATGGCCGGCGCGGATGCTGATGTAGCCCTCGGTCGTGCGCAGATAAAGGATCTCGGCCCTGCCGTCAAATTGCAGGCCGTCCGGCGTGACGATCTGTAAGGCAAACTGCTTCATTTTGCGCCGCCCTTTGCTTTTTCGACCGCCTCGTCGATCGTGCCGACAAAGAGGAAGGCCGACTCGGGCAGGTCGTCATGCTTGCCCTCGAGGATCTCGCGGAAGCCGCGCACCGTCTCGGCCACGGGGACGTACTTGCCCTGATAGCCCGTGAACTGCTCGGCGACCGTGAACGGCTGAGATAGGAAGCGCTGGATCTTTCTTGCGCGGGAGACAACCAGCTTGTCCTCCTCGGACAGCTCGTCCATGCCCATGATGGCGATGATGTCCTGAAGGTCCTTATAGCGCTGCAGAACCTGCTGCACCTCGCGCGCGACGCGGTAGTGCTCCTGCCCGACGATGTCGGGCGTCAGGATGTTGGAGGTGGACTCGAGCGGGTCGACCGCCGGGAAGATGCCCAGCGAGGCGATGCCGCGGTCGAGAACGGTCGTGGCGTCGAGGTGGGCGAAGGTCGTCGCGGGAGCCGGGTCGGTCAGGTCGTCGGCCGGGACATAGACCGCCTGAACGGACGTGATCGAGCCCTTTTTGGTGGAGGTGATGCGCTCCTGAAGGGCGCCCATCTCGGTTGCAAGCGTGGGCTGATAGCCGACGGCCGAGGGCATTCTGCCCAGCAGCGCCGAGACCTCGGAGCCTGCCTGCGTGAAACGGAAGATGTTGTCGATGAACAGCAGCACGTCCTGCCCCTCGCGGTCGCGGAAGTACTCGGCCATCGTCAGACCGGACAGCGCCACGCGCATTCTGGCTCCGGGCGGCTCGTTCATCTGGCCGTAGACCAGGGCGGTCTTCTTGATGACGCCGGACTGCATCATTTCGTTATAAAGATCGTTGCCCTCGCGGGTACGCTCGCCGACGCCGGCAAAGACGGAGATGCCGCCGTGCTGCTTGGCGATGTTGTTGATCAGCTCCATGATGAGCACGGTCTTGCCGACGCCCGCGCCGCCGAACAGGCCGATCTTGCCGCCCTTGACGTAGGGGGCGATCAGGTCGACGACCTTGATGCCGGTCTCGAGCATCTCGGTGGTGCTGGCCTGCTCGTCATAGGACGGCGGGTTGCGGTGGATGCTCCATTTTTCGCAGGTGACGGGCTGCGGCTTGTCGTCGATCGCGCGGCCGAGCAGGTTGAACACGCGGCCGAGCGTCTCCGGACCGACGGGAACCTTGATGCCCGCGCCGGTGTCGAGCGCCTTGACGCCGCGCACCATGCCGTCGGTCGTGCTCATGGCGATGCAGCGCACCGTGTCGTCGCCGAGCTGCTGCGCGACCTCGCAGACGAGCTTCTCGCCGCCCTCGCGCTCGATCTCTATGGCGTTGAGCAGGTCGGGCAGGTGGCCGTCCGAAAACCGGATGTCCAGAACCGGGCCGATGATCTGCACAACGACGCCGTAATGCTTCTCTTGCATAGGGAAACTCCTTTCCTCCGCTCGATCAGAGCGCTTCCGCGCCGGAAACGATTTCGGTGATCTCGCGGGTAATGACCGCCTGACGGGCACGGTTATAGTGCAGCGTCAGGGTGTCGATGATCTCGTCGGCATTTTTGTTTGCCGCGTTCATAGCCGTGCGGCGCGCGCCCTGCTCGGAGGCAGAGGCCTCGCAGACCGCCGAATACAGCATACCGGAGACATAGAGCGGGACGATCCGCCCCACAAGCTCCGCCGGGTCGCCCTCGAGCAGCGCGCCGCCGACCTGCCTGCCGTCGGCATCGACCGTGATGGGCAGCAGCTGCTCGGCCGTCGGCACCTGCGAGAGCATCGAGCGGAACTCGGTGTAGAGCACGACCACGCGCTCAAAGCGCCCGTCGGCGTAGCCCTCGCAGAGCAGCTTGGCAATCTGCGCGCAGTCGCCGATGCCGAGCGAGCCGGTCACGCCGAAATAGGTGCTGACGATCTCATACTTGCGGCGCGCGAAGTGCTCCAGCGTCTTTTTGCCGACGGGAAGCACGCAGCACGCGCCCTCCTGCATGGCCTCGGCCGCCATGCGGAACAGGTTGGCGTTATAGCCGCCGGCCAGACCGCGGTCGCCGCCGATGATGACATAGCAGGTCTTTTGAACCGGACGCTGCTGCGTGAAGGGCGACGGCTTGTCGGGGAGGGCGGCCTGCAGGCCGCTGATGGCCTGCGCCAGAACCTCGTGATAGGGACGGGTGCGTTCCGCCCGCTCCTTTGCCCGCCGCAGCTTCGAGGTCGCGACCAGCTCCATGGCCTTGGTGATCTGGCGCGTGCTCTCGACGCTCTTGATGCGGGTCTTGATCGCTTTCATGGACGCCATGGCGCGCCCCCCTTATTGCTCGTAGGGAGCGGCGCAGGCGGCGATCGCCTCGCGCAGGAGCTGCTCGGTCTCCTGCGTCAGGTCGCCTGTGGCGCGGATGCTCTCGGCAATGGCCGGACGCTGGACGGTCAGGTACTCGAACAGGTCGCGCTCGAAATCGGCGATCCTGTTGACGGGCACCTTGGCCAGCAGGTCATGGACGACGGCATAGATGATGCAGACCTGAAGCGCAATGTCGATCGGGCTGTTGCGGTTCTGCTTCAGCACCTCAACGATGCGCTCGCCCTGCGCCAGACGCGCCTTGGTGTCGGCGTCGAGATCGGAGCCGAACTGGGCGAAGGATTGCAGCTCGCGGTACTGCGAGTACATCAGCTTCAGCGAGGAGGCGACCTTTTTCATCGCCTTGATCTGCGCGCTGCCGCCGACACGCGAGACGGAGATGCCGGGGTTGATGGCCGGACGGACGCCGCTGTGGAACAGCTCGCTTTCCAGATAGATCTGGCCGTCGGTGATGGAGATGACGTTCGTCGGGATATAGGCCGAGACGTCGCCGGCCTGCGTCTCGATGATGGGCAGGGCGGTCAGGCTGCCGCCGCCGTACTTGGGCGCAAGGCGTGCCGCGCGCTCGAGCAGACGGGAGTGCAGATAGAACACGTCGCCGGGGTAGGCCTCGCGTCCGGGCGGTCTGCGGATCAGCAGAGAGAGGGCGCGGTAGGCCACGGCGTGCTTGGACAGGTCGTCATAGACGATCAGGGCATCTTGCCCCTTGTCCATGAAGTATTCGCCCATGGTGCAGCCGGAATACGGCGCGATGTATTGCAGGGGCGCAGGCTCGGAGGCCGTCGCCGAGATGACGATGGTATAATCCATTGCGCCGGCCTTGGTCAGCGTGTCGACAAGCTGCGCGACGGTCGAGCGCTTCTGGCCGATGGCGACATAGATGCATGTGACGCCCTTGCCCTTCTGGTTGATAATGGTGTCGGTGGCGATGACGGTCTTGCCCGTCTGACGGTCGCCGATGATAAGCTCACGCTGGCCGCGGCCGATCGGGATCATGGAGTCGATCGCCTTGATGCCGGTTTGCAGCGGCACGGAGACGGATTTGCGCTCGATGATGCCGGAGGCGACGCGCTCGATCGGGCGCGTTTCCCTGGATTTGATGGGGCCCTTGCCGTCGATGGGGCGGCCGAGGGCGTCGACCACGCGGCCGATCATGCATTCGCCGACCGGGACGGAAACGACCCTGCCCGTGCGCTTGACGAGGCCGCCCTCGCTGATGCCGACGTCCGTCCCGAGCAGGACGACGCTGACAAAGCGCTCCTCGAGGTTCAGCGCCATGCCGTAGGTGTCGTTTTCAAAAAGCAGCAGCTCATTGGCCTTGCATTTTTCCAGACCGTGCACCTTGGCAATGCCGTCGCCGACCTGAATGACGTATCCGACCTCGTCCTGCTGGAGCTTGTCGGAATAGGTCTTGATCTGGTCCTTTATGACCTTGCTGATGTCGTCTATTTTCAGATTCACGGTTTCACCAACCTTTATATTATACGATTGCTTCGCTCAGGGATCGACGCAGACGGTCGAGCTTGCTGCGGATGCTGCCGTCGAGCTGCTCGCTGCCGTAGCGCAGGGTCACGCCGCCGAGCAGCGAGGGCTGCACCTCCACCGTCAGCAGGACGGTCTTCCCGGTGATGGCCTCGAGCTTGGCCGTCAGGGCGCTGCGCTGCCGCGGCGTCATTTCCACGGCCGTGAGCGCCGTGGCGCGGAGCAGATTGTGCGCCTCGTCATAGCAGGCACGGTAGGCCTTCACGCAGTCCGGCACGCGATAGATCTCGCGCTTGTCGCACAGCAGGCAGAGAAAATTCCGCACCGTCTGCGAGCAGCCCGCAAAGGCCTTGCACAGCAGCGCGCGCCGCTCCTCGGAGGGGAGCGCCGGCGTGTCGAGCAGGGTGGCGTATGCGCGCTGCTCCGTGAGCGCCTGCGCGACCGTCTCCAGCTCGGACAGCAGCGCGTCGGGCGCGGCGTCTTCCTCGGCAAGCTGGTACAGCGCCTTGCCGTAGCTCACCGCGTCAATCATGGCTGTCTCCCAGTCCGTCGATGAAGGAGTCGATGAGCGCCTCGTGCTCGGCGGGCTTCACATCGCGCGCAAGAACCGCGCCGGCGATCTGCACCGCCATGTCCGAGACCTCGTTCTTCAGCTCGTTGCGCGCCTGCTTCTTCTCCAGCTCGATCTGCTCGTCGGCACGCTTGAGCGTGCGGGCGGCCTGCTCCTGCGCCTCGCGCAGCATGGTTTCCTGCTGCTGCAGGGCGCGCTGGTGCGCCGCCTTGAGGATGCGCTCCCGCTCGGCGTTCGCCTCGGAAAGCTGCCCCTCATACTGGGTCTTGAGCGCCTCGGCCTCCGCCTTGGAGCGGCCGGCGTCGGCGTAGAGATCGTCGATCTCCTTCTGGCGGCTGTCGATCATGTTCTGAACGGGCTTGAACAGGAGCTTCTTCATGAATTTATAGAGGATGAACAGGTTGACGAGCGTGAACAGGCACGTCCAGAAGTTCACGCCCACAAAGCTCTCAAAGCCGGTTAAAAACTTCAAGCCGATCTCTCCTTTCTGGCAAGAGTCTTCCTCATGCGGATCAGAATACGAAGAGCAGCAGCAGCGCGATGACCAGCGAATAGATACCGGTCGATTCGGTGATGGCGCAGCCGAGAATCATGTTGGTACGCAGGTTGTTGGTGGCCTCCGGCTGGCGAGCCATGCCCTCAAGCGCCTTGCCGACGGCATTACCTTCACCGATTGCCGGGCCGATTGCACCGAGACCCATGCACAGGCCGGCGCCAATCGCGATCAAACCTTTGACCAGTTGTTCCATTTTGAAAATCCTCCTGAAAAAATATATTTTTGCGGTTTTATTGCTTTGCGGATGCCTCCGCCGGGGGCGGACAGGCTGCTCCGACATAGACCATCGTCAGCATACAGAACACGAGCGCCTGAATGAAGCCGGAGAATAGATCGAAATAAATCGAAAGAAACGCCGGAATGCCCACCTGGAAAAGGGGGATCTGACGGATGATCTCATTGGGAATCCATCGCAGCACGAAGGAGCTGAGCGCACCCAGCGCGCCGTAGATCAGCGAGGTCAGCACGCCGCCGCCGGCAATGTTGCCGAAGTGACGGAACGACATGGAGATCGGCTGCGCGATCTCGCTGATGACATTCATCGGGGTCATGACGACCACAGGCTCGGTGAAGCCCTTGAGCCAGCCGAGGAAGCCGTTGTTTTTAATGTTGTGGTACCAGACCATGCCAGTCGTGACGAGCGCCCATGTGATCGTGGTGCTCAGGTCGGCCGTGGCGCTGCGGAACACGCCGCCGAGCATACTGATGAGCGTGCCGAAGACGGACGAGCAGAACAGCGCGCCGATATAGGGCGTGAAATGCGCGTTGTGCTCGCCCATCGTGCCGACGACGAGGTCGCGCAGCACCGTCACGCCCTTTTCCACAAGAACCTGACGGCGCGTCGGGCGCTTTTGCAGGTTCTTGCCGAGCACGGAGCTGGCAATGATGAGCGCGATCATGACCAGAAACGAGGAGAGCACGGTCTGCGTGATCGAGACGTCAAACAGACCGAAAAACGAAAACTCGAGCAGGATCCTCGGGCCGTTTCCGATTCCTTCCATTTTTAAGCTTGCTCCTTTCGGAATTTCTTTTTTCGCATCAGCTCTGCGGCGAACAGGGCAATGCGCATAAAGCACAGCGGCAGCAGCGTGGCCACGGGGTCAAAGCGGGCGCTTTTCAGCGCGATGACCAGCGCGATCAGCACCGCGACGGTGCGCAGGATGTAAAACACACGGGCCTTCAGCTGCGCGGTCAGCGGATTCTCGTTCCTTGCCGCGCGGAGCACGCCAACGATCAGGAAAAAGAAATTCAGCAGCGAAACGCCGCCGCCCAACGCCGCACCGAGCAGGATCGGCTTTTTGCAGCTGCCGCAGAGGGCATAAATGCCGAGCATCACGCCCGTCAGAACGATCTCCGCCAGAAAGATCGGCAGAAGCTCGCGCAGGGTCCCGAGCAGCACCGCGCCAACGGTCTCCTCCGGCTGCGGGGAGTCATTTACGGGGAGCTGACTTTCCATTGGCATCCTCCTCATGATGAGATGTGGGGTCAATCGAGCCGGAATATTTGACGAGAAAATAGATCATGCTGTAAAGCCCGGTCAGGACACCCAGTATGATCGACGTGACCATCGCCCACTTGCCCCAGCCGCAGCGCCGCGTCAGAAACCAGCCCAGACCGATGAACAGCGCGGCCGGCGTCAGCATGGAGAAGGCTGTCTGCGAGATAAAATGCGCGGCATAAAGCACGCGGAATATCCGCTTTGGCAAGCACGATCCCTCCGATTCGACGAAGTGTTGGCGAAATCCCGGCAGCCCCCGGCCCATTTCGCAATTTGGTTTAATTATAAACGATTTTTTCGGGAAAAGCAATGAATTTTTTTCAAAATGCGGCATGAATTAAAATCAAGTAAGGCGATTTTTATGCACGGGGGCTGCTTTTCCGTCTTTGACGCGCGGGCATACCGCCAAAAATGGAGAATCGGATCTGTATCGGACAAAAGACGGTGCGCGGGATGCCGTTCTCCATGAAAAATGAAAAAATTTGTTAATGGGAACAGAAAAGATCCATTTGTGCAAATTGAACGAATCACGGCCGGGAAAAATGCAGGAAATTCTGTCGATAAACTTCTATACATTAACGCATTAATGTGATAATATATGAAAGCAAACACGGCGCGGGGCGATACCGCAAGGCTGCGCCGCCCAAAATGCAACAGAAGGGATGATCGGAAATGAAAAAATGGACTGCAATGGTATTGGCGCTCCTGCTGCTTTTGAGTATGCTGGCCGGGTGCGGCACGAAGGAAGCGAAAAGCGATTATGAGACGGTGAAGGCGAACGGTACGCTCAAGATCGGCATCACCAATTTTGCCCCGATGGACTATCCGGACGAAAACGGCGACTGGACGGGCTTCGACGCCGAGCTTGCGCGCAAGGTCGCGGCCGATCTGGGGCTTTCGGTCGAATTTATGGAGATCGATTGGGATAACAAGATCATGGAGCTGACCTCCGGCAACATCGACTGCGTCTGGAACGGCATGACGCTGATCGACGAGGTCAAAAAGTCCATGTCCTGCACCGAGCCGTATGTGCTCAATTCGCAGGTCGTGGTCATGCCGAAGGACAAGGCCGCACAGTATCCCGACGTGCAGAGCATCGCTGGGCTGAATCTGGCGGTCGAGGCCGGGTCGGCGGCGGCGAGCGCGGCGGCGGACAACGGCCTTACCAACCTCGTTGAGGTCGACAAGCAGGCCACCGCACTCATGGAGGTCGCGGCGGGAACGTCTGACGCGTGCATCATCGACAAGACCATGGCCGAGGCCATGACCGGCGAATTCACGAGCTATTCGTCGATGGCGGTCGCCTTTGTCCTGTGCGACGAGGAATACGGCATCGGCTTCCGCCCCGGCTCGGATCTGACGGCGATGGTCAACGAGCTGCTCGAGAAATACCGCGCCGACGGCAGCCTGCAGGCGCTGGCCGACAAATACGGCCTGTCTTTGGCAAAGTAAGATGTTTTTCACGGTCATTCGGGCGCTGAACTCCGGCTTTCTGACCACGCTGGAGCTGTTTGCGCTGACGCTTGCCGGGGCGATTCCGCTGGGAATGGTGATCGCCCTCGGCTCCATGAGCCGCTTCAAGCCGCTGCAGGGGCTGGTGCGCGTCGTGGTCTGGGTCGTGCGCGGCACGCCGCTGATGCTCCAGCTCCTCATTCTCTATTATCTGCCCGGTCTGCTCGGCAGCAACATCTGGGGCGGCGGTGAGGGCGGCCGGTTTCTGGCGACGGTCGTGGCATTCGTGTTCAACTATGCCTGCTATTTTTCCGAAATTTACCGCGGCGGCATCTGCTCCATTCCGGTCGGCCAGCAGGAGGCCGGGGCTGTGCTGGGCATGACGCGGGCGCAGATCTTCTTCCGCGTGACGCTTTTGCAGGTCATCAAGCGCATCGTGCCGCCCATGTCCAACGAGATCATCACCCTCGTCAAGGATACCTCGCTCTCGCGCATCATCGCGCTGCAGGAGATCATCTGGGCGGGGCAGGCCTTCGCCAAGTCCGACGGACTGGTCTGGCCGCTGTTCTTCACGGGCGTGTATTATCTGATCTTCAGCGGCGTGCTGACGCTGCTGCTCGGCCGGCTCGAGAAAAAGCTGGATTATTTCCGGGTTTAGGGGGACACCATGGCGACATTAGCGGTTCAGGACCTGACCAAATCCTTCGGGCGCGGCTCGGAGGTGCTGCGCGGCGTCAGCTTCACGCTCGAGCAGGGCGAGACGGTCGCCGTGATCGGCTCGTCCGGCAGCGGCAAGACGACGCTGCTGCGCTGCATCAATTTTCTGGAGACACCGGACGGCGGGACGATCTGCGTCAACGGCCGGGTTGTGTTCGACGCCGCCGCGCCGAGAAAGCAGCGCGAGCGCGAGCTGCGCGAAAACCGGCTGCATTTCGGGCTGGTTTTTCAGAATTTTAATCTGTTTCCGCAGTATACCGCGCTGCGCAACGTGACCCTTGCGGCGGAGCTGCTGGCAAGGCAGCGCGGCGACGCCGAGCGCCTGCGCGCGCTCGAGGACGAGGGACTGGCGCTTCTGGAGCGCGTCGGCCTGCGCGAGAAGGCCGGACTCTATCCGCACCAGCTCTCCGGCGGGCAGCAGCAGCGCGTGGCCATTGCGCGGGCACTGGCGATGCGGCCGGACATTCTCTGCTTCGACGAGCCGACGAGCGCCCTCGACCCGGAGCTGACGGGCGAGGTGCTGCGCGTGCTGCGCTCGCTGGCCGAGCAGCGCACGACGATGCTCGTCGTCACGCATGAGATGGGCTTCGCGCGCGACGTCGCCGACCGCGTGCTCTTTATGGATCAGGGAAAAATCGCCGAGCAGGGCGCGGCAAGGGCGCTCTTTTCCGCGCCGCAGACGGCGCGCCTGCGGGCGTTTTTGGGGAAATCGGGCGCGGGAGAGGCCTCACGGTGAAGATCGCGTCAAAAAACCTTTTTTCGATCTGCGGCGCTTCTCCGGGACAACTTCAACAGGATCAATATGACGGCAGGCTTTTTGCAAAGCCTGCCGTCTTGCTGCGCCGCAGCGGACTTATTCGATCAGGCCGCTTTCCCGCAGCAGCAGCTCCAGATCCGTGCCCTTGGCCTTTTTCACGACGAGCTTGAGCAGCTCCTTTTCCTTGAACGGGAGGCTGGCCTCGCTGAGCGGCTTCTTGTCGATCGCGTAGTAGCAGGCGCGCAGCAGCTCACGCACGTCATACTTGCTGCCCCAGACCTCCGGCACGCCGCGGTCAACGTTCAGCAGCGTATAGACCGATTCCATACCGGTGCGCATGGAATATTCGGTGGTGAAAATCGTGTCGCGCGGGGTCTCGGCGAACTGGCCGATGAAGGCGAAGTTCACGGCGCCGTCGGGCACGACCTTCGGGCGGTCGGATTCCTTGCGCGGCTGGAAGAACGCGTTGATATACGGCATGAAGCAGGTGGTCGTGTTGCACGCGTCATGCGCCAGCGCGTCGATGCGGTCGGTCGGAACGCCGATGTGATAGAGCCACTCGCGGCAGACCTCCTCGCCGGTGCAGTCGCGCATGGCCTTTTTCACATAGTTGCCGGGCTTGCCCGTGTTGAGGGAATACAGCCAGACGAGCACGGTGTTCTTATCCTGCGCCTTGAACTGCGGCTGACGGTTGATCGTCCAGGAGAGGTACCAGTTGTCGGTGCTGTCCTTCACGGTCACGATGCCGCCCGTTGTCACCTTGCCCGAGCGCGGGTCGCGCTTGCAGATGCTCATAATGTGCCGGATGATCTCCTCGTCGGAGGTTGCAACGGTCGCGCTCATCCAGTTGGTTGCGTCGACGTCGGAGCAGAACTTGTCCGGATTGCCGAATTCGCCGTGCTCGGCCTGCGCGGCGATCGCCTTCCACATATCCCAGGACTCGCCGAAGCCGTTCTTTACGCCGGACAGATCGGGCGCGTGGGTCTGGTCGCCGTAGCAGGAGGTGTCGGTGCAGCAGCCGTTCGTGATGAACACGAGGTCGTCCTCGATCAGGTCGATGGTCTGCTCCCGGCCGTCCTTGACATAGACGATCTGCCTGGCGACCTTTTTGCCGCCCTCGGTCCTGATGACGACGTTTTTCACGTCCATGCCGTATTCGATCCGCACGCCGTGCGCCTCGAGGTATTTCACCAGCGGCAGGATCATGCTCTCATACTGGTTGTATTTGGTGAAGCGCAGGGCGCTGAAGTCGGGCAGGCCGTCAATGTGATGCACATAGCGGCAGAGGTAGCGCTTCATCTCCAGCGCGCTCGACCAGCGCTGGAAGGCGAACATCGTCTGCCAATAGAGCCAGAAATTCGTGCTCCAGAAGGAGTCGGGCAGGACGTCGGAGATCTTCTTATCCTCCAGCTCCTTCTCCGGCGTCAGGAAGAGCTTGGACAGCGCCATGGCCGAGTCCTTGTCCAGCTCAAATTTTTTGTCGGTGTGCGCGTCCCTGCCGCGTTTCACGGTCGCGCGGCAGAGGGAATAGTTCGGGTCATGCTTGTTGAGCCAATAGTATTCGTCGAGCACCGAGACGCCCGGCGTTTCGAGCGACGGCACGTCGCGGAAGGTGTCCCACATGACCTCGAAATGGTTGTCCATCTCGCGGCCGCCGCGCATAAAGAAGCCCTTGGTGACGTCCTTGCGGCCGTCGCAGCTGCCGCCGGCAAGCTCCAGCTTTTCCAGCAGATGGATGTGCTGCCCCTTCATCTGACCGTCGCGGACGAGATAGAAGGCGGCCGTCAGGCCGGCAAGACCGGTGCCGATGATATAGGCCGACTTTTTGTCGACGTCCTTCGGCTTTTCGGGGTGGGCAAACGCTTCATAAGTTCCGGCTGAATAATACATTCTGAAAACCTCCTGTTGTGTTTCTTTCTGGGTTTATTATACCCGGCTGCCCGGAGGTTACAATGGTCAGAAATCGCGGCGTGCTAAAAATTCCATCACGGGGGCGGAATCTGTTGAAATTTGCATCAAATCGGCCGATTTGATAAAGGAACCTCTGAATAAATCGGCAGCGGCGCTCAGCGGGCCTTTTGCCCCAACTTTTCGGTTTGAAAATCTTGAAATACGTAAAGGATTCCTGCAATTTCCAAACCTCAATTTGGAACAAAATTCCGCGCTGACCACTCTTGCGATTTAATCAGAGCTTCCAAAAAACGCGCGACCCGAGCCGGATCGCGCGAAATATTCAAAGACGGAAACGCGCAAGCGCCGCAGCCATCGAGCCTTTTAAAAGTCTGGCAAGGCGCGCGACGAGCTCCTGCGGCGGCTGAAGCATGTCGTCCTTGATCCAGTCGAGCATGACGCCGATGAAAACATAGGAATAGACCTGCGCGATGAACTGCATGTCCTCCTCGCGGACGAGCAGCCCCTGCGCCTCCCCGTTGAGCACGTCCAGCACGAGCCGGTCGACGAGCGGCTGCAAATACTTTTCCACCTGCTCGCGGTGCACGCAGCGATAGACGTTCAGAATGAAGGGCTTGTTCGCCTGCACGGCCTCGAAGATCTGCAAAAGACCCTGCTGCCACGTTTCGCAGGTCTTTTTTTCCTCGAGCGCGCGCTTGGCGTCCTCCAGACACGACCACTCCACAAGGTCATAGATGTCCTTGAAGTGGTAATAAAAGGTCATGCGGTTGATGCCGCAGTCCTCGGCAATGTCGCCCACGGTGATCTTGGTCAGCGGCTTTTGCAGCAGCAGGTTCTTGAGCGACTGCTCCAAGGCGCGTTTGGTGATCTGAGACATGACGGGTCGCTCCTTCGGTCGTAGATATTTCTATCATACCACATCCGACGAGCCGAATTGTGAACAGAAACGGAATTTTCGGCGGCTTGCGCGGGCAAAGGCAGCGCGGTCTATGGCCGCACGCCACTTTCTCCGTACTTCGCTGCGGGATGCCATACCTTTGGCTTCAAGATTGCCACGGCCGCTCTGCGGCCTCGCAATGACACAAATTTGAGACGTTTTTGGGGGGAACGGACGTTTTCAGTCATAAGATGCGGCAGATAAGAATGCATCAAGGTATAGCAATCCATAAAAAGGGAGAGCATATCCAGCCCGGTTTTTCGGTCTGAATATGCTCTCCATATTGCTTTTTTAATAAGAAGCGCGCTGCGTGTTCAAGCGGATTACTTCTTCAGCGCCTCTTCGACTGCGACGGCCACGGCGACGGTTGCGCCGACCATGGGGTTGTTGCCCATGCCGAGGAAGCCCATCATCTCGACGTGCGCCGGGACGGAGGACGAGCCTGCGAACTGCGCGTCGGAGTGCATACGACCCATGGTGTCGGTCATGCCATAGGAGGCCGGACCTGCCGCCATGTTGTCCGGGTGCAGGGTACGACCCGTGCCGCCGCCGGAGGCGACGGAGAAATACTTCTTGCCCTGCTCGATGCATTCCTTTTTATAGGTGCCTGCGACGGGGTGCTGGAAGCGGGTGGGGTTGGTGGAGTTGCCGGTGATGGAGACGTCCACGCCCTCGTGGTGCATGATGGAAACGCCCTCACGGACGTCGTCGGCGCCGTAGCAGCGGACGTCGGCGCGCTCGCCCTCGGAATAGCGGATCTCGCGGACGATCTTCAGCTCGCTGGTATAGTAGTCGAACTGCGTCTGCACATAGGTGAAGCCGTTGATGCGGGAGATGATCTGGGCGGCGTCCTTGCCGAGGCCGTTGAGGATGACGCGCAGCGGGGTCTTGCGCGCCTTGTTGGCGTTGCGGACGATGCCGATGGCGCCCTCAGCGGCGGCGAAGGACTCGTGGCCGGCCAGGAACGCGAAGCACTTGGACTCCTCACTCAGCAGCATCGCGCCGAGGTTGCCGTGGCCGAGGCCGACCTTGCGGTCGTCGGCGACGGAGCCGTCGATGCAGAAGGACTGCAGACCCTCGCCGATCTTGCGGGAGGCCTCTGCGGCGGTCTTAACGCCGGACTTCAGCGCGATGGCCGCGCCGACGGTGTACGCCCAGCAGGCGTTCTCAAAGCAGATGGGCTGGATGCCCTTGACGATCTCGTAGGGGTCGAAGCCCTTCGCCTTGCAGAGCTCTCTGCACTCCTCGACGGAGCCGATGCCGTATTGTGCGAGGACGCCGTTGATCTTGTCGATTCTTCTTTCGTAACTTTCAAACAAAGCCATTGCTGTGTCCTCCTCTCTTATTCCTGACGCGGGTCGACATACTTGGCCGCGTTGTCAAACTGGCCGTAGTGACCCTTGGCCTTCTCCATCGCCTCCGCCGGCTCGATGCCCTTCTTGACGAAGTCCATCATCTTGCCGAGGTTGATGAATTCATAGCCGACGATCTCGTCTTCCTTGTTCAGGGCGATGCGGGTGACATAGCCCTCGGCCATTTCCAGATAGCGCGGACCCTTTTCCTTGGTGGCGAACATCGTGCCGACCTGGGAGCGCAGACCCTTGCCGAGATCCTCCATGGAGGCACCGACGGACAGGCCGCCCTCGGAGAACGCGGACTGCGTGCGGCCATAGACGATCTGCAGGAACAGCTCGCGCATGGCGGTGTTGATGGCGTCGCAGACGAGGTCGGTATTCAGAGCCTCAAGGATGGTCTTGCCGATGAGAATTTCGGAGGCCATGGCTGCCGAATGGGTCATGCCGGAGCAGCCGATCGTCTCGACCAGCGCTTCTTCGATGACGCCGTTCTTGACGTTCAGGGTCAGCTTGCAGGCGCCCTGCTGCGGCGCGCACCAGCCGACACCGTGCGTGAAGCCGGAAATATCCGAGATTTCCTTCGCCTGCACCCACTTGCCCTCTTCGGGGATGGGAGCCGGGCCGTGGTATGCGCCCTTGGCAACGGGACACATGTGCTGAACTTCAGTTGTGTAAATCATTGCATAAATCCTTTCCATGCGCCGTTTTGGATCGGGCGCAAAATTTCCATATCGAGAAGGACGTCGGGAAGCTCTTAGTCCTGTCGAACACTAGGTGTATTATATCGAATCGTGTCGGAATTGTCAACGCGATTTCACGATTTTTGCCGCAGAGCCGGGCAATCGGGGAAGAATTCCGCCACGAACGGAACGTCCGCAACGGCAAAGCTGCGCCCGTTGAGGTAATCGAGCGACCCGGCGTCGGTCGTGAAGCGGAAGGTCAGGCGGTAGGAATAGAGCGCCTGATATTTTTGGCGGCGGTCGGCCCTGCCGTATTTTCCGTCCCCGAGCAGGGGATGCCCCGCGTGGGCGAACTGCGCGCGGATCTGATGCGTCCGGCCGGTGACGAGCTCGCACTCGACGAGCGACAGCCCGTTGCGGCTCTCCAGCGTGCGGTAGCGCGTTTCGCAGGTCTTCGCGCCCCTTTGCGGCGCGTCGGTCACATAGACGCGGTTCTGGACGGCGTCCTTGAACAGAAAGCCCTTCAGCGCGCCGCTTGCGGGTCTCGGCGTGCCCTCGACCACCGCCAGATAGCGCTTGTCCAGCTCGCGATCCTTGATCTTCTGGTTCATGACGCGCAGCGCCTCGGCCGTTTTGGCCGCAATGACGATGCCGCCGGTGTTGCGGTCGATGCGGTTGCAGAGCGCCGGGGTGAAGCTGGCCTCCTCACGCGGGCGCCACTCGCGCTTTTGATAAAGGTAGGCCAGAATGTGGTCGATGAGCGTCCTGCCCGGCTCCGCGCCGTCGTGCGGGTGCACCGGGATGCCGGGCTGCTTGTCGACCAAAAGCAGATTTTCGTCCTCGTAGACCACCGTCAGGCGCGGCACGGCGACGGTCAGATAGGCGTTGTCCGCCGTGGGCACGTCGAAAAATTCGTCGTTGATATAAAGCTGCAGAACGTCGCCCTCAAGCAGGCGGTCGTCGCGCTGCGCCCGCGCGCCGTTGCGCTTGATGCGCTTCAGGCGGATATATTTCTGCGCCAGAGACGCGGGCAGAAGCGGCACGGCCTTGGCCAAAAAGCGGTCGAGCCGCTGCCCGGCGTCGTTCGGGCCGATGGTAAATTCCTTCATAAAGCTTCTCCGTTTTCGTGCAAACGATACCTGTTTTGCCGTATGGAATTACTATGCGCCAAAATTGCGCGAAAGTCAAGCAAAAAACAGGAAAAAATCAAAAAAAGCATTTGACAAACGGGGGAAAAGCGGATATAATATCATTCGCACGACTATGAAACAGAGGTTTGCTATGCTGTTAAGGTTGTCAAAGCTCATAGAAGCGCCGGACGGCGTGCAGCCCTTCGAGACGTCGCTGGATCTCTCCGAGCTGGATTTCGGCGGGCAGAAGCCCGTTCAGGAGCCGGTTCGGGCGGTCGGCAGCGTCCGGAACACGGCGGGCGTCCTGATCCTGGAGGCGGTGCTCACGACCACGCTCCACGCGATCTGCGACCGCTGCGCCGCGCCCTTTCTGCGGAAGCTCACCCTGCCGGTTCGCGCAGTGCTGACGCGCAGTCTGGAGAACGAGGACGAGGCGGACGAATGGACGTTTCTGCTCGAGGACGACTGCGTCGATCTTGACGAGGTGCTGACCACTGCGTTCGTGCTGCAAATGGATTCCAAGCTGCTGTGCAGGCCCGACTGCAAGGGTCTGTGCTTCCGCTGCGGAAAGAATCTGAACGACGGCGATTGCGATTGCCGCCCCGAACCTGATCCCCGTTTGGCTGTCCTCGGGCAGCTTTTGAAGGATAAGAAGTAGAAAAATTCAACTCTGACCGAGGAGGTGTCATTCATGGCTGTCCCTAAGTGTAAGGTTTCCAAGGCAAGACGGGATAAGAGACGTAGCTCTCACTGGAAGCTGTCTGTGCCCGGCGTGGTCGCTTGCCCCAAGTGCGGCGAGCCGCGTCTGCCCCACAGAGCTTGCAAGAAATGCGGTACCTACAATGGCCGCGAGGTTCTTGCCGTTGCCGAGGCAAAGTGATCAAAAAACGCGCTGCGGAGTTTTTAAGAAGCTCTGCGGCGCGTTTTTTGCGCCCGTCGCGGCAAGCTTTGACGGAACGATTTGTCATCCCGAAGCGAAATATGGCAGGGCGGAACGAAACAGAGCCTTGGAAGGAAGAGAGAAAGCGGAATGAGCGGCGAATCCATGTTTTTTGTGATAGGGATTTCTTTTTGCTCCGTGCTCCCGTGCTTCGGTGCGGGGTCTCATGCCTTCGGCTTAAAGATTGCCGCGTCGCTGCGCTCCTCGCAATGACAGAAGCTGTTGGCTTCAAGTTCGATTTAACACTTTAAATCGTTGAAAAAATTTATAAGCAGTAAGAATGGCAAAAAAGAGTGCAGAAAGCGGCAGGTTTTTCGTGGAAAACCTGCCGCTTTTGTGATCATTGTGTTTGAATTTGTCCCGAAACGGATTCCGATGCCCGGCTGCGGATGGGGGATCGGCTTCGGGTTCAGATGTCCAGAATGGCGAAGACGGGCTGGAAGATCGTTTCAAAAATTGTGTGGACGGTGAGCGGATCGTCGGAGTATTCCCCGCTGAGAAGCTTCACGGCGGCGGCCGTTGTGCCGTCGATCAGGTTGTGCACGAGCACGGAGCGGTTGCAGCGGTCGGACAGGTCGAAGCGCCGGTCGACCGCATCGACGAAGCAGTTAAAGGCGCGGAAATTCTCGGCGCGCCGGGTGCGCACGGCGGCGGTGTAATACTCCGTGTGGTAAAACGTCCAATAAAACCGCGTGCGGTCGGAATCGGCAATCAGATAATTCCAGTAGGTGTCCCAGAGCTTCTGACAATAAGCAAGCACGACGGCGGAGACGTCCTCCTCCACATCGGGCGGCATGTCTTCAAACACGCCGGCAATCAGGCGGCCGATCTCTGCGTCGATCTCCAGATAACAGGCCGTGAGCAGGTCTTCCTTGTTCCGGAAGTGTTCATAAACCGTCGGTGCGACGATTCCGGTCTCGGCGAGCAGCTTCGGATAGCTGAAGTTGCTCATGCCGCCGACCGCAATCAGATGCCGCGTTCCTTTGATGATCGCATCGCGCAATGCTTCAGGGGAGCGGACTGATTTCATAGGCAGTTCCTCATTTTCAGATACAAAAATCAAACGAAAAAACCCAAAAGTATTTTAACATAAACTATTCGCTTCTGCAAGAAAATTTTTATCGTCTCTGCAAAAATATGCAAAAAAACGGATAGACCTTCCAAACGGGCGCTCGAGGCCGGGCGAATAAAAGTTTTCGAGGGGAGAAGAACGTCGGAACGACCATGAAACTGGAATAAGGAGTGCCCTCCTTTCAGCCGGGCGAACAAAAGCCGCCGGGGGGAGAAGAACGTTGGAACGACCATGAAACTGGAATAAAGAGTGCCCGCCTTTCAGTCGGGCGAATAAAAGCCGGCGGGGGAGAGCAGCGGCGGAACGACCATGAAACGGAGATCAGGATCACCCGCTCTTCGAGCGGGCGAATAAAAATTTACGGGGATTTTACAGAGCCTGGATTTTGAATTTTACACGGGAGATCTAGGATAAGGTTAGAAAGAAAAAAGCCGGGCAATTCAGCCCGGCTGCGAGTAAGAAAGGAGAAACATTATGAAAAAGGGAATCAGTTTGTTTATGGTACTCGGCATTCTGGCCGCGCTGCTCGCCGGCTGCGGCGCAAAATCCGCTAAGGCCGTCTCGACCGACGGCTCGACCTCCATGGAAAAGGTCATCGGCGCGCTGGGCGAGGCCTTCATGCAGCAAAACGACGGCGTGAGCTTCACCTATAACCCGACCGGCTCCGGCTCCGGCATTCAGGCCGTCAGCGAGGGACGCTGCGACATCGGCCTGTCCAGCCGCGCACTGAAGGACGAGGAGAAGGCCTCCGGCCTGACCGAGACGGTGCTGGCCTACGACGGCATCGCCATGATCGTCAACCCGGAAAACCCCGTCACCGATCTCGACCTTGAGACGATCGCAAAGATCTACACCGGCGAGATCACGAACTGGAAGGACGTCGGCGGCAACGACGGCGAGATCGTCCTGATCGGCCGCGAGGCCGGCAGCGGCACGCGCGACGGCTTCGAGTCCATCACCGATACGAAGGAAACATGCAAATACCGTCAGGAGCTGACCTCCACCGGCGACGTCATCACGACCGTCTCGCAGAACCCGAACGCCATCGGCTACGCCTCCCTGGCCGCCCTCAAGGACACCGTCAAGGCGCTGACCGTCGGCGGCGTCGCTCCGAGCGAGCAGACCGTGCTCGACGGCAGCTACGTCATCCAGCGTCCGTTCGTCCTTGTCACCAAGACCGGCACGGCGCTGAGCGAGGAGGCACAGCGGTTTTTCGACTACGCCACGTCCAAGGAGGCCGCTCCGCTGATCGCGCAGGCCGGCGCCGTCGCGGCGAACGGCTGACGCAATGAAAAAGCGCGCGTTTGAGAACGCCGTCCACGGGGTCTTCCTCGTGCTCGGGCTCATCACGGTCGGCTGCGTGCTGCTGATCTCGATCTATCTGATCGTCGCGGGCATTCCGGCCATCCGCGAGATCGGCCTGACGAGGTTCCTGTTCGGAAAGACCTGGGCGGCCACAGCCGCCCGGCCGCAGTACGGCATCCTGCCCTTCCTGCTGACGAGCGTCTACGGCACGGCGGGCGCGATCGTGCTGGGCGTGCCGGTCGGCTTCCTGACGGCGGTCTATCTGGCAAAGCTCGCGCCCAAGCGCGTCAAAGGCGTGATGGAGGCCGCCGTCAGCCTGCTGGCGGGCATCCCGTCGGTCGTCTACGGCCTCGTGGGTATGCTGATCCTCGTGCCCGGCATCCGCAGGCTGTTCGGCCTCGCCGACGGCGCGAGCCTGCTGGCTGCGATGATCGTGCTGGCGATCATGATCCTGCCGTCGATCATCAAGGTGTCCGTCACGGCGCTTGAGGCCGTCCCCGCGGAATACGAGGACGCCTCGCTCGCCCTCGGCGCCACGCCGATCGAGACGTATTTCCGCGTGTCCGTCCCGGCGGCCAAGAGCGGCATCGCCGCCGCCGTCGTGCTCGGCGTCGGCCGCGCCATCGGCGAGGCCATGGCCGTGATGATGGTCTCCGGCAACGTGGCGAATATGCCCGGCCTGTTCCGCAGCGTGCGCTTCCTGACCACGGCCATTGCAAGCGAAATGTCCTATTCCGGCGGATTGCAGCGGCAGGCGCTGTTTTCCATTGCGCTGGTGCTGTTCCTGTTCATCATGCTCATCAACGCAACGCTGAATTTCTTCCTGAAACGCGATAAGGGGCGGTAAGGATGCAGAAAACAAGTCGGAAAAGAAAATGCTACGCAGTCGTGATGCGGGCGCTGATGGGTCTGGCCGCCGGGCTGAGCGCGGCGCTGGCGCTCTTCCTCGTGATCTATGTGCTGGCCAAGGGGCTGCCGAACCTCTCGTGGAGGCTGCTGTCCACCGCACCGAGCTATCTCACGGGCGAGATCGGCATCCTGCCCGACCTGCTCAACACGCTCTATATCGTGATGGCGACGCTCGTGGTCGTTCTGCCGCTCGGCGTGGGCGCGGCAGTCTATCTGACCGAATATGCCACGAACCGCCGCCTCATCGCGGCCATCGAATACGCCGCCGAGACGCTCTCCGGCATCCCGTCGATCATCTACGGCCTTGTCGGGATGCTGTTCTTCTGCCAGTTTCTGGGGATGCAGACCTCGCTGCTGGCCGGCGCGCTGACGCTCGTCATCATGAACCTGCCGACCGTCATGCGCACGACGCAGGAGAGCCTCAAGACCGTGCCGCAGAGCTACCGCGAGGGCGCCTTCGGCCTCGGAGCGGGCAAGTGGCGCACGATCCGCACGCTCGTCCTGCCCGGCTGCGTCGACGGCATCCTGACCGGCTGCATCCTGTCGGTCGGACGCATCCTCAGCGAATCGGCGGCGCTGCTGTTCACGGCGGGCTTTGCCCATGCGGTCAACGGCATCCTCGACGGCCTGACGAGCGCCGGCTCGACGCTGACCGTCGCGCTGTACATTTACGCCAAGGAGCAGGGCGAATTCGGCGTGGCCTTCGCGATCGCCGCGCTGCTGATGCTCCTGACCCTGCTCATCAATCTCGCTGCGACCCTCGTCGGCAGCTATTTCAAAAGGAAGAAGCGCTTATGAACGATTTGATCTCGGTGAAAAACCTGAACCTCTGGTACGGCGCGCATCAGGCGCTGCACGACATCAATCTGGACATCCCCGAAAAGAGCATCACGGCGCTCATCGGCCCGTCCGGCTGCGGCAAGTCGACCTTTCTGAAGACGCTCGACCGCATGAACGACCTGATCCCCGGCGTGAAGATCACCGGCGAGGTGCGCTACGACGGGCAGGATATTTACGCCCCGGGCGTCGACGTTAACGAGCTGCGCCGCGCCATCGGTATGGTGTTTCAAAAGCCGAACCCCTTCCCCATGAGCATCTATGACAACGTCGCCTACGGCCCGCGTACCCACGGCGTGCGCAACAAGGCCAAGCTCGACGACCTAGTCGAGCGGTCGCTGCGCGGCGCGGCGATCTGGGACGAGGTCAAGGACCGGCTCAGAAAAAATGCGCTCGGCCTCTCCGGCGGACAGCAGCAGCGCCTGTGCATCGCGCGGGCGCTGGCCGTCGAGCCGAGGGTGCTGCTCATGGACGAGCCGACGAGTGCGCTCGACCCGATCTCCACCTCGAAGATCGAGGAGCTGGCTGCCCAGCTCAAGGAGCGGTATACCATCGTCATCGTCACACACAATATGCAGCAGGCCGTGCGCATCTCCGACCGGACGGCGTTCTTCCTGCTCGGCGAGCTGATCGAATGCGACGACACGGAGAAGCTCTTCTCCGCCCCGTCCGACAAGCGGACGGAGGATTATATCACAGGGAGGTTCGGCTGATGAGAAGTCGATTTGACGAGCAGCTCGCGCTGCTCAACCGGGAGCTGATCGAAATGGGCGCGCTGTGCGAGGAGGCCATCGCCAAGGCCGCCAAGGCACTCAGCACCGCCGACCGCCGTCTGGCCGAACAGGTCGCGCCGCTCGACAGCGAGATCGACCGCAAGGAGCGCGAGATCGAGTCGCTCTGCCTGAAGCTGCTGCTGCAGCAGCAGCCCGTCGCGCGCGACCTGCGCCTGATCTCCGCCGCGCTGAAAATGATAACCGACATGGAGCGCATCGGCGATCAGGCCGAGGACATTGCCGAGATCGTCGGCTTTTTGGAGGGTCATGCCAAGGGGCGCGACCCGCTGATCGAAAAAATGGCGTCCGCGACCATTAAAATGGTCACGGAAAGTGTTGATGCATTCGTAAAACATGATATAATGTTGGCTGAGAAGGTCATCGGCGACGACGATACCGTCGACCGGTGCTTCGACGACGTGAAGCAGGAGCTGATCCGCAAAATCGCGGAAAATCCGCTCGACGGCGAATATGCCATTGACCTGATGATCGTCGCCAAATATTTTGAACGCATCGGGGATCACGCCGTCAACATCGCACAGTGGGTGATCTTCTCTGTGACCGGCGTTCACCGGGAGGGGTAAAGCATGATCTGGTGTGTCGAGGACGATGCCAGCATTCGCGATATTGAGGTGTACGCCCTGCGCTCGACGGGGCTCGAGGCGCGCGGCTTTGCAGACGGCGCGGCCTTCTGGCAGGCGCTGCAAACGGAGCGCCCGGAGCTGGTCGTTCTGGACGTGATGCTGCCGGGTATCGACGGCATCGAGCTGCTGCGGCGGCTGCGCGCCGATCCGGAGCTGAGCGACCTGCCCGTCGTGATGGCGACGGCCAAGGGCGCGGAATACGACAAAATTCAGGGGCTGGATCTCGGCGCGGATTATTACCTCACCAAGCCCTTCGGCGTGATGGAGTTCGTCTCCTGCGTGCGGGCGGTGCTGCGGCGCTGCAAGCCGAAAACGCCGAAGCAGCTCCTTTCGGCCGGCGACATCACGGTCGATCTTCAGGAGCATCGCGTCAGCGTGAAGGGTGTCGGCGTGACGCTGACGTACAAGGAATTTGAGCTTTTGTGCCTCTTCCTGCGCAATCCGGGCGTCGCCTTCACGCGCGACCGCCTCTTTAGCGAGGTCTGGGGCATGGATTACTGCGTGGAATCGCGCACGGTGGATATGCACATCCGCACCCTGCGCCAGAAGCTCGGCAGCGCGGGCGAGATGATCCGCACCGTGCGCGGCGTGGGCTATCGATTGGAGGCCGGAAATGACAGGTAAAATTTTTCGATCGAGTTTCGCCGTTGCCGCGGCGGTGCTGCTCGTCAGCGCCGTGCTGCTGCTGGCGGTGTTTTATGAATACTACGGCAGCATTCAGGAGCGGCAGCTCACCGATGAGCTGGAGCTGGCGTCCGTCTCGGTGGAGCAGTACGGCAAGGACTATCTCAAGCAAATCAAGACCGACGGCTACCGCCTGACGTGGGTCGCCGCCGACGGCACCGTGCTCTGCGACACGCAGGCCGCAGCCGAGACGATGGAAAACCATGCCGGGCGCGAGGAGGTGCAGGAGGCACTGAAGACCGGGCGCGGCGAGAGCACGCGCTATTCCAAAACGCTCACGGAAAAAACGAGCTACTACGCCGAGCGGCTGGAAGACGGCACGGTGCTGCGCATCTCCGTGCGCTACGCAACGGTCGGCGCCGTGCTGCTTGGAATTTTGCAGCCGATCCTGCTCGTGCTGCTGCTGGCGCTCGTGTTCTCGGCGGTGCTGGCGCATCGGCTCTCGCGCCGCATCGTCGAGCCGCTCAACGAGCTGGATCTGGAAAAGCCGCTGGAAAACGAGACGTATCCCGAGCTTTCGCCCCTGCTCAACCGCATCGAGCATCAGCATCAGGAGATCCGGCATCAGCTCTCCAAATTGCAGCAGCGCACGGACGAATTCATGCAGATCACGGCGAATATGAACGAGGGACTCGTCCTGCTCGACAACGAGGAGACGGTTCTGAGCATCAACCCCGCAGCGCAGCAGGTCTTCGGAACGGACGCGGGCGCGGTCGGCAGGGATTTTGTCAGCGTCGACCGCAGCCACGATCTCAGCATGGCGATCCGCGCGGCCTATGACGGCGGGCACAGCGAGGTGCGCGCCGAGCGCGGCGGCCGGGAATACCAGTTTGACATCAGCCGCATCGAGTCGGCAGGCGAGCCGCTGGGCGCGGTGATCCTGACCTTCGACGTGACGGAGCAGGAGCACGCCGAGCGCAGCCGCCGCGAATTCACGGCGAACGTCTCGCACGAGCTGAAAACGCCCTTGCAGGGCATCATCGGCAGCGCCGAGCTGATCGAAAACGGCATGGTCAAGCCGGAGGATATGCCGCGCTTCGTCGGCCACATCCGGCAGGAGGCGGCGCGGCTGGTCGCGCTGATCGGCGACATCATCCGTCTGTCTCAGCTCGACGAGGATGTCGCCCTGCCCAGCGAGCCGGTCAACCTGCTGGACATCGCGCAGGAGGTGCGCACGAATCTGACTCCGGCGGCGACGGCCAAGGGCGTCACGCTGCGCGTGGACGGCGGCGGCGCGCGGATGAACGGCGTGCATCGGCTGCTCTATGAGATCGTGTATAATCTGGCGGACAACGCCATCAAGTATAACCGCGAGGGCGGAAGCGTCCGCATCACGGCCGAGACGGAGGGCAGAGACGCCGTGGTTCGCGTGGCCGACGACGGCATCGGCATCGCGCCGGAGCATCAGGAGCATGTGTTCGAGCGGTTTTACCGCGTCGACAAGAGCCGCTCGAAGGCCTCCGGCGGCACGGGGCTGGGGCTGTCCATCGTCAAGCACGCCGTGCAGTATCACCGTGGCAGCATCCGGCTCGAAAGCACCCCCGGCGTCGGCACGACCGTGACGGTGCGGTTCCCGCAGTGAGCTGGGCGCGGCGTGTTTCGCCACGGAATGCCATACCTTCGGCTTAAAGATTGCCACGTCGCTGCGCTCCTCGCAATGACACGAAACTGGTAGGTTTTTCGTAGAAAACCTACCAGTTTTATTTCCGAAATATTAGGGAACCTCTGAATCAATCGGCTGCGGCGCTCAGCGGGCCTTTTGCCTCGGCTTATCCTTGAAATACACAAAGCATTCCTGCGATTTCCAAACCTCAATTTGGAGCAAAATCCCTCGCTGACCGCTCTTGTAATTTCATCAGAGGTTCCCTTGACAACGGCCGGTGCATTGGATAAAATAGAAAAAAGCTCCGCGTGCGGCGGAGCAATCAACACGTAAGGAGGACGTTTATGTCGTTTCTCTATTGGCTGGAGGGCATCCGCTGTCCGGCGCTGGATCGGTTTTTCTCCGCAGTCACGTATTTCGGAGACGAGATCCTGTTTATTGTGCTCGCGCTGACGGTCTTTTGGTGCGTGGACAAGCGCGAGGGCTATTATCTGTTCTTCATCGGCTTCGTCGGCACGATCTTCAACCAGTTTCTGAAGCTGGCGTTCCGCATTGCACGGCCGTGGGTCAAGGACCCGAATTTCACGATCGTCGAGTCGGCGCGCGCCGGGGCAGGCGGCTATTCCTTCCCGTCCGGCCACACGCAGAACGTCGTGGCGACGCTCGGCGGCCTTGCGCGCTGGAACAAAAACACGGCGCTGCGCATCGTCTGCATCGTTGTCGCCGCGCTGACGGCCTTTTCGCGGATGTATCTCGGCGTGCATACGCCGTTGGACGTCGGCGTGTCGCTGGTGCTGGCGCTCGTGCTGCTGTTCACGTTTTATCCGCTCGTGCGCTGGGGCAGCGAACGGCCTGGGCGGATGTACGCCCTGCTGGGCGGCATGACCGTGCTGGCGGTCGGCTTTGTGCTCTATGCGAACCTCTGGCGCTTCCCGGCCGACATCGACGCGGTGAATCTGGCCGAGGGCCGCAAGAACGCGTGGTCGCTGCTCGGCGCGCTGCTCGGATTCTGTCTGTCCTATCCGCTGGACATACATTATGTAAACTTTAAGGCGGACAATGCGCATTGGTGGCAGCAGCTGCTGAAGGTCGTGCTCGGGCTGGTGCTGCTGCTCGGCATCCGCGTGGGGCTGAAGGCGCTGTCCGCGGCGGTCGGCTTCACGGCGCTTTGGTCGAACGCCGTGCGCTATTTTGCCATCATCGTCTTTGCGGGGCTGCTCTGGCCGATGTGCTTCACGCGGTTCCTGTCGAAAAAGGAAGCATGAGTGTGGGCTGGGTGATCCTGAGCTGCGTGGGCGCGTTCGCCGCGCTCTGCGCAGCGGCGCTGTATGCAGGGATGCGTCTGGCCTGCGTCGCGCCGCGCGTGACGGAAAAGACCGTTCCGGACGTGATCCGGCGCTCGTCCGTGCGGGAGTATTATGACGAGGTGATGCAGGGCGTCACTGCCGTGCGCGCGCTGCCGTTTGCGCGCGTGTCGGTGACGTCCTTTGACGGCCTGAGGCTCAGCGGCCGCTGGCTCCCGGCGGAAAACGCCGTCGGTACGGCGCTGTTCTTCCACGGCTGGCGCAGCATTGCCGAGCTGGATTTCAGTGCGGCCTCGGGCTTTTACCGCAGCCTCGGGCTGAATTTGCTGCTCGTCGATCAGCGCGCGCAGGGGCAGTCGGAGGGCACGTTCATGACCTTCGGCGTGCGGGAGCACCGCGACGTGCAGCCGTGGCTGGAATGGATCGGCAAACAGTGCCCGGGAAAGCCTGTGCTGCTGGCCGGGCTTTCCATGGGCGCGGCGACCGTTCTGATGGCGGCCGCCGACCCGATGCCCGACACCGTGTGCGGCATTCTCGCCGACTGCGGCTTCACCTCGCCGAAGGCGATCTTCACAAAGGTGCTGCGCGAGCGGCATCTCCCGGCGCGGCTGATCCTGACGCCGGTCAACTGGCTGACACGCGTTTTTGCGGGCTTTGACATGGAGGAGTGCAGCACGCTCGACGCGCTGCGGCGGACGAAGCTGCCGGTGCTGCTGATCCACGGGGAGGCAGACCGGTTCGTGCCCTGCGAGATGTCGCGGGAGAATTTTGCCGCCTGCGCGTCTGCGGATAAGACGCTCTTCACCGTGCCCGGCGCGCCGCACGGCGGAAGCTATCTGGTCGACCGCGCGGGATATGAAAAAACCGTGTGCGCTTTTGTGCGACGGATCATGGGGGTGCAGCAATGAATTACGCTGCGATTAAGACTTATGACATTGCAAATGGGCCGGGCGTGCGCACGGTGCTGTTTGTCTCGGGCTGCACGCGGCACTGCAAGGGCTGCTTTCAGCCGCAGACCTGGGACTTTGACTACGGCGAGCCGTTCACGCAGGAGGTCGCCGGGCAGGTGCTGCAAACGCTTGCGCCGCCGCAGATCGCCGGGCTGACGCTGCTGGGCGGCGAGCCGTTCGAGCCGCGCAACCGCCCGGCGGTGCGGGATTTTCTGCGGCAGGTGCGCGCGGCCTATCCGCAGAAGAGCATCTGGGCGTTCACGGGATTTTTATATGACGAGCTGGCGGGCGACCCGGTCGCGCGGGAGATCTTTTCCATGCTGGACGTGCTGGTCGACGGGCCGTTCGTCGCGGCGCAGAAAAACCTGACCCTGCGCTTCCGTGGGTCGGAAAATCAGCGCCTGATCGATATAAAGCAAACATTGCAGGCCGGGCACGTCGTGATCTGGGACGACGGCGCCCGCCGGGGAGGAAAATAAGATGCACAGACAACCGGTTTTCATCAAGCGCGTCCGGCCGAACGCAAGGCTGCCCGTTTACGGGACGGAATTCTCCGCCGGGGCGGATCTCTGCGCCTGCCTCGACGCACCCGTCACGCTCGCGCCGAACGAGACGCGCCTGATCCCGATCGGCATTGCCGCAGAGCTGCCCGAGGGCTATGTCGGGCTGGTCTTTGCGCGCAGCGGGCTGGCCACCAAGCGCGGCCTTGCCCCGGCAAACAAGGTCGGCGTGATCGACTCGGACTATCGCGGCGAATTTTTCGTGCCGCTGCACAATCAGAGCGGCGAGCCGCAGACGCTCGAGCATGGCGAACGGATCGCGCAGATGATCCTGATGCCCTATCTGGCGGCGGAATTTCTCGAGACGGAGACGCTCTCGGACACCGCGCGCGGCACGGGCGGCTTCGGCTCGACCGGGACGAAATAGAGATCCCCACAGGAAAAACGGACGTTGATGCGTTGCGTCAACGTCCGTTTTTGTTTTTGGCTTTGCAGTGCCGGTCTGCGACGGATCAGAATTTTGAGGATTTTTCGGTTCGTGCCGCCGTGCTTCGTTTCGGGATGCTGTGCCGGTACGTTAAAGATTGCCGCGTCGGGCGCACGCGCCCTCCTCGCAATGACAAAAATGGCAGGTTTTGCTAGGGAACCTCTGAATAAATCGGCAGCGGCGCTCAGCGGGTCTTTTGCCCCAACTTATCGGTTTGAAAATCTTGAAATACACAAAGTATTCCTGCGATTTCCAAACCTCAATTTGGAACAAAATCCCTCGCTGATCACTCTTGCGATTTAATCAGAGCTTCCCCAGAAAACGGGACGGTTTGCGAATTCAAAAGTTGGTGCGGCGCAAAAAACCGGGAACCGACACGGTTCCCGGTTTTTTTGCTTAATCGTCCCCGTTCGGCGGCGAGCCGGCCGGAGCGGAGGTGACGGCAACGGTGGCCTCCTTGGGAATGGTCTCCTCGCCCTCCACACTCGGGAGCAGAGCGTCGGTGCTCTCCCAATCGTCGGGCGGCAGATTGTCTCCGAAGAGCGTGCGCCAATAGTCCTCCTCCAGAATCCACTCGGAGACGAGGAATTTGTTCGAGACGATCTCGTTATAATGCGCGATGAGCTGGCTCGAGACGTCGAAATTGCCGAGCATCGTGACCTGACCCGTCGGGGCATAATAGGAGACAAACTCCGTCAGCCAGCTGCGGTCGGAGAAAACGACCAGCGGCGTGGCATCCGAGAAGATGTCGTGACCCATGTAGAGACGGGAGTCAAAGTCCAGCCCGAAGAGATTCGAGAGCGTCGGCAGGATGTCCATCGAGCAGGCGAGCTTATCGATCGTCTCGGGCTGCATCCCCTTTTTGTAGATGAGCATCGTGTTGCGGTAAAGCTCGAAGCGCTCGTCGATCTTGTGGCCGAGCAGCTCGCTCTGCTGCTCCACGGTCAGACCGTAGGGATAGTGGTCGGGGCTGAGGACGATGACGGTGTTTTCCGCCACGCCGGCCTCGTCGAGCCGCTCGAGCAGGAGCTTCATGGCCTTGTCCAGCTCACGCTGGCAGGCAATGTAGCACTTGACCGGCTCGCTGTAGGGCAGGTCGGCGACCTCGTCATAGGCCTTGCGCGCCACGGAGTTCTCGGCCGTGTTGTATTCCAGATGGCCGGAGACGGTCATGTAATACGCGTGGAACGGCTCGGAGTACATATAGTCGTCGGTGGTCTGGTCGATCATTTCGACGTCGGATTCCGGCCACTGCCACGTCAGCGTCAGACCGTGGTCGCGCGCCTTGAAGATGTAGCCGAGATTCGGGTGGGATCTGTTGCGGTGATAATAGGTATAGGTGTGGTCGTGATAGGCATAGGCACTGTAGCCAAGGTGCTTGAGCTGCTGCGCCATCGTCAGGGGCATGGCGTTATCCGAGCTGTCGGAGAAGCTCCATGTGCCTGATTTCGGGATCGTGCCCGTCAGGGCGACATACTCGCCGTCCGACGTCGAGACGCCCCAGTAGGGCGTGTAGAAATTCGTGAAATTCATGCCCTCCTGCTGCATCTTATACAGCGTGGGCGTCAGCTCCGGGTCGATGGCCATATAGGAGAAGCTCTCGGCCGTGATGAGGATCAGATTGCAGCCCTTGAACATACCGGTGTGGTCGTTCTTGTTCGTCGGGGTCTGCTTGCTGAAATACTCATCGAGCTGGCGGATCCTTTCGTTCTCCTCGCCCTGCATCAGCTCGTCAAAATCGATTTGCAGAATGTTCGGGCTGGTGTCATAGGGCGGCTCGGTCGTCTCCGGCTCCGTTGCGTCCGTGGACGGCTCGGTCAGATTCGCGATCTCCGATTCGATCTCGGCGTCGTTGATCGTCGGGTCGACGAGCTGGCCGCCGTGAAAGCCGAAGATCAGACGGTGCATGTCCAGACGGAAGGCCGCCAGAAGCCCCATCTGCTGCGTTGCGGCCGGGAGGTCGTTCGTCGTGTGGTAAAGCTCATAGGCAGAGACCGGACCCTTGCCGAAGACTGGCAGCGTCAGCAGAATGACAAAATGCAGCGCGACCATCCCGATCGGGAAGATCAGACGCTGATACCAGCGCTTCAGGCGATGCGTGTTGAAGGGCTTTGCAAAGAGCGTCAGCAGCACGGCCGGCAGCAGCGTCAGAAGCAGCGGCAGCGCCTCGGCCTTCATTGCTCGCACGGTCGTGCGCCAGAATTCCATGACCTGCCCGCCGTTGCTCATGGAGTAAGCGGAGTAGAAGAAATGGAAAATATGGTGGTAGACGATCTGCGAGGCAAAGAAAATAAACATGAGGTAATACAGCACCGTCTGCACCACCGCGCCGGCACGCCGGGGCAGGAAGCAGCAGAGACTGTAGAGCAGCAGCGCCGCGACAAAGCTATACAGCGCGATCAGGACGAGAGCCGGATCAAAAAAGCTCTTGCCGGCCGTCGCGCGCAGGACGCATTCGTTCCAGAAAATGTTCAGGAAGAAAAGCAGCAGTAGCCATTCGCGCGCGTAGTGCTGGCGGCGGTAGCGCCGGAACCAACACATGCGGCGCGGCGACTCGGAAGGAAGAGAATTAAAATCGTTTTGCATAATAGCCATAGAAATAATTGAGAGACCGAATAGATCTAAAATCAAATAAGCAATTTCATTGCCCGATGCAGAGCAGCCAAGCTCAGGAAATTTGTTTTTGACGAGCTTTCCTCTGGTTACCCACCAATACAGCGAGTAAAACGGGACAAAAATCAGGCACAGCATTTCGGCAACGCAGCTTGAGTCATCTTTTTGAAGTGCCCGCGTGTTTTTGACGAGCAAATATGCCCAGTAGAGTTGGTAAAGACCAAAAGTAATGATTGACAGCAGAATACAAGCGCTGATTTTTCGCTTGTTGACAGGAGTCATATCGATGCATCCATCCTTTCATTTTTCTTTTTGAAGAGTGGGTCAAAAGAAGTCTATGGCATTGCCTTGGACTTGCTTCATATCAGATTTCGTTCCTTCTCTTTCTTCTTCTTTCAATCGCGCACGCCCGCGCCGGGCGTTTCGCAATCTGCCCTATTATACATGATTCCGCTGCGTTTGTAAACCTTTAATTTTTACATGAAACGCCGGAAAACGGCAGGTTTTTTTGGCGCAGCGGTCAAAAAAACGCCCGCCGGGTGAACCCGGCGGGCAAAAGAGGCGGGGGAGGTCAGAAAAGACGGCGGCCGCGGACGAATTTCGCCGCGATCTGGCGGTCATCGGAGAGGTAGAGCGCGCGGTCGAGCCGCGAACGGAGCGGCAGCTCCTGCGGGTGGTCGAGCGCGGCGTCGTCGAGGACGATCGCGTCCAGCTCGTAGCCCGGCTCAAAGCGGCCGACCTTGCCGAAGAACGCACCGCCGCCGGCCGTGGCGAGCCAGAAGGCGCGGTCGACGGAGAGCGGCTTGACCGTCTCGTCGAGCAGACGCCAGCGCAGCTTCGAGGCGCGGATGGCCGCTGCGATGGAGGCGAAGAGGTTCTCCGTCTCACCGCCGGCGAGGTCGGAGGCCAGCGCGACGTGCATCCCCTCGTCGAGGTAGCGGCCGATGGGCGCGACGCCGGAGGCCAGATTCGAGTTTGAGAGCGGCGAATGCGCGATGAACACGCCGTTTTTGCGCATCAGCTCCAGCTCCTCCTGCGTGGAATGGACGCAGTGCGCCATGATGCAGGGGTGGTCGCCGCCGAAGAGGCCGAAGCGGTCATAGGCGTCGCCGTAAAATCTGGAATCCGGGCAAAGCTCGCGCACCCACGCGATCTCGCCGAAGTTCTCGGAGAGGTGGCTCTGCACGGGCAGATCGTATTTTTCGACCAGACCGCGCAGACCGCGCAGCAGCTCGTCCGTGCAGGACGGGATGAAGCGGGGCGTGAGGATGGGCTTGGTGTTTGCGAAGCGCTCGCGCGTTGCGCAGACCCACGCCTCGGTATCGGCGAGCGCTTGCTCCACGGACGGCTCACGCAGATAGTCCGGGCTGTTGCGATCCATGTTGACCTTGCCGACGTAGGAGACAAGGCCGCTGGCCTCGAGCTTTTCCATCAGCAGGGTCGTGGCCGGGACGTGCAGCGAGGCAAAGAGACAGGCGCGGGTGGTCGCGCTGCGGCGCAGATGCGCTACGAATTGGCTGTAGGCGCGGTCGGCATAGGTCAGGTCGGCGTATTTCGATTCCTCGGGGAAGGTGTAGGTGTTGAGCCAGTCGAGCAGCTCCATATCCATGCCCAGCCCGCGAAAGGAGAACTGCGGCGCGTGCGCGTGCAGGTCGACCAGACCGGGCAGGATGAGCTTGTCGCCCATGTCGAGCAGCGGAAGGGCGCGGTAGACCTCCGGGAGGACGGAAAAGACGCCCGTGCAGAGACCGTTTTCGCAGACCAGATAGGAATTTTCGCGAAGACGCAGCTCGTCCGGACTCGCGCTGTCACAGATGTTCCCCTTTATGACAAAATCCGAGTTCATAAAAGAACCTCCTTGTTACATTCGTTTTCTCCAATCAAATATTATAAATCATAAAGAAAAATTGGTCAATCCTGAATTGAATTCCGAATGTAGTTTTGTGCAAAGCGCATAAGCGCGTCCCGCTCGTTTTGGATATTTCCATCAAGAACCGCCGTCAACGCGGCGCGCAGAACGGCGCCGACGCGCTTCCCGGCAGGCAGACCGAGCGCCAGCAGATCGTCGCCGGAGAGCGCGAGCTGGCGCAGCGTGCAGCAGGCATCCTCCGCGCAGAGGCGGCGCAGCAGCTCCTCGGCCGCAGCGGTATCGGCCTGCACGTCCTCGGGACGCTCCGTGCCCTTGCCGAGGCGGTCGGCGCGGCGCAGCCGCAGCAGGGTGCGCACGTTCCGCTCGCCGAGCCGGTGGAGCAGACGGCGCATCCGGCGCTCAGTGAGGCCGGCCAGCTCGAGGTCGTGCGCGGCGATCAGCGCCGAGACGCGGGAGACGGTTTTGCCGTCGAAGTGAAGGCGGCGCAGGATGCGCTCGGCCATGGCCGCGCTCACGCGCGCGTGGCCGTAAAAATGGCCGACGAGCTGCTTGTCGAACGAGAAGACGGCGGGCTTGCCCACGTCGTGCAGCAGGACGGCCAGCCGCAGCGCCTCGTCCGGCTCACTGGCGGCCAGCGCATGCAGCGTGTGCTCCCAGACGTCGTAGCGGTGGTTGTAATTGAACTGACGGAAGCCGATGCAGGGCGCAAGCTCCGGGATCGGGACACAGAGCACGTCGGCAAATTCGCGCAGCAGCGTGGGTGCGTCCGTGCCGCAGAGCAGCCCCTCCAGCTCCTTGCGGATGCGCTCGGCGGCGACATTTTTCAGCAGGGAGCGGCAGGCGTGCAGGGCGGAGGCCGTCTCCGGCTCGATCGAAAGCCCCAGCCGCGCGGCAAAGCGCAGCCCGCGCAGCATCCGCAGCGCGTCCTCGGAAAAGCGCTCCGCCGGAACGCCGACGCAGCGCAGAACACGGTTTTGCAGGTCGTTTTGCCCGCCGAAGGGGTCATAGACCAGTCCGGTGGCGTCGGCGGCCATGGCGTTGACGGTGAAATCCCGCCGCGCAAGGTCGCCGCGCAGCTCGGAGAGAAACTCGACGCGGTCGGGATGCCGCCGGTCGGAATAGCCGCGCTCGGCGCGGAAGGTCGTGATCTCAAAGGGGGTGCGCGCGGCGCCCCAGAGCACCGTGACGGTGCCGTAGGCCGCGCCGGTCAGAAGGGTGCGGCAGTCGGAGAAGCAGGCGGCGGTCTGCTCCGGGCGCGCGGCGGTGCAGACGTCCCAGTCCTGCGGCTCGAGGCCGAGCAGACTGTCGCGGATGCAGCCGCCCACGGCATAAGCGGCAAAGCCCGCCGCGTTCAGCCGCGCAAGCAGCGCGGAGACCGTCGGCGGGATGAGAATTTCGGCGCTCACAGCCGTTTGCCGCACTCCGGACAGGTGTCCGGCGTCGGGCCCTTGGGCGGCAGATGCGCGCCGCAGTGCGGGCAGCGGTAAAACACCGTGCCTGCGAGCAGACCGAGCACCAGCGCGGCGATGCCTGCGATGAGCAGGATGGTCTTGATGGCCGAGCCCTGCTTGGACATCAGCGAGACGACTCCCGCAATGCAGGCCAGTCCGTATAGCCCGAATTGCATCATTTTGACAATACGCGGATTCATGTTGTTTCCTCCCATTCCTTCCAGACGTCGGGGCAATAGCCGACGGTGGCTTTTTTTCCGCAGCGCACGACCGGGGTCTTCATCAGCTCGGGGTGGTCAAAAAGCTTGTCCTCCTTGGCCGTTCGGTCGCCGGTGTAGCGCAGCAGGTCGATCTCGGGGCTTTTCAGCTCCCAGTTGATGAGGTTGTCCACGCCGCCGACGGCGCGCAGCACGCTGTCAAACTCGCCGCCGGACATGCCGAAGCGCGGCAGGTCGATGCGCTGCACGGGGATGCGGCGCTCCTTGAAATAGCGCTCGGCTTTTTTCGTGTCGAAGCACTTGCTTTTTCCGAAAATCTGAATGACGCTCATGGGTAGCGTACCTCCATCAGGCAAAGTCCGGCGGCCGGGGCGGTCTGCCCGGCAGCGGCGCGGCGTTTTTCTGCCAGAAGCGCGGGCATCGATTCGGCCGGGCGCTTGCCCAGACCGACCTCCAGCAGTGTGCCGGTCAAAATGCGCACCATGTGGTGCAGAAAGCCGTCTGCGGAGAAGGTGAGCGTCAGGGCGTCGCCCTCGCGGCGGACGGAAAGCTCCGTGAGCGTGCGAACGGCGGATTTTTTGCCGCGCACGCAGAAGCTTGTGAAATCGTGCGTGCCGACGAGATCGGCGGCGGCGCGGCGCATGGCTTCCTCGTCGAGCCGCTGCGGCACGCAGACGCGAAAGCGTCGGGCGAAGACGTCGGGCACGGGGCTGTTCCAGATGCGGTAGACGTAGGTCTTGCCGACGGCGCTCAGACGCGCGTGGAAGCGCGGCGACGCCTGCTCCAGCGTCAGCGCGCCGATGTCCGCCGGGAGCAGGTGGCGCAGACGGCGCAGAAGCTCCTCCGGGTCGCGCTCCGGCGCGGTGAAGGAGGCGACCTGCCCGGCGGCGTGGACGCCCGCATCGGTGCGACCGCTGCCGTTGACCTCGACCGGCTGCCCGAACAGCTCGGTCAGCGCGGCCTCCAGCCGCCCTTGAATGCTCCGGTCGTTCGGCGCGAGGCGCTGCCAGCCCGGACGGTTCGTGCCGTCGTAGCTCAGCGTCAGACGATAATTCGGCATATCAGTTTTCCTTCCATTGGGCATAGAGCGTCAGCGTGCGCAGCGCCGGGGCGGCGGTGCCGTCGGCATAGCGCGTGCCGCCGCTGACGGCCTTGTCGTACCAGCCGAGGAAGGTATAGCCCTCGCGCGTCGGCGTCGGCAGGCCGCTGATCGTGCTCCCAGCCTTGAAATAAGTGAATTTCTTCGTGCAGCTGCCGGGCGCGGCGTTGAAGCTGACGTAAAGATAGCGGTTGCTGCGGACGGTGTAGTCTCCGTTGAGGTAGATGTTCGCCTCGTCCATCCGGCGGCAGGCGAGGCCGCTCAGGGCTTCACCGCCCGCGTGGATCCAGCTGCCGAGGGCGTTGACGAGCGCCATCTCGTCCGTCGAGCCGGAGGCGACGAGCTGATAGACGTTATAAGAGGAATTGCTCATCCAGCCCGAGCCGACGTTATAGGAGAAGCTGACGAGCGCGTCAAACTGCTGCGCAGGGAGCGTGCGGCCGATCTTCTTTTCAAAGGCGGCGACCGCCTGCTCCTTGACGGCGATCTCCTTGCGCAGCAGAATGTCCGCCTGCTCGCGCGTGATGCCGTCGGGATATTCGTCCTTTTCGCAGTGCGTGCCGTAGCCGATCGACCACTGGGCGTAGTCCCACATGGCGTACTGCGTGAAGCCCTCGTGATCCTTGATAAACTGCACGCCCTTCTCGCTCATGCGCAGCTCGGGCGCGACGTCCGGCTCGTCGGGCTGCTCCTTGTCGCCCAGCTTGCCGAATTGCAGCAGAATTTTGGCGCACTCGGCGCGCGTGGCGTCCGAGGCGGGCAGGAGCTTGCCGTCTGCGCCGCCGACCAGACCAGAGCCGACCGCCCAGCGCATGGCGTCCTGCGCATAGAGCAGAACGTCGTCCCGGTCGGAGAAGGCGGACAGGTCGTCGGTCTTGGCGGTGTCCTTGCCGCAGGCCTGCGCGTAGCGGTAGAGCACCGTGACGAGCTGCTCACGGGTGATCGGCTCGTCCGTGCCGAACTGCGTCGGGCTGACACCGTTGACCACGTTGTTTTCATAGGCCCAGTTGACCGCCGCGGAGAACCACTGCCCCTGCGGCGCGTCGGAAAACGGCGCGGTCTTCAGGGCGGACGGCTCTCCGGCCATGCGCCAGAGCACCGTCACGGCCATTGCGCGCGTCATCGTGCCGTTCGGCTCGAATTTCGTCTCGCTGACACCGTTGAACAGGCCGTTCGAGACGGCCTCGACCACATAGGAATAGTACCACGCCGAGCGCTCGAGATCGTCGAAGGAATCGCCGCCGCTCGGGTCGCGGAACTGGGCGTAGAGGCTGCGGTTCTCGTCTGCGAGCGCCGTCGCCTCGAGCTGCGTGCCGCCGGACGAGGCCGTGAACCAGCCCGCGAAGAGCTTGCCGTCCAGGGTCGCCTCCGGGAGCGCGCCGTAGGGCTGCCCGACCGGATAGCACAGGACGGTGTTATCCGTCAGCGTGCCGCCGTTGGCGTAAAATATGATGTAGCGGAACGCGGCCTCGCAGTTGCCGTCGTAGCTGCCGTAAAGAAAGAGCTTGACCTCGCGCAGACGGCGCGTGAGCATCGCCTGCGAGAAGCCCGCGCTGTTTTTTACCCATGCGCAGAAGGCCGAGGCAAGCTGCGCGTCGGTGTAGCCGCCCGCGCCGATCAGCTTCTCGACTTTCCAGCCGGAGCGGAGCACGCTCGAGCCGTAGGCCACGACGAAGTCCGCCAGCGCGTCGAACTGCGGCTGCGTCAGCGTCCGGTCATAGCGCGCGGCAAAGTCGTTGACCGCCTTTTCCGCCGCCGCGAGCCGCTCGCTGCCGACTGCGCCGCCGGACAGCTCCTGAAGGAAGGCCGCGCCCTGCGCGCTGAGCGTCATTGCCGCAACGGCGCGCACGGACGGCTCGGCCGCCTCATCTGTGACGGCCTCCTCCGCGACCGACGGCTCTGCAACCGTCGGTTCCTCGGCAAAAACCGGCCGCGACAGACCGACCAGCAGCACGGACGCCAGCGCAAGGCTGAGGATGCTATTTTTAATATGTGTCATATGGGGGTCTCCATTCGCGTTATGTCAGGGGGCGCGCCAAACCGATCTGCCGCGCGATCCCCTGATGTCCATTTTATCAGAGCCGACGGGCTTCGTCAAGACAACGGTTAACGAAAAGGAACAAAGATTACAAAATCGTACACTTACAGCGCGGACTGGAAGAAATTCCAAGCGTCGGCGAACACGGTCTGCCGGATGCCCTCGTTGTGGATCTCGTGGCGGCCGTCATAGAGCTTCAGTGTGACGTGCTGCATCCCGGCTCTGCGGAAGGCGTCGGCCGTCTTTTGAACGCCCTTGCCCATGCTGCCGACGGGGTCGTTCTTCCCGGCGATGAAATGCACCGGCAGCGCCTTCGGCATGGCCGCGAGGCTGCGCCGCTTCTGATTCATGCGGATGCCGCACAGCATATCGCCGCTCAGGCCGACCGTGACCCGCCCGCCGCAGAGCGGGTCGGCGGAATAGGCGTCGACGACCTCGCGCCGGGCGCAGATCCAGTCGTCCGGCGTCTGCGCGTCGGGGAATTTGCGGTTGTACAGGCCGAACATCAGCGCGTTGAGCAGCGGGCTGTAGCCCGTCGCACCGAGGCGCTTTTTCTCCAGCGCGCAGAGGGCGCGCCCGGCCGTCAGAACCGGCCACGGCTCCCATGCCGTGCCGCAGAGGATGACGGCGCGCAGGGGCGCGTTTGGATAGCGGTAGAGCAGGGTGCGCGTCAAAAACGAGCCCATGCTGTGCCCGAAGAGCAGATAGGGCACGTCTGGAAATTCGCGGTGCGTGCGCTCAAGCAGGGCGTAGCTGTCGTCCACGGCCGCCGTCCAGCCGCCGGAGAAGCAGAGCGGCGCGTCCGTGCCGCTCGAGCGTCCGTGCCCCATGTGATCCTCCGCCGTGACCAGCACGCCGCGCTGCGTGAAGAAGCGCGCCATTTCGTCATAGCGCGCCGCGTGCTCGGCGATGCCGTGGATGATCTGGAGCACGGCGACGGGCTTGCCGGCCGGCTCCCAGCGATAGGCGTGGATGCTGCCCGCGCCCCTGGAGGGGTATTCAAATTCGATCATGATGATCCTCCTTCCTTCCGGATGTCCCTGGCCGTATCATTGCTTGCAAGCGGGCTTTTTATGCTCGGTGTTGCGCTTATAGAGCAGGCGCAGACCCTTGAGCATCAGGCAGCGGTCATAGAGGATCTCGCGTCTGCACAGCGGAATGACAAATTTCGCGATGCCGCCGGTGGCGATGACCCGCGTGGGCGTGCCCAGCTCGGCCTCCATGCGGTCGAGCAGACCGTCAAGCATGGCAGCCGAGCCGAACATGATGCCGCTGCGCATACTGTCGCGCGTGTTTTTGCCGATGGCGGTCTGCGGCTCGTCGAGCGAGATGCCCGGAAGCTGCGCCGTCCGGCCGGTCAGGGCGTCCATCGAGATCTTGACGCCCGGACAGATGCAGCCGCCGACGAACGCGCCTCCGGCGTCGATGGCCGTGATGGTCGTGGCCGTGCCCATATCGACGAGCAGCAGCGGCGCGCCGTATTCCGCGATCGCCGCGACCGCCGCGACGATCAGGTCGCTGCCGACCTCCGTCGGGTGCTCCATACGGATGTTCAGGCCGGTCTTGATGCCCGGGCCGACGATCAGCGGCGTCAGACCGGTCAGCTTGCGGATGGCCGTGCGGACGGAGTTCATCACGGGCGGCACGACCGAGCTGATGATGCAGCCGTCGATCTGCTCCGGTGTGACGTCGAACAGGGCGAGCATCCCCTTCAGCTCCGCGCAGTATTGGTCGGAGGTCTTGATGCAGTCCGTGGCCATGCGCGCCTCGAAGCGGATCGTTTCCTGCTCGATGCAGCCGAGCACGATGTTGGTGTTGCCGATGTCAATTGCTAAAATCATGTTGTCTCCTCCACGGATTTGATCTCGATGTGCCGAATGCGGCCGTCCGAAAGCTCCGCGACGGCGTAGGTCGGGTGCATGCCGCTGCACGCGCCGGGGTTCAGAAAGGTCACGCCGTCCTCCTCGACGAGCGTCGGGCAGTGCGTGTGGCCGAAGCAGACGAGCCGCGCGCCCAGCTCCTGCGCCAGATAATGCAGTGGGAGCAGCCCCTGCCGCACGCCGTTGCGGTGACCGTGGACGGCCAGAAGCCTCACGCCCTCCAGATTGACCGTCACGCGCTCCGGCACGTCGGGGAACGGGCCGTCGCAGTTGCCGCGCACCTGAAGCAGGGCGGGCGGGTATTCCAGCCCGAGCACGTCGCGCGAGCCGTCGCCCAGATGCAGCACGAGGTCGGGGCGCTCCCGCCGCGTGACGGCGCACAGCGGCGCGGCGCTGCCGTGCGAATCGGAAAAAATCAAGAGCTTCATGGGTTCATCCTTTCGGGGTTGGTGCATATATTATATCAGATCGCGAGGGGGGAGGCAACGAAAATGACGCACGATCCTGCAAAAAATGCGCGCCTTGCCGCGTATCTTGCCACGCCGGAGGGAAAAGCGGCGTTCGCGGCGCTTGCGGCGCACGGAGACGTCGTGGCGCGCGCGGCGCAGGCGCTCCGCGACGGCGAGAACGAGGCGGCGCTGCGGCTGCTTGAGCCGGTGCTCACGCCGGAGCAGCTTGAGGCGCTGCAGCGGCAGCTTTTCAGGGCATGAACGAGGAGCTGATCGGTCAGATCCTGAATGACCCGGAGAAGATGGCGCAGCTCTCCGCGCTGGCGGAGTCTCTCGGCCTGAACGGAGCGCCGCCCGAAGCGCCCCCGCCCCTGCCCAAGCCGCCCGCGCCGGACCGACCGCCCCCGCCGCAGACGTCTCTGCCGGACGCGGCGATGCTCTCGGCGCTGATGGGGACGCTCGGCGAGCTGAACCGCGTCGACAAGCGGCTTGAGGCGCTGCTTTGCGCGCTGAAGGCCTATCTGCCGCCCGACGGCTGCCGAAGGCTTGACCGCGCGGCCGAGCTTGCGCGCCTGATGCGCCTGATGGAGCGGCTGAACGGGGGCGAGCCGTCCGCGCCCGACCCGAAAAGGAGCGATTGAAGATGTATCACCGCTATCAGCCCGACGGCTACGGCGGCTTCCGGAAGCAGACGGTCATGCAGCCGCCTGAAAGGCCGCCCCAGCCGCCGAAGCCCGAACCGCCGCCTCCCCCGCCGAGACCTATGCCGCCTCCGAAGCCTGCGCCGCCGAGGCCGCATCCGGCGCCGCCCAAGCCGGAGCTGCAGCGGCCGGACGACCGTCTGCCGCTGGCGCTGTTGCTGCTGCTCTCGTCGGGCGAGGCGCACGAGGCCGAGCTGGCCATTCTGACGCTGACGGTCTATCTGCTGCTGCCATGATGCAATTCCTGTTTCGGCCTGCGCCGGAACAGGAAAATTTTATGACTTTTTGACGAAAACGAAGCAAAAAAAGTGTGGCAATTTGTCTAGGACTATGGTATAGTGGAACTACAAGACAACGAAGCACCACTGTTTATGAAATGAGGTGAGCGCAATGGCACGCGCTTTTTTCGGCGGCGTCCATCCAAAAGGGGAGAAGGAGCTGAGCCGTGACGCCGCGCCCGTTCCGATCCGCCCGAAAACGGTCACGATCTTTCTGTCACAGCACATTGGCGCACCCTGCAGGCCGCTCGTCCGCGTCGGCGACCGCGTGACGCTCGGGCAAAAGCTCGGCGACGGCGAGGGACTCTGCGCCCCGGTGCACGCGTCCGTCTCCGGCACGGTCGTCGCGGTTGAGCCGCGTCCGCATCCGGGCGGGACGGACATGCCTGCCGTCGTGCTCGAAAACGACGGGCGGGACACGCTCTGCCCCACGATCCAAAAACGCGCGAGCCCCCTGACGCTGCCGCCGGACGAGCTGATCGCGATCATCCGCGAGGCCGGGATCACCGGCATGGGCGGCGCGGGCTTCCCGACGGGCGCGAAGCTCGCGTCCGCCGTGGGCAAGGTCGACACGGTGCTCGTCAACGGCGCGGAATGCGAGCCGTATATCACGGCCGACGACCGCCTGATGCGGCAGACGCCGGAGCGCGTGCTCGGCGGTCTGCGCGTCATTTGCAGAATTTTGCAGCCGAAGCGCGCCGTCGTCGGCATCGAGCGCAACAAGCTGGAGGCAATCGCCGCCATGCGCGCCGCCGCCGGGAGCGAGGCCGAGCTGCTGGCGCTGCGCGTGCGCTATCCGCAGGGCGCGGAAAAGCAGCTCATTCAGGCTGCGACGGGGCGGCAGGTGCCGCCGGGCGGGCTGCCTGCGGCGGTCGGCTGCGCCGTGTTCAACGCGGCCACCTGCGCCGCGATCTATGACGCGGTCTATGACGGAATGCCGCTCGTGCGGCGGATCGTGACCGTGACCGGCCGCGCGCTCGCGAGGCCGTCGAACCTGCTGGCGCCGATCGGCACGCCGTTTTCCGAGCTGGTCGAGGCCTGCGGGGGCTTCCGCGAGCCGCCGGAGCGAATTTTTGTCGGCGGGCCGATGATGGGCATCGCCCAGCACACGCTCGACGCCGCGACGATCAAGGGTAACAACGCCCTGACCTGCTTTGCTGCGTCCGAGCGGCGCAGACGCGCTGCGGCGCATTGCATCCGCTGCGGCAAATGCATCGACGTCTGCCCCATGCACCTGACGCCGGTCTTCCTCTTCCGCGCGCAGCAGCGCGGGAGCATCGAGGCGCTCGAGCGCGGCAATGTGCCCGACTGCATCGAGTGCGGCAGCTGCGCCTATATCTGCCCGGCGGGGCTGGAGCTGGTGCAGAGCTTCCGCACGGCGAAAAAAATCATCCGCGACGCGCAGAGAAGGGAGGCGGAGAAATGAAGCTGACGCTTGCCTCGTCACCCCATGTCCATAGCCGCAATTCCACGGCCGTTCTGATGCGCGACGTCTGTATCGCGCTGCTGCCTGCCCTCGTCTGGGCGATCATTTGGTTCGGCTGGCGCTGCCTGCGCACGACGGTGTTCTCCGCTGCGGCCTGCGCCGCGCTGGAATGGGCGTACCGGCGCTTGATGAAAAAGGACTGCACGGCCGGCGACTGGTCGGCCGTCGTGACGGGCGTTCTGCTGGCCTTTGTTTGTCCGGCGGACATTCCCTATTGGATGCTGTTCCTGGGCGATGCCTTCGCCATTGTGCTGGTCAAGCAGCTCTTCGGCGGCATCGGCATGAACATCGTCAACCCCGCGCTGGCTGCGCGCGCCTTTTTGATGTTCGGCTGGCCGACGCGCATGAGCGGCGCGGTCTATGCCCTGCCCGATGCGCTCAGCTCGGCCACACCGATGCAGGCGCTGCACGCCTCCGGCCTTCCGGCCGGGGCGACCCTGCTCGACGCGTTTCTGGGCAGGATCGGCGGGTGCATCGGCGAGGTCTCCGCGCTGATGCTGCTGCTCGGCGGGGCGTATCTCGTTGTGCGCCGGGTCATCACGCTGCGCATCCCGCTGGCCTATCTGCTCACGGTCGCGGCGCTTGCGTTCGTTTTCCCGCGCGGGAACGACCGCCTCGTCTGGACGGCGTGGCAGCTCTGCTCCGGCGGTCTGCTGCTCGGCGCGTTCTTCATGGCCACGGATTACACTACCTCGCCCGTGACCCATGGCGGGCAGATTGCCTTCGGCATCGGCTGCGGCGCGGTGACGATTCTGATCCGCTATTTCGGCTCTTATGTCGAGGGCGTGAGCTTCGCCATTCTCGTGATGAACTGCTGCGTCGGCTTCTTTGATAAGCTGGGACTGCCCAAGCGCTTCGGCCTGCAGCGGGTCAGGAAGGGCGGTGACGCGTCATGAAATATATTTTGCGTCTGACGCTCACGCTGCTGCTCATTACGGCGGTGGTCGCAGGGCTGCTGGCCTTCGTCAACGAGCTGACTGCCGGAAGAATCGACGAGCTGACGCGGCAGAAGGCCGAGCAGGCCATGCGCGAGGTGCTCCCGGCACAGGATTATACGCCGCTGGACGCGGCGCTTCCGCAGGGCGTCACGGAGGCCTATCGCGCCGGGGACGCCGGTTACGTCGTGCGCGTCGCGCCCAACGGCTTCGGCGGCGCGATCGACCTGATGGTCGGCGTGAAAGCCGACGGGACGGTCAACGGCGTGGCGGTGATCGCGCATTCCGAGACGGCCTCCCTCGGCGCCAACTGCACGCGCGAGGAATTCCGCGCGCAGTATGCCGGCGGCGCAGGGCCGTTTGCGGTCGGGCAGGACGGCGGCACGATCGAGGCGCTGACCGGCGCGACCGTGACGTCCCGCGCCGTGACCGACGGCGTGAATGCCGCGCTGGATTTCGTTCGGGAGGTGCAGGGTACATGAATTTTAAAAAACAGCTCCGCGCGGGGCTTCTGACCGAAAATCCCGTGCTGGCGCAGCTTCTGGGCATGTGCTCGACGATGGCCATCACGACCACACTGTTCAACGGCCTCGGCATGGGCGTCTCGGTGACGCTGATCCTGATCTGCTCAAACGTCGTGATCTCGCTGCTGCGCCGGGTCATCCCGGATAAGATCCGCATCGCGGCCTATATCGTCATCATCGCGGGCTTCGTGACCATGGTCGACCTGCTGCTCAAGGCGTTTTTACCGGCGCTGTCGGACAGCCTCGGCGTGTTCATCCCGCTGATCGTCGTCAACTGCATCATCCTCGGCAGAGCGGAGGCCTTCGCCTCGAAAAACACGGTTCTGGCCTCGGCTGTCGACGGACTGACGCAGGGCATCGGCTACACCGCCGCCCTCGTGGCGATGTGCGTGCTGCGCGAGCTGCTCGGCAGCGGCACCTTCGGCAAGGGCGTTTTCGGCGCGGACGGCATCCGCGTGCTGGACGCGCAGTATCCCGCGCTCATCATGATCCTGCCGGTCGGCGGCTTTCTGACGCTGGGCTGCCTGATCGCCCTCGCGCAGTGGCTCAACCGCCGCCTGAGCGCCCGAAAGGAGGACAAGCCGTGAGTCTGTTCGCTTCGCTGTTTTCCATCTCCCTTGCGGCGATCCTCGCCGAAAATTTCATCCTCGTCAAATTTTTGGGCATCTGTCCCTTTATGGGCGTGTCGAAAAAAATGGACACCGCCCTCGGCATGGGTCTGGCCGTCATCTTCGTGATGGGTCTGGCCTCGGCCGCGACCTGGGCGGTCAACACGCTGCTGCTTGTGCCGCTCGCACTGGAATATATGCAGACGGTCGTCTTTATTCTCGTGATCGCGACGCTCGTGCAGCTTGTCGAGATGTTTTTGCAGAAGGCGCTGCCCGCGCTCTATCAGGCGCTGGGCATCTATCTGCCGCTCATCACCACGAACTGCGCCGTGCTCGGCGTGGCGCTGCTCAACGTGCAGAAAGGCTACGGCTTTATCGAGTCGCTGGTCTACGGCGTGATGGGCGGCGTCGGCTTCACGGTCGCGATTTTGCTGTTCTCGTCCGTGCGGGAGCGGCTGGAGGACTGCGACTGCCCGGAGGCCTTCAAGGGCTTCCCGATCGCGCTGATCGCGGCCGGGCTGCTGGCGCTGGCGTTTATGGGCTTTTCCGGCCTGAAGATCGTCTGAGGAGGGTCGGCTATGAAGGAAATACTGAGTGCCATTGCCGTTTTGGGTGTGATGGGCGCCGCATTCGGCGGCATCCTTGCTGTTGCCTCGCGGGTGTTCGCCGTGAAGACCGACGAGCGCCTGCCCAAGCTCGTCGACGCCCTGCCCGGCGCAAACTGCGGCGGCTGCGGCTTCGCGGGCTGTCAGGCCTATGCGCAGGCCGTGCTCGACGGGCGGGCGTCCGTCGGGCAATGCGGAGTCGGCGGCGCGGCCTTGGCCGAGCGGATGGCGCAGATCCTCGGGGTCGAGGCCGTCGAGCCGGAGCGCCGGGTCGCTATGGTGAAATGCCGCGGCAAAAATCATCTGCAAAAGGGCAGCTATGAGGGTCTGCACGATTGCCGCAGCGCGATGCTCGTGGCCGGAAACGGGCCGTCGGCCTGCCCGGACGGCTGCCTCGGCTTCGGAACCTGCGTCACGGTCTGCAAATTCGGCGCGATCGCCGTCGTGGACGGCGTGGCGCGGGTCGACGCGGAAAAATGCACCGGCTGTATGCAGTGCGTCGCGGTTTGCCCGCGCAGGGTGATCGTTCCCGTTTCGAGGAACGCGGACATCGTTGTCGCCTGTTCGAACCGCGAGCGCGGCGCGCGCACGCGGGAGGTCTGCGGGATCGGCTGCATCGGCTGCCATCTCTGCGAGCGCCTGTGCGAATTCGACGCGATCCACGTTGTGGAGAACCTGGCAGTGATCGACTATGAAAGGTGCGTCTCCTGCGGACAGTGTGCGGCGGTCTGCCCGCGCCGCCTGATCTCCGATTCCAATCTGCGCACGGACATGGACGTCGTCCCGCCGATACAGCGATAAACACACAAAAAACGCGAATTTCTTCTCAAAACGGGAAGAAATTCGCGTTTTTGCGGTCTTAAAGTGCCCAATCGATCGGCGGCTCGCCGTGAGCGGTCAGGAAGGCGTTGATCTGCGAGAACGGACGGCTGCCGAAGAAGCCGCGATAGGACGAAAGCGGACTGGGGTGCGGCGCGCGGAGCAGCAGACGCGGCGCGGCGCTTTGCAGCAGCGGCGCTTTTTTTTGCGCGTGCGCGCCCCAGAGCACGCAGGCGATCGGCTGCGGCAGGGCGGAAAGCGCCGCCAGAATCGCGTCGGTCACGGCTTGCCAGCCCCAGTCGGCGTGCGAATTGGCCTTGCCGCCCTCCACGGTCAGAACCGGGTTGAGCAGCAGCACGCCGCGCTCGGCCCACGCGGTCAGGTCGCCGCTGCGCGGCGGCTGCACGCCCGTGTCATCCTCCAGCTCGCAGAAGATATTCCGCAGGGACGGCGGCAGGGGCACACCGGCGGGGACGGAGAAGGCAAGCCCCATGGCCTGCCCCGGCCCGTGATAGGGGTCCTGCCCCAGAATCACCGCGCGGACGCGCTCCGGCGGCGTCAGCTCCAGCGCACGGAAGAGGCTGCCTTCGGGCGGGTAGACCGGCGCGGTCAGCCGCGCCGCCGCCGTGCGCGCCAGCAGCGCCTCGAGCACTCCGGGCGCAAGCGCGGCACGCTCCCGCCACGTCTGCGGCAGCGCGTCAGGCACCGATCGGCACCTCGTGCGGCTCGGTCGGGACGGCCTGCACCAGCGGCAGCATCCGCTGCACCAGCTCGCTCAGACCGAAATCCGTGCCGGGCTTGGCGAAGCCCGCGTCGCGCGCGTCGTTGCATTCCTCGGGGTTATAGCGCCACGCGTGCTCCTCGTCGACGCCGAAATAATAGAACTTGTCCGGCTGGGTCGCGTCAAAGCAGATGCGATAGTCGCGCTGCGGGTCGAAGACGTACTCCCTGCCGTCGATGAAGATCGAGGTCCAGCCGTGATGCCCCGTGCCGAACATCGTCTCGAAGATGAACTCGCCGGTGCGCACGAAGGACTCAAAGCCGATGTAGCGCGCGATGACCGCGAACAGCGCGGCGTAGTCATAGCAGACGCCCTTGCGCTCGGTCAGCGCGTAGTAGGCGCGGTTGACGACCTCGTAGGGCATCGTCTCCTCTGCGCCCGCGTCCAGCTCCAGACCGCAGTCCACGTCGAAGCAGTCATAGGCCGGCGCCCAGTCCTGAGAATACGGCTCCCAGCTGTATTCCACGTTCATGACGACCCAGTCATAGGCCTCGCGCAGGCGGTCATAGTTGTCCAGCCCGTCATACGGCGCGGTCAGGCGCTCGAGCAGGGCGTCCATGCGCGCGTAGTGGGTCTTCTGCGGACGCAGCTCCACACTGTTGAGCAGGGTGCGCAGCTCGTCCTCGTCCATGCAGTCGGGCGTGGCGGCCGAGGCAAACGGCAGCGCGGCGGCCAGCAGCACGGCGACCAGCAGCAGCGCCAAGATCGATCTCATCTTTCTCATCTGAAAAAAAGCTCCTCCGGGGTTATTTTTTCACAAGCGCATTGGTTTCCAGCAGATATACCAGACGCATCACCAGCGTCACACCCTCGGCACGGGTCAGCGTCGACTGCGGGCGAACCGTGCCGTCCTCATAGCCGCGCAGCAGCCCGAGCGCATCGGCCTCGGCGAGGCTCTGAAGCGCATAGGCATCGATCAGACCGGCGTCGGCGTAGGAGAGCGCGCCCTCCTTCAGCTCGTAGCCCTCCGCGCGCAGATAGCGCATCAGCATGGTCAGAAATTCCTGACGCGTGACGGCGGCGTCCGGCGCAAAGACGGTCTCGGAGACACCGTTGACGATCCCCTCCGCATAGGCCCAGTTGACCGAGTCTTCATACCACGCATTCGCTTGCAGATCCTCAAAGGGTGCGGCCTTGGCGGCCGGCTCGGTCTGAACGGCGCGGGCGAGGAAGGTCAGAGCCATCGCGCGGCTGAGCAGGTCGTCGGGGGCGAAGGTGAACGGCGCGGTTGCCGTTGCGATCCCGCGGCTGAAGGCTTCGTTCACGTCGTAGGAGAACCAGCTGCCCTTCGGCACATCGCGGTAAAACTGGCCGTAATAGACGGCGTAGAGCGTGGTCGGCACGGTGGCTTCAAAGGAGAAGCTGTGCTCCTTCGTCAGGAGCGCACCGTTTTCATCGTACCAGCCGAGGAAAACGGCACTGCTGCCGGTGCTGACGGTGACGGTCTGGCCGATGTCATAGCGGCCCTCGCCGCTGATCCACCAGCCGCTGCCGCTGTTGACGGTGTGCACCGCGACATATTCCAGAACCGGCGTCTGCGTCACAGGCATAAACTGCGCATCCCGCGCAGCGCTTGCTTCCTCATCATTGTAGCGCCATGCGTGCGCTTCGTCAATACCAAAATAATAGTAGTTGTCCGGACGGGTGGCGTTGCCGCAGAGACGATAGTCGCGCTGCGGGTCAAAGATGTAATAGTGACCGTCGACCAGCAGGGCGGCCCAGCCGTGATGTCCCTGACCCGGCATGGACTCAAAAATGAAGATACCGGTGTGCAGGAAGCACTCAAAGCCCATGTAACGCGCCAAAACGGTGAACACGGCGGCGTAGTCATAGCACACGCCGAGCTGCTCGGTCATGGCGAAATAGGCGCGGTTGACCAGCTCGCGCGGCATCGTCTCCTGCAAGCCCTCCATCTCGTAGGGCATGTCCATCTGCGGCCAGAAGCAGTCGTAGGCGGGGGCAAAATCCTGCGTATAGGGCCACCAGCTATAGGTGATGTTCATGGTCGCCCAGTCATAAGCGGCCTTGAGACGGTCGTAGTTGTCGCCCGTGAACTGCGCCGTCAGGTTCTCCAGCAGGGCGTCCACAACGGGATAGTTGGTTTTCTGCGGATGCAGCTCAACGCTGTTGAGCAGCTCGCGCAGCTCGGCCTGATCCATGCGGTCGCCGTCATAGGCCGCGCCCGCGACCGGCAGGAGGGCCGCCAGCAGCGCCAGAGCCAGCAGCACTGCAAGGAAACGTATGGAATGTTTCATGTTTCTTTTCCTCTCTTTAAAGTAATAAAAAAATTTTAACACAATAAAGAGTGACTTGTCAAGCTTAAAAATCCGTGCGGGCGGAGGCTCGCACGGATCGGGACTCTGACCGGCGGCGTTACAGACGGCGCAGCAGCCTGCGCATTTCGGCAAGCTCCTGCGACTGCGTGTCGATGATGCCGCAAAGAGTGGGTCTGAGCGCCTCGCAGACCGGCAGGCGCAGCGCATTGCGCGCCATCTCGACGGCGCCCTCGTGGTGCGGCAGCATCCGGAGCAGAAAGCCGGCGTTGAGGTTCGCGGACTCGCAGGCCGCACCCATGCGCGCGAACATCGTCTCGGTGATGCGCCGGTAGCGCGCGGCATAGCGCGCCAGCTCCGTCTCGGTGTTCTGCAGACGGCCGCAGTCCGGCAGGGCGTCCTGCATCGTCTCGATGCCCCGCGTCTGCTCGATGATGATGCGGTCGGCCAGCTCCTGCAGCGGCACGCAGGTCGTGTATTGCAGCAGGTTCTGCGCCATCTCGACGGCGGCCTGATGGTGCGGGATCATCTGCACGATAAAATTATGCGAAACGCTGTCCGTTTCGAGCGCGGTCGTCATGGCCAGCGTCATTGTGCCCAGAATTTCGCGGCTGCGCGCGTAATAGCGCTCCGCGACGCGGCTCAGGTTCATACGATCGACCTCCTTGGGAAGCTCTGATTCAATCGCAAGAGCGGTCAGCGAGGGATTTTGTTCCAGATTGAGGTTTGGAAATTGCAGGAATACTTTGTGTATTTCAAGATTTTCAAACCGATAAGCTGGGGCGAAAGACCCGCTGAGCGCCGCTGCCGATTGATTCAGAGGTTCCCTTATTTTCCTGTGCCATTCTATGCGCGTCGGGCGCGAGCGTGACACCACGCGCAGAAAAGTGTGCCGAGCCGCGATTTCGGTCTGTGCAAACCGAAAAATGTGTGTTATAATAATTATGATAAGCTTGAAATGATACCGCTTCACCGCCCGGATGGGGCGGAAAAGGAGGATGCGGATGACGCGGGGACAGGTGTGTCTGCGGCGCGGCGAGGAGCGCAAGCTGCTGGCCGGAAGCAACTGGATCTTTGACAATCAGATCGACTGGGTCGATCAATTCTGCGCCGACGGCTCGGTCGTCGAGGTGCTCGACAGCCGCCAGCGGCCGATGGGGCTGGGCTTTTTCAACGGCCGCTCCAAAATCGCCGTGCGGATGCTGACGCGCGACGTCAATGAGACGGTCGACGGCGCGTTTCTGCGGCGGCGCATCGAGGCGGCGTGGCAGAACCGGCGGCTGCTGGGCTTTGAGAACGCCTGCCGCGTCGTGTTCGGCGAGCCGGACGGGCTTCCCGGCCTGACGGTGGACAAATTCGACCGCTGTCTGTCCTTCCAGATCGTCTCGCTGGGTATGGCGCGCTTTCAGGAGGAGATCGTGCAGGCGCTGGTCGGGCTGTTCGACCCCGTCTGTGTGTTCGAGCGCAACGACGTGCCCGTGCGCGAGAAGGAGGGACTGCCGCTGCGCAAGGGCTGCGTCTACGGCGCGAAGCCCGAGGCGCTCTGGATCCGCGAGCACGACGCGTGGATGCGCGTGGACATCGAGAATGGGCAGAAGACCGGACATTTCCTCGATCAGCAGGAAAATCGCGGCCGCTTAAAGCCGTATTGCAGCGGGCGCGCGGTGCTCGACCTCTGCTGCCACACCGGCGGCTTCGGCATCCATGCCGCGCTCTACGGCGCGGAGACGGTCGAGGCGGTCGACGTGTCGGAGGCGGCGCTGGCCATGGTGCGCGAGAACGCCGCGCGAAACGGCGTCTCAGACCGCGTGCGCACGACCTGCGCCAACGTGTTTGACCTTGCGCGGCAGTATGCCGACGAGGGGCGGCGCTTCGGCGCGGTGATCTGCGATCCGCCGGCCTTTGCCAAGAGCCGCAGGGCGCTCGACGCGGCCTATCGCGGCTACAAGGAGCTGAACCTGCGCTGTATGCAGATGCTCGAGCCGGGCGGCTTCCTGCTGACCTGCTCGTGCAGTCAGTTCATGACCCAGCCGCTCTTCGAGCAAATGCTCCGCGAGGCGGCGGCCGACAGCGGGCGCAGCGTGCGTCTTCTGGAGCGGCTGATGCAGGCGCGCGACCATCCGGCCGCGCTGTCCGAGGAGCACGCGGCCTATCTCAAGGGCTGCATCCTGCAGGCCCTATAAGGAGAGAAGCATATGTATGAGATCATTGCCCAGATCGTCAGGCGCGCCGGGGCGACGGTGCTGCGGGCGCACGACATCGAGCGCTCCGTGCGCCAGAAAACGCTGCCCTGCGACCTCGTGACGGAATATGACGGCGCGGTGCAGGAGCAGCTGCGGCGCGAGCTGCTTGCGGCCTTCCCGGACGCCGGGTTTTACGGCGAGGAGGAGGCCGAGCACGACCTTGCCGGCAAGCGCGCCGTGTTCATCGTCGACCCGATCGACGGCACGACAAATTTCATCCGGCATCTGCACCACAGCTGCATCTCCGTCGGCCTCTGTGTCGACGGGAAAATGGAATACGGCGCGGTCTATAACCCCTATTTCGACGAATTATTCACGGCGCAGCGCGGCTGCGGCGCGTTTCTGAACGGGGAGACGATCCGCTGCACGGACGCCGACCTTGCCCACAGCCTCGTGCTCTTCGGCAGCGCAATCTATTACCGTGAGACCATCCCGTTCACGCAGGCGCTCGTCTGCGAGCTGCTGCCCGACACGCTGGATTTCCGGCGCGGCGGCTCTGCGGCACTCGACCTGTGTTATCTGGCCGCCGGACGCGGCGACCTGTTCTTTGAATGCTGCCTGCGGCCGTGGGATTACGCCGCCGGAAGCCTGATCGCGCAGGAGGCCGGGGCGACCGTGACCGCCCTCGACGGCTCGCCGCTGCGCTTCGTCGACCGCTGCTCCGTCGCCGGGGGCAATGCGAACAACTACCCCGCGCTGCTCAAGCGCGTGGAAAAAATCCGAAATTTGAAAGGAGATCCGAAATGAAAAAGAGACTCGTTCTGCTGCTCAGCCTGCTGCTGGCGCTCAGCGTGCTTTTGCAGGGCTGCCTGATGCCGTTCCCGTCGGACCGCTTCGACTATCTGACCGAGGAGACGACGGAGCCGACCAAGCCGACCGACCGCGGCGAGCCTGCCGAGGCCGATTCCTACCTGCCCTATGACGAGTTCCCGCGTCCGGAGGAGGCCGAGCTGGAGCCGGTTGCCTTTGAGGACATGGAATACACCCGGCCGGATGCCGCCGCGCTGTGCAAGGCGCTGGGCGAGCTGGAGAAGCTTGTCAAGAACGGCGGCTCGTTCGACGAGGTCGGCGCGGCCTTTGAGGCGGCCTACTCGGACTACAGCCTCTTCAACACGATGGACAGCCTGTCCTATATCCGCCACACGATCGACCTGAACGACGAATATTACGAGACGGAGAACAACTGGTGCGAGGAGCAATCGCCGCTGATCGAGCAGGCGCTGGAAAAGTGCTACATCGCCATGGGGCAGAGCGACCTGCGCGACCGTCTGGAGGAGGAATACTTCACCGAGGACTTCTTCGATTTTTATGACGAGAACCAGATCTATTCCAACGACCGCGTGGTCAAGCTGATGCAGAAGGACAACGACCTGCAGGCGCAGTATATGGCGCTGCAAAGCGACCAGACGATCGAGTGGAACGGCGAGGAGGTGCTCTATGAGGACATCATCGGCGACGAATCGCTCGATTATGACAGCTATCTGACGGCCTATCAGCTCTATTATAATAAGTATAACCCGCAGGTCGGCGAGATCTTTGCCGAGATGATCCGCACGCGCAACGAGATCGCCAGGGAGCTGGGCTACGACACCTTCGCCGATTTTGCCTATTCCTATTATTATGACCGCGACTACACGCCCGAGGAGGCCGAGGATTACCTCAGCGACATCGCCGCAGAGCTTGCACCGATGTATTTTTACGCAGTATACGGCGCGCAGAACACAACCCCGTGCTCGACCGACGAGGTGCTCGACCTGTTCGAGAAGACGGTCTATCGCTTCGGCGGCGAATTCGCCACGTCCTACGAGTTCATGCAGGCCTATGACCTGATGGACATCACCGATTCGTCGAGCAAAATGCCCGGCTCGTATGTGACCTATCTCAGCTCGTATCAGATGCCCTTCCTCTATGTCTCGCCGACAGGCAAGCTGGACGACCTTCTGACCTGCTGCCACGAATTCGGTCATTTTGTCGACGGCTTCGTCAACTGCAACGGCACCAGCTCCATCGACTGCAACGAGATCTTCTCGCAGGGACTGGAATTCCTCTCCCTCAGCCGCGCGGAGCTGGACGACGACGAGCGCGAGGCGCTGACGATCAGCAAGGTCGCCGACTCGCTGATGACCTTCGTCTCGCAGGCGGCCTACGCCGAGTTCGAGCTGCGCGCCTATGCCCTGCCGGACGATCAGCTCAACACCGAGGGACTGAACGCCCTCTTCCTCGAATGCATGGAGGAGTTCGGCCAGAGCTACACCGGCATGGAGGACATCATCGCCCCCGGCTGGATCGACATCCAGCATTTCCTGATCGCGCCGTACTACGTCATCAGCTACTGCGTCTCGAACGACGCCGCGCTGCAGATCTTCCAGCTTGAGGAGGAGAACGGCACGGGTCTGGAAACCTATCGCGCGCTGATGAGCACGTCCTCCGGGAACACGATCCTCGCGCTGCTCGAGGAGAACGGCATGGAGTCGCCCTTTGAGCCGGGACGGGTCGAGGAGCTGGCCGACTTCTTCGAGGATTATCTGTCATGAGATCAGACGTGATCGCCGCCGTCGCCACGGGCACGGCGCCCAGCGCCATCGGCATCCTGCGCCTCTCCGGCGCGGGCTGCGCCGAGGTCGCCGGGAAGATCTTTACGCTGAAAAGCGGCATCCCGCTCCGCGAGGCGCCGAACCGCAAGCTGATGCTCGGGCTGCTGCATGACCGGCAGGGTCGCGTCATTGACGCGGCTCTTGCCGTCTATTGCCGCGCGCCGCACAGCTACACCGGCGAGGACACCGTCGAGCTGCAATGCCACGGCTCGCCGGCCATGCTCGCGGCGGGGCTGGAGGCGCTGTTCGCCAACGGCGCAAGGCAGGCCGGGCCGGGCGAATTCACGCGCCGCGCCTTTCTGAACGGACAGCTCGACCTGACGCAGGCCGAGGCCGTGATCGATCTGATCGACGCGGAGACGGCGGACGCCGCCGCAAATGCCGCCGGTCAGCTCGGCGGCGCACTGCTCGAGCGGCTGCGGCCGGTCTATGACGCCCTGCGGGATCTTTGCAGCCAGTTCCACGCGATCCTGGACTATCCCGACGAGGAGATCGAGGAGCTTGGCGTCGAGGCCATCGGCGCGGCGCTGGCCGACGCGCAGAGGCGGCTGCACGCCGTCAGCGCGACCTACGAACGCGGAAGGCATCTGAAAAACGGCGTCCGGGCGGTGCTGCTCGGGCGGCCGAACGCCGGAAAGTCCTCGCTGCTCAACGCCCTTGCGGGCTATGACCGCGTGATCGTCACCGATGTCGCCGGCACGACGCGCGACACCGTCGAGGAGCCGATCCGGCTGGGCGGCGTCCTGCTGCGCCTGACCGACACGGCCGGCATCCGCGAATCACATGACGCGATTGAGGCCATGGGCGTTGCGCGCAGCGAACGCGCCGCGCAGGAGGCCGAGCTGGCCGTTTTCGTCTGCGACGCCGCGCAGCCGCTCAACGACGAGGATCGCCGCGCCATGCGCGCCGCACGTTCCGCGCCGCGCAGCCTCGCGCTGCTGAACAAGACCGATCTGCCGCAGATCGTGCGGCCGGAGGAGCTGCCGTTTGAGACGGTGCTGTCCGTCAGCGCCGCGACCGGCGAGGGGCTGGACGCCCTGCGCGAGCAGGTGGAGCGCTGGTTCGGGCAGGGCAGGAGCTGCGACGGCTCGATTTTGACCAACGCGCGGCAGTTCGGTGCGCTGACCCGCGCCGAGGAGGCGCTGAGCCGCGCCGAGTGCGCCCTGCGCGGCGGCATGACGCCGGACGCCGTGCTCACGGACGCCGAGGAGGCCATGCAGGCGCTCGGCGAGGTGCTGGGCAGAACCGTCCGCGAGGACATTACCAACCGCATTTTTGAACGCTTCTGCGTCGGAAAGTGAGAGCTTATGCTGCAAACGCTGAAAAACGAATGTGACCGGCTCGGCGTGCGCCTCGACGAGGCGCAGCTCGACGCGCTCTGCCGCTATGGCGAGGCGCTGCTCGAGAAAAACCGGGTCATGAATCTGACGGCCATCACCGACCCGCGCGAGGTCGCGCGGCTGCATTTTGCAGACTGCCTTGCGCTGACGACGCTGTTCGACTTTTCGGGCAAGACCGCCGTCGACGTCGGCTGCGGGGCGGGCTTTCCGGGCGTGCCGCTTCAGATCGCCGTGCCATCCATGAAGCTGACGCTGCTCGACAGCCTCCAAAAGCGCATGACGTGGCTCGGGGAGACCGTGCGCGCGCTCGGTCTGCCGAGCGAGGTCGTCTGCTGCCGCGCGGAGGAATTCGACCGGCGGGAGCGCTATGACGTCGCGGTCTCGCGCGCCGTCGCGCGGCTGAACGTGCTGTGCGAGCTGTGCCTGCCGCTTGTGCGTGTGGGCGGCAGCTTTCTCGCCATGAAGGCCAGCGCCGCCGAGGAGGAGCTGGACGAGGCGCGCCGTGCCGTTGCCGTTCTCGGCGGCCGTGTGCGCACGGTCGCGTCCTATGAGCTGGGCGACTTGACGCGCCGCGTCGTCGTCATCGACAAGCTGCGCCCGACGCCCACCGCCTATCCGCGCCGCTTTGCCAAGATCAAACAGAAACCACTGTAAAGGAAGTCCTTTCATGCGATATTTTGCCGGTACATACGATGTCGCCGTGATCGGCGCGGGGCACGCGGGCATTGAGGCCGCGCTGGTTGCCGCCCGACTGGGTCTGCGCACCGTTTTGTTCACGATCAATCTCGACGCCGTGGGCAACATGCCCTGCAACCCCGCCATCGGCGGAACGGGCAAGGGGCATCTTGTCCGCGAGCTGGACGCCCTTGGCGGCGAAATGGGCAAGGCCGCCGACGCCTGCTGCATCCAATATCGGATGCTCAACCGGGGCAAGGGCCCGGCCGTGCACTCCCTGCGCGCGCAGGCCGACCGCCGCCGCTATCAGGAGCATATGAAGCAGCTGCTCGAGCGCGAGCCGCGCCTTGAGCTGAAGCAGGCAACCGTCACGGAGCTGCTGACCGAGAACGGCGCGCTCAGCGGCGTGGTCACGCAGCTCGGCGCGGAGTATCGCGTCAAGGCCTGCGTCGTGGCCGCCGGGACGTATCTTGACAGCCGCGTCATCATTGGCGACTGCTCGATCGCCTCCGGACCGGACGGGATGCGTCCCGCGCCGGAGCTGTCCAAGAGCCTTGCCGCGCTCGGCCTGCGCCTGCGCCGCTTCAAGACCGGCACGCCCCCGCGCATCAACGCGCGCAGCGTCGATTTCAGCCGCATGGAGCTGCAGCCCGGCGACGACGATCCCGAGCCGTTCTCCCTCTCGACCGGGACGCCGCCGAAAAATCAGGCCGTCTGCTGGCTGACCTATACGAACGAAAAGACCCATGCCATCATCCGCGCCAACCTCGACCGCAGCCCGATCTACGACGGCTCGATCACGGGCGTCGGCCCGCGCTACTGCCCGAGCATCGAGACGAAGGTCGTGCGCTTTGCCGAAAAAAAGCGTCATCAGCTTTTCCTTGAGCCGTGCGGGCTGCACACCGACGAGATGTATTTGCAGGGCTTTTCGTCCAGCCTGCCCGAGGATGTGCAGCTTGCCATGCTGCACACGGTCGCGGGACTGGAGCACGCCGAGATGCTGCGCCCGGCTTACGCGATCGAATATGACTGCGTCGATCCGACCGAGCTTTTTCCCACGCTCGAGACGAAAAAAATTCCCGGCCTTTACGGCGCGGGGCAGTTCAACGGCTCGTCGGGCTATGAGGAGGCGGCCGTGCAGGGCTTTGTGGCCGGCGCGAACGCGGCGCTGAAGATCCTGGGCCGCGAGCCGCTGATCCTCAAGCGCTCCGACGGCTACATCGGCACGCTGATCGACGACCTTGTCACGAAGGGCACGGAGGAGCCGTACCGCATCATGACCTCGCGCAGCGAGTACCGCCTGCTGCACCGGCAGGACAACGCCGACGAGCGCCTTGCGCCGATCGGCCATCGAATCGGTCTGCTCTCCGACGCGCAGCTGGCCGCCGTGGAGGAAAAATACCGCCTCGTCCGCGCCGAGATGAACCGACTGGAGCACAGCGGCGTGGCCGCTAGCGACGCGCTCAATGCGTTTCTGCGCGAACGCGGCTCGTCACCGGTGGTCAGCGCGGCGCGTCTGGCCGATCTGTTGCGCCGTCCGGAGCTGACCTATGCCGACCTTGCGCCTTTCGACCGCGACCGTCCGGCGCTTCCGAAGGCCGTGACGGATCAGGTCGAGATTCGAATCAAATACGCCGGGTATCTTGCCCGGCAGGAAAAGCAGATCGAGGAATTTGCCCGCGAGGAATCGCGGCTGCTCCCGCCGGACGCCGATTACGACGGCATCCACGGGCTGCGCCTTGAGGCGCGGCAGAAGCTCAGCGCGATCCGCCCGCACAGCATCGGGCAGGCGGGGCGTATTTCCGGCGTCTCCCCGGCGGACATCGCCGTCCTGCTCATCTGGCTCGAAAACCGGAAATAGGCGCGGGCGGGCGCGGCAGGACTGCGCAGTGAAATTTGCGCTTCGAGCAAGAGAAAGATGCCGACGCATGTGAAATGCGGGCTTGCGCCCGCGTGAAAGGGAGCTTCCGAGGAAGCGCTGTGGCGGTGTCCCTGCGGGACGAATCAGAATTTTGGAATTCTGCCGGTTCCTGCTACCGTGCTTCGTCCCGGGATGCCATGCCTTTGGCTTTAAGATTGCCACGGCCGCAGAGCGGCCTCGCAATGACACGAAAATGGTAGGCTTTTCGTAGAAAACCTACCATTTTTATTTCTGAAATGTTTGAGATCCGTCGCGGAGCGACAACGCCATAGCGACCGTTTGGGGTGCTATATCACGCGGCGCGGCAGGCCGTATATCATATGCGGCGCGTATATCACTCGGATATCATCGCGCAGCCACGGCTGCCTGCAACCCAATATAAGAAAATCGGCTGCCGCAATCGGGTTGATTACGGCAGCCGGTTTTTTATCGGCAGGTATCAGCAATAGAAATCGCGGATTTTTTTCGCTCTGCTCGGATGACGCAGCTTGCGGATGGCCTTGTTCTCGATCTGGCGGATGCGCTCACGGGTTACGCCAAAGATCTGTCCAACCTCCTCCAGCGTATGCGTCTTGCCGTCGTACATGCCAAAGCGCAGACGCAGCACGTCGGCCTCGCGCTCGGTCAGCGTGTTGAGGATCTCGCTGAGCGCCTCGGCAAGCAGGGCGTTGCTGGTCGCGTCGGCCGGGCCGGGGGTGTTGTCGTCCTCAACGAAGGAGCCGATCGTCGTGTCCTCCTCGTCGCCGACCGGCGTGTCAAGCGACAGCGTGTCGGCGGCGGTGCGGTTGGCCTCGATGATCTTCTCAATCGGGAGGTTCAGCTCGTCGGCGATCTCCTCGAGCGTCGGCTCTCTGCCCAGCTCCTGCACGAGCTTGCGGTTGCAGCGCGTGGCCTTGTTGATGACCTCCACCATATGCACCGGGACGCGGATCGTCCGCGCCTGGTCGGCGATGGCACGCGTGATCGCCTGCCGGATCCACCATGTCGCATATGTAGAGAATTTATTTCCCTTTGTATAGTCGAATTTATCGACCGCGCGGATCAGACCGGTGTTGCCCTCCTGAATGAGGTCGAGAATGTGCAGACCGCGTCCGGAATATTTCTTCGCAATCGAGACGACCAGACGCAGGTTCGCCTCGGTGAGCTTATTTTTTGCCTGCTGGTCGCCCTCGGAGACGCGCTGAGCAAGCTCCTGCTCCTCCTCCGGCGAGAGCAGCGGGATCTGGCCGATCTCCTTGAGGTACATGCGCACGGGGTCGTCCAGGTTGTATTCGGCAGCCAGCTCCACCGGGTCGACGAGCGGTTCCTCCTCGATGTCTGCCATAGCGGCGCTGTCCACGTCGTCGAGCAGCTCCGGGAGCGCGCCGTTGCCCTCACCCTCACCGTCGCCGTTGACGATCTGGATGCCGATGCTGTCGAAGGTATCATAAACCCGCTCGATCTTGTCAACCGACAGATCCAGCTTCTCCAGCGCGGCCATCAGCTCGGTGTTCGTGATAACACCCTCGCGGCGGCCCTTGCCGATCAGAGCCGTCAGCGAAGTCATCAGGTCTTCGCTGTGTTTATCGTGTTTATTTGAGGTAGCCATAGAGCACTTCCTTGTTCCTTTTCATTATGAGCGCATTCGACTTATTATAGCGTTATTTTATCCACAGCGCAAGGGCTTTAGCAAAGATTTTTCGAATAATTTTATTTTCAGACACGAAACGACCGATTTTTTGCCGGTGAAGCGGTATGCTCGATCCTTTGACAGCATACCCGCCGCGCGCCGCGCTTATACACTGCTGGCCGCTCTTGCGATTTCATCAGCGATTCCCTTGCAAAATATGCGGCCGGGGCATATAATATAAGTGCCGGCACGCACGGGCGCACCGGCGAAGTCGAAAGGGGGCGGGAAGGATGTACCAACCGCTTGCGGACGAGCTGCGTCCGAAAACGCTCGACGATGTGGTCGGGCAGGAGGAGATCCTCGGAGAGGGGAAGGTGCTGCGGCGGATGATCGAATCCGGCCGCGTGCCGAATCTGATTTTTTACGGCCCGAGCGGAACTGGAAAAACGACCGTCGCCAACATCATTGCCGACGCGACCAAGCGCAAACTCTGCAAGCTCAACGCCACGACGGCCTCCACGGCCGACATCCGCGAGATCGTCGCGCAGCTTGACACGCTGCTTGCGCCGAACGGCGTGCTGCTCTATCTCGACGAGATCCAGTCCTTTAATAAAAAACAGCAGCAGTCCCTGTTGGAGCATATTGAAAACGGCAAGATCACGCTGATCGCCTCCACGACGGAAAATCCGTATTTTTATGTGTTCAACGCGATCCTCAGCCGCAGCACGATTTTTGAATTCAAGCCGCTCACGCCCGAGGACGTCCTCAAGGCGGTGCGCCGCGCGGCGGATTATGCCGCGCAAAAGGCCGGCGTCCGGCTCGAGTGCGAGCCGGGAGCGCTGGAGCACATCGCGGCGGCCTGCGGCGGCGACGTGCGCAAGGCCATCAACGCGGTCGAGGCGCTGTTTCTGGCGGCGCGCCCCGGCGACACGACGCTGCTGCTGACCTGCGCCGATGCCGTGGCTGTGACGCAGCGCTCGTCCATGCGCTACGACCGCGACGGCGACAATCATTTCGACTGCCTCTCGGCACTGATGAAATCCATCCGCGGCTCCGATCCGGATGCTGCCATCCACTATCTGGCGCGCTTTCTCGAGGCCGGTGAGCTGCCTGCCTGCTGCCGCCGCATTCTGTGCTCGGCCTGCGAGGACATCGGCCTTGCCTATCCGCAGGCGATCCCGATCGTCAAGGCCTGCGTCGACGCGGCTTTGCAGCTCGGAATGCCGGAGGCGCGTCTGCCGCTGGCCGACGCGGTAATCTTCCTTGCGACCTGCCCAAAGTCGAATTCCGGCTATCTGGCGGTCGACGCGGCGCTGCGCGACGTGCGGCAGGGCAAGGTCGGCCCCTTCCCACGCGAGCTGCAAAACGTCCACGCCGACTCGGCCGGACAGGAGCGCGAGCAGGGCTATCTCTATCCGCACGATTTCCCGAACCACTGGGTCAGGCAGCAGTATCTGCCGGATAATCTGGTCGGCACGACCTACTATCACTATGGGGCGAATAAGATCGAACAGGCCGCCAAGCACTATTGGGACGAGATCAAGGGGTGAGACGATGGATATTCGGTTGAACGATATTTTGACGATGAAAAAGGCGCATCCCTGCGGGTCGAGGACGTGGTGCGTGCTGCGCACGGGCGCGGATTTCCGCCTGAAATGTCTCGGCTGCGGGCACGAGCTGATGCTGCCGCGCAGCAAGGCCGAGAAAAACATCCGTGCCGTCGAGCGGCCGGGAGAATAAGGGAACCTCTGATGAAATCTCAAGAGCGCCCAGCAAGGGATTTTGTTTCAAACCGATCAGCTGGGGAAAAAGACCCGCTGAGCGCCGCATGATTCCGAGGCTCCTGAGAATCCTTCGACGCGGTGCGGGGCATCCGGCGCAATTACCGCGAAAAAATCCGCGTAATTTCCTCGGAATGCTCCGAATCCGCACAAAAAAGCAACAAACAGGCCGCAATTGCCATCGGTGATTGCGACCTGTTTTTCTGCGCCGGTGCGGTATGCTTTGTCCATCATCCGCTGGGAGGTGGTCGCCTGACCGTTTATCTGGATGTGACCCTCGTCCTGAATTTCGCCGTGAACTATCTGCTCCTGCGCGCGACGGCGCGTCTCGGCGGCGCTGCCCTGCGCGCCAGACGCCTGCTCCCGGCGGCCGGAGTCGGCGCGCTCTACGCCGTCGCGGTGTTCCTGCCGCGCTGCGGGTGGCTCACGGCCGCGCCGTGCAAGCTCGCGGTGGCTGCGGGGATGCTTGTAATTGCTTTTGGCGCAAGGAAACCGACGCTGCGGCTTGGCGCGGTCTTCGCGGGGCTGTCGCTGGCGCTCTGCGGGGCGGTCTACGGCGTGATGCTCCTGCGCGGGGAAAGCCCCCGGAGCTTTCGCAGCAGTCTGTTCTATCCCGTCTCGTTCGCGACCCTGCTGCTCACGGCCTTCGCCGTCAGCGCCGCGACGCGTCTGCTGCTGCCCAAGCTGACCCATGCGGCCGACAGCGTCGTTCCGCTGACGCTGCTGCTCGACGGCCGCTCGGCGGCGATCTCCGCCCTGCGCGACACGGGAAACACGCTGCGCGACCCGATCAGCGGGGAGGCGGTGCTCGTTGCGCAGTGGACGGCCGCGCGGCGGCTTTTGCCCGCCTATCACCTGACGCAGGCGGATTTTGAGGCTCCGGCGGCGCTGGCCGTCCGCCTGAAGGCGTATGCGCCGCGCCTGATCCCCTTCCGCGCCGTCGGGACGCACGCAGGACTGCTGCTGGCCGTGCCGTGCGAGGTGCGGATGCCGAACGGGAAAAAGAGGCGCTGCCTGACGGCCTTCTCGGCCGTGCCGCTCGGCGACGGCGGCGCCTATGACGCTTTGATTGGAGGAAATGTAAATGTGGAAGCAACTGTATGACAGGCTGTATGCGCTCCTGCACCGGCCGACGAAGGTGTTTTATATCTGCGGCAGCGATATTCTGCCGCCGCCTCTGCCGGGCGACGAGGAGCGTCTGCTGCTCGAGCGCGCCGAGGCCGGCGAGGAGGCTGCGCGCCAACGCCTGATCGAGCGCAATCTGCGGCTCGTCGTGTTCATCTCGCGTCGCTTTGAGAATACCGGCATCTGCCTCGAGGATCTGATCTCGATCGGTACGATCGGACTCATCAAGGGCATTTCGACCTTCAGAGTCGACCGCGGCATCAAGCTTGCGACCTATTGCTCGCGCTGCATTGAAAACGAGATCCTGATGCACATCCGCAAAACCGCAGGGCAGAAGACGGAGATCTCGCTCGACGAACCAATCAACACCGACTGGGACGGCAACGAGCTGCTGCTGTCGGATATCCTCGGAACGGAGGAGGATGTCGTGATGCGCCCGATGGAGGAGGACGTCGAGCGGCAGCTGCTGCGCGAGGCGTTGTCGCGGCTGCCGGAACGCGAGCGCTATATCATCTCCCTGCGCTTCGGCCTCTGCGGACAGCAGGAGCGCACGCAGAAGGAGGTCGCCGACTGTCTGGGCATCTCGCAGTCGTATATTTCGCGGCTCGAGAAACGGATTATGCAGCGGCTGCGACGGGATATACTGCGTCAAGTGTCATAATGGAGCGAGAAATTGGACGTTTTATCTGATTTTTAACTCGTATCATGGTTTTATAGAAAAAATATGAAAAAATCGAAAAAACCTGTTGACAAAACAGGAAAGGGGTGGTATTATATACGAGCTGTCCGCGAGAACAGCAAACGCCGAAACGCGAAAGCGCAGGCGAGTCTGTACCTTGTAAATTAAACAACGAGAAACATGAACAAACACCTTGAGCAATTGATTGAAAAAATGAAGTTGTTCAAATGATGTCAGTGAAAACTGAGATTGTGAGAATAGCCAACGTAAGAAAATTCTTGAGTAAAGCTAAGAGCGAACTTATGAATTGACAGATTTTAAGCTAGATCCGAAAGGGTCTGGATTAAGATACCATTCATAGAGAGTTTGATCCTGGCTCAGGACGAACGCTGGCGGCGTGCCTAACACATGCAAG